>Ga0335074_10008914_pt1 | contig 13968 bp, 9 predicted proteins | sample Lox_Sample_23_FD_206715 | JGI IMG/M metagenome (GOLD analysis project Ga0335074, IMG submission 206715) | Soil microbial communities from Loxahatchee National Wildlife Refuge, Florida, United States - Lox_Sample_2.3 | ecosystem: Environmental > Terrestrial > Soil > Wetlands | place: USA: Florida...
ACACGCCGTTCCAGTGGGCCGGGCAGTGCTCGCACGAGACTGTCGATGCCCGGCTGAAGGCACTCGGGGCAGCGATGCGGGCGGACCGGCGGTACGGGAAGGCCATCGGCTTCCGGTACCACGACGGAAAGCCGTCGATAGTGGAAGGCTTGCTGTCCCGGGGTGACCGGCGGGTCGCCAAGGTGATCAGGGCAGTCTGGGAGGACGGCGGCCGGTTCGACGGCTGGAGCGAGTCGTTCTCGTTCGAGCGGTGGGAGAAAGCCGCGGCGCTGGCCCTGGCCGCCGACGGCATCGACCTGGACTGGTACACCACCAGGGAGCGCGGCTACCAGGAGATCCTGCCGTGGGATCATCTGGATGCCGGGCTGGAGCGGGACTGGCTATGGCAGGACTGGCTGGCAGCCATCGACCCCGACGGCGCCGGCGAGGTGGACGACTGCCGGTGGACACCGTGCTTCGAGTGCGGTGTGTGCCCCGCAATGGGTACGGAGATCGAGACGGGCCCCAGCGGGAAGCGTTTGCTCCCGCTCAGTGTTGTAGATGGCAGCTCAGGGGCGGGATCACCGGCGGGGGCCGCATCCGGGGCCGTGCCGCTCGCGGGGTCGCCCGCGGCAGTGTCAGGCGGCCGCTCGGTTGCCGGCGCTCACGCGGCTGGCCAGGGGCGCTAGCGATGGCGCGCCAGCAGCCGCGGCCGACCGGGCCGGCGCCGCTGCCCTCGGTGCAGCGCCTGGCGGTTAGGTATGCAAAGCGTGGCAGGATGAGATTCGCGAGTCACAGGGACATCTCGCGCGCCGTTGAGCGCGGCGTCAGGCGGGCCGGGCTGCCCGTCGCTCACTCTGCCGGATTCTCCCCGCATCCGAAGATCTCCTACGCGGGCGGCGCGCCCACTGGCGCTGCCAGCGAGGCAGAGTTCCTTGAAATCTCCCTCACCGCGGCCCTGGATCCGGAGACAGTACGGCTCCGGCTCGACGAGGCGCTGCCAGACGGGATTGACGTGATCGAGGTCTACGACCTGGCGGCTGCGCCTGCGCAGCGGCTGGAGGCCTCGGAGTGGAAAGTCGTGCTGCCGGGAGTTGCGCCAGCTGACGCAGCTACGGCAGTCGCGGCGTTCCTCGCCGCGGAACACGCGGAGGTGGATCGCCGCACCAGCAACGGAGTCCGCCGGCTCGATACGAGAGCCGGGGTGGTCACGCTGGAGCTAGCGCAGCGTGCCACTACGGACGAGCAACCGGACTGTGCGATACTTCGAATGGTTGTTCGGCATCTGACACCCGCCGTACGACCCGAAGACATTCTGGTTGCACTTCGCCAGCAGTCGGCCCTGGAGCCTGCTTCACCAGCCGTGGTGACGCGGCTGGCTCAGGGGCCGCTAGGCGTTGATGCTGCCGTCGTGGCGGCCAGCGCAGCTGGCCCCGGCGTCCCGGCTGTCGAGCCGGTCGCGCCGGGACCTGCAGCGTCGGCTGGCCCGGCCGGGACTGAGTCCCTGGCTGTGGCCACGACCACGACGGAAGCGCCCCAGCGAGACGCGAGGGGCGCTGCATGAGACAGGTATTGGCAACGTGCCTGGAAGCGGCGGCCGCCGGCATGGCGGGTACCGCTCCAGACAGCGCGTACGAACAGCTCCCGCGTGGCGCGGAGCGGCCCGGCGAGGGTGGCTGCGCCCGGGAGCCTGACGGGAGAGATCGCCCGAATGCTCGAGATCGAGCGAGAGAACGGACAAGCACCGGATGACCCGACCGCTTCTGGCGGTTCGGCCGGTATTCCTGCGTCAGCAGGTTCGGCCAGGTCAGTCGGCGACAACGAAAGCCAGGCGGGCCAGGACCGTGCGGCCAGCGGCCGCGCTCGGCGGACTCGCCGAGCGGTAACCAGGCCAGCCGGGCCGCCCGCGGGCGAGTCTGCCGAGGCCACTCAGGCCGGGCAGACCGCCCAGGCTGGCCAGACCGCCCAGGCTCGCGATACTGCCCGGGCCAGGGAGTCGGCGGACGGCGCCAGATCGGCGGACGGCGCCAGATCGGCGGACGCCGCCGGATCGGCGGGCGCCGCCAACGCGACCGGCGACGCCACGGCGGCGGGCCCTGCCGAGGCGGCAGACTCTGGCGGCTCGTCTGGCTCAAGGCAGGGGACGCCGCGCCGGCGCTCCTCGCGCTCGCGTGCGGCCGCCACGAACGCTGGCGAGGGCGGCGCGACGGCTGAGAGCGGCGCTCCTGCGTCAGCCGCTGGCGCGAGTGGCGCAGGGCCGGCCGGAGCTCCGGACTCGGCGCCAGCTGCGGACTCTGCCGCAGCCGCGGCGACCGGGTCTGCTGAGCAGGCAGGCGACGCAGGCGAGGCTGCCACGACCTCCCGGCGCAGAAGCTCAGGCCGCGCCAGGTCAGCAAGGAAGCCCGCTGCGGAGCAGGAGACCGCCGGTGCGGCTGCCCCCTCAGGCGGCCCGAGCGGCTCAGACGCCGACTCAGCCGACTCAGCCGACTCAGCCGCCTCGGCCGGGCCAGGCGACTCTGGCCACGGCGCGGCCAGTTCAGGCACCAGAACCGGCGGCCACCGCGCTACCTTCAGCGAAGTCGAGCCGGATGCGCCAGCCAGGTCAGTGAGCGCACCGCCACCGCTGATCATCTTCCAGGCGCCAGAGCTCACCGCTGCCCGCGCCACTCCGGCTGAGCGGCCGCAACGACAGCAAGATGCTCCGGATACTGCCACAGGTCGTGACGACCGCGGCGGGCCTGAGGCTGAGCAGGCCGAGGACCAGGACTTTGAGGAGACCGCCGACCGCGAGGAGGGCGCCCAGACCGCAGGCGGCCGGCGTCGCAGGCGCGGCGGCCGCGGCCGGGGCAAGGGCAGGGATTCCGCAACCGAGACCGCGGCTATCGCGGCCGCCGGACCGGCCGACGATCGGGGCGCGCCTGCCTCGGCCACCGAAGCCAGGCAATCCCAGCAGGCAGACGAGGAAGCAGCGGGGCACGACGAGGCCGGCGCCGACGGGACCGGCGCCGGCAAGCGGCGCAGGCGCCGCCGCAGGGGCGGCTCTGGCGCCGAGACAGAGACGGCTGCCAGCGGAACCGGCTCGCCGGACGACCCGCCGAACACGGTGACGCACGTCCGGCCGGCCAGGGACAAGACCGCCGACATCACGGATGTGAAGGCGGTCAAGGGCTCGACCAGGCTAGAGGCTAAGCGGCAGCGCCGTCGCGAGGGCCGCGAATCCGGTCGCCGCCGCCCGCCCATCATCACCGAGTCCGAGTTCCTGGCTCGCCGCGAGGCAGTCGAGCGGGTCATGGTCGTGCGCCAGCACGGTGACCGCACGCAGATCGCGGTGCTCGAGGACGGCGTGCTCGTTGAGCACTATGTCGACAAAGCCAGCCACCAGTCCTATGTCGGAAACGTCTATCTCGGCAAGGTCCAGAACGTGCTGCCGTCGATGGAGGCCGCGTTCGTCGACATCGGCAAGGGCCGGAACGCGGTCCTGTACGCGGGCGAGGTCAACTTCGAGGCCAGCGGCCTTGAGGGCGAGGCCAAGCGCATCGAGTCAGCGCTGAAGTCGGGCCAGTCGATCCTGGTGCAGGTTCAGAAGGACCCGATCGGCCACAAGGGCGCTCGGCTGACCAGCCAGGTAAGCCTGCCGGGCCGGTACCTGGTGTACGTGCCTGGTGCGAGCATGACCGGCATCAGCCGCAAACTTCCCGATACGGAGCGCAGCCGCCTCAAGCAGATCCTGAAGCAGGTCATGCCGGAGAACGCTGGCGTGATCGTACGTACGGCAGCCGAGGGCGCGTCTGAGGAGGAGCTGTCCCGCGATGTCTCCCGGCTCGCCGCCCAGTGGGAGGCGATCGAGAAGAAGGCCAAGACCGCAAGTGCACCTGAGCTCCTCTACGCCGAGCCGGACCTGACGCTGCGGGTCATCCGCGACATCTTCAACGAGGACTTCAGCAGCCTGGTCGTGGCGAGTGACAGCGAATGGGACATGGTGGACGAGTACGTCCGCTACGTGGCCCCGCACCTGGCCGACCGGATGCAGCGCTGGGACGAGGCGAAAGACGTATTCGCCGCCTACCGGATCGACGAGCAGCTGGCCAAGGCGCTGGAGCGCAAGGTCTGGCTGCCGAGCGGCGGATCCCTGGTGATTGACCACACCGAGGCCATGACGGTCATCGACGTCAACACCGGCAAGTTCACCGGCCAGGGCGGCAACCTGGAGCAGACCGTCACGCGCAACAACCTCGAGGCGGCCGAGGAGATCGTCCGCCAGCTGCGGCTCCGCGACACCGGCGGCATCATCGTGATCGACTTCATCGACATGGTGCTGGAGAGCAACCGCGAACTGGTGCTCCGCCGGCTGCTCGAGTGCCTGGCCCGCGACCGCACCAAGCACCAGGTGGCAGAGGTCACCTCGCTCGGCCTGGTCCAGATGACGCGCAAGCGGGTCGGCTCGGGCCTGCTTGAGGCGTTCTCGGTGCCGTGCGAGCACTGCGGCGGCCGTGGCGTGATCACCTCGATGGAGCCGGTTGATCACTCGCACGCACGCGACTCTGACCGGGCTGGCGGTTCTGGAAAGGACAATTCTTTCCGGAACGTGGCCGCCCGCCACCCCGGCAGCCAGGAAGGTCGCGGCCAGGGGAGTGGTCGTGGCGGCCGGACCAGGGCTGATGCCAGCGAGGCCAGTGCCGGCGAGGCCAGTGCCGGCGAGGCCAGTGCCGGCGAGGCCAGTGCCGGCGAGGCCAGTGCCGGCGAGGCCAGTGCCAGGGCGGGCGCATCGCGCGGCCGCGGCTCTCGAGGGCGGGCCAGCAGGCCGAGTGGCCCGCCGAGCACTGCTGCAGCCGAGACGGCTCAGCCGAACGGCGGTCGGGAGGTGGCCGCTGGCGCTGCGGCAACTCCTGCTGGGGCCGACGGAGCTTCGCCAGCCCCAAACGGGGCTCCGGCTAGCTCGGCAGCTGCTCAGCCACTCGGGCTCGCCGGCGCTGCGGTGAGTGCCGCGGCGACATTCCACGCCGGGGAGATCGGGGACGGCGAGGTGGGCGGAATCGGAAGTGCCGCTCCGGCCGGCATCGGGTTCAGCAGCGCTGCGCCGGGTGGCAACGGCCTTGGCGGCGACAGCGTGGCCAGCACCGCGGCGGGCGCAGTAGTTGGCAACGCCGCTCCTGCCGCGCAGTCGCCGGGCGCCAGTGCTGACGGCCAGGGCGCAGGATCCGCTGGTGCAGATGACCAGGCCGAGCGCGGCTTCTGGGCCCAGCCGACCCAACGAACAGAGCCAGCCCAGGGGACAGAGCCGGCCCAGGGGACAGAGCCGGCCCAGGGGACAGAGCCGGCCCAGGGGACAGAGCCGGCCCAGGGGACAGAGCCAGCCCAGGGCACAGGATCGGCCTACGGGACGGAATCGGCCTACGGGACGGGGCCAGTCCCCGGCACTGAGCCTGCAGCCGAGCCAGCGGGTTCCGAGTCGGGCGCGGCTCCTGGTGAGGGCGGCTACCCGGCCGATCCGCGCAGCAGCTGAAGACTCCCGGGAGTCTGATAACCTGTATGGTCGGCGCATGTGACATGATCAAGCGGCCACCAGGTCCGATGGCGTAGTGCGCCCCGTTGGTCTTAGTGCGCAAGAACGGTAAGCCCCGATCCCGAACCGGGATCTCGCGCGGGCTGGCAAAAGGAGAGAGCTCTCGGTGTACGCGATCGTGCGCTGCGGCGGCAGGCAGGAGAAGGCGTCGGTAGACGACGTCCTGACTATCGACAAGCTGTCTGGTGAGGTCGGTGCCAGCGTTACGCTGCCGGCGCTGCTGGTGGTCGATGGCGGCAAGGTCGTCAGCGATCCCGCAGAGCTCGGCGGCTACGAGGTCACCGCCGAGATCATCGGCGCTGCCGTCGGCCCCAAGATCAACATGATCCACTACAAGAACAAGACCGGCTACCGCCGCCGCCAGGGCCACCGCCAGAAGTACACCCAGGTGCGGGTGACTGGGATCGGCGCGAAGGCCGCCGCCGGGAAGAAGGGCTGAGCTAGATGGCACACAAGAAGGGCGCCTCCGCCAGCCGGAACGGCCGCGACTCGAACGCGCAGCGCCTCGGTGTCAAGCGGTTCGGTGGCCAGGTCGTTGGTGCCGGCGAGATCATCGTGCGCCAGCACGGCACTCACTTCCACCCGGGAGTCGGAGTTGGCCGGGGCGGCGATGACACTCTGTTCGCGCTGGTGAGCGGCCGGGTGGAGTTCGGCAGGCGGCGTGGTCGCCGCGCCGTGAGCGTGCTGCCGGCTGAGACCGAGGCAGTCGCAACAGCGGACGCCAGCTAACGGCTCATGATCAACGGAACATCCGGGCCTAAGACCCGGATATTCCGCCGGAACCGGGTGCGTAGCCATGGCTGAGTTCGCCGATCGTGCTGAAGTGCGGGTGCAGGCCGGGCATGGCGGCAATGGCTGTGCCTCGGTGTACCGGGAGAAGTTCAAGCCGCTCGGCGGGCCCAATGGCGGCAATGGCGGTCGCGGCGGCGACGTCATTATCGAGGTCGATCCGGGCGTTTCCACGCTGCTGGATTTCCATCGCAGGCCAGTGCGCCGCGCGGGTGACGGCAAGCCGGGCCTTGGCTCGAACCGCAACGGCGCCGACGGTGCCGACCTGCTTCTCAGAGTCCCGGACGGGACGGTCGTGAAGACCGCCGACGGCGAGCAGCTCGCTGACCTCACCGGCGCGGGGACGCGATACGTAACGGCAGAGGGCGGTCGCGGCGGCCTGGGCAACGCCGCGCTGGCCAGCGTCAAGCGCAAGGCGCCGGGTTTCGCGCTGCGCGGCGAGCCGGGACCGGCGCTGGACCTGGTGCTGGAGCTGAAGACGGTCGCTGACGCCGGGCTCGTCGGATTCCCGAACGCTGGCAAGTCGTCCCTCATCGCGGCGCTCTCCGCGGCCCGGCCCAAGATCGCGAACTACCCGTTCACCACGCTGACCCCTCACCTGGGTGTCGCCGAGGCCGGCGACGTCCAGTTCGTGGTCGCCGATGTGCCCGGACTGATCCCCGGCGCCAGCCGTGGCAAGGGCCTTGGCCTTGACTTCCTCCGGCACATCGAGCGCTGCCTGGTGCTGGTGCACGTACTTGATTGCGCGACCGAGGAGCCAGGCAGGGACCCGATCACCGACCTGGACGCTCTCGAAGCCGAGCTGACGGCCTACCAGGAACTGACCGGCGCCAGCCTCGCCGACCGGCCGCGCATCGTGGCGCTCAACAAGATCGACGTCCCGGCCGCCAGGGAACTCGCGGACCTTGTGCAGCCCGACATTGAGGCGCGCGGGCTGGCGGTGTACCAGGTATCCGCCGCCACCACCGAGGGGCTGCGGGACCTGGCGTTCGCCATGGCCGCCGCGATCGGGGCAGCGCGGGCGGCCCGGCCGCCGGCCGAGCCGACCAGGCTCGTGCTCAGGCCACAGCCAGTGGCCGGTCCTGACTTCCAGATCGTGGCGACGGGGGAGAACAGCTACCGCGTCATCGGGGAGAAGCCACGGCGCTGGATCCTGCAGACCGACTTCTCCAACGACGAGGCGGTCGGCTATCTGGCAGACCGGCTGGCCAAGCTCGGCATCGAGGTGGCGCTCGCGGACGCGGGGGCCACTCCCGGCGCTGAGGTCCTGATCGGCGAGGAGGACAACTCCGTGGTTTTCGACTGGGATCCTGACATCGCCGCCGAGGGCGCCGCCCTCGGCCCGCGCGGCACCGACATCCGTCTCGGCTGACCTGACGCAGCGCAGGCGAGCCTGACCGGCCGCAGGCTGCTCTCGCCAACCGGCAGCCATGCCCCGTGGCCGGTCTTCATGATCGCTGGCAGTTCCTGGTGTCGGCCGAAATAAAAAAACGCGCTACCGTCTTATAGCGCGTGCGGAAAAAAGAAAATGCGAGAGCAATTTCCCGCAATTCGAGACTATCAAGAAGGAGCTTGGTTGTCAAACGCGGAACTGGAACGCGAACAGGACTACATCTCGCTTCTCTACTCGCGCCTGGATGATCTGCGGGCCCGCGCCAGCAACCGGATGGCCGGGGTACTGGGCCAGACGGGTGGCACCCATCAGGCAAGAGTGGAGCGTGAGGCGTTCAGCGCCATGTACCGCCGGCAGCTGGCCCAGCTCGACGCGGCGGAGAACGGGCTCTGCTTCGGCAGGCTCGAGTTCGACGACGGAGAGCTGCGTTATATCGGCCGGCTCGGAATCCACTCTGACTCAGACCAATACGAGCAGTTGCTCATGGACTGGCGCGCTGATGCCGCCCGGCCGTTCTACCTCGCCACCGCCGCCTCGCCCGGTGACGTCCGGGTCCGCCGGCACATCAAGACCCGCGGCCGCAAGGTCGCGGGCCTGGACGACGAGGTCCTCGACCTTGCCGTGGCTGACCCGTCCAGGCACGAGGGCCTGGCAGGCGAGTCAGCGCTGCTGGCCGCGCTGACCGCGAGCCGCACTGGCGCGATGCACGACATCGTCGAGACCATCCAGGCTGAGCAGGACGTGATCATCAGAGCGCCGATGGCCGGAGCGCTTGTGGTGCAAGGCGGCCCCGGCACCGGCAAGACAGCTGTCGCGCTGCACCGCGCCGCCTTCCTGCTGTACACCTACCGGCGTCAGCTGGAAAAGCGAGGCGTCCTGGTCGTCGGGCCCAACGCCACGTTCCTCCGCTACATCGGCGAGGTGCTGCCGTCGCTTGGCGAGACCAGCGTGCTGCTGTCGACGATCGGGGATCTGTTTCCCGGCGTGACGGCGACCGGCGCGGAGCCCGCCGAAGTGGCCGCGATCAAGGGACGCATCGGCATGGCGAGGGTCGTCGCATCGGCCATCAGGGAGCGCCAGCGAGTGCCGGACGAGCCGGTCGAGGTCCGGCCTGATGTCGCCAGTATCCGGCTCGCGACCACCGCAGGCCGGGAAGATGCGCGGGCTGAGTTCGCTGCGGAGTCCGGTCGGCTGCGGCTGACGCCGCGTGCGATCTCGCAGGCGAGAGAGCGCGCCAGGCGGTCGCGCCGCCCGCACAATCAGGCGAGAAGCGTCTTCGCCCGGGAGATCGTCACGGCGCTGACCCGGCAGCTGGCCGGCCGGATCGGCACTGACGTCCGCACCGGGGGACCGCTGATGGGCCAGGACGACCTGGGCGACCTGCGCCGCGAGCTGCGCTCGGACCCTGCTGTCCGAGCCGCCATTGCCAGGCTGTGGCCGGTGCTGACTCCGCAGCAGGTTGTGGGTGACCTGCTGACCGACCCGGACCTGCTCGCTGCCGCGGCCCCTCGGATGGCCGCCGCCGACCGCGCCGCCCTGCTGCGTGAGCCTGGCGCGGCCTGGACCCCTGCCGACGTGCCACTGCTCGATGAGGCAGCCGAGCTGCTCGGTCAGGACGACCGGGCGATCCGGGCCGCCGAGGCCAGGCGCCGCCGTCAGCAGGAGGCGTACGCACAGGGCGTCCTCGACATCATCGGCCGTGACGAGAATGCCGACGAGGAGATTCTCATGGGCGCCGACATTCTCGACGCCACCCGCCTCGCCGAGCGGTTCGAGGAGGAACAGTACCTGACCGCGGCGGAGCGGGCCCAGGCCGACCGCACCTGGGCGTTCGGCCACGTGATCGTGGACGAGGCACAAGAGCTGTCGCAGATGGCCTGGCGAATGCTGATGCGGCGGGTCCCGGCGAAGTCGCTCACTATCGTCGGCGACGTGGCGCAGACCGGCGACCTGGCCGGGCTGCCGTCCTGGGACGAGGCGCTGCGCCCCTATCTCGAGGACCGGTGGCGGCTGGCCGCGCTGACCGTGAACTACCGGACGCCGGCGGAGATCATGGCCGTCGCGACTGACGTACTGGCGGCAATCGATCCGGCTCAGCAGCCGCCGCGTTCCGTGCGCGAGTCGGGGCATCAGCCCTGGCAGCTTCCAGTACCCGTCCAGGAGCTGACTGCGGCGACAGCGCGGGCCGCCGTCCGGCTAGCTGAGCAGGCCGGTGACGGCAAGCTGGCTGTCATCGTGCCGGACGAGCTGGCAGCTGAACTCGGCGCCGCGGTCAGCGAGGCGCTGCCCGGAACGGCGATCGGCGCGGACCCCGACCTGACCAGCCCGGTGGTGGTGCTGACCGTCAAGCAGGCGAAGGGCCTCGAGTTCGACTGCGTGCTGATCGCCGACCCGGCCCGGCTACTGGCTGAGTCGCCACGCGGGCTGAACGACCTCTACGTGGCGCTCACCAGGGCGACCCAGCAGGTCGGTGTCGTGCATCCAGGCGACCTGCCGGATGTGCTCAGCGGACTGCAGCTGCTTCAGCTCGTTGACGTGCCCGGATAAAACACCGATGTGCTCGGAGCCGACGCATCCGGTCTGATCGCGCTGGCCGGCCCGGCGCCGCACTGACGGCGCCGGGCCGCGGGGCAATCCGTCAGTTGCTGTCCCCGTCGTCGTCCTGGCGGTCGCTGCTGCCGCCGGCGAACCGGTTGAACAGCCGCGAGCCGGCCTCGGCTGCGCTGTTGGCGACGCCGCGTACCGCGCCAACCAGCGGGTCGGCGCTGCGGTTGAAGGAGTCCTGGTAGGACTTCGCCGCTGACTTGAACTCGTCACCCACCGAGGCGTCCCGGTCGTCCTCCCGCCGCGGATAGTTCCCGGCCAGGATGTTCTGGTACTCGCCGTCCTCCGCCCACCTGTCCAGCTCGGCGAACCTAACAACTGCGAACGGGTGCGTCTGTCCCGACAGCAGGAGCAGCTTGATCAGGCTGTCCCGCACGTCCGGTACCCCGTCGTACTCGCGCGCCTGGCGGTGGAACTCGTCACTGCTGAACTCGGCGAGGCGGCGGCCGCCCGCCATCTTCATCAGCGCCCTGCGCGCCGCGTCGACGTCCTGCGTCGCGAGCAAGCCAGCCCGGTCGCTGGACATCTCGGCCTTGCGATGCCACTCGTACAGAGCCCAGATCACGCCTCGCAGGCCGAGCCACGCTAGCGGGAATAGCGCCAGCCGCTGCACGAGCAGGATGAGGTACTGCAGCATGGTGTTGTAGACCGCGTGACCCGAGAGCACGTGCCCGAGCTCGTGGCCGATGACCCACCTGATCTCCTCCGGGTCCATCAGCTCGACCATGCCGCTGTAGAGCACGATGAAGGGCTTGTCCAGGCCGATGGCCATCGCGTTGACGGTGGGGTCTTGGCTGATATACAACTCCGGAACCGTTGGCAGGTCCAGGATGTAGCAGCCGTCCAGCATCATCTGGTAGAGGTCGGGGAACTGCTGCTCCGACGCCCGGACCGAGCTGGCCAGGAACGACAGGCGCCAGGTCCGCTGGTTGAACAGGCCCGAGAGGTTCTTCAGGATGGTGTCGAATCCGGTCAGCTTGCGCAGCGCGACGAGCGCTGATCGGTCGGCGGGGTGCTCGTAAGCACGAGAGCTGATTCCCGGCAGGCGAACCCGGGAGCGGTCCGGCACATTGGTCGTCATGCAGTCATCGTAGGCTCCCTGTCCAGGAGGTTGGGTCACATGCCCGTACCGGAGCTACCAGCGATGTTCGAGCCTGACGCGGAATCGATGTCGGCCGAGCAGCTTTCCGGGCTCCAGCTTGAGCGGCTCCGCGCCCTGATTGACCGGCTGCTCGGTCTGGACGGGCTGCAGGGCGCCCGGCTCAAGGAGGCGGGAGTCACCGCCGGCAGCGATGTGAACTTCGCGACCCTGTCGAGGCTGCCGACCACGGACAAGCGGGACCTGTGGGATCACTACCCGTTCGGCCTGCTCGCGGTGCCGCGCGAGGAAGTGGTCGCCGTCCACGGCTCAAGCGGCACCGGCGGCCGGCCGACGCTCGTCTCCTACACGCGCGGCGACCTCAGGCTGTGGGCGCGAATGTGCGCGAGGGCGCTGGCCGCCGCCGGCGCCACCCGCAACAGCATCGTGCACAACGCCTATGGCTACGGCCTCTTCACTGGCGGGCTTGGCATCCACCAGGGCGCCATTGAACTCGGCGCCACCGTGGTCCCCGCGTCCGGCGGAATGACGCCGCGCCAGGTCACGTTGATCCGGGACCTGAAGCCGGACATCCTCACCTGTACTCCGTCCTACGCGGTCCGGCTGGGCGAGGCTCTCGCCGAGGCGGACGATGGCCAGGCGGAGGGCCTGTCCCTGCGGGCCGGCATCTTCGGGGCTGAGCCGTGGACCGAGGAAATGCGGCTCAAGCTGGAGCAGCTCCTCGGCCTGCGCGCCCTTGACATCTACGGCCTGTCCGAGATTATCGGCCCGGGCGTCGCGTCCGAGTGCATTGTCGAGGCCAATGGCCTGCACGTGAATGAGGACCATTTCCTGGTCGAGGCCCTCGACCCGGTGACCGGTGATCCGGTCCCGGACCGCACGCCTGGCGAGCTGACGTTCACGACGCTGACCAAGCAGGCGCTGCCGCTGCTGCGCTACCGGACCGGCGACATCGCGGCGCTGCGCCGCAGCACCTGCCGCTGCGGCCGCACCCTGGTCAAGATGAGCAAGATCACCGGCCGCAAGGACGACATGCTGGTCATCCGCGGAGTGAACGTCTACCCGAGCGAGGTCGAGCGCATCCTGCTGCAGGACCGGGCCCTGTCGCCCGACTATCTGCTCGTGGTCGACGAGCGCGAGCCGCAGCATCGCCTCATCGCCATTGGCGAGACGGTAACGGGCTGGTCAGGCCCTCGGCCGGACGTCGTCAGGCTGGAGTCGGCGCTGCGAGACACGCTCGGGCTCTCGGTCGCGGTCCAGCTGCTGCCGCCGGGGTCGGTGCCTCGGACTGAGGTGGGCAAGGCCGTTAGGGTCCGGCGCTGGTCGGGCGGTGAGCCGCCGGTCGCCGGACTGGGCTGACGGCAGGTAAGTCGCGTCCGCCGGAGAAGATCCGGAGGAAGAACAGAAAAACGTTCAGCGCGTCAAGGAAGATGGACGCGGCGATCTGCGGCGCTGAAACGAGGTCAGTGGATCGTCGCAATCGCTGGAAGTCCCACATGGTCAGGCCTGCGAAGATCACCAGGCCGAGGACCGAGAAAATCAGGTCGCCGCCGGGGAGTTTCGCGAAGACCAGGATGACGCCGAAGATGATCAGCCCGACGAGCGCGAAGAACGAGAACCGCCCGATGGCAGACAGATCTCGCCGGGTCGCATAGCCGAACGCCCCGAATCCGGCGATGAACAGCGCCGTTGCCGCGGCCGATTGCCAGACCACGCGCGGACTGGTCGACGTGTAATACGCGAGGGTCGGGCTCATGCCCACGCCGAGGAACAGGCCCATGAGCACGAGCAGGACAACGCTCGCGACGCTGGACCGGCGGGTGAAGTTCAGCGCGATCAGGCAGCCGAAGCCGACGATGAAGCCGGCAATCGCCCAGCCCATCGACAGCGCGCGGCCAGCGAAGCAGCCGAGGGCGAAGCAGGCGGCCGTCAGCGCGACCAGCCACATGACATGGCTGAACAGGGCCCGCGTCTGGTCCCGCTCTGTCGCGGCGTACGGCGCCGAGTACTGCACGATCGCTGCCCCTCCGGCTGGAGTCGCCTGCTGCCAGTCCGGGTTACCTACCCGCACCGGGAGTGATGAAGACGTGCATGCGTGCTCGAGGCCGGGACATGATGTGCTGAGCTGGTCGGAAGCGAGAAAGGATGCCAGATGACGCAGCGCGGCACTGCCGCCCGCTGGACGGCACAGGATGTGGGGGATCAGCACGGCCGTATCGCGGTCATCACCGGCGCGAGCTCTGGTCTCGGCCTGGAAACTGCCAGGGTGCTCGCCGCGCACGGCGCGGCGGTGGTGCTGGCCGGCCGGGATCCGGGCAAGATCGGCGCGGCAGCCGGCCAGCTGCGGAGCAGCCTGCCCGCCGCCTCCGTCGAGACAGCTGAACTAGACCTGGCGTCGCTGGAGTCCGTGCGCACGGCCGCGGCTGATCTCACCGCCCGGTTCCCCCGGCTGGACCTGCTGATCAACAACGCGGGCGTCATGATGCCGCCGTACTCGCTGACGAAGGACGGCTACGAGCTGCAGTTCGGCACCAACCACCT
>Ga0335074_10008915_pt1 | contig 13968 bp, 9 predicted proteins | sample Lox_Sample_23_FD_206715 | JGI IMG/M metagenome (GOLD analysis project Ga0335074, IMG submission 206715) | Soil microbial communities from Loxahatchee National Wildlife Refuge, Florida, United States - Lox_Sample_2.3 | ecosystem: Environmental > Terrestrial > Soil > Wetlands | place: USA: Florida...
TGCTCCTTTCGGTTCGTCCGGTTGTTCCTCCGCGGGGCTCGCCGCATGGCGGCACCGGACCCGGCATTGGCCGGGAAAGGCGCCCCGCGTGTGAATTACCGGCCGCTTGTGTGGCCGGCGGGCGGGGGTATGGCGGAGCGGCGGCCGAAACGCAAGCGCTGACGGGTTCGTGGCGCGACGGGCGGTGCCCGCCTTGTAGTACCCTTCCGATCGGACTTGGGGCGTCCGCGCCATGGCTGGAGCGCAATGGTCGTGCCAGGCGAATATCCCCGATCGTGGGGACAACTCGGTGAATAAAGTTGTTCACGGAAGCATGAAACCGTTCTGAAACATGGCACTTCGAGGCTTTGCCTAAACTCTGGGCAGCATCGCCAAGGTATTGATGTCGCAGTAAATTCGCGTATGCCGAGCAGAGCGGGCTTGCGCACGGCAGTCGCCGGCGGACCGTTATTCCAGTCGAAACGGTGGCCTCTTGCCGGTTGTGGATAGCGCGATGGGACCCGGAGCGGTCGGAGCCCTGGTCACCTGTGGTTGGTTGGATCGGCGGCCGGGGAACGCCGAGGAGGCGGCACCTGCCGAAAGCGCTGCCCCGGACCAAACCTGCTGGGAGGATGATCAAGCGCGCTGGCGAACCGCATGCTGTCGCGCGGCAGCATGATACCGGAAATCAACGATGCGGGGCATCGGCTGGCAACTTGGCAGTTCGTTCCAGAGATGTGCGACTCCCGCAGCCCCTTGCGGGAGGGGGCTGGGCCGCCGACCTAGCGCAACGAGCGCGGAAGCGTCACACTCCTGTCCCGGAAATGTCCGGAACCGAGCCAAAAACGCCTCACCGCACCCTGATCACTGCCTGCGTCATGGCCGCGACGCTGATGCAGATGCTGGATTCGGCGATCGCCAATGTCGCCTTGCCCTACATGCAGGGCAGCCTCTCCGCCACCCAGGAGGAGATCACCTGGGTGCTGACCTCCTACGTGATCGCGGCGGCGATCATGACGGCGCCGGTCGGCTGGCTGGCGGTGCGCTTCGGCCGTAAGCGGCTGTTCATCCTCTGCCTGACCGGCTTCACCATCGCCTCGATGCTGTGCGGCGCCGCACAGTCGCTGCCGCAGATGGTGGGATTCCGCCTGTTGCAAGGGATGTGCGGGGCGGCACTGGTCCCGCTGTCGCAGGCCACCATGCTGGACATCTATCCGTTCGCGAAGCGCGCCTATGCGATGGCGATCTTCAGTTCGGGTGTGATGCTCGGCCCGATCATGGGGCCGACGCTCGGCGGCTATCTGACCTACATGTACAACTGGCGCTACGTGTTCTACGTCAACCTGCCGTTCGGCATCGTCTCGATCATCGGGCTGATGGTGTTCATGCCGAACACCACGCCGAAGCGGGAGCTGCGATTCGACTGGTGGGGATTTGCCGCGCTGGCGCTGGGCGTGGGCGCGTTGCAGATGATGCTGGACCGCGGCCAGGAGCTTGATTGGTTCAGCTCCCGCGAAATCATCGTCGAGGCGACGCTGGCCGGCCTCGGGTTCTATCTCTTCGTGGTGCACATGCTGACGGCCCGCCATCCGTTTCTTTCACCTGCCGTGTTCCGAGACCGTAATTTCATCACGTCCGTGTCGATGACGTTCTGCATCTCCATGGTGATGCTGGCGACTTCCGCGCTGCTCGCGCCGTATCTTCAGGACCTGGCGGACTACCCGGTGTTCACCGCCGGCATCGCGCTGGCCCCGCGCGGGCTCGGCACCATGGCGGCGATGTTCTTCGCGAGCTGGCTCGCCAACCATGTCGATCAACGCAAGATCATGGCGATCGGGCTGATGGTGCTGGGTTTCGCGCTGCACCGGATGAGCACCTGGACCCCCGATGTCGCCCAAGACCAGATGATGCTGACGCTGGTCGTGCAGGGGATCTCCACCGGGCTGATCTTCAATCCGATGACGGTGCTCGCATTCCTCACCTTGCCGGCGCAGCTTCGAGGCGAAGCGACGGCGTTGCAGGCGCTGGCGCGCAACATGGGCTCCGCGATCGGCATTTCGGTGACCACGTTCACGCTGGCGCGCAGCGCCCAGGCGATGCACGCCGATATCGCAGCCAATATCACGCCGTTCGACCGGCTGCTGCAGGGCACCGGCGCCATGGCACGATTCTACAATCCGGCCACGGCCCATGGCGCTGCGTTTTTGGATCAGGAGATCCAACGACAATCGCAGATCATTGCCTACAACAATGATTTTCACATGATGGCGTTTATCGTGATCCCGCCACTGCTGCTCTTGCTGCTGCTGCGCCGCAGTGCTCGCGCCACCCCGGCCGCGGCGGAATAATGAAACGCAAGGACTGCTTCAGCCGGGACAGTCACGTCCGCGAAAGCGCATCACGCATCTCTGCTACTTTTTGCCAACTTTCGTCAGACTCGAAGTAGTAGTCGTATTGGTGTGGGTCGATCGGCATGCCTAGTTCTTTGGCCAGTGCCTGGACTTGATCCGGTGTCAGCTCATGAGGATCCAAGAGCTCCGGGTCATCCGGGATTGTGCCGAGAAGTCGACGAGCAAGCGCCAGCAGATCGTCGGGCACGGCGTATTGCGCCTGAAGAGCTTCCGTCGATTTATCATAGCCGCGCAGGTGTCGCCTCAAGCTCATGGTTCAACCCTCCTTGTGGGGTCGGCCGGTTCGGTTTGCTGACCGGACACGTGGTCGTATTCGCCCAGATGCTCGCCCCTTGCGTCGTAGATTTCCACGGTGCCGTGCCGTTTGTCCCATTCGTAAATTCGACCTCTTCGGTCCTTCCATCTCTTCCGCCCAGCTTTCGGCTTTACCGGGAAAACATGTGGGAATCCCGGCAGGCTGTCTGGGGCTGGGATATAGCTATGTGCCACGGCCCGACCGGATAGCCCTTCGAGCTTCGAATGTTCGTGCTCTGCTCCCACGGGTCAATGGGAAACCATACACCTTCAGCTTGCTGCGCGTATTATCGCATCGGCGGCAGCAAGGCTGCAGCGTAAGCGGCCGGGTTCCCAATCAGGAAATGGGCAACCTCCAGGTCCAGTTCGCGTCCCTCGGCCGCCGGACAGGCGCTGCGGATTGCCACGACCTCGGCCGCCGGCACCGTGGCTCGGATTTTCCGAGCGCGTTCAATCGCCGCCTCCATCGGCTGAACACCGGATGCCAACGCCTGCAACTGTCCCTCCAGCGCATCGATGCCCAGGCTGGTGCAGACTTGCGGCAGCACGCCCAAGCCCTGGATCGGCCAGCCGCGCGGCGCGAGCACGCGGCTCCAGGTGACGAACAGCTCGCCGCCGTCGGGCAGGGTGGTGAACGTCTGCACCAGGCCCTTGCCGAAGGTTGAGCTTCCCACCACCACGGCGCGCCCGCGGTCCGCCAGCGCGGCAGCCAGGACCTCGGCGGCGCTGGCGGTACGGCCATCGACCAGCACGATCACCGGCACGTCCTTCGCCAGCTCGCCGCCGGGCGAGTCCCAGACCCGGTTGGCCGCGGGGTCACGCCCTTGCTCGGTCGCAACAACGCCGGCGGGCAGCAGTTCGGCCGCGACGGCGACCGCTTCGGCGAGCAGCCCGCCGCGATTGCCGCGCAGATCGAGCACGATGCCGTCCGGCTGGCGGCGGGAGCTGAATGCCTGCGTGAGCGGGTCGTCAACCTCCACGTCGGTGTCGCGGCTGAACCCGGTCAGCCGCAGCACCAGCATTGCCGCCACTCTCTCTGCGAACACGGTGTGCGAGCGGGCCACGGTATGGACGACGTCGGCTCGGCGCAGCCGCCCGTCATGGGCACGCCATACCACGCGCACGGCGCTGCCCTCGGCCCCGGCAAGCCACTCAGCAACCGTTGCGCTCTCCTGCCCGGCGGTTGGTTCGCCATTTACCGACACGATGCGATCCCCGACACGCAGGCCAGAATCGATGGCCGGACCGTCCGGCGAGATCGCCGTCACCACGATCGCCCCGCGAATCGCCGCCACCGTCAGTCCGATCCCGACGCTGCCTTGACCCTCGGCCTCCTCCTCGGCGGCTCGGCCGGGCGGCACGTAGCGCGAATAGGGATCGAAATGGTTGAACATCTCGTCGAAGAAGGACTGGATGATCCCCTGCGTGCCGGCGCGCCGGACTGCGCCCGACGCTGTCCACGCCGCCTGCGCGATCGACACCACCGCGGCGGCCCAGGCCTGTGGCGTCGCCGCTGCCGGGGGCGGAGCCGCGTAGATCGTGCGCTGCATCATGGCCAGCACAAGCCGGCCGCCGCTTTCACCGACGACCAGATCCGGATCGAGGGCGGTCAGCCCACGCAGGCCCCACACCGCCAGTTGCGGGACAGTAACGGGATCAAGCGCCCGCGGCGCAATGAACGCAAGCGCCGCCGCGTACACTTCGGCAGTCAGCTCGGCATTGAACCCGGGAGTGGAGAGGGGGGGCTCGGCCTGGACCGGGATCGTCAACAACAACAGGAACAGGAGGCCGAGCCGAATCACTTGAAACGCGACCGCTTCCCCGATTGTCGGGCGCGGCCCGAGAGCTGCGCCGGGACACCTTGCATGAGTTGAAACGCGAGGCTGCCGGTGACCGGATTGGCTTCCGCAAGCCGCACCTCGACTTCCTGTCCCAGGCGGAAAGCGAGGCGGGTACGGCGGCCGGTCAACGTCTGCTCGCGCTGATCATGGTGCCACAGATCATCCGGCAGGGCCGAGCGTGGAACAATGCCGCTCGCCCCATTTTCCGACACTGTGACAAATAGGCCGAAGCGGGTGACACCGGAAATCCTGGCGGCGAAGACAGACCCCACGCTGGCGGACATGAACGCCGCCAGGTAGCGGTCGGTGGCGTCGCGCTCCGCCGCCTGGGCGCGTCGCTCGGTCGCGGTAAGATGCTCGGCGATCGCCTCGAAGCGCGAGTCCGCCTCACGCCCCGGGCCGCCGGCGCCCAGGCGCAGGGCGCCGATCAGCGCCCGATGCACCAGCAGGTCGGCATAGCGACGGATCGGGCTGGTGAAATGCGCATAGCGCGGCAATGCGAGGCCGAAATGACCGATATTGTCGGGGCTGTAGGCGGCCTGCGACTGGCTGCGCAGCACCACCTCGTTCACCACCGCCGCCTCGGCGGTACCGGCGACGCGTCGCAGGACGTTGTCGAGATCGCTCGGACGCAGCCGGTCGCCGGCGGGCAGAGAGATGCCGAAGCCGCGCAGAAAGCTGCGCAGATCTTCCAGTTTCTCGACCGAGGGCGGCGCATGCACGCGATACATGCAGGCGGCATGGCGCCGTTCCAATTCCTCGGCGGCCGCGACATTGGCGAGGATCATGAACTCCTCGATCAGCCGATGGCTGTCGAGGCGCGGGCGCGGCACCACCGCCTGCACCCGCCCGGCGTCATCCAGCACGACCTGACGCTCCGGCAGGTCGAGGTCGAGCGTGCCGCGGGCCTGTCGCGCGGCCAGCAGCGCACGGAAGGCCGCATAGAGCGGGGGCAGCGGCAGCCCCAGCGTCTCGCCGCGATCGTGTGCCAGTTGCACCTGTTCGTAAGTCAGTCGTGCGGCGCTGCGCATCAGGCCGCGACCGAAGCGATGCGTCCGCGCGCGCCCGTTGGCGGTGATGCGGAGTTCGACGAACAGGCAGGCGCGGTCTTCCCGAGGGCGCAGGCTGCACCAGCCATTGGACAACGCTTCCGGCAGCATCGGCACGACGCGGTCGGGGAAGTAGACGCTGTTGCCACGCTCCCGGGCTGTGGCGTCGAGGGGCGTGTCGGGGCGGACATAGTGCGCCACGTCGGCGATCGCGACGATCAGGCGGAAGCCGGTCCCGTCGGGCTCGGCGAACACCGCGTCGTCGAAGTCGCGCGCATCCGGCCCGTCGATCGTCACCAACGGAACCTCACGGAGGTCTTCCCGATCGCGCAGCGTAGGGGCGGCGGCACGGTCGGCCTCGGCGAGTGCGCCGGCAGGGAAAACATGCGGGATGTCATGCGTGGCGATGGCGATCAGGCTAACCGAACGCGCGTCGCCCATGCGTCCGAGCCGCTCGATCACCCGCGCCGGCCTGAGACCGAGCCGGTGGTGGGGCAGCGGCTCGGCCAGGACGATTTCGCCGCCTGCCGCACCGGCGTCCTGGCCGGGCGGCACGATCCATTCCGCCTTCGCCCGGCGATCGGTGGGAACGATGCGCCCCTCCCGCGGGCCGGGGCGGAACACGCCCAGCACCCGGCCAGGCGTGTCGGCAAGGCGCTTGATCGTGCGCCCTTCGTAGCGGCCGGGCCCAGCCGGGCGAAGGCGGGCGAGCACGCGCTGACCGGGGGCGAGAGCGGGACGGCCATGCGGTTCCGGCGCCATCAGCACTTGCGGCGGCGGACCCTCGCCGTCCCATTCGACCGGCTGGGCGAGCGCATCGCCGTCGGGGTCGGTGCCGGTCACCAGCACGACGGCAGTTTCCGGCAGGTGGGTGCGGCTGCGGCGGGGCGGAGGTTTCAAGTGTATATATCTCTTGTACGATCGGGCATCCGGGATCGGTTCATGGTAGTGGGGTTCGACACAGAGGGCAGCGAGGGCAGCTGAGAGAGATTATACAGCGCCGAGGCATAGTGCATGCCGCGATTCGCCGGATAAAAAATCTCGGTGACCTCGGTGCCGCTCGGCGCTCTCTGTGTCGATTGCAACCCGACACGGCAAAATGGGCGTGGCAATGCAACGCGGGATCAGGCGCCGTGCTTGTGCCCGCCATGGCGCAGCAGCGTCACCAGATAAGTGAGCAGCAAAAATGCCAGTGCGTGCGCGGCAATGATCGCGGCGCCGAGGCCCGCTGGCTCGGCGGTCATGTCCATCAGCGTGCCGGTGTGCGCGTTGATCACCCTGACCGGGCCATCAGCAGCAATGAATACCGACTTCATTGCTTCGATCAGCCAGTAGCCGCTGACCGCCACCTTGGCCGCCTTCTCGGCCAGATCGGGCAGTTTCGGGACCAGTACTCCCGCCAGAATCAACTGCGGCACCAGAGCGAGCGGGACGATCGTGGTCGCCTGATCTCGGGTGTTGGCAAAGGCAGAAATCAGCAGCCCGATCGCGGTACCCGCCAGCGCGCCGATCGTCAGCAGCAGGAACTGCTCGAGCCCGTTGCCCGGGATGCCTTCTGCCAGCGCAGCGGTCAGAACAAAGACAACGGCAAGCTGCAGCAATGTGAACACGGCGGACACGAGGTATTTGGCGCCAATAAAAGCGGCAGTGGACAAGTTGATGTCGTGTTCGCGTTGGTAGATCGCCAGTTCGCCGACGATCTCCTTCGACGCTGCATTGCAGCCGAGCCAGATCGCGCTCAGGCTTAGCAGCAGCAGCAGTGCATTCTCGGCGTTGACACGCTCCTGCCCGACACCGAAAGTGCCGAAGGCGTAACCGATCAACCCGCCGATCAACACACTTTGGACTGCCGCCATGACCAGTGTGCGGTGATCGGCGAGCAACAGCCTGACGTTTCGATGCAGCAGGATGCCCGCCTGGCGGGCGATCCGCCGGGCGGCGACAAGCGTGGGCTCGTGCGGGTGCTGCGGGTTGCTGCGCGGTTCGGCGGCGGTCGGAGGGCCGATTGCGGCGGCGGTAGATCCCCCGCGGGTCTCATTGAACCTGGCGCGCCAGGACTCGGCGCCGAGGTCGTCCATCCGGTCGAACACCTCGCCCAATCGGTGCACCGCGAAGAAATCCAATACCTCGGACGGTGCGCCAATGAAGGTCGGCTGGCCGCCGCGACCCATGCAGACGATTCGGTCACAGAACTCCGACACGTTCGCCAAAGTATGAGTGACCACGACGATGGTCATTCCTTCATCGGCCAGGCGACGCAGCAGGCGCATGATCTCCCAGTCGGTGCTCTCATCGAGCCCGCTGGTCACCTCGTCGAGGAAGAGCAGGCTGGGGCGATTGAGAATCTCGCCGGCCAGGCTGGCGCACTTCTTCTGCCCGCCACTGAGCGCGCCGATACGCTGGTCGAGCCGGTCGAACAAATCGACGCTGCGAGCCGCGTCATGCACTGCCGCATGGCGTTGCGCCGCCGTTGTGTCGGGCGGCAGGCGAAGCAGTGCCACGTAGCCAAGCGCCTGACGCAGCGTGAGCTGCTCATGCAGCACATCCTGTTGAGGCACGAAGGCGATGTCCTGCTTCAGCGCCTGGAAGTTGGCGTGCAGATCTACATCGTTGAGCAGGACTGCACCCTCGGTCGGCAGCGCGCGGCCGGCCAGGATGTTCACTAGAGTGGACTTGCCCGAGCCGTTGACACCAATGATGCACATGAGCTCGCGAGGGCGGACAAGCAGGCTGGCGGCGTGCAGGATACGTTGCGGCGGCCCGCCGATCTGCCTGCCCGGGACATCGTAGCTGACGCCTTGCACCTGCAACTGGATATTGCCGACGCGCCAGGCCCTGGTAACGGCGGTACCGTCGAAAGTGAGCTGGAAGGGACCGATATCGATCCGGTCCCCCGGGAGCAAGGCGTGAGCGCCACGTAGTCGCGCCCCGTTGACAAAGGTGCCGCTGGTCCCGCCAAGGTCGCGCAGTACGATCTTATTGCCAGTCACCTCGAACGCTGCGTGCCGGCGCGAGACGTTGGGATGGTCCAGCACGACCTGCCCGGGCATCGGTTGACGGCCGACCGTCAGGCCATGGTCGAGCGGCACGCGGCTTCCCGCAGTGGCGGCCGCAAGGTTATCCGAACGGACGACGATCGGCCGCTTGCTTTCGCGCAGGGGGACTGTGGGCCGGGCGAGCTGGGGTCGCCGCGTATCTCCCGTCATGTGAGTTTACCCCTCACGCGACCAGCCGTATGTCTTTTACGACCCGAGCAGTCACCAGCGACGGCTGCTCAAGGTCGGAAGTAAGATACTGCGCGGTGCGGGCGAATACTAAGCGCAATCTCGTGTGCCTGTGCGCTAAGGTGACCGGAGCCCGGCGGCGCCCGCAATAGAAGCAGGTTCTGCCGGATGGGCCGCGGGCTCTACTATGACACGAGGTGTTCAGCGCGCTTTGCGTGTTCTACGCCTGGGACACGCGCCCCAGATAATCCAGCAGCGCGTCACGGAACCGTAACAGGCTTTTGTAGTGCAGGGTCTCGGGCGGTAGCGCGCGCACCGCTTCGGCCAGGCGTTGCGCGATCTGGGGCCGCGCGACGATACGAGCCAGCGGATAGACGTGGACGCGGATGGTGAACAGCACGGCACCGCACTGCGGGAGCCGGGTGAGCGTCTGGCGCTCCACGCGGACGAAGAGTGCATCGCCGGCAGTGTTGGCGGTGATGTGCTCGGCGCGGTCGGCGCGCCACTTGCCGCCGGGCTGGAACAGCGTCGGATCATCCGACATCGACCAGTTGAGGCGCACCGCGACGTGGCCTGGCTTGACCACGCCCATGAACCGATCGACCGGACGTGCCAGTCTATCGCCGTAGAACGGCACCGGGGCATGCACGGCGGCGAGCGGGCGGCCGATCTTTTCGCCTAGACGCCAGCGGCTTGGGAAGCAGACGACGCCGGCGGCGAGCAGCGGACCAGTTTCGCTCATCTGGATGATGCAGAGGTCTTCCTGCACCAGCAGGGCTGCCGCTTCCAGCGGGTCGTGGCCAAGCTCGGCGAGGTTCCAGCGGTCGCCGGTCAGTCGGTTCTCCAGGACCGAGCCGTCGTTGGCGAACCAGTCCGGCCAGCGGTCTGCGAGATGCGCGGACAGGACGTCCCATGTTTCCTGCCGGGCCGGCTCAGAGCCGGATACGGCGGCGAATACGTCGTCGCGCCGCGTGGCCAGCAAATGGCGGCGCTCAGCCATCTCCGCGGGGTAATGCTGGTCGAGTTCGATCCAGTCGGCGCGCGGACAAGCGGTCAGGCCCATCGCCATGCGGTATGGCCCTGGCTCGAACGACAGATGCACGGCCTGTGGCGGGAGGCTTGCAATCACCGATCGGATGCTAACTCACCTCTCCCGCTCTGCGGGAGAGGTCGGTTCGCGAAGCGAACCGGGTGAGGGTGCTCGTGCGCCCGGCACCCTCATCCGCCGCGCTTACGCGCGGCGACCTCTCCCGCAGAGCGGAGAGGTGGACCCAGTCGATTTGTACCGCGGCTTGCGTCAATACGGCCCGGCGGTGCATTTCGATCCGATGTCCCCATCCCCATCGATCGTCGCCCAATTCCCGCACCGCGTTCGCGAGATCCCGCACCTGCTGATCCCGCTGGCCGACGGCACCCGCCTCGCGGCGCGCATCTGGTTGCCCGAGGATGCCGAGTCGCATCCCGTCCCGGCAATCCTGGAATACCTGCCGTATCGCAAGCGCGACGGCACCTGGGAGCGCGATGCGCTGACGCATCCGTGGTTCACCGGCCACGGCTATGCGGCGGTGCGTGTCGATATTCGCGGCAGTGGCGAGTCGGATGGCGTGCTGGCCGACGAGTATTCCCAGCAGGAGTTAGATGACGGACTGGAGGTGATCGCCTGGATCGCACGGCAGAGCTGGTGCAGCGGCGCGGTCGGCATGATGGGAATCTCCTGGGGCGGGTTCAACGCGCTGCAGATCGCGGCGCTCCGGCCGCCGGCGCTGAAGGCGATCATCACGTTGTGCTCGACCGATGATCGCTATCGGGACGATGTGCACTTCATGGGCGGCGCGTTGCTGACGGCCAAGTTCGGCTGGGCCAGCGTATTTCAGGTGTTCATGGCCCATCCCCCCGATCCGGCGCTGGTCGGCGACCGCTGGCGCGAGATGTGGTTGCGCCGGATCGACGCAACGCCGCTGTTTCTCGCGCAGTGGCTGGAGCACCAGCGGCGGGATGCGTACTGGAAGCACGGCTCGGTATGCGAGGACTACGCCGCCATCGCCTGCCCCGTGCTGGCAATCGGAGGTTGGACCGACGGGTACACCAACGCCATTCCACGGCTGCTGGCTAACCTGACGGTACCACGACTGGGGCTGATCGGCCCATGGGCGCATCGCTATCCGCATTTCGCGCTGCCCGCCCCGCAAATCGGATTCTTGCAAGAAGCGCAGCGTTGGTGGGACCGGTGGTTGAAAGGCATCGACAACGGCGTGATGGACGAGCCGATGCTGCGCGCCTGGATCATGGAGAGCGTACCGCCCGCGCCGTGGTACGCGGAGCGGCCAGGGCGGTGGATCGGCGAGCCGGTCTGGCCGGCTGCGACCGTGCCGCATCGGTTGTTCCTGACCGCGTCGGGGTTGTTCGACAGGCCGGATGCATCGTTGGCGCGTGTTATCTGCACGCCGCAAAGCCTGGGTGCGGCGGCGGGAAGCTGGTGCCCATTCGGGGCCGGTCCGGACGGCCCGGATGACCAGCGAGACGACGACGCGCGATCGGTGGTGTTCGACACGCCGCCTCTGGACGCGGCGGTGGAGATCCTGGGCGCGCCGGTCGTAGAATTGGAGCTTGCGAGCGATCGGCCGCAGGCGGTGCTGATCGCTCGGCTCTGCGATGTGCATCCGGACGGCGCCAGCCTGCGGGTCAGCTTCGGCGTGCTGAACCTGGCACATCGCAACAGCCATGAGGCGCCGGAGCCCCTCGTGCCCGGGCAGCGAACGACGATACGGCTGCAGCTCAACGATGCGGGGTTCCGGTTCCCACCGGGCCATCGAATTCGGTTGGCGCTGTCCACGACGTATTGGCCGATGGTGTGGCCTGTCGCGGAAGTTGCGTCGGTGACGGTATTTGGGGGAACTCTGATATTGCCGGAGCGAATTCGCCTGCCCGGCGAAGCGCAGCCGGTTCTGCCGGCGGCCGAGACGGCATCGCCGGCGGCGAGCACGGTGTTGGTTGAAGGTCGCTCGCAACGAGAAAGCGGCATCGATGCCGGTGCCCGTTTCGCACGCTTTGGCGAAGAGCCGAGCGTGGTGCGGATCGACGATATCGGGCTCGACATCGGTAACGAATCGTCCGGCGAGTGCCGCATCAGGGACGACGATCCGCTGAGCGCACAAGCCGAGCTTCGGCGAGTGCAGACCGTGCAGCGCGGTTCCTGGCAGGTTCGCGCGGAGCTGGTAACGCGGATCTCAGCAACCCCGACGACATTCAGGGTCCAGGCACGGCTGACAGCCCACGAAGGCGATCTGTTGGTTCGAGAGCGCGAGTGGGATGAAACGATCAAGCGTGACTTGCTTTGACGATTTTTTGTCGACAGGGCCCACCGCAGCAACATGCTTCGCCGGAATGAGGCTGGTCGGACTTCAGGCTTATCGGCTTGCCCATGACTACTCTGACCGTCATAGCGCGCGGGCAAGTCAGGTTCCGCAAGGACGTGCTGCAACATCTCGGCATCCGGCCGGGGGAGAGAATCGAATTGGATAAGTTGCCGGGCGGGCGGGTGATGCTGAGGGCGGGGCGGCCTTCGGGGACGATCGACGGCTTCCGGGGTTGCTCGCGGCAAGACCAGGAAGATCGCGACCATCGACGAGATCAATGAGGCAGCGGCCGCCGGCTGGGCCGGTCAGGAATGAAGGTCACCCTCGATACCAACATTCTCATCCGCGCCGTCATGCGCGATGATGCAAAGCAGGGCCAGGCCGCCGCCAAGCTTCTCAAGGATGCCGAAAGGGCCGCTCGTATTGCCTTCGAGGAGTCCGAAGATGCACAGCCGGCCAGGGCGTGCTACATTCGGCTTATGGTCGCCTTAGCAAAGGTCAGTGTCCGCATGTCGGTCCGGGACTTCCTCGCCTGGGAGCCCGGCGACGGTTTACGCTATGAGCTGGTGGATGGTGAGCCACGGGCGATGGCGCCCGCAGGCCCTGTCCATGGCCTGCTGCAAGGACGCCTCGCCACGCGGATCACTGAACACCTGGATCGGAACAAGCCCGCTTGCAGCCTGGTAGTCGCGCCCGGCGTCATCCCTCAACTGCTCTCGGCACATAATGTGCGGGAGCCGGACCTCGGGGTCACGTGCTCGCCGGTACGCCTGGGTCAGGCGACGTTGACTGACCCGGTGCTGTTGATCGAGATCCTCTCGCCGAGCAATCAGGCAGACACTTGGTCGAACGTCTGGGCCTACACCAGCATCCCCAGCGTCCGGGAAATCCTGGTGCTGCACAGCGAGCGTGTCGCCGCCGAGGTGCTACGCCGTTCCGCACAGGGTGCTTGGCCGGAACAAACGGAAGAGATGCTGCAAGGGGATTTGATGCTGACAAGCATCGATTTCCGGACGCCCCTTACCGACCTCTATGCCGGGACGGGTGTGGCCGACTGAGCGACGGCGCGCCATAGTTAGAGCTACGGCGCCTGCCGGCGGCGACAAGCCGCCGCCGATTAGGTTTGATGCGCCGTCACCAGCCAGCCGGGCACGCGGCTGGCAGCGGATTTTGGGCCTCTCCACGCCAATCCTGAATTAGAGACATATACATCCTTGCGGATACGGTATACCAGAGATTAATTCCAGAGCCCCCTGAGGCGGGGGTGAGCGCCTGCATACGCGTGGGCGAGCGGTACGCGCCGTGGTCCGCCCAGCATTCCTTGAATAGTTCGGCCCGCGCCCGGCCCGCCTCCCGATTCGTTGTTCTTGAAGGATTGCGTGATTGAATCTATCATACAAAGGCACAATGGAAGGGAGCATGAGAGAGGAGCCCACCTATCGGCACCCGGAGCTGAGCCGGGTTTCGCTGGCCCGGCCAGTGGAATCCCCGGATGGCGTGGTGCCGGCCGGTTCCACTGGCACCGTCGTCTACGTCTATGCTGGCGAGCTGGCCTATGAGGTTGAGTTCACGCGACCGATTCACGCTGTTGCCACGGTGGAAGCCTCGGCGATAGTTGAATGAGCGGGGCCACCGGGCAGACGATGCCCAACGCTCACGCTGCCTCGGTGAGCTACTCCAAGGTCTATGACTACCTTCTCAATCCAATGCACCCCGACAACAGCGGCAAAGCCCAATTCTTCGTCGGCTTTGGCTTCACCAGCTTGCGCTGGGACATATTGCGGGATGCGTTACACCCATCTTTTACAGTGCCC
>Ga0335074_10008916_pt1 | contig 13968 bp, 11 predicted proteins | sample Lox_Sample_23_FD_206715 | JGI IMG/M metagenome (GOLD analysis project Ga0335074, IMG submission 206715) | Soil microbial communities from Loxahatchee National Wildlife Refuge, Florida, United States - Lox_Sample_2.3 | ecosystem: Environmental > Terrestrial > Soil > Wetlands | place: USA...
ACCTCTCCCCCGCCCGTCATCCGCACCAGCCGGCACACGTCATGACCGGCCAGAACCTTCCCAGCGCAGTCGCAGACGCGGCTGCCGGAGAGCAGCACAGTACGAGCGGGACCCTCGCAGCCGGCCTGCGGCCAGCCGAACGCGAGCTGGCCGCCGCGCTGCCGCTCGGCGAGAAGGTCAGGCTGCTCACCGGAGCCGACGCCTGGCGGACGCACGGCATCCCCGCGATCGGGCTCCGGCAGATGACGACGTCGGACGGGCCGAACGGCGTGCGCGGCACCGTCAAGGACGAGCGCCACCCGTCGGCTTGCCTGCCGTGCCCGTCAGCCCTCGGCGCCACCTGGGACCCCGACCTGGTCCGCCGGGTCGCCGCAGCCCTCGGCGTCGAGGCGCGCAGCAAGGCCGTCGACATCCTGCTCGGCCCGACCGTCAACCTGATGCGAACGCCGCTCGGCGGCCGCGGCTTCGAGTTCTTCGCCGAGGATCCGGTACTCACCGCGGCCCTGGCCGGCGCGTATGTGCGCGGCGTCCAGTCGGCGGGCGTCGCTGCCACCGTCAAGCACTTCGTCGCCAACGACACCGAAACCGGGCGCTGGAGCTACGACGCGCGGCTCGCCGAAAGCGTGCTGCGCGAGGTCTACCTCATGCCGTTCGAGGCCTGCGTGCGGCAGGCCGGCGCCTGGCTGGTGATGGCTGCCTATAACAAGGTCAACGGCACGCCGATGACCGAGAACCCGCGGCTGCTCCGCGACGTGCTCAAGAACGAGTGGGGTTTCGACGGAGTCGTAACCTCGGACTGGGATGCGGCACGCAGCACCGACGCGACCGCACTGGCGACCCTTGACCTGTCCATGCCGGGCCCGGAGGGCCCGTGGGGCGAGCTGCTGGTCCGCGCCTTCCGGGCCGGCGTGGTCAGCGAGGACCTGCTGAACGACAAGGTCACACGGCTGCTGCGGCTGGGCCGGCGGGTGGGAGCGCGCACCGATCCGGTCAACGCCAAGAACGGGAACGTGGCCGCCGGAGCCAGTGCCGGCCTCAGCACGCAGCCGCCAGAGCTCGATGACCCAGCGCTTCTAGCGCCGGTGCTCGTAGCACCCGCGCTGCTGCGCGAAGCGGCCACCGAGTCGTTCGTGCTGCTGCGCAACGCCGCCGGCGCCCTCCCCCTCAACGCAGCCGAGCTGACGAGCGTGGCCATCATCGGCCCGAACGCGGTGAACCCGGTGATCCAGGGCGGCGGCAGCGCGGGCGTGGTCCCGGTCGCCGTGTCCCGCCCGGCCGATGCGCTGCTCGCTGCGCTGCCCTCGGATGTCTCGGTCAGCCAGTCGCCCGGCTGCCAGACCTGGCACCTGGTGCCGGACCCACCGGCAGGGTCGCTGACCGATCCGGTGACCGGGACTCCCGGACTGCACCTGGAGTTCACCGGCGGCGACGGCACGGTCATTGGATCCGAGCACCGCGGCTCACCGAACCTGGCCTGGTGGGACGGCGTCCCGGCCGGAGTCGGCTGGGGGAAGCTCGGGCGGATTGGTCTGACGGCAACGTTTCGTCCAGAATTCACCGGAAGTCATCTGCTGAGTGTCTCCGGGGTCGGCTGTCTGGTCCTCGAGGTCGATAACGTCACCGTCATCGACGGGGAAACGACGGTGCCCGCCGACCCGGTCGAGGCCATGACCCGGCCCGGTGAGCTGCGCGCCAAGTGCTGGCTGGAGGCCGGCGTTCCGGTGCGGCTGCGGGTCGGGTTCGTCCCGGCCGCGGCCGGCGCCGGGCCCCTCTCGGTCCGGCTCGGGATCGTGGTGTCGGCCGACGACGACGCTCTGCTCGCGGAAGCTGAGGCGGCCGCGGCGGCCGCCGATACAGCCGTCGTCGTGGTGGGCTCCGCGGAGCTGACCGAGAGCGAGGGCTTCGACCGTCCCGGCCTGTCCCTGCCGGGACGTCAGGACGAGCTGGTCGCCGCGGTGGCGGCCGTGAACCCGCGGACGATTGTCATCATCAACTCCGGCACGCCGGTGCTGATGCCGTGGGCCGACCAGGTCGCGGCCGTTCTGTTCGCGTGGCTGCCCGGCCAGGAGTTCGGCTCGGCGCTGACGGACGTGCTGCTCGGCCGGGCCGAGCCGGGCGGCCGGCTGCCCATGACCATGCCGGCCGCCGAGGCCGACTGCCCAGTGCTGCACGCGAGCCCGACCGCGGACGGAACGCTCGACTACGCCGAGGGACTGCTCATCGGATACCGCGGCTACGACGCGGCCGGCGTCAGGCCGGCGTATCCGTTCGGCTTCGGCCTTGGTTATACAAGCTGGGAGTATGAGTCGGCTGATTGCCCGGCCTGGCTCCGCGACGGTGCTGACCTGGAGCTGACGGTTCGAGTTCGGAACGTCGGCACGCGAGCCGGCAAGGAAGTCGTGCAGGCGTACCTGGCCGAGCCGAATCACCTCGCCGATGCGGCTGATCCGCGCGCCGTTGCGAAGGGCGGCCCGCGGCCCTCTCGTCGTCCGGTCCGCGTGCTCGCCGGCTTCGCTGTCGCCCGCGCACAACCCGGTGAGTCCGCCGAGGTCAGGCTGGTGATCCCGGCCAGGATGTTCGCTCGGTACGAGGAGTCGCTGGCGAGGTGGATCGTGCCCAGCGGGGAGTTCATCGTGCATGTTGGCCGGTCATCGCGCGATCTTCCGCTGACGGTCCCGGTACGGATCAGCGCCTTACGGCCAGGGCGCGCCTTCCGGCCAGGGCGCGCCTTCTGGCCAGGGCGCGCCTTACGGCCGGAGCGTCATTCGAAGGAACGCACTTCGCGGCAGCACCTTTCCCGGGATCACACGTCGCCGGATCACACGTCGCCGGATCACACGTCGCCGGATCACACGTCGCCGGATCACACGTCGCCGGATCACACGTCGCCGGATCACACGTCGCCGGATCACAATTAGATGGTGCTATCCGGCCCGGCGGGCCAGCATGGTCTGCGTGGTGACGGACCGGAGATTGCCGCCACAGGGCGGGCTGCCCCCGATCGTTCGGATCGGCAGCCCGGTCGTGGAGATCGCCTGCGACGAGTCCGGGTTCTCCGGCACCAACATGCTCGATGCGCCCACGCCGCTGTTCACGCACGCGAGTGTCGATCTCGGCATTGACGAAGCGGCCGAGCTCATCCGGGCCCTGCGATCGGGGTTCCGCTGGTCGCTGAAGGAGTTCAAGTCCGGACCATTTCTCCGCGGCCCGCAAGCCGGTGAGGCACTGGAGTGGCTGCTGACAGCGCTCAGCGGCCGGGCGCATGTGTACCTGGTCGACAAGGAGTATTTCCTGGTCACCCGCATCGTCGACCTGTTCGTGGTGGAGCCGTCGTACGCGGCCGGTACCCGCCTGACTCAGGAGCACCGGCCGGCTGCCCTGGCCCTCTACCGGGCCGGGCGTGCGGCGGGGCGCGACTGGAGCGTCTTCCTCGCAGCCTTCGTCGACCTGGTCCGGACTAAACGACGGCGTGAGCCGGAAGCAGTCGTCGTTGAACGTTTCCTCCAGGCGCGCGATGTGCTGGCAAGAGCCGGGCTAGGCCCGGAGGTCGAATGTGTTCTCGATGGGCTCAGCCGGACGCGGGTGCTGGCGATTCTGACCCGGCTGGCACACGACGACCAGTCGATCCCGCCGCCGCTGGAGCCAATGCTGCCGGCGCTGGCCGAGACTGTCCTGTTCTGGAGCCGCGGGCAGCAGCGCCAGGTGCTGGTGATCCACGACGAGCAGAGTGCGCTCACCGCCGGGCGGCTCACACGTCTCCAGCAGGTGCTGACTGCCAGTACCGACTCGCCCAGTACCGACTCGCCCAGTACCGACTCGCCGAGCAGGGTGTCGCCGCTGGCCGGGCTGGTGGCGGTCGACTCGCGGGACGATGCCCGCGTCCAGGTCGCTGACCTGCTAGCCGGAGTCGCCCGGCGATCGCCGGACATCGATGCGGACGGCCCGCTGCGCCCGTTCCTGTCGAAGACGTCGCTGCGGGATACGCAGCGCTGACGAACCATCTGCTGGCTGCAAAGAGTTATTGCTCAGAGTCTGGTTCGAGGTACTCGTCAGTGCCAATGCTGACTTCCCAGCCGTCGTAGTCGGCGCCCGGAATCAGCGACGCGAGCTTCTGGAACAGTTCCCTTGCACTGCGCACGAGATCGGCTGTCAGCACCACACCGTCCCGTGCCGCTACGACACAGTACGGCTCACCGGCGTCATCGGAAGCGTAGATCTCAGCCTGCCAGCCGGTCGCCTCAAGCGGCCTGACGATGGTCTGCGCTGACTCCTGGTCCGGGACATACAGGTAGTGCCGGTATTCACGCGGCAGGTCCAGACGTGCCCTGGCGGCGATCTGGCGCAGCAGCTGGTCGTCTTCAGGGTCGCCGGTCGACAACTCCGGCGGCGTCTCGCCGCCAATCGGGTTGGGGCGGAAGACGTGCCAGTCATCGTGGTCAGGCTGCGTCATGTGTCCTCGGCGCTGTGGGAGACAACCTCGAGCATGATGCCGTGCGGGTCGAGGAAGTACGTCGCATAGTGCTCGCCGTACTCGGGGAACTCGCGCGGTTCGTGGATGACCTCGGCATTGTGAGCAGTTGCCCAGCCATGTGCCTCGCGGACGATGGCGCGGCTTTCCACCATGAAGGACAGGTGCTGCAGGCCGACGCCATGCCGAGAGTAGGGCTCGGTTTCGAGTGCCTGGTAAAAGAAGATCTGAGAACCGCGAGCACCGTCGGGGCCGTAGTTGAACTCCCCCGCCGCGGTCGTCGGGAACCAAGCGCGAAGCCCCAGGATCGGCATGAGCTCGTCGTAGTACCGCTTGGCAGCCGGCAGATCAGGCACTCCGATGCCGATGTGGTCGATTAATCCCGTGCGGGACATCTGCTCCTCCTGCTCGCTAGTGCGCGACGATGGCGGCCATTTACCATCATGCTCGGGTCATCGGGTCATCGGGTCATCGGGTCACAGCTTCCGGCGACCGTGTATGTCGCACCGCGATTCGAGACGTCCGACGAGCACTGCGAATGGCTCAACCGCGTTCAGGCCGCGGGGCCGGCCGGAGGCTGTCCGCGCAGGACGTCGGCCGCGGCGGGCAACTGCAGACGCGAGCTGTCGACCAGGATGGGAGCGCCGGGTTCGGCGGTCAGTGGGCCGGGCCCGGTGTGATCAGTGGATCCGAGCGCATGCCGGAGCACCTGGACGAAGGCTTCCGGACGATCCAGCTGCAGGTAGTGATTCGCGTCCGGGATGAAGTAGAGCCGACCCGGACCGGCCTTGCGCATCAGGTACTCGTTCCACACGTAGCTGGCCACTCGCGGCGGCGAGACCGTGTCGCACAGACCCCATATCAGCGTCACCGGAAACGTCGCCTCGGCGAGCGCCGTCAGCCACTCCTGCTCGTGGTTAGCGCGCTCGATCAGATACTGAATGGTCTCGTGCAGAACCTGAGTGCCATTGTCGTAGCTGAAGGTCGCAGACAGAGCCTCGACCTCCGCGTCGCCGGTCACGCGCGGCGGAGTGAAGGTGGTGGCGCCCAGCCCCTCGGCCATGGCCGACGGCGTAACCATGGCCGCGATCCGAGACCACGACTCGCCGTCCAGCATCGTCCGCTGCGCTGCGGTCAGGTTTGACAGCGGCAGGAAGATGTTGCCATTCAGCAGCACCAGATGTCCGAAGCCTCGCGTTGACCGGCCGTCAGCACACCGAGCTGCGTGCAGAAGCGCCACGCTGGTGCCTCGATCGTGCGCCACTGTTGCAGCGGCGTGAGCGCCGATCACCTCCGCCAGGTAGAACTCAATGAGTTCCTCATCGCGCGCGATGCTGTAACCCCACCCCGGTGGCTTGGCGGAGAAGCCATAGCCCGGAAAGTCCAGGGCACACACGCGGAAGTTCGCGCTCAGCTGGCTGGCGATGTCGAACCAGTCGATGCTGCACGTCGGCCAGCCGTGGATAAGGAGCAAGACCGGCGCATCGGGATCGCCGATCTCGACGTGGAATATCTGAACCGAAGGTGCGCCCCCTTCGGCCGGCCGCCAGGAGAAATAGCTCCCGCGACTTCGCCAGTCGTCGGCTCGTGACATGTTGACTTTCCAGCCTCCCCGGGACGTGTTCACATGCGGCCGAGTTGCGCCCGTTCGCCTGCGCTGCTAGCAAATTCGAAAAATACCCATCGGAATGGCTCGACTCAATCAGACGATGCCGTACCCCAAATCGGATATACCCAATCGGCTGGTATAGCCAATCGACCAATAAGGCCGCTACCTGGGACGATGCTGGCCGCCGTGGCCCACAGACGGCGCCTCTTGGGTCTCACCAGCCTCAGTCGGGAACTCGCGTTCTACGTATCGAACGGTAAATCGGGTTTTGCACCCGAGATGGGGGTACTCGGGTTACAGTCGTCGCCACTGGTCCCGCTCTAGCGTGTCCTGGGCACAGTCGGGCGGAATCGGAGTGATTGTGTACCAAGGGGGGTAGGGGTGCCATGGCGGTTTTTAGTCCTGGCCTGCGGCCAGTGGAGGAGACACGAGAGAAGGGTCTCAAGACAGGCGCTCTCGGCCTGGTGTCCAGCGTGGTCATGGGCATCGCCTCAGTTGCCCCGGCCTACAGCCTGGCTGCGACTCTCTTCTTCGTCGTGGCCGCCGTCGGGCTCAAATCCCCGCTGGTCGCCGTCCTGGCATTCGTGCCGATGCTGCTGTGCTCGATCGGCTTCAGCGAGCTGAACAAGGCCGATCCCGACTGCGGGACCACCTTCATCTGGGCGGCCCGTGCGTTCGGGCCCAAAACGGGCTGGGCCGGCGGCTGGGGCGTCGTGGCAGCCGACATCTTGGTCATGGCCAGCCTGGCTCAGGTGGCCGGGCAGTACCTCTTCTTCCTCATCCAGGGACCGAACAGCGCGATCGGCACAGACGCCTCGAGCGGCTGGGTGCTGCTGGTGGGGATCTTGTGGATCGCCGCGATGACCTACATCTGCTATCGCGGCATCGAGGTCTCGGCGAGATTCCAGAAGATCCTGCTGTCCATCGAGGTCGTCATGCTGCTGGTCATGTCCGTCACGGCGCTGGTCCGGGTCTTCGGCAGCCATCCCCCTGCGGGCTCACTCCACCCGGACTGGAGCTGGCTGTCGCCGGCCCACCTGCCTTTCTCGGCCTTTGTGTCAGGGATCATCCTGATGCTGTTTATCTACTGGGGCTGGGATACCGCCCTGTCGGTCAATGAGGAGACCGCGGACAAGTCCCGAACCCCCGGCAGAGCCGGGATCATCTCGACGGTCCTGCTGCTCGTCACCTATGTCATCGTGATCGTATCCGTGCAGGCATTCGCGGGGGTCGGCACCAAGGGCGTGGGCCTTGCCGACCCGAAGCACCAGTACGACGTGCTCTCGGTCCTCGGAGGCGCCATCTTCGGCTCCTCGGGGCTCGGGACCTTCCTGTCCCGGCTCCTGATCCTGATGGTGCTCAGCTCGGCCGCCGCCTCGACACAGACCACGATCCTGCCCACCGCACGCACGACGCTGTCGATGGCCGCCTACGGCGCGCTGCCGGAGTCGTTCGCCAAGATTCACCCCAGGTACCTGACCCCGACCGTGTCCACGGTCGTGATGGGCGTGATCTCGGTCGCCCTGTACATCCCGCTGAACTACATCTCGCAGGGCAACCCGATCGGTGACGCAGTCACCGCGATCGGCCTGTACATCGCGTTCTACTACGGGCTGACCGCGTTCTCCTGCGTCTGGTACTACCGGCGCACGCTGACGAGCAGTGCCTGGAACCTCTGGATGCGCGGCATCCTGCCCGGGCTGGGCGGGCTGATCATGTACGCGGCGGGCTTCTACAGCCTGCAAAGCGACTGGGTCGCCAGCAACAGCTACACCACATGGACGGTGCCCGGGCTGCACTGGCAGGTCGGCGGCATCTTCATCATCGCCGCTCTCGCCGCTGTGGCCGGCGTACTCGGCTTTGTCTTCATGCGCATCACGGCGCCCGTCTACTTCCGCAAGGAAACGCTCACCCGAACATCTCCCGCCCTCATCTTTAGCGAGGAACTGTGAGGCGCGGGGCGGCATCAGCCGCCGAGCTGCCGGCCGAGCCCGGTGCGGACACCCTGGACCGCGCTGAGGACGGGCCGCCAGCCGAATCGGCTGCCGGGCGCCGAGCCCTGCGGAGCGTCGCGCCGCCGCCGACTCCGACCCCGCCGACAGTGCCGACGCCGGCAGGCGCGGCACGAGGCCGGCCGTCGTGGCCCATCCGGTCAGGGGCGGTGCCGACCCTGGCCGACGGGTTCAGGGACAGGCCAGAGATTGCGGCGAGCCTCGCGGCCGCGTTGCCCGCCGGAGCCGCGGTCGCGCTCATCCCGGACCATGAGACTGCCTGGCCCGCACTCCGGGAGCTGGTCACCGCTCCCCCCGGCCAGGACTGGCACAGGTGCTCGGGTAAGACCCAGCTCGCCGCGGCTTTCGCCGAATCGCTCTGGCAGACCGGCGGTGTCGACCTCCTGGTCTGGATCGACGCGACCAGCCGGGCGTCGGTGCTGTCCGGCTACGCCACGGCGACGGCCGCCGCGACAGGGCGGGACCAGGCAAGCAGCTGTGAGTCAGTCGCCGCCCAGTTCCTGAGCTGGCTGGAGGAGACCAGGCGTTCGTGGCTGGTTGTGCTCGATGACCTGACCGACAGCGACAGCCTGGACGGTCTCTGGCCGGCCGGCCCGGCCGGGCGGGTGCTGGTGACGTGCGCCGACGCGGCGGTCCTTCCCAGTGGCATTCAGGGCGTGCCGGTCGGGTCGTTCAGCCTGCGTGAGGCGACCAGCTATCTGAGCGAGCGCCTGTCGGCCGACCCGGATAAGCGGCACGGTGCGATTGAGCTGGCTCAGGACCTCGACCTGGAACCGGTCGCGCTGGCACAGGCCAGCGCGGTGATCGCCAGCTCCCCGATGTCGTGCGGCGAGTACGGATCCCAGTTCGTGCAGTGGCGGCGGCAGCTAGCGGCCTCGATCGGCCTGCTGCCGCCGACAGCCGACGTGACATGGACGTTCTCGCTCGGGCGGGCGGACCAGGTCGCGCCCAGCGGGTCGGCTCAGCTGCTGCTGGCCATGGTCGCGCTGCTGGACGGGCATGGCATCCCGCTGTCCGTTCTGGCGACTCCGGCGGCCGCTGCCTACCTCGCTTCCGCGGACCCTGTCCGCGCGCAGCCCAGCAGCGAGCGCACCCAGGCGACCCTGACGGCCGTGGAACAGGTCGGTCTGCTGACCATCGAGTACGACACAGCACCGCCGATGATCCGCATCAGCCCCGTTCTGCAGGCGGCGCTGCGGGCCACGATGCCGGACGAGATGCGTGACAAGGCGACGTTTGCTGCCGCCGATGCGCTCCTCCAGGCCTGGCCGGAGCAGGAGATGCCCGGCTGGCCCGCCTCCGGGCTGCGTTCCTGCGCCACGACCCTCCGGCAGATGACCGGAGACCTGCTGTGGGACGGCGGCTGCCATCCCGTGCTGGCGCGGGCGGGAACCAGTCTCGACGACTCCCGGCTGACCGGGCCCGCGGTGGACCACTGGCTTGACCTGGCTTCGACCGGTGGCCGGCTCCTTGGCGGCGGCCATCCCGACGCGATGCTGGCCGGCCAGCGACTGGCCGACGCCTATCTTGCGGCCGGGCGGGCAGACGAAGCCGTTTCCTGGTTCAAATGGGTTCTTGAGGGCTTGACCTATCAGCTGGGGCCGGATGACCCCCGCGTAGTCGAGGCACGACGGCGCCTGGGGCACGCACTCGTGGCGGCGCTCCAGTTCCCGGCTGCGATCACCATCCTTGAACGCGCGGTCCGTCAGGCCGAGCAGGTCCACGGGCCCGACCACACCGACACGCTTGGCGCGCGAGACGAGCTCGCCGCCGCGTACCTGGCGGCCGGCCAGCATTCCAGTGCCATCGTCCTGTACCGGCGCACTCTCGCCGACCGTGAGCGTGTGCAGGGAGAGCGGCATCCGCAGACGATGACCACGCGGCACGGCCTCGCCGACGCCCACCTTGCCAGCGGCCGGGCCAAGGAAGCCGTTGCGATGTTCAAGCGCGTGGTGGCCGACCGGGAACGTGTCCTCGGGCCTGATCATCTGGACACCCTGATGGCGCGGAACAATCTCGGCGCTGCCTACCAGCTGGCCGGCAAGGCCGCGGCGGCGGAGCTGGCCTGCGAGCAGGCCTGGGCCGGGCTCGAACGAGTGCTGGGTCCGCGTCACCCCGACACGCTGCGAAGCCGCGCGGGCCTGGCGCACGTGTACCGGCGGCTGGGTCGCTATGGCGATGCGCGCGTGCTGCTGCGCGACACGGTGGACCGCCTAGAGCGGATACTGCCTGACGGCGATCCGCTCGTCATCGAACTGCGGCAGAGTCTGGCTGACATCGGCGAGGAGTAGATTCGGCCGGCGAAGGCCGCTCGCCCGGACTACCCCAACGGAGCATTCCTGTGCCCAGGTCCATTGCCGTGTTCGGAGCCGGGCCTGGTCTCGGCCAGGCTGTCGCCCGCCGTTATGCGCACGAGGGTTACGCCGTCACGCTGGTGGCTCGCCGCGCGGAGCCACTTGAGCGGCTGGCGAAGGATCTGACCGAGACCGGCGCGGTCGTGCACGTGGTTACAGCCGACCTCGCTGACACCGATGCCACGCCGCGGCTCGCCGCGGAGATTCGCTCGAAGACCGGCAACCTCGACGCCATTTACTACGCGCCAACCCCGGAGACCGGATTCGTTCCCGCAGCCAATCTGACGCCGCAGCATGCGCAGAAGTTCATGCCACTGATCTTTTACACGCTGCTGGCAGTCGTGCAGGAATTCCTGCCGCACATGCTCCAGCAAGGCGACGGCGCAATCCTGACGGCGCAGGGCGGTAGCACGGTGCGGGGCCTGCCGAACATGAGCGGTCCCAGTCCTGCTCAAGCCGCCCAGCGCAACTACCTGCAGGCGCTGCACGCGGAGGTCGCCGGGAAAGGCGTCTACGTCGGCATGCTGTATGTCGGTGCTGCGATCACGAACAGCGCGTTCCACACCGAGCTGGAGCGGGCCAAAGCGGCTGGCGAACCGGTCTGGGAGATGGCCACCGTCGACCCCGGACAGCTCGCCGACATGCTCTGGACCATGCACCGCGCGCGAGCAGAGCGGGAGGCCATCTATCCAGAGCGGGACGTTATCTATCCGTAGGCGGCACGTGGTGCGTTTGGTGCGCGGGTGCGCGGCGCGCTACTCGCCGGTCTCGCCGTCGACAGACTCCCGGATGAGGTCGGCGTGGCCATTGTGACGGGCGTACTCCTCGATCATGTGGCACAGAATCCAGCGAAGGCTCGGCGCCCTGCCGTCTGCCCGCGTCCGCTCTGCAAGCTGGTCGAGACCGCCGCGGGCGAGAGCGCCGTCCACTAGCGAGCGCGACCGCTCGACGGCCTCCTGCCAGATCGCCCGAAGTTCCTCCGGCGAATCCTCAGCTGCCGTGCGCCACTCCCAGTCGCGGTCAGCCTTCCAGTCGACGGTGTCCCACGGTGAGTGATAACCGCGGTTGTACAGGCTGCGCGAGAACCATCCGTCCTCGACGAGAGCCATGTGCTTGAGGATGCCGCCGAGGGTCATAGTCGAGGCCGCCACTCGCGCGCTGAGCCCCTCGGAGTCGAGGCCGGAGCACTTCCAGGCCAGCGTCGCGCGCTGGAAGTCCAGGAACCCGAGGAGGGTCGCGGCCTCGTCGGCGGCCAGTGGTGGTTCGGGACGTCCCTGCTCGTCGAGTTCAGTCATGGGCGGGCAGTTTACCGGCGGGCTGCGGCCCGCTTCAGCTTGTTTTCGTGGCGGCCTACTTCGCAGCGGCTGGGCTTCGTGGCGCCGGGCTGCTCCGGTTCAGCTCGCGCCGGGCACGCGGCAGCTGTGGCTAGGTCAGCCAGCGCTCCGCGCGGGCTGGCTGTGACGTCGACGGGGTCGGAAGAGGAGCCAGTAGACAAGGGCCGCAGGCGGGTGCACGCACAACAGGATGCACAGCAAGCGCCGGTCCAGCACCCTGCCCTGCCGTGGCGGTTGCTGCTGCGCGGGCAGGTCGGCAGTGAGATCGCCTAGCTCGGCCGTGGTCCGCGCCCTATAGGCGGCTGCGACTCGCGGCTCGAACTCGTCCTGGGTCAGCCGGCCGTCGGTGAATCCGCGCTGCAATAGCGCGACGGTGTGCTCTCGTTCGGCGTCCGAGGCGCGGACGGCCACGTCGGCGGGCTGTGCGGTGGTCTCGCTCATGCTGGGCTCCCTGGCGGGGGGTTGGGATCCGGGCGGTCTTGCACGTCGACCAGCGCGAGGACGACGCGGGTCCAGGTCCCGTCTGCGCCGGGTTCAGCAAACCGTGCGGTGAGCTGCTTGATGTGGCCGTGCAGTTCGGCGAGCGCCGCATCGGTGAGCCGCAGCGCACCCCGGTGCAGCTCAACCTCCCGACGGCGTCCCGATTGCCTGGCCTGGTATGCCGCTGTCACGTCCATCGCGGTGGCCTCAAGCACTGATCCGAGGAACGCTGCCGTCTCCTCCGGGCTGGCGTCGTCGCCGGGCGGCTCGGTCTCCGCACGCGCGTAAACCCGCTCGGCCTTGCCGCGCGCTAGCCGCCGGTAGCTGGCAACCTCAATCAGCCCCGCCTGCTCGAGCTGGCCAAGGTGGTAGTAGAGGCGGTCAGCAGGGATCCCGGCGAAGTCGGCGAGCTGCCGCGCTGACCGGGGCTCTTCGGCCAGCCACTCCAGGAGCCGGATCCGCAGCGGGTCGGCAAGTGCCTTGTGTACCTCATGCCAGGGCTGGCGAGCCGCGCCCGTCCCTGACGCGCGCTGAGCCTCCGGCTGTGGTGAAGTAACTTCCATTAAGTGGAGATTATTACAATGATCTTGGTTCGTCAATGAGAGGCCGATGTCGAACGGGCCGACCGTGCACGCGTAGTGACAAGCTCTGAGTGTGATCGGACGCCTGGAAAAGACAGTGATCGACTGCCCAAACCCGCGCTTCCTTGCGGCGTTCTACTCGCAGGTGCTCGGGCTGAGCATCAACGAGGATCTCGGTGACTGGGTCGTGATCGGCGCCGAACCCGGCCTTCGGCAACTGGCGTTCCAGCGCGTTCACGAATGGGTCCCGCCGCGCTGGCCCGACCCCGCGCATCCGCAGCAACTCCACCTGGACATCCGCGTGACCGACCCGGATCAGGCCGAAGAGCAGCTACTCGCGCTCGGCGCCACCCGTGTCCCGGGAGAGCGTGAGACTGGCTTTCGGGTGTTCACCGACCCGGTCGGCCACCCCTTCTGCATCGTCTTCGGTCGCCAGGACTCTGGCTGAAGCGCTCGGCCGCCAGTCGCCGGATCATCGTGCTCCGGCAAGATTGGTCATCGTGACGTCGCCGGAAGAGAGGCCGCCCCTCGCGACACTGGAATGTGTCGTGCTGGACTGCCCTGATCCGGGCACACTCGCGGCCTTCTACCACGCCTTGCTGGGCGGAAGCATCAATAAGCCAGATCGACGGTGGGCGGTCGGCGATCGCTGGGCGACTCTTCACACGCCCGCTGGACAGGTGCTCGCGTTCCAGGCTGCTGACCCGTACGTCCCGCCTGACTGGCCCGATCCGGCCCGGCCACAGCAGTTCCACCTGGACTTTCACGTGGTAGAACTCGGCCGCGCGCATTCAAGTGTGCTCGCGCTGGGGGGCCGGCTGCTGGAGTCAGCCGAAGGCTGGCGGGTCTATGCGGACCCGGCCGGGCATCCGTTCTGCCTGGTCGGGAGCTGAGGGACGGCACGGCAGCAGAGCGGCTTATCGCAATGCGAGTGCGGTAATGCGCCGCTTCCGGAATACGCCGCTTCCGGAATGCGCCGAGGACGGACCGGCGGCCGTAGCCGGAGACAGACCTGCGCTAGGGCAGCTGCCGCGACTTGCTGGCCGCGAAGATCTCGGCGAATGTCCGGGTTTCTGTGGCGATCTGCTGAGCCTGCTCTTCTGTCAGGTGCGGGTTTAGCTCGCCCGCTA
>Ga0335074_10008917_pt1 | contig 13967 bp, 11 predicted proteins | sample Lox_Sample_23_FD_206715 | JGI IMG/M metagenome (GOLD analysis project Ga0335074, IMG submission 206715) | Soil microbial communities from Loxahatchee National Wildlife Refuge, Florida, United States - Lox_Sample_2.3 | ecosystem: Environmental > Terrestrial > Soil > Wetlands | place: USA...
TGCCCGGCTTGATATGGCCCGGCCAGCGCACGAAGATCGGAACCCGCCAGCCGCCATCCCAGTTGGTGTTCTTCTCGCCGCGGAACGGCGTGATGCCGCCATCCGGCCAGCTGTTGTAGTGCGGGCCATTGTCGGTCGAGTACATCACGATCGTGTCCTCGGCGATGCCGAGCTCATCGAGCTTCGCCAGCATCCGTCCGATGTTCTCGTCGTGCGCCACCATGACGTCGTTGTAGAAGCCCTGGCCGCTCTTGCCTTTGTGCTTCTCCGCGCAATGCGTGCGCAGATGCATCGCGGTGGTGTTGTACCAGAGGAAGAAAGGCTTGCCCTCACCGTGGCACCGGTCGATGAAGCCGAGGGCCTGGTCGGTGACCTCGTCGTCGATGGTTTCCATCCGCTTTTTCGTCAGCGGGCCGGTATCCTCGACGCGCTGGCCGCCCTTGCCATCCGCCCAGGCATGCAGAACGCCGCGCGGCCCGAAGCGCTTCTTGAACTCCGGGTTCTTCGGATAATCGGGCAGCTCCGGCTCCTCCTCGGCATTGAGGTGGTAGAGATTGCCGAAGAACTCATCGAATCCGTGCATCGTCGGCAGGAACGCGTCCTTGTCGCCGAGATGGTTCTTGCCGAACTGGCCGGTCGCGTAGCCGAGCGGCTTCAGCAGGCCGGCGATCGTCGGATCCTCGGCGCGCAGTCCGACATCGGCGCCGGGCATGCCGACCTTGGTCAAGCCGGTGCGGATCGGGTTCTGGCCGGTGATGAAGGCGGCGCGGCCGGCGGTGCAGCTCTGCTGGCCGTAATAGTCGGTGAACGTCGCACCCTCGTGTCCGATGCGGTCGATGTTCGGCGTCCGGTAGCCCATCTGGCCGCGGTTGTTGTAGCTGATGTTCCACCAGCCGATATCGTCCCCCCACAGGATGAGGATGTTCGGCTTGCCCGTTCTGGCCATCTTTCATCTCTCCCGGCTTGGTTCGGTCGTTTTATCCGGCCCGGCGTCCGGCTTTTGCCGGCGCGACGGCTACGCAAATCGTAGCAACACGGCGCCGAAGGCGAACTGGCGGGTCAGGATGGGGAGCAGTGCGACCGCGAGCATGGGCGATCGCAGTCCTTCAGCGGTCATCCCGGCGAGCGGCGCGAACGCCGGCCCGTCAGCGAGCCGGACCGTGCCGGATGGTGCGCTGCTGCCCTCCGCACCCCGACTCGGCGGCGGCCACCCGAGATCATGCTGACGTCTCCGTGACACCGTAGCTACGCAGCACCGACCACCGGCCTCGCTGGACCGCGTCGCACACCATTATGGCGCGCCAACGAAGGCCGGGCCAGGGATGAATCCGTGGCGCGATTGCCACGGGGCGGCCGGCCGATCAGAGCCCGCGACGCTGCTTTGCTGTTCGGAATCAACCGGCTCTTGGCTATACCTGAGTCGTCCTCGTCGTACCGGAAGCGCGCATGGCCACTACCGCCGAGACCCGCCTGTCCTCCCGTCGATTCGCCTCGCCGCAGATACGCGCGCTGATCCGGCGGCGCCTCGCGGAACTGGGCAGCATCGGGGTCGCACTGGTCGGGTTTGCCCTGCTGGTGGCGCTGGCGACCTATCATCCAGGCGATCCGTCGTTGGACACCGCGACCTCGGTCGCGCCGCGCAACCTGGCCGGTCCGATCGGCGCGATCCTGGCCGACCTGCTGCTGCAGGGCTTCGGGCTGGCGGGTGCCCTGCCGGGGGTGGCGCTGCTCGCCTGGGCCTGGCGGATCGGCGGGCACCGCCCGCTCACCCTGCGGCTGCGTCTGCCTTGCCTGATCGCGGCGATTCCCGCGGTGGCGGCAGTGCTGGGCGGGATACCGGGCCGGCCCGCCTGGCCGGTCGCCTCGGGCGCCGGCGGCGCGGTCGGATCGGCGATCGCCGGCACCATGCTGCAGGCCGGGCGGGGCGTACTCGGGCCGCTCGGCGGGACCATCGTCGCCATCCTGGGCATCGCCCTGTCGGCGACGCTGGCACTGCTGGCGCTCGGGCTGTCCGCCGCGGAGTGGCGCGCGGTCGGACGGAACGCCGCCGGGGTGGGCGCCGGCGCCCTCAACCAGGGCCGCCGCGCCGCGGGCCTGCTGTCGCGCCTGGCCGCGCTGCGGCGCGTGCTGCCGCTGCCGCGGCGCGGGGAACCGTCGCGACCCGAGCCGGACGACCGGCGCGGCCCGCCCCTGCCGGCGGCGCACCAGTTCGTGCCGTCGATGGCAGAGGAGGACGACGTCGCTGCCGGCGAAGTCCCGGTCGCTCGCGCGGCCGTGCCCGTCGTCGCGCCGGCGCCGCCGCGGCTGGCGCGGCCGCGCGTCACGCCCCCGGCGCCCAAGCCCGTCCCGCGCCAGGAGAGCCTGCCGCTCGCAGAGGGCGGCGAATGGGTCTACCCGACCCTCGCGCTGCTCAAGCCGCCACCGGCCCGTGCCGCCGCCGGCCCCACGGAGGAGGCACTGGAGAACAACGCCCGGCTGCTCGAGACCGTGCTGTCCGATTACGGCGTGCAGGGCGCGATCCGGGAGATCCGTCCGGGCCCGGTCGTCACGCTCTATGAGCTCGAGCCGGCGCCGGGCATTCGCAGTGCCCGCGTCATCGGACTCGCCGATGACATCGCCCGCAGCCTCTCGGTCACCGCGGTGCGTATCGCGACCGTTCCCGGCCGCAACGTCATCGGCATCGAGGTGCCGAACTCGCGACGCGAGACGGTGTACCTGTCGGAGCTGCTCGGCAGCGCCGACTGGGAGCGCCAACAGGGGCGGCTTTCGCTCGCGCTCGGCAAGGATATCGGCGGAACGCCGGTGATCGCCGACCTCTCGCGCATGCCGCATCTGCTGATCGCCGGCACCACCGGTTCGGGCAAGTCGGTCGGCGTCAACGCGATGATCCTGTCACTGCTGTACCGGCTTTCGCCGGAACAATGCCGGCTGATCCTGATTGACCCGAAGATGCTGGAACTCTCGGTCTATGACGGCATCCCGCACCTGATGGCGCCGGTCGTGACCGAGCCTGCCAAGGCGGTGACCGCCCTGAAATGGACGGTGCGGGAGATGGAGCGGCGCTACCGGGCGATGAGCCAGCTCGGCGTGCGCAACATCGCCGGCTACAACGATCGCGTTGCCGAGGCTCGCGCGCGCGGCGAGACGATGACCCGCCGGGTGCAGACCGGCTTCGACAGCGAGACCGGCCGCCCGATGTTCGAGGAGCAGCCGCTGGCGCTGCAGAGCCTGCCGCTGCTCGTCGTGGTGATCGACGAGATGGCCGACCTGATGATGGTCGCGGGCAAGGAGATCGAGGCGGCGGTGCAGCGGCTCGCGCAGATGGCGCGTGCCGCCGGCATTCACGTCATCATGGCGACGCAGCGCCCGTCGGTCGACGTCATCACCGGCACGATCAAGGCCAATTTTCCGACCCGCATCAGCTTCCAGGTGATCAGCAAGTTCGACAGCCGCACCATCCTGGGCGAGCAGGGCGCGGAGCAGCTCCTCGGCCAGGGCGACATGCTGTATATGGCCGGCGGCGGCCGGATCACCCGCGTGCACGGGCCGTTCGTCTCCGACCGAGAGGTCGAGGAGGTGGTCGCCTTCCTGCGCGAGCAGGGCGAGCCCGCCTATCTCGACGAGGTCACCGAGCCGGTGGAAGACGCGGCCGGCGGCACGCCGAGCCTCTCCGGCATCGCCGGCGCGACCGAGGGCGAGAAAGGGCTGTTCGACCAGGCCGTGGCGCTGGTGGCGCGAGAGGGCAAGGCCAGCACCTCGTTCATCCAGCGGCACCTCGCGATCGGCTACAACCGCGCCGCGAAGCTGATCGAACAGATGGAGAAGGAAGGCGTGGTGGGGCCCGCCAACCACGTGGGCAAGCGCGAAGTGCTGGTCCGGCGCACCGACGAGGACTGACCCCGCCCGGCAGTCTGCCGGACGGACGGCGCGGCCGCCGCAGGCGGGCACCCGGCGCGGGGCGATGGGTGCCCGGACGCGTCAGTGCTTCGTCGGGTTCTGCCGCAGCTCGCGCAGCGCCGCCCCGATGGCCTCCCAGCGTGCAAGCTCGGCCGCATCCCCGGAGCCGCGCAGCTCCTGCGTCTTCTCTTCCGCGACCGCCTGGGCCCGGAAGCCGTGACGCTGCAGCAGCGCCTTGGCCGTCTGCACGATGTCGGCGTTTTGCATGGCACGGTTCTCCCTTGCGGACGAGCGCGAGATCGCGCGGGGCAAAGTCGTCGGAGCGCGCAACGTCCGCTCCCGCATTACTTCAGCGTGCTGCCGTGACGCGCGGGCGGGAAGCCAGGTTGCCGCATGGCTCCTATCGGTTTGGCCACAGGCCGGGCGTGGCCAGCTCCAGCGAATGCCCGTCGGGGTCGCGAAAATACAGGCTGACCGCCCCGCTCGGCCACACGACCCGGCTTTCGACCGCGACCCCGTGCCCGGCGAGGAATTCCTCCCAGGGGTCGAGCGCCTGCGCCGGAATCGCGAAGCAGAGATGCAGGCTGCCATGCCCATCATGCGGCGGGATGTCGCCGCCCGGCGTCGGGCTCGCCTGCAGCGAGGCGCCGCGACGGAACAACAGCAGCACCTGGCCGCCGGGGATTTCCAGCGCCGCCATGCGGTGATCACGCATGAATTCGCCGAAGCCGAACAGCGCCCCGTAAAACGCGGCCGACCGGTCGAGATCGCCGACATAGAGCGAGGTCTCGAGCACATGACTGATCCGCGGGGGCGTCGTGTTCCGGTCCATCTCGCTCCCTCCCCGCGCACCATGCGCCGACCGGGACCCGCGCCGGGCCGGTACGGCCTGCCGCGTCCGGCGCAGCCGCCCGGTCGCCCGGCCGCGCAACCCGCGCATGAGGTTTTTGGCACTGCCTGGCCGCGCCTGCATCTGCCAAGTCTCCGGAAATGATCATGCCGCTCTGGCTGCCGGTGCTGCTCGGATTCCTGAGCGCCGTCGGCCCGGTCTCCACCGACATGTACTTGCCGGCGTTCCCGGCGATCGAGGCGTCCTTCCGCCTGCCGGAAGGCTCGGCCCAGATCACGCTCGCCACCTGGTTCGCCGGGCTTGCCGTCGGTCAGATCACCCAGGGCACGCTTTCCGATCGCTTCGGGCGGCGCTGGCCGCTGCTGGTCGGCACGGTGGTCTACACGCTGGGCACCGCCGGCTGCGCCCTCGCGCCGAGCCTTGCCAGCCTCTCCGCCTGTCGCATCGTCGCGGCTTTCGGCGGCTCGGCGGGCATGGTGATCCCGCGTGCCGTGGTTCGCGACCTGGCCGACGGTCACGCGGCGGCACGGCTGTTCTCCCGGCTCACGCTGGTGATGGGCGCGGCGCCGATCCTGGCGCCGACGCTCGGCGGCGCCGTGTTGGGGGTCGCGAGCTGGCGCATGATCTTCTGGTTCGGCTTCGCCTACGGCGTGCTCTGCAGCCTGTGCGTGGCGCTGTGGCTGCCCGATACGCTGCCCGTGGCGGCGCGCATGCGGCTCGGGCTCGTCGCCCTGCTGCGCCGCTACGTCGCCATCGCCCGCGAGCGCAGCTTCATCACGCATGCCGGGATCGGCGGCTTCACCATGTTCGGCATGTTCGCCTATCTCGGCGGCTCGCCGCCCGTCTTCATCGAGTTGTTCCGCGTCCCACCAGCGCTGTACGGCGTGCTGTTCGGCACCTGCGCCGCCGGCTACATCGCCGCCTCGCAACTCAACCCGCTGCTCCTGCCACGCTTCGGCGCCAGCGTCGTGCTGCGGACCGCGGTCCTCGGTCTGCTGCTCGCGACCGCGGTCCTGATGCTGAATGCGGCGATGCGCTGGGGCGGGCTGGCGGGCGTGTTCCTGCCGATCGCGCTCGCCATGTTCTGCAACGGCTTCATCATGCCCAACGCCGTGGTCGGCGCGCTCTCGCGCCATGCCGCGCATGCCGGCAGCGCCTCGGCGCTCATGGGCACGCTGCAGTTCATCCTCGGGGCCGCGAGCGGCACCGTCATAGGCTGGCTGACCGACGGCACCGCCCGGCCGATGGGCGCGCTGATGCTGCTGGGAGCACTCGGCGCCGGCGTTGCCGACCGCGCCCGCCCGCGGTCATGATCCGCCCCGGAGGTTTCCCGCTTGACCCTGGTCGTCGGCATTCCCTGCTGCACCCGCCGCCTGGACGACGAACTGCACCACGCCACCCCGGCCCGCTACGGCGCCGCGCTGCTGGCCACCATCGGCGCGGTGCCGCTGCTGATCCCGCCGACCGGCGAGGCACAGATCGCGGTGCTGGACCGGCTGGACGGGGTGCTGGTCTCGGGCAGTCCGAGCAATGTCGAACCGCACCACTATGGTGGCGGCATCTCGGTCACGCCCGACAGTCACGACCCGGCGCGCGACGCGACCACCCTGCCGTTGATCCGTGAGGCTGTCCGGCGCGGCACGCCGCTGCTCGCCATTTGCCGGGGGATCCAGGAGCTCAACGTGGCGCTCGGCGGCACGCTGCATCAAACGGTGCACGGCGTCCCGGGGCGGGGCGACCATCGCGCGCCGGAAGGGAGCAATGCCATCGCCTTCGGGAAGGCGCATGCGGTTGCACTGTCCGGGCGGCTGGCCACGATCATGGGCGCACAGCAGATCCAGGTGAACTCGCTGCACGGGCAGGCGATCGACCGGCTGGCGCCGGGCCTGGTCGCGGAGGCGGTGGCGGAGGACGGGACGATCGAAGGGGTGCGGCTGGAGACGGCGACGGGGTTCGTGGTGGGCGTGCAGTTTCACCCCGAATGGGAGCCGCTCGATGATCCGCCCAGCCTGGCCCTGTTCCGGGCATTCGGGGAGGCGTGCCGAGGGTGGGCGGCGAAATAAGTAAGGCAAGGCCAGGGCTCTGCCCTGGACCCGCCAAAGGGCAGTCGCCCTTTGGAAACCCCTTCCGACGCGCTTGGGCGTCCCGAGCGGATGCAGGATGCGGCGGGCAGGCGACGACGGTTGCAGCGCAGCATGCCGGTTGACGCCCACCGCGGGCCGCCGTATAAAAAATTGTTGATGGCGGCGCCTCATTTGTCGCGGCGTTCTGCTGCGTACTCATGGCGCCCGGGGTCCGAGTATAATACGTCTCTGGCGGACCGGTATCGACAGCAAACCTGATGGGTGCGAGGGAGCGATGTCGCAAGCGCAGGAAATGCCTCGGACAGCGGCAGAGCCGCAACGGACGCCGCCTTCGCCCTCGATCACCGAGCAGGGGCAGTTCGACGAAGAATTCTATCTGACCCGCTACCCCGATGTGGCACGCGGCGTCGCCGCGAAACACTTCAAGAGCGGGTGGCACCACTACAACGCAGCCGGCCGGCGCGAGGGCCGCGAAGCCCGCATGATCGGCTTCGACCCGGTGCACTATCTGCGGTCCTATCCCCAGGCCACCGAGGAGATCGCAGCGGGTCTCGCGACCGATGCAGCCGACCACTACCGGCGCTTCGGCAAGGCGCGCGCCTTCCTGCCCAATCCCGACGCCGAACGGCCCGGCAACCCAGCCGCGCCGCCGTCGCGCTTCGGCGGGCTCTGGCCCGACCTGCCGAATGCCCACGACATCATCGCCGGCAAGCTGGAAATCGGCCAGATCACCGAAGCGCAGGCCGAGCTGCTGCGGTTCTGGATCGCGCACGGCTACGTCATCCTCCAGAATGCGATCCCGCCGGAGATTCTCGGCCCGGCGCGGGACGCCCTTGAGCGGGCCCATTCCGGTCAGATGCCGCGGCAGCTGTTCGAATGCGGCGCGGTCGTCGGCTCGCGCGAGACGGTCAAGTGGCGGCCGGAGATCAACGACCATCCGGCGAAGGCGCTCGACATCCATTTCCTGTCGCGCGCCATCCGCAATGCGATCTTCGCTGACGCGATCAGCGATTTCATGGCGCTGGTGTTCGAGAGCCGGGCGCTGGCGTCGCAGACGCTCGGCTTCTGGCGCGGCTCGGCGCAGACGGGCCACCAGGACACCGCGTACGTAGCGTATTCCATCCCGCGCAATTTCGTCGCCTCCTGGATCGCGCTGGAGGACGTGACGCTTGGCGCCGGCGAGCTGTTCTATCACGAGCGCAGCCACACGCTGGAAGACTGGCTGTACGGCGGCGAGTTCAAAACCATCCATGACTGGCGCCGCATGAATGACGGCAAGTTCCCGTCGAGCGAGGTGAATGCATTCGTCGATTCATTGCGCAAGCGCACCACGCAGCAGGGGATGGAGAAGAAGGTTTTCGCGGCCAAGGCCGGCGACGTGCTGATCTGGCATGCCGATCTCGTCCATGGCGGGAACCCCGTCTCGCGCGACATCACCCGCAAAAGCGTGGTGACCCATTACTGCCCGAGCCGGCTGGTGCCGCTGTACTTCGAGAATCGCGCCGTGAAGCTTTACGACCACGGCCCGCACCGGTTTGCCAGTGGCGTGTATCTGCACTCGGAGCCTGGGGAAGTCGAGGAGTCTGCCGCGTAGGGTTCGAAGTGCGCGGTTCGACAACGAGCCGGGAACGCGGCCCCGCGTGCAGCGACGAGCCCGGGGCTCAGCCGCCTGCGCGCGTCCAAACCCTGGTGACGCGCCTGCGATTCTATACGCGCGATAGAATTCCCGGTTCGAAGAGACGATCGCGATCGATTCCGAGCTTGGCAAAGTTCATGTTGCGGTAGAGCCGGTCATATATCTTGTCGTAGTCGGCCTTGCTGACGAATTTGGACCAGTACTGACTTGCCGCGAGCGCCTGGCAGACCGTGCGCCAGCCGAGCTGCTGCACCGGCCACGAGATCGCCTTGCCGCCTCTGTGCAGCACCAGATGCTCTTCGCCATCGACCATCTGCAATTGGTAGATGATCGGGACATTCTTGTTCCGCCAGACGTCGGCCCGATCCATCATCAGCGATTGTTGCAGGCGCTCCTCAAGGCGGGGGAGAAAGGTGCCATTGTTGATTTCGTCGAAATAGACGATCAGAACCCTGTCCCTTGAAAAAGATCTGTATATGCCAAAAATAGAGTCTGACAGGTTTACGAAATAGTTGTTGTAGCGCCTCGAGACATCCAGGAAAGTCCGCCGGAACGGCTTTTGAAAGAGCTCCCCGTTTGGCCCTATGGCCCTTTGGCCAGACGCGTGATGATGCGTGATGTCGTGCCAGTACAGGGAAAACGCCCGTCGGATCGGATCTCTGATAAACAGGACGATCAACGAATCCGGCGCAACTTCGTTTATCCTCTTATATGTATCGCGCTTTTTGTGATAGCTTGGGGTGATGTCGAGCATAAACTTGGCATCTTCTTTTCCGTCGAATAGAGACAGATAGTAATCCAACCCTTTCTGATGGTCCCTGTTGAAGAAGAAGGTCTCCTTCCGGGCCGAGATCGACACGAGCGGACTCCGCGCCAGCACCGCATGGGCCGATGTCGTGCCGCACTTCTCGTAGCCGAGGCCCACGATCAGTCGCTTGTTCAGCATTCCGGCGCTCTCAATCATGGTCGTGTCCGACTTCGAGTTGGCATCTGGCAGCATCCGAGCAAGAGAGTGCGGTTCGGGGCGGGACTCAGGTCTCGGGCCGGCACGCGGGTGCATCCTTCCACGGTGTGCCCGCCTGAAACGTGAAGGCATTTCCGGCGGACTTCGGCCGGCCTGAAGCGCGGTCGACGGCGAGGCTCGCGCCCCGCGACGACGGCAACCTTGTGCGGCTCCGCAACGGGAGCGGACCTCCCGGCGGCGCCCGGCAGTCATTTCTGGCCGGCAAAACGGCTTGCCCGCAAGTGTCCAGCGGCCGGTATCGTGAAAAAACTCCGTCAGGCCGGCGAACCGACGTCCGCGACGAGCTTCGGAAACAACTGTCGGAATCGCTCCTCCCACTCCGCATTCAGACCCGTCGCCTGCCGCTCGAGCCGGAGCGGTGGCGGCACGTTGTTCATCCGGCTGGGATCGACGATTCCGCTCAGCGTGGTGCGGATCAGGGTCGGATCGGCAACGATGTCCTCGTAGACGAATTCGATCGGCGTGATGCCGTGGAAGGTGAAGAAAACCTCGGACAGGGCACGGCCAACCGCAATGCGGCGGACCGAGGCCGCAATCTCATCGGGATTGAAGGTCAGAGTCGCGTCCTTCGTTCGTTTCAGCGAAGTCCATTGCGACGTCTGCATGGCGATGACGTGCGATATCGCCTGCGCAATGATGTTGCGCCGTATGATCGTCAGGAACCGGGGCGCGCGGAAGCACCGCGCCATCGCGCCCGTCCTCGTCAGCCAAACCACGATATCGATGCTGAGCTTGGCGCTGAAATAACCAGATTGGGACGTAAAATTCTTGATCAGATGCGCCATGAATTCTGGAAATCGTGCATCGGGATTCTGCCGCAGAAAGTTGAGTATTATCGGTCCCGTGAAATACTCGAAATTGTTGTGGAGGGTCCTTTCACTGAAAACCCCCAGGCTTGCCATGTGATTCGCCAGATAGGTTGATCCGGATCGATTTGCGAAACACAGCAAAAAGGCATCGACTTTCGCATTGTCGTATCGGTCCCAGTCATAAAGCGTAGCAGGATCATATTCCTTTTCGACGAGCTTCTGGTGCGGCGACTCTGGGAACATGCCGTAAATGCCGTCGAGAACGGGGTTCATGCGTGAGGCGTGTCCCGGAGGCGTGCGGAGGCTGGATTGCAGCATTTCATTGCCTAGAGTGGACCAGAGGACTCAAGCGTTCAAGAAAAGCGGCGCCGCAGCGCCGGGCTCGGCGATCCGATGCGGAAGCCATTATCGGGCGCAGGCAGATGCCTGTCACCTCCAGACGGCCGCGGCGCCCGGAGGGGCGTTGCACGACGGGGAACCATGAACATTGTCTTTCACCAGGATCGGAGCCGGCGGCAGGACGGCCCTCCGTCGTTGCGCGTGGATTGATCGGCGCGGATTCGGCCGGACATGTCAGGAGCCTGCGGACTGGGACAGTTGATCAGAGCGGTGCTCCGCGATCGCCGCACCGCACGGGCGCGTGTGCAGCCTGATGGAGCGCATGATCGACCGAAGCCACATCACAACTGCGCTGGCAAGGGAGCGTTGCCCCGTACGCTGCAGCGGTCATATCCCCTTGTCGGATGACGCTGCTGTGCGTCAGCGCAGCGAGTGATACATGGTCCCGGCGACTGACCGTGAGTCGGTTGTCTGAACACGGAGAACGTGGAATGCGGAGACTATTTGCTGCAATCCTCCTCGCGGCCGGCGTCGGCACCTTCACCGCTCCTGCGGCCCGAGCAAAGACGCCGCAGGGCAACGACCCGTCGCTGCCGCAAATCTGGCTCATCGCCGTCGGCCCCGAGTGGCGCCAGGCGCGCGGCTGGGAGCCGAACGACTACATGGACCTGTTCAGCTCCCAGCAGGCCTGGTCGGGTGCTCTGACCCACGTCCAGGTTTTCGGCATCAGCAAACGTTCGGTGATGACCGCGCCCGATCAGGAATTGGCGGCGATAATTGCCGGATTGCGCCGCGATCACGTCGCGCTTGCCATGCAGGTCACGCCGCTGATCGCCTCACGCAAATGTGGTCTTGGGGTGGAGGGTCACGGGCCGCGATCCGACATGCTCACGGCGGCGCGTCGCATCAGCGGCCTTGGCGGGACGGTCCAATATGCATTTATGGATGAACCGCTGTGGTACGGCCACGACTACAACGCCCGCCGCGGTCGCGCAGGAGTGCCGTGCCACTCATCGATCGCTGAAGTTGCGCAGGAGACCGCCGCCAAGGTCGCCGATATCCGCAGTGTATTTCCCGGCGTCAAGGTCGGCGACGTGGAGCCGGTCGGCGTCTCGCCCCCCAACGGTGAGGACTGGGGCAGCCAACTTGCGGAGTGGGTCAGAGCGTACCAGACCGCGACCGGCGAACCGCTCGGCTTTCTGCACGTGGATTGCGTGTGGTTCCGACCGAACTGGCAGCCGCAACTCGAGCAGGCCGCGCAGGTGGCGCGAGCCGCCGGTATTCCGCTCGGAATTATCTACAATGCCTCCCCACGCGAGGCCGATAACGTCTCCTGGACCGCGACCGCCGTCTCGCACTTCCGCTACATCGAGGGGCAGCTGCGCATCGTTCCCCAGCAGGCGATCTTCCAGACCTGGACCTACTTCCCGACCCGGGTGCTGCCGCCTTCCCAACCGGGGACTCTGAGCTACGTCGTGGCGCAATATCTCGCCTGGCGCGGGCTCTGAGCGTCGCTTTGCTCGTGTTCCCCTTTCGTCGTGTTCGCTTGCCGATGTCGACCCGGGGCGGCCTCTCGCGGCCGCCCCAGCCGACGTCGGGTCAGGCCGCCGCGCTATGCTCCTTGCCCGGCTCCTCGCCCGCGGCGGGCTTGGCCGACCCGGGCTCCTCACCACCGGCGACCGCGACCATACGCCGCAGCCGCCCGGCGATGCGCTGGAACCGCTCGTCCGACTCTTCCATCGCCTCTTGCAACGCCACGATGTCCTTCATCCGCTCCTCGGTCAGCGCCCCGGTCATCGCGAAATAGGCGAGGATCGCAACCGACCGCTTGGCAATCGGCGGCATCGCCCGATACTGGGCGTCATCCTCCGGCCGGGTCCAGTTGTGCACCGCCTTGCGGCCCACCCCCATGCAATCCGCGAGGCGGGCAAGATGCCCCTTTGCCTCATTGCCGTTCAGCAACCGGCCGACCCGCGACAGCGCCTTCGGCGAGTAATTCGCCATTGAAGCCTCCTTTCCCACTGGGAACATATCTGCAGAATATACGCCCCGCTGGGACGGTGCAACCCGAATTCGCGGCGATCCCTGTCCTGTTCGCGGATGCCGACTTCGCCGTCCTCGACAAGCCGCCGGGCCTGCCCGTCCATCCCGGCCCGCGCCGCGGCCCGAGTGTCGAGGACTGGTTCCCCGCCCTCGCGCGCGGACGCGCCGGGCCCTGGCTCGCGCACCGGCTGGACGCCGATACCAGCGGCTGTCTGGTCGTCGCCCGCCGCCGCGCCGCCCTCCTCGCCGCCCAGGCCGCTTTCGCCGCCGGGCGCGTCCGCAAGATCTACTGGGCGATTGTCAGCGGCCACCCGCCTGGCCAATCGGGCCGCGTCGAGTTGCCACTCGCAAAGCGCACCGGGCCGTCGGGCTGGCGCATGGTGGCGGATCCGGCGGGTCAGCCGGCGATCACCGACTGGGTGCTGCGCGGCCGTGCCGATGGGATGAGCTGGCTCGAGCTCCGGCCTCGCACCGGCCGCACCCACCAGCTCCGTGTGCACTGCGCCGGGCTCGACTGCCCGATCCTGGGCGACGCGGTCTACGGCAGCGGCGGACCGCAGCTGCATCTGGTCGCCCGCGCCGTCGATCTGCCGCTCGACCCGCCACTCCACGTCGTCGCGCCACCGCCGGCGCACATGCAGGTGGCGCTGCGCCAGACCGGCTGGGATCCGGCAACGGCGGAGCCGCCCGGCGGCCGGCGCGCCGCCTGATCTGGCCTGCGCCGCCCCGACGCCATCGCTACCCGATCACGAACCACAGCCGGAACAGCATCGTCTCCGGCCAGGTCTGCCGACGCAGCCCCTGCGTGGCGAGGCAGGCGAGCCGCGGCAGCACGCCGCGCCGCAAGGCTCCTTCGATCCGCGCCACGTCCCGCGCCGCCTGCGGGGAGAGCAGGTGCGGCTGCGCCCGCAGCGCCGCCACATGACCGCGGAAGACGCTCATGAACAGGGCCGGGCCGCGCCGCAACGCCGCCGCCGCGCGCTGCGGCATGGATGGGGGCGCTCCAACCGCGTTGCCGCCGTGCTGACGGTACAGCACCACCGCCGCATCGTCGGCGATCAGCCGCCCGCCCGCCGCCGCCACCATCAGATAGCTCCACCAGTCGTGCAGCGTCATCGCCGGCGGCTCGCTCGCCGCCACCAGCCGCGCCGCCGCCTGATTCAGCATCACCGTGCAGCCGGTGGCGATATTCTGCGTCAGCGCCGCGGGAAAGCCCGGCGGATCGCGCAGCGGCCCCGATTCGCCGATCCGCGCCAGATCCTGGTCGACCAGCACCTGGCGCGCG
>Ga0335074_10008918_pt1 | contig 13966 bp, 9 predicted proteins | sample Lox_Sample_23_FD_206715 | JGI IMG/M metagenome (GOLD analysis project Ga0335074, IMG submission 206715) | Soil microbial communities from Loxahatchee National Wildlife Refuge, Florida, United States - Lox_Sample_2.3 | ecosystem: Environmental > Terrestrial > Soil > Wetlands | place: USA: Florida...
CGGCGTGGTGGGTCTGAAAACGTGCAACACTGGGCTTAGTGGCGGAATACAAGTACACGGTTTTGTTTGAACCTGCTGACGAGGGCGGTTACATCGTCACCTGTCCGGCGCTTCCTGGTTTGGTGACTGAGGGCGACACACTAGACGGAGCCCGCGCCATGGCGCAAGACGCGATCCGCGCATACTTGCAGAGCTTGCGGAAGGATCGCCTGCCCGTACCTTCCGATAAACCGCCCCTCAAAGAAGAAATCTGTGTTCTGATACCCGAACTGGCTTGAGTCAGAAGCTCCCTGCGGTTAAGTCGAAGGACCTGTTGCCAGGCGTTCTTGTCTCGAAAGCTACAATAGGAGCGATTCGAACGAGGACACCTACATGGCTGGCAAGAAGATCGGCATCTTAACGGGCGGCGGCGATGTGCCCGGACTGAATGCAGTCATCAAGAACGTTGTGTACCGCAGTACAAGCGACGGTCACGATGTCACCGGGATCCGCTTGGGTTGGAAGGGCCTGACGGATCTCAACTTCGACAACCCACAAAGCGTCAAGCGGTTCGTGCTGCCGCTCACCCGCGAGAACACCCGCACCGTAGATCGCACGGGTGGAACGTTCCTTCACACCAGCCGGACGAATCCTTCGAAGATGAAGAAAGTCCCGGACTTCTTGACCCCGAGTGACTTCCCATCGGCACAAACAACCAAAGACGGCGCGACGGTCACCACCTACGACATGACCAAGCGCGTGCTCGCGAATCTCCAGCGCCTCGAGATCGATTCGCTGGTCGCGATCGGCGGCGACGACACGCTGAGCTACGCTGCAGTTTTGGACAAACAAGGTTTCCCGGTTATCGGCATCCCGAAAACCATGGACAACGATGTTCGTAATACCGAATATTGCATTGGTTTTGCAACCGCGGTCTCGCGCGCGCAGGAAGATATTCAGCGCCAGCGCACGACAGTCGGCTCGCATGAGCGAGTCGGCATCTTCCGCTTGTTCGGCCGCGATGCCGGCTACACGGCGCTTTATACGGCGTATGTGACATCGCTGCGCTGCGGCATCCCGGAATACAAGTTCAACCTCGATCACATGATCGAGCTGCTCACTACCGACAAGAAAAATAACCCCAGCAACTACGCACTGGTGGTCTTGTCGGAAGGCGCCACTTGGGAAGGCTACACCGTGAAAGAATACGGCGAAGCCGACGCTTTCGGGCATCGCAAGAAGTTCAGCGTTGCGGAAGCGTTCAGTGACGAACTGATGAAGCGGACTGGTTTCGAAACGGTGGTGAGCGACCTGACCTACGACCTGCGCAGCGGCGCTCCCGATTTCCTCGATGCGATGGTGGCCACAACCTTCGGGACCATGGCCTACGACGCGATCACTTCCCATAAGCACGGATTGATGGCCGCGGTAAACGAAGGGAAGTTTTCGATGGTGCCGATTCCCGATCCCAAGCTGGGCTCACGCCACGTGGACATTCAAAGCATGTACAACACCGAGCGTTATCGCCCGACGTATACCAGCAAGGAAGGTCTGCCGCTCTTGCTGACCCATCCGTGACCATGGCAGAGCAGTCCACTCCGGCACAGCCGCCAGTGTCGGAGGTTGTCGAAGCGCAAGGGCATCTCATCGACTCGCACATCATGGAGAAGATCTTCGACACGGTCGTCGAGTTTGGCGGGCGTTTCGAAGTAGAGCAATTTTCGATTGGGCGCACGAACAGCGATCCATCCTCGCTACGGCTGCGGGTGGAAGCGCCTACCGAAGAGCAAATGGAGCAGCTCATGACTGAGCTGCTGGCGCTGGGCTGCACGCCTCGGGATTCGGGTGAAGTAGAGCTCAAGACCGCCGAACAAGACCGCTGCGCGCCGGAGGATTTCTATTCGACCACCAACCAGCGCACGCTGGTGCGCTATCGAGGGCACTGGCTGGAGGTAGGCAACCAGCGCATGGATGCCATGATCGTGGTCCGCGATGGCGTGGCCGTCTGCCGGCGGCTGCGCGATATCAAAGCCGGCGATCCGGTGGTGGTGGGAATGAAAGGCATCCGCATTCTTCCGGAATCCAAAGAGCGGGACCGGCTGGCGTTCGCGTTCATGAGCAATGACATCTCTTCGGAGCGGCAGGTAGAGACCGCGGTCACGCAAACCGCGGCCATCATGCGCCACGTCCGGAGCGAAGGCAAGAAGATTGTTGCGGTCGCGGGCCCGGTGGTTGTGCATACGGGAGGCTGCGAGGCCATGTCGCGGCTCATCCGGAATCATTGGATCGATGTTCTGCTGGCCGGTAACGCGCTGGCGGTGCACGACATTGAATCCGCATTGCTCGGCACCTCACTCGGCGTTCGCACCGGTGACGGAAGATTGGAACAGCATGGACATCGCAATCACATGCGCGCCATTAACGCCATCTATCACGCGGGAGGAATTGCGCAGGCCGTGGAGTCTGGCCGGCTCACGACCGGTGTCATGTATGAATGCGTGAAGGCGAAGGTGCCGTTTGTGCTGGCCGGAAGCTTGCGCGATGACGGGCCGTTGCCCGACGTCATCACGGATATGAACAAGGCACAGGATGCTTATGCAGCGCAGTTGCAAGGCGCGGGCGTTGTACTGTGCCTCAGTTCGATGCTGCACTCGATTGCTGCCGGCAACATGTTGCCTGCCTGGGTGAAGATCGTCTGTGTCGACATCAATCCCGCTGTGCCGACCAAGGTCAGCGATCGCGGCACCGGTCAAGCAGTTGGAGTGGTTACCGACGTTGGGCTCTTCCTCGAATTGCTCGCCAGGAAGCTGGGCGCAGCGTGAAGCGCAACCGTGAGTACCGCGATGAGCACGCGGCTGCGGGAGTGAATGCCGAACTGCCCGCGATTGAAACATGGGCAAATCAGTACGGGCAGTACGAGATTGAGATCGTGATGCCCGAGTTCACGTCCGTGTGTCCGAAAACCGGCTTGCCGGATCACGGCAATCTGCGCCTGGTCTACACGCCGTGGAAGAAATGCCTGGAACTGAAGTCGCTGAAAATGTACACGCTGGCGTATCGAAACCTGGGCATCTTCCAAGAGAACGTGGTGAACCGGTTTCTGGCAGACGTGGTGAAGGCGGCTGACCCGGTGCAGGCTAGCGTCATTGGAGACTTCGCCGCGCGCGGCGGTTTGGCGACACGAATCACTGCGACACACAGGCGCAAGACGAAGTAAGCTAGGTCTATATCATGACGGCGCGGGTTACAACCTTATTACTGGTCGCGCTCTCTGTTCGGGCAGCGGAGTTCCAGACCGGGCAGGCGGCTCGTGCGGTGATCGGGCAGCCGTCATTCTCAGCGCGCGAAGCGGGCGTGGCGGTGACAACGCTTTCGTTGTCGAACGGCAAGCTGTACGCAGCAGACGCGGCGCATCGGCTGTTGACTTTCGACCTAGGCAAGATTCCAGGCGCTAAGGACGACCTCTCCGATAGGCAAGGACCATGCGCTTTGTGCGGTTTCCCGGCTATCGAACAAGTGAGCCAAGCGGTATTGCCCGGGGTGGCCGGCGTGGCCGTATTTGGCAACACGGTGGCGATGGTGGATACCCCCAATCATCGCGTGCTGTTGTGGCCGGACGCCGCGACGGCGCATCCGGCGCAGGTTGTGCTCGGCTCCAACGAACTGCTCGAGCCGGTCTCGGTCGCGCTGGATGGCAGGCGTTTGTTTGTGGGCGATACGGCGTCGCATCGTGTGCTGGTGTGGAATGCGCTTCCTGGGACCGATAATCAACCGGCGGATGCTGTTCTCGGAACGTTCAGTGACGCGCCTGGCGCAGACACGATCAGCAGCCCAGTGGCGCTGGTTTCCGACGGAACCAACCTGTTTGTCGGCGACAATGCGGACCGGCGTATTCTCGTCTTTACGCCGGGCGACGGCACATCCCATCGCCCGTCTGTCATCAACAGCGCGAGCCTGGCGGCTGGTGCGCTGGCGCCCGGAACGCTAATCACGGTCATGGGAACGGGGCTAGCGGACGTGCCCGCGAATGCAGAAGACGACGGTGTGCAGAGGCTCCCGGCAGCATTGGGCGGCGTGGAGGTGCTCTTCGATGGTGTCGCGCTCCCGCTGCTTTCGGTCTCCACAACGCAGGTGCGGGCACAATTGCCGTACGATACAGGTAGTGCGTCGTCGGCCAGTCTATACGTGCGAACCGAACATAGCGACGGAAACGTGACGGTGACGAATGCAACGGCGGTCAAGCTGACGCCCACAAGCCCTGGTTTGTTTGCGTTTGGTGGCACTGAGCCGCGAACCGGATTGATCCTTCATACGGATGGCACGCCCGAGCAGGCCGGTACACCCGTTACCGCTGATGATCCGGCGAAAGCGGGAGAAACTCTGATCTTCTGGGCGGCCGGCTTGGGCGCGGTGGAAAGCCCAGCCGAGAAGGGACCGGTAATGGGAGTGCCGTACGCCGGACCCAATGCGCCGGCGGCGAACCGGGTTGGGGCAGTTGTCAGCGGCAGGACGGCGCAGGTGATCTCGGCCACTTTGCCGGAACGATCCATCGGGGTGTATGAGGTGCGGATCATTTTGCCGCCCGACCTGCCGACGGACGCTAACACCGAACTGCTCATCATGCAGGACGGAAGCGTCAGCAACACTGTCACTATTCCAGTTCAAAATACAATCCAATAGTCGATGCATCAGCTTCGTTGGCACGCGTTGCTACAGCAATGGGTGGTGGTCACGACGGACCGGCAGAATCGTCCGCAGATGCCTGCGAACTGGTGTCCGTTCGATCCGGGATCGGCAAGGGTTCCGGATAATTATGACGTTTATCTGTATCCCAACGATTTCCCTGCCTTCTCACCGGATGCGGAACCGTTTGAGCCGAAGCCTGGGCTATTTGCGGAGACCGGCCCACGCGGGGCGTGCGACGTGATCTTGTACTCGCCGGAACATACGCTGCCGCCGTCGAAGCTGAGTCTTGCTAGCTGGAAGAAGGTGGTGGATCTCTGGACCAGGCGGACGGGAGAGCACGCGAGCAATCCCGATATCGCGCTGGTTGCGGTCTTCGAGAACTGCGGCGAGGCGGTGGGGGTGACGATGCCGCACCCGCACGGACAGATCTACGCATTTCCATTCATACCTCCCATCACACAGAAAGAGCTGGGTTCTGCGCGGGAATACGCTGCAGCCCACAACGGCGACTGCCTTTTCTGCCGCTTGCTTTCGAAAGAGCAAGAAGCGGGAACGCGCATGGTCGCTTCAAACGAGCACTTCGCCGCATTCGTGCCGTTTGCGGCGCGGTTCCCGGCCGAGATGGGACTGTATGCGCGGCGGCACGTGCGAACGCTGCTTGAATTGAATGAGGATGAGCGTGAAAGCTTAGCCCGGATCATCAGCATCATTCGGCAGAAATACGATAATCTCTATGGCTTCGTCATGCCGCTCATGATGACGGTCAAGCAGGCACCATTACGCGAGACAGAGCCGCCTTATCATCTTCACGTGCAGTTCCTGCCGTTGCAGCGTAGCCCAACGAAGCTGAAATATCTGGCCAGCATCGAGACAGCCTATGGAACGTTTCTCGCTGACACCGCTCCGGAGCAGATGGCGGAGAACTTACGGAAATCGGAGCCCGTTACATCTATTTAGACTCCACTGCTTCCACTGGAACCCACATGGGCATGCCACCGTCATCGGGAACTACATATCCTACTGATCGCCAGGCATCTTTTCCGTAGTTTAAGACGTAGCCGGTTTTCGGGTCCACAGTTGCCCAGGTCGGCTCGTCGCGTCGGGATTGCAGATGCCAGCATTGCATTCCGCATTCGACGCCAGTTTCCGCATCCCAGATGCGAAGCGAGCCGTCGCTGGATGCGGAGAGGACGTGGCGGCTGTCGGGCGACCAGGCGCAGGCCTCGACAGGTTCCGAGTGCCCGGAGAGTGTGCGCAGGCAATCGCCGCGTGCCGCATCCCAGATCTTCAGAGTCTTGTCATGCGAAGCGGAGAGCACGCGCCCGCCATCGGGGGACCACGCACACGCGCCGACAAAATGACCGTGTCCGGAAAGCGTCATGAGGCGGTTGCCTGTCAGCGCGTCCCAAATTTTTAGCGTGTGGTCGCTCGAAGCAGAGAGCACGCTGAGGCTGTTAGGAGACCATGCGCAGCTCCTGACGAAATTGGAGTGACCAAGGAGCTTCTTCAGACATTCACCACTCGAGGCGTCCCAAATCATCAGCGTTTTGTCGACCGACGCGGAGAGCACACGCCGACCGTCAGGCGACCACGCGCAGCCGAACACATGGGACGAATGCCCGGTCAAGGTCAGCGGGCTTTCTCCGCTCGCCGCGTCCCAGATCTTCAGCGTGTGGTCATGGGAAGCGGAGAGCACGCGCGTGCCGCCGGGCGACCACGCGCAGGCGTTGATAAGACCGGCATGCCCTGAAAGCGTCAGTAAGCAAGCTCCGCTCGTTGTGTCCCAAATCCTCAGCGTGTCATCGCTTGAAGCCGAGAGCACACGGCGGCCATCGGGAGACCAAGCGCACGTGTAGACAACACCCGTGTGTCCCGTCAGCGTCAGTAAGCAAGCTCCGCTCGTTGTGTCCCAAATCCTCAGTGTGCCATCGCTTGAAGCCGAGAGCACGCGCACCCTGTCGGCGTCGGGCGACCAACCGCAGCCATTGACACTGGACGACCGATCGGATAGCGTCAGCAGGCCATCGCCAGTGGCCGAGTCCCAAATTCTCAGCGTCTTGTCATCGGAAGCGGAGAGCACGCGCCGAGAGTTGGGCGACCAGGCGCACGCGTGGATAACACCTGAGTGTCCCGAAAGGGTTGAGAAGGCGCCGCTCGCCGCCTCCCAAATCTTCAGCGTCCTGTCCTTTGAGGCGGAGAGCACATGGGTGCCGTCGGGCGACCAGGCGCAGGCGATGACGGGATCTGAGTGGCTGAAAAGCGGCAGCAGGCAATGACCCTTCTCCGCGTCCCAAATCTTCAGCGTCTTGTCACTCGAAGCTGAGAGGACACACCAGCCGTCGGGCGACCAGGCGCAGGCGTTCACGGGACCCGAATGCGCCGAAAGCGACAAGGGCGGATCGTCATTTGCCGCGTCCCAAATTGCCAGTGTGTTGTCGTATGAAGCAGAAAGCACGCGGCCGCCCTTGGGCGACCATGCGCAACCGAGGACAGAAGCTGAGTGGCCGGAAAGCGTACGTAGGCAAGTGCCGTTCGCCGCGTCCCAAATTTTCAATGTGTGGTCGCTTGAAGCGGAGAGCACGCGGCTGCCGTCGGGCGACCACGCACAGCCGTTGACGCCAAGCGAGTGCCCGGAAAGAGTCAGCAGGCAATGGCCGCTCGCTGCCTCCCAAATCTTCAGCATGTGGTCATAAGAAGCGGAGAGCACGCGGCGACCGTCGGGCGACCATGCGCATGCCCTCACAGAATCCGAGTGGCCGGAAAGAGTCAACAGGCAATAGCCGCTCGCCGCCTCCCAAATCTTCAGCGTTTTGTCATTCGAGGCCGAGAGCACGTAGCGGCTATTGAGTGACCATGTAGCGGCCCTAATAGCATCCGAGTGCCCATGTTGCAGACGTCTCTTGCCAACCTCTATCCGTGCGCGCCGCTCTTTGTGCAGCTTATCGGCATTCATACAGCGCAGCCAGTGAGTCCGGTGGGTATGCGCGCCTGAGAAATCCATCTCTGCCACATCGCAGAGCCGGAACACGGCGCCTTCGAGTTCCGCGTCCGTCCAGGTAGAGGCGCGCAAATCGCAGTTCTGCCATTCCGAACCCGCCGCATCTGCGTTCGAAAAATCAGCTCCCGCCAGCTTGAAGTTCTGCCAATATGTGTTCCCGAGGCGCGCGCAGCGGAAATTCGCGCCGCTCAAATCAATCGTGCTCACTGCCGCGGCGCCCATCTCATAACCAAACAGATCCGCTCCCGGCAATTGGAACCTTGTCATCGGCACTCGGGGATAGTCTTTATAATGCGCGACCAAACCGAAGGCAAATGCCTGTTCGCTAGCCCCGGGATGGTATTTACCCTGGAACGCTTGCAGTCCCTTCAACGCTGCCGAAGATGGATCCTCTAACAGCGACTGTCCAAGAAAATCCAGGGTTTCGGGGCTGACGCCGCGCAACGCCCAGGCCGCGAAATCGCCTCCCTCAAGCGCGCGCCTCAAGTAAAGAGCCAGGAAATATTCCTGGAGCGAAGAGTGCGCGAAGCGGAAGCGATCGCCGGTTCCCTCGCGCACCAGGAAAGTCGCGGTGCGCAGGTCTTCCTTCAGAAGCTCCCGCGCCTTGCCTTCATAGTGCGAAGCGATGCGCCGGTTGGCATCCAGGAAATCCATCAACCACTGCTCCAACTCGCCGACGGACCAAGATCGCAAGCCCGCACGGACCAGCTCGGCCGCCACATGCTCCATCAACATCTGCTTGTGTTCGGGGATGATCTGGTCCTTGCCTTGATCTCGCAGCCATTCTTCGACGACGAGGCGGTAGAGCGTGAGGCCCGTAACCGAGTTGCCGCTCGCCTTCCACCTTTCCAGGCGCTCGAACTGCTGTGTGATCAGGCTGAGCGCGTAGGGGCGTTCGGCCAGCTCAGGCAAATTATGGACAGATTGAATGAACTCCCACATTCGTTCGGGGTCCCTATCCGGGAACGAGTTCTTCAAATACGTCCGGATCCGCTGCTCGTCAAACGGAAGCAGCAGCAGCGCTCGGTAATCTTCGCCTTTGACGTTGCCCCGTCCCTCTAAACGGAAATGCGAAGCCTGATCTTTGAATGTCCTGAAGTAATGGGTACGGCAGGTGATCAGCAAGCGGCCATGCCGGGAGCCGAGCGGCACAAGGCCCAGGAGCTGTCCCGTGAACTGCTGGCCCTGCTGAGCGGTCAAGGGCCCCAGCACTTCTTCTAGACCGTCGAAGATCACGAGTCCGCCGTCTTTCAGCAGGTCGCGGATGGCTTTCACGTCGGGGATGGTCACGTCGCCCGTCTTCCAGCTCTCTCTAAGGATGCGCCGGATAATCTTGTCGAGCGTGGGCCACTTGATCGCATACTCGCCTACATACTTTAAATCCAGGAAGACCGATTTCGGCACGGATTCTCCATTACGGCGCCGGGCCCAGAGCATCCGTGAGAACTCTTTCGCGTTTGTCGTCTTGCCCATCCCGAGTTCGCCGAACAGCGCACAATAGGGCGGCCCGGTGGGGTCGCGAACCCACTCGAGCAGGAAATCCACAACGTCGCGGCGGGCTGCGGATGTTTGGACCGCTTCGCGACCCTGGTCGAGAGATACGGAGCTGGCGCGGCTCGCGATGTAGCGGACTTCGTGCTTCGCCAATTGCTCGAAGCCGACGTCCCATAGTGATTCAGGGCCCGCCTGCCCTACATATTTCTTCAGCAGCGCGTTGATTTTTTCGAACAGTTCGCGCGCGAAATGCTCGCGGTCGCGGCATTGATTGAATGCCCTGTTCTCGGAATCGAAGAAAATTTGCCGGCCCCCCAAGATTTTCAAATCATTGCTCCCGACGAGAGAGATGTCATTCAACGCAACGGGCACCACGATGCTTTTGGCAAGCAGTTTCGGCAATTCCACGCTGTTGATAAACTCGCTCTTGAAAAATCGCTCTGAAACAAGGAGCAGCCCGAAATGAGCTTGGTCCAAGGCGCGGTCAATTTCGCGGGCCCAAAACTCGCCCGGCAGGATGGCGTGGTCACTCCAATTCGAGAATTGGTAATCCGCGCTGCCCTGCAACAGCGGGTCCAGAACGTCCCTGAGATTTTGGACGTCAACTGAGTCTTCGCGGGCGTAGCAGACGAATAAGTTAACCGGCGTCATATCAGACTAGCTTCGCTCATAAGGTTTGTAGTTATTCCGGACGAGCACGTCACGCGCGGCGCTCAGGTCCGCGGGCCCAACATAGAAAAACGCGCCAGTAAGATCGCGTTTGATGAGCAATCCGCCGTTGTAGGTGCCAGTCTCGACCAGGTAGTCGATACCTTCGCTAGTTAGAAGATCCTCGAGCTTGAGCGCCTCGCGGAGGCGGCGAGCCATATAGACGAGGTCCAGCTCGACATCGCCGAAGAAGTCAGCGTCGCGGCGCATTTCCAATGAACAAAGCAGTGTTTGGATTGATCTCGTCAGAAGTAAAGGAGACGACCCGGTTCTCGCCAGGTCGAAGGTGAATGCGTTCGAAGCCTTTAAGGACCGGATTAGGAGCATAATCCGTTTTGATATAGAGCTGCACTACCTCGTCGCCTTCGCGTTTCGATGTATTAGTTACGTGCGCCGAAGCGATGTGACCGTTGACGGATTGACCCGAATATTCAAAAGTCGAGTAACTCAGGCCATAGCCGAACGGATAGAGCGCCTCACCAGTAAAGTACCGATAAGTGCGGTTTTTCATCGAGTATTCCGTAAAGGGCGGAAGCTGATCCACCGATTTATAGAATGTGACAGGCAAACGGCCGGCGGGATTGTTCTTACCGGAGAGAGTGCGGGCGATGGCTGTGCCGCCTTCCTGGCCGGGGTACCAGGCTTCGAGGATGGCTGCCGCGCGGTCTTTCGCGGCTGCGACAGCAAGAGCGCTGCCGTTGATCAAAATCACGATGACGGGCTTGCCAGTGTCGAGAACGGATTCAAGCAGCCTTTCCTGCGGCGGCGGGAGTTGGATATCGGTGCGGTCGCCATGACTGAATCCGGGAATGTCGATGGCCATCTCCTCGCCTTCGAGCTTGGAGTTGAGACCGATGCAGAGAATGGCGAGATCGGATCGTTTCACGAGCTCGACACCTTCGTGGAGCATCGCTTCCGTCGACGGGACGTCGGCATTTACTTTTGCGGCTGCGACATATGGGCTGCCGGGCGCAAAGCGCACGGTTGCGCTCGTGCCGAACTCAGCGCGAATACCCTCGAGCGGGGTGACAGTGAACGAAGGCGTGCCGTTGTAGTTGCCGAGCAGCGCGTCGCGGTCATCGGCGGCGGGGCCGAGCACAGCGATCGTGCGCGGCACGCGCTCGATTGGAAGTATATTGTTGTCGTTCTTGAGCAGCACCATCGATTTTTCGGCGGCTTCGAGCGCGAGCTGCTGATGCGCGGCGGAGGCGACCTGATCCATGCCGATTTTGGAGAACGGAACGCGATCCGGCGGATCGAACATGCCGAGACGGATGCGTGCGACAAAGAGGCGTTCGACGGCACGATTAATCTCCTGTTCGCTGATTAAATTCTTGTGAACGGCCTCGACCAGGCTTTGATACGCCTTACCGCAATCGAGATCGGTGCCGGCCTTGACGGCTTCCGCCGAGGCTTCGGCGAGCGAATGGGCGTAATGATGGCCGGAGTAAATGTCATCGACGGCATCGCAATCGCTGACCACGTAGCCGGGGAATTTCCAGGACTGGCGGAGCGTGTCCTGCAGCAGAAAGGTATTGGCGCAAGCCGGAGCGCCATTCACGCTGTTGTAGGCGCACATGACGGAGTAAGCAGGGCCTTCGGTCAACGTAGCGTGAAAAGCGTATAGGTAGGTGTTCTCGAGATCCTGCGGCGTAACATCCACGTTGACGCGGTGGCGCGATATTTCAGGGCCGCTGTGCACGGCATAGTGCTTGGAAGTAGCGATGGTTTTGAAATAGTGAGGATCGTTGCCTTGCATGCCTTTGATGAACGCGACGCCGAGGCGCGAAGTGAGGTATGGATCCTCGCCGTAAGTTTCCTGGCCTCGCCCCCAGCGCGGGTCGCGAAAAATGTTGATATTGGGCGACCAGAAGGTGAGACCGAAATAGCGGGCGTGGTTATCGTGCGCGATAGCGTCGTTGTATTTGGCGCGCGCTTCAGTCGAGATGACATCGGCGATACGAAAGTGGAGATCGGTGTCCCAGGTTGCAGCCAGCCCTATGGCCTGCGGAAACACAGTGGCGATGCCTGCGCGCGCGACGCCGTGCAGAGCTTCGTTCCACCAATCGTAGGCCGGAATCCCCAGGCGCGGGATGGCGGCCGCGGCGTTTTGCATTTGGCTGACCTTTTCTTCGAGCGTCATGCGCGTGACCAGGTCCGCGGCTCGCTCTTCGGGAGAAAGATCCGGGTTCTCAAATCTTGTTTTGGGAGTTTGCGTATCTGCGAAACGAGGTACGCCGAATCCGAGCAGCAACAGAGCAAGCCAGTAGCGCATGTTCAACAGTCTACTCGTTGAGCGGATCGGTCAGATACTCTGGAGTCGTCTGCCCTATGCGAGCTTTTCTACGTATGAAGCGGCGCTGGCGCGAGGCGCGCATGTTCGTGCATGCGATGGCTTCGCCTAACCATCCGATTCTGGCGCAGATTGTACCGATCCGGCGCTGCAACCTGGCGTGCACGTACTGCAACGAATACGACAAGGATTCTGCTCCGGTTGTGACCGGCGAAATGCTCCGGCGAATCGATAAGCTGGGCGAGCTGGGAACGAGCATCATCACATTCAGCGGCGGCGAACCTACGCTGCATCCGGATTTGGACGTGATGATCCGGCGCGTGCGCGAGCGAGGCGCGATTGCGACGATCATTACAAACGGATATCTGCTGACGCCCGCGCGCATCCGGCAACTCAATGCGGCGGGGCTGGATTATCTGCAGATCAGCATCGACAACGTGCAGCCGGATGAAGTTTCGAAGAAAAGCCTGAAGGTGCTGGACCGGAAACTGGAGTGGCTGGCCGAGCACGCGCAGTTCGACGTAACGATCAACTCCGTGCTGGGCAGCGAGATTCGCCGGCCAGAAGACGCGTATGAGATTGCGGCACGGGCGCGCCAGTTGGGGTTCAACAGCACGGTGGGGATATTGCACGACGGCACCGGACAACTGAAGGCGCTCGATGCAATTCAGACGAGCGTGTACGACCGGATTTTCGGGCTTGGGACGGGGCTATTTTCGTTCGCGCACCTGGATGCATTTCAGCGGAATATCGTGCGGGCGCAACCGAACCAGTGGCATTGTCCGGCGGGGGGGCGATTTCTTTACATCTGCGAGGACGGGCTGGTGCACTATTGCTCGCAGCAGCGCGGGCATCCGGCGATTCCGCTGGAGCAATACACGCGCGAGGACCTGGTGCGCGAGGCGGCAAGACCGAAAGGCTGCGCGCCGTTCTGCACCATTTCGTGTGTGCATCAGACGGCGATGCTGGACGACTTTCGAACTAAGCCGCGCGAGACGCTGGCAGGCATCATCGCGCGCCGAAGAGAGCGCGATCCCGCGTGGCAGACGCCAGTTTCGGTACGCGCTCTCGATTGGATGTTCCTGCGCGATTCACGCGCCAGGAACGTGTTTGGCGCGATGGCATTGCGGCTGTTTCGCGCGAAGCGAAGTTGAGCCGCTCGAAGCATTACATCTTGTCGTAGACGATCGTCAGAGGGTTGGGCTGGCCTGTTTCACGGATGGTGAGGGTAAGTGTCTTGCCATCGGGTGAGACTTCAAACTTGGTGTGGTCCATGACCTCGCCCTTGATCTTATCTGTAACTTCCAAGGTGTGCGCATTCACCCGCTTTCCCGAGGACATCGAGCCCGCCGCCACGCGCGGTCCTTTCTCTGTGTAGTCCTTGCCGTCGAAATTCATGCTCAGCGTGTCGTCATAGGTGGCATCGTAAAAGGTCAATCCGTGCGCGCCATAGGGCTTGATCTCCCAATTCACTGGTGACGTGAACTTTACGTCCGTGCTCTCCCAAGTGCCGGTCCATCCCGTGCCGCTGCTAACCCGCTTATCGACCGACTCGAAATCGGAGGTCGTGCCGTCGGGCCTTGTATCTGTTCCCTTAATGGTCTGAGTGTTCCCATCGTCGGAAAGCGTGTGGGTCATCGAACTGACCACCTTTCCGTCCTTCTTTATGACCATCTTGAAGCTCTTATCTCCCTCCGGCGTGAGGGCCATGGTACTCCCGAAGTGGATCGGCTGATCAGTGCCGTCCGCAGTCACGGTGTCCGATACGTTCCCGAAGGTCCACTTGTACTTGTTCCCACCTAGATCTT
>Ga0335074_10008920_pt1 | contig 13964 bp, 16 predicted proteins | sample Lox_Sample_23_FD_206715 | JGI IMG/M metagenome (GOLD analysis project Ga0335074, IMG submission 206715) | Soil microbial communities from Loxahatchee National Wildlife Refuge, Florida, United States - Lox_Sample_2.3 | ecosystem: Environmental > Terrestrial > Soil > Wetlands | place: USA...
GGGTGATGATGCCCAAGATCACTAGGCTTTGGAGGGTGAGGCATGGATCGGTGTCCGGGGCAGCAATCGGTGACTGACGCCCCGAGGCGGATGGAGGGCTGCCGTGGAGCCGCGCAACCTGATCGGGTCGGTCGGTGCCGACACTCCGGCGATCCACCCGGACGCGTGGATCGCTGCGGGTGCAGTCGTGATCGGCCGGGTGACTCTCGGGCCGGCATCGTCAGTCTGGTACGGATCGGTGCTTCGTGCCGACGAGGACGACATCGTGGTCGGTGCCTGCTGCAACATCCAGGACCTGTGCTGCCTGCACGTCGATCCAGGCGAGCCAGTCGTGCTTGAGGACCGGGTCAGTCTCGGCCACCACGCCACAGTGCACGGCGCGTATGTCGAGACTGGGGCGCTGATCGGCATCGGCGCGATTGTTCTCGGCGGAGCGCGCGTCGGGGCAGGGTCTCTCGTGGCGGCCGGTGCTGTGGTTCTGCCTGGAACTACCGTGCCACCCGGCGTGCTGGCCGCGGGCGTGCCGAGCCGGGTGGTTCGTGAGCTGACCGAGGCGGATCGCGAGGGGTTTGCGCACACGCCGGAGAGCTATGCCGAGCGCGCAGTCAGGCATCGCGCCGCCATCTGGGTCGAGTAGACCGCGCGAGGCGGTGCTATGCCGGGTGGTGCGTGGCGCAGTGCCGGGTGGTGCGCGGGTGGTACCGGAAATGGCCCTGATGAGTCATGCGCAGCGGCAGTTCGCACACCTAGCCTTGGTGTTACGGGGAAGTTACATGGCGGTGTTTCCCAGACAGTGTTCCCGGCTCGGTAGCGGAGGTGGACGCATGCGCGAAGACGTCGACCTCCGGGTTCATGACCTAGTGGCGCTCGAGGAGATCGAGCTCTACTCCGAGGTGCTGGGCGCTGTCGCGCTGGCCGACGGACCGCTGACCACCGAGGAACTCGATGTCGTTCTCGGCCTGCGTGAGCGCGCCAGCGCGGACGCGTCTGCCTGAGGCTGCCGGCCGCGTCAGGAGCGGTGCGCCCCGTCATCCGAGGATGCGGCGGCCGAGTGTGCGTCGCGCGAGAACATCACGTCGGTGTCCCAGTGCATGAAGCCCAGCGATTCGTACAGCCTGATCGCTGGTGTGTTGGCCTCGTCGACGTACAGCATGACCTGGCTAAGACCGCGTCCGCGCAGGTAGCGCAGCCCGATCAGGGTCAGCGCCCGGCCAAGACCAAGGCCCTGCGCGGATGGATCCACGCCGACGACGTAGACCTCCCCGATCGCGTCGTGACCGTGCTCGCCATGGGCTGAGGCGCTCGCATGCTCCGTGTTAGCTGACTGCTCGGCCTGCGTGGCCGCGCCATGGATCTTTGTCCAGTGAAATCCGATCAGCCCGCCGTGCTTCTCCGCCGGGCTGTCTTTCTCCGCCAGGAAGAACCCGTCCGGGTCAAACCAGGGCTCACGCTCGCGCATCTCCAGGTCGTGTCTGGTCCACGCGCCTTGCTCGGGATGGTGCGAAAAGGCACGCTGGTTCACTCTGACCCAGGCGTCTTCGTCCTCGCCGACCCGGAAGGTGCGGACCGAGACGCCGTCGGCGAGTTTTGGGTCGTCCAGCCGCGCCTGGAGCGACCGGCGCATCTGCCAGAGGGCACGCGACCGGGTGAAGCCAGCCGCCGCGGCCAGCCTTGCCGCGGCAGGCAGGTCGCCATGCGCCCACAGCCGAAGCCCGGCGTCGCCAGCCTCGGCAACGCCAGCCTCGGCAACGCCAGCCTCGGCAACGAGAGCGCGGCCGAGCGTCAGGCCAAGGCCCTGCCGCCGGAAGGCAGGGTCGATCACCATCTCGCCCGCTGGCCCTTCGACCGGGTCGGTCGGGTCCAGATGGGCATAGCCGGCGAGCTTGCCGTCCTGCCAGAGCATGATGTTGCGGGCTTGCGGGTCGCCGCCGTAACGGAGGTGCAGCATGACGTGCTCGGAGAGCGGGCTGACGCCGTCCTCCTCGGCGGCTCGCCGCGCCAGGTCAAGTACCGCCACTGCCTCGTCCTGCGACAGCGGGCCGCTGACCCGCAGCTGGACGCGGTCAGTCGCCATGTGCGCCGGTCGGCTGCGCGAAGACTGAGCTGGCAGGGCCCGCACCGGCCGGCTTCAGATCGTTCGAGATCATGCTGTTCGTGACGATGCCACTGCGCCCGGTCAAGGTTGTGCTGTCCAGAGTCGTTGCACTGTCCTGAGCTGTACTGCCTTGACCAGCACCGTCCTCGGCTGTACTGCCCTGACCAGCACCGTCCTGACTGGCGTCGTCCTGGCGGTCTTGGCCAGGGCCATTCTTAGCCGGCACGAACCGGTACCCAACGTTGCGCACCGTCCCGATCAGGGCCTCGTTCTCGGCGCCGAGCTTGGCGCGCAGCCGCCGCACGTGGACGTCGACCGTCCGGGTGCCGCCGAAGTAGTCATAGCCCCAGACCTCCTGGAGCAGCTGCGCCCTCGTGAACACCCGGCCGGGGTGCTGCGCCAGGAACTTCAGCAGCTCGAACTCCTTGAAGGTCAGATCGAGCGACCTGCCGTTCATCCGCGCCGAGTACGTCGCCTCGTTGACGACCAGTCCGCTCGAGCGGATCTCATCGGGCGGTTGCGTCGCAGTCGGAGCTTTGCGGCCGATGGCCAGCCGGAGCCGCGCCTCGACCTCACCAGGGCCTGCCGTGTGCAGCAGCAGATCGTCCGCGCCCCAGTCCGCCGATACCGCGGCCCATCCGCCGTCGGTGACGATCGCGATGACTGGCACCGGGCTAAGTGTCGACCGCAGCGCTACGAGCAGCCGCCTGGCCAGGACCAGGTCGCGGCGCGCGTCCACGAGCACGGCATCTGGCACCGGGCTGGTGTTCACCTGATCGGGGGCAGCGGGCGCGACCCTGACCGTGTGCGACAGGAGACTGAGGGAAGGCAGAATATCGGCGGGCGGCTCGCGCGCGCCCGTAAGCAGCAGGACGTTGCTCAACTGCTGCCACCTCCGGACTGCGGCGTCGTCCGCGCTGCGGGTCATCCGCGGGTATCGGTCGGATTTAAAGCCTCCCCGCGAGACCTCACATCTCGCGAGAACCCCCGGGTCGCCTTTGTCCGAGGCCGCTATGAGCGAGGATATCTGACATGGCCGTCGTGACCATCAGGTACTGGGCAGCTGCGAAGGACGCGGCCGGAGTCGCCGAGCAGCGGCTCTCCGCCGACACGCTTGCCGCAGCTCTCGCGGCTGCCGTCGCGGCGAACGACAGAGCGCAGCTCAGCGGTGTGCTGGCGCGGTCCTCGTTCCTGATTGACGGCAATCCGGTCGGGCGCCGGGCGGCCGAGTCTGTCGCGCTGGCCGACGGGAACGTAATTGAGGTACTTCCTCCCTTCGCGGGTGGCTGAGTGAGACGGGTCACAGCGGGGCAGTGAACCGGCGAAGAGCCGGCTACGTCGTACAGGGTGTGGCGGGCACGGAAAGTGCCGGGGCCAAAAACACCCGGCGGATGTCCTCTGATGAGGAACTGATCCGCGCGCTCTACGCCGAGCACGCCACGCCGCTGCTCCGGTACGCCGTGCATCTGATGAGCGGTGACCGCCAGCGGGCGGAGGACATTGTGCAGGAGACACTGCTGCGGGCCTGGCAGCACCCGGAAGCTATCGCGGGGCGTCCGGCCAGGCCGTGGCTGTTTGCGGTAGCGCGCAATCTGGCAATCGACGCTTACCGGGCGCGCCAGTCCAGGCCGCCCGAGGTTGGCGAGGCAGCGCTCGATGTGCTGCCTGCCCCTGACGAGGCGGAGCGCGCGCTGGAGTCATGGGCTATCGCGGATGCGCTGAGTTCGCTGAGGACGGAGCACAAGCGCGTTCTGCTCGAGACGTACTACCGCGGCAAGTCAGTGGCCGAGGCTGCCGCGACACTGGGCGTGCCAGCCGGAACCGTCAAGTCGCGGACGTTCTACGCGTTGCGCGCGCTCCGGCTCGCACTGGAAGAACGGGGGCTGGCGCCATGACAAGCGTCGGGTTCAGCGCTCCCGAATGCCGGAACGTCCGGCAGTTGCTCGGGGTATATGTGGTCGGCGCCATCGACCCGGCGGAGCGCGCGACCGTCGATGACCACCTTGCCGGGTGTCAGGCGTGCCGGGACGAGCTCGCCAGCCTGGCCGGTCTGCCGGCCCTGCTTAGCCGGGTTCCGCTTGAGGACTTCGAGCGGATCGCCATGGCGCCCGACGAGCTGCCCGCCCCAGCCGAGCCCTCAGCTGAGCTGCTCAGCTCACTGCTCGGGAGAACCTCGACCCGGCGACGGAACCGGATGTGGCGCGTCGTCGCCTCGGTTGCTGCGGCTGCGGTCATCGCGGTCGGCGGAACCGCTGCGGTGATGCAGCTGACTAGCCAGCATCCGGCAACCGATGTCGCCCAGGCCACTAGCGGGCCGGTGTCGGCTGTGGTCGACTACTCCGCGGCGTCGTGGGGCGGTACGACCATGCGTGTCAAGGTGTCGGGAATCGCACCGGGAACTACCTGCAAGTTCTACGTCGTCACCGCAAACGGGAAGCGCGTGCTCGCCGCAAAATGGACGGTCGAGGGTTACGGTCGGCAGCCGACCTGGTACCCAGGGTCGGCGCAAGTCGCGCTTGGTTCAGTACGCGGCTTCTCGCTGACGTCGGTCAGCGGGCTGGACGTCACCATCCCGGCTCGATAGCCGGGAATGCCGCACGCCGTAGCGGTGCTGATAGGCGGTATGACCCCTGGGCTTGTCGTGCTGATCGCCGCGCTTGCCGTTGCCCTGGCGGGCGGTGCTGTCTGGCGGCGGACCAACGGCAGGATGCGCATCGTGGCGGCAGTCGCGAAGCGGCCAGCGGAAGTGGCGCACGCTCCCGGCGAGTTGACCGGGGCGGAACTGGCGCCGGAGGCGGCACCAGCGGCCGAGGCAGCACTGACTGGCCTGGCCGACCGGACTGGCCTGGCCGACCGGACTGGATTCGTCAGTGCCGAGCAACTTGGCCAGGCTCTTGGCGAGCGGGCGACGCTGGTTCAGTTCTCCTCGGCGTTCTGCGCGCCCTGCCGGGCGACCCGGCGCATTCTGGCCGATGTAGCTGGCATGACTCGGGGCGTGGCGCACGTCGAGATTGACGCTGAGTCGCGGCTCGATCTGGTCCGGCAGCTCAGCGTGCTGCGGACCCCGACCGTGCTGGTGCTGGCTGCCGACGGGCGGATCGTGCGCCGCGCCAGCGGTCAGCCGCGAAAGCCCGACGTGATCGCGGCCATCGGTGCCGCAGCAGGCGTATGATTTCCCATAAAAATAATCGGGATAGGCGAGAGTGACAGCGGCAGCCGGGCCACATAGCATCAGCTACGTGGCTGCACCGACGCCGAGGCCGAGCAGGAGCTGGGCCCGATGCCAGCGCCTTGCGCTCACCAGGCGGCGCGCTGTGGATTTCTGCCGCGTGGCCACCGCCATCTGTCCGGACTGATCAGCGTCGCCGGCCCGGTACCGCGTAGCCCTGACTGGCAGGGCACTAGCCACGATTGACGGCTGGATGCAGCGGGAGCACGGCTGGCCCCCGCGTTCCGGTGCGGATATTCCCAGATGTCCTCCGGAGTGCTACAAGGCGGACACAGTTCGCGAACCTCAAGCCGACTGAAGGGGAACCAGCAGATGGAGATCGATCCGCGCGGGCCGCGGTTCGGCGCGCTACTGACGATGGTGATGTTTGCCGTCGTCCTGATCACGGGCAACATCTGGGTGCTCGCGGTGCAGGCGGTCGTGTTCGCCTGCGGCGCGTTGCTCGGCCTGCCCGGGTCTCCCTACGGACTGCTCTACAAATGGCTGGTCAGGCCCCGGATCGGGCCGCCTGGCGAGCTTGAGGCAGCGGCCCCGCCACGGTTCGCTCAGGCAGTAGGCCTGGTCTTCAGCATCATCGGCCTTATCGGATATGCCACTTCCGTGACTCCGCTCGGGATGGCGGCTGTTGCCGCCGGACTGCTGGCGGCGGTGCTGAACGGCGTATTCGGCCTCTGCCTCGGGTGTGAGATGTACCTGATGATCCGCCGGATGAGGTCGGCTCAGGCGAGCGCGGGCCCGAGCTGATCCGCGCTGCTGGCCGGCCCGGCCCGCAGCCGGCCAGCGAGCAAGCTCAGTTAGCAGGCGCAGGAAGCTGCACAGCCAGCCCCGGCTCACGGCGAGCCCGGGCGAAACAGAGGAGGATCCGAGCATGAGCCGTTCCGACGTCCTGGTGGACGCTGACTGGGTCGAGGCGCACCGCGATGACCCGGGCGTCGTCCTTGTCGAGGTAGACGAGGACACCAGCGCATACGACAAAGGCCACATCCGTGGGGCCGTGAAGATCGACTGGAAGAAGGACCTGCAGGACCCGGTCCGCCGGGACTTCGTCGACCGGGCCGGCTTCGAGAAGCTGCTGTCCGAGCGCGGGATCTCCAGCGACGACACCGTGATCCTCTACGGCGGCAACAACAACTGGTTCGCGGCTTACGCCTACTGGTACTTCAGGCTGTACGGGCACCAGAGCGTCAAGCTGCTCGACGGCGGCCGGAAGAAGTGGGAGCTGGACTCCCGCGAGCTCGTCACCGAGGTGCCGCGGCGCCCGGCCACCAGCTACAAGGCGAAGGAGCAGGACCGCGCCATCCGGGCCTTCCGGGACGAGGTCGTAGCCGCCATCGGCAACCAGAACCTCGTCGACGTCCGCTCGCCAGATGAGTTCGCCGGCCGTCTGCTTGCTCCCGCGCATCTCCCGCAGGAGCAGGCGCAGCGCGGCGGCCACGTACCCACCGCCAAGAACATCCCGTGGTCGAAGGCGGCGGAGGAGGACGGCACGTTCAAGACGGACGACGCGCTCCGCACGCTGTACGGCGATGCCGGGGTCGACTTCGCCACCGACACCATCGCCTACTGCCGGATCGGCGAGCGCTCGGCGCACACCTGGTTTGTGCTGCACGAGTTGCTCGGCCAGCCGAACGTGAAGAACTACGACGGGTCGTGGACCGAGTATGGCTCCCTCGTCGGCGTTCCGATCGCGGTCGGGGATGCCTCATGAGCGGAGGCACGCAGGCAGCACCTGGCGGTGCTCAGACGGCTGCCGCCGACGGCGGAGGGCAGGCGGTGGCCGACGGCTGCGGCGCCCCGGCAGGCGGCGCGCCGATCAAGGACGCCGGCAACCAGGCAATAGTCCAGGGCAAGGTGACCAAGGGCGGCGCGCCGGTGGGAGTCGGCTACGCCCGCCTGCTCAACTCAGGCGGGGATTTCGTGGCCGAGGTCCCGCTGGGCGAGGACGGCGGCTTCAGGTTCTTCGCCGCTCCCGGCACCTGGCGGCTCCGGGTGCTCGCGCCCGGCGGCGTCACCGCTGATCGCGAGGTCAGCGCGGCGACTGGCAAGATTGCCGAGCTCGAGGTGGCCGTCTAGCGGCAGTTCTGAGACAGCAGTTAGGGGACGGCAGTGCGGCCGGGGTGCCCGGCTGCGCTGCCGTTTGCTCTGCCCTCTGCGATGTCTCTTGCTGTACCGTCTGCGGGGTAGTAGCCGGGCCGGCCCTAGCCGCGGACCCGGCGAGGGCCCACCCATAGGGACCGCGGGCGAATCCGGGCCCGTATCGCTTGTTCCCCTACTTGTCCCCTGTCCTTTGCCTGCGTAGTAAACCGTAGTTAACCTTTTGTACACCTTGCCCGCATAGACATGTGCTGCAAACCCGATCGACAGTCGCCCGGCTGGCGGCTGCCGGCCATCTACCTCTGGGGCGAGGTAAGCGAATGTCAATCCAGGCCGATCCGAGCGGATCAGGCGAGTCACACAGCGCGGCGACCGGGTTTCCGGCGGTGGCTCCAGCGACCGTCAACGGCGCGATCGTCAACGGCGCCGCCGCCGAGGGCACTGTCGCTATCAGGACCAGGGACCTGACGCTCAGCTTCGGTGACCGGACCATCCTGACGGACATCACCACGGACGTCCACCGCGGTGCGGTGACCGCCCTCATTGGTCCGACGGGCTCCGGCAAGACCACGCTGCTGCGCACCTTCAACCGGATGAACGACAAGGTCACCAGCTACCGGCACCGCGGTGATGTGCTGCTCGACGGCCACAGCATCTGGCACGCTGGCGTCGACCTGATGGCGCTTCGCCGCCGGGTAGGCATGCTGTTCCAGCGGCCGAACCCGTTCCCCATGTCGATCATGGACAACGTCACCGCCGGCACCAGGGCACACAAGATGGTCAGCCGGAGCGGACTCCGCGGCGTGGCCGAGCAATACCTGACCGAGGTCGGTCTCTGGCCTGCGGTCAAGGACCGGCTGAAGGACTCTCCGTTCCGCCTTTCCGGCGGCCAGCAGCAGTTGCTGTGCCTGGCCAGGGCACTGGCGGTCCAGCCTGAAGTGCTGCTGCTGGACGAGCCGACCTCCGCGCTGGACCCCAGCGCCACCGAGTCCATCGAGGCGCTGATCCGGACCCTGGTGCCGCGGATCACGGTGGTCATCGTCACGCACAACCTCGCCCAGGCCGTCCGCGTCTCGGACAACACCATGTTCCTGAACAAAGGCCGGCTAGTCGAGCACGGCGATACCAAGCAGGTATTTGAGCACCCGGCAAACGAGGAGACCGCCGAGTACGTGGGCGGCCGATTCGGCTGACGGACCACCCGACCGGGAGGACAGCACTCCCCCCGGACGGGCGCAGGGCCGCGCGCAAGTGCGGACCAAGTCGCACGCATCCGCGTGCGAGTCGTGTAGCGCACGCGACAGCGTGCAGTAAAGAAGGAGTATTCCAAAGGTGGCGAAAAAAATCCGCGTGCTAGGCACAGCGGCCGCCCTGATTCCGCTCGCGGCGCTGGCAGCTGCCTGCAGCAGCAGCCCATCTACGCCTAGCTCGTCAGCGTCAACGCCGGCGACCTCGGCAATGCAGGTCGGTCCGGCGCTGCCGACCTCACCGTCCAAAACCCCCGAGACCATCAGCGAGACCGGCAGCACGCTGCTGTACCCGCTGATGGGCACCTGGAGCGAGGCCTACCAGAAGCAGTTCCCGACTAGCTCCACCGACAGCACTCCGCTGGCGACCATCGAGACCGGCGGGACGGGCTCCGGCACCGGCATCAGCGAGGCTGCAGCCGGCACCGTCGACATCGGCGCCTCGGACGCCTACCTCAGCAGCAGCGACCTGGCGACCACCCCGTCCCTGATGAACATCGCACTCGCGATCTCGGCGCAGCAGATCAACTACAACCTCCCGACGGTGAAGACCCCGCTCAAGCTCGACGGCACCGTGCTGGCGGAGATCTACACCGGCAAGATCACCAAGTGGAACGACTCGGCGATCGCCGCGCTCAACCCGGGCGTGAGCCTGCCGGACCTGACCATCGTGCCGCTGCACCGTGCAGATGGCTCGGGCGACACGTTCCTGTTCACCAGCTACCTGAACGCGCAGGACCCGAGCGCCTGGCCGACCGCCAACGTCGGCACGACGATCAGCTGGCCCTCGGTGGCCGGCGCGCAGGCCGAGGAAGGCAACGGCGGCATGGTGACCGGCTGCGGCTCGGTCAAGGGCTGCATTGCCTACATCGGCATCAGCTACACGGCGAAGACGCAGGCCGCCGGGCTCGGCCAGGCAGTGCTGAAGAACGGCGCGGGCAACTTCGAGGCGCCCACGTCCGCCACCATCTCCGCCGAGGCAAGCGCGCTTACCGGCAAGACCCCGGCCAGCGAGACGCTGTCGATGATCGACGCCAACGTGCCGACCGGCTACCCGATCGTCAACTACGAGTACGCCATCGTGAACAAGAAGCAGACCAACGGGACCGTCGCCGAGGACATCCGGGCATTCCTGTACTGGACTGTCCACACCGGCCAGAGCGCCACCACCTACCTGGACGCAGTTGACTTCCAGCCGCTGCCGTCCTCGGTCGTCTCCCTGTCCGACGCGCAGATTGCCAAGATCGGCACCTGAGTAATGGCGTCCTCGACGACACCAGTCACCGGACCGGCTCGGGGAGCGGGCAGCCCGCTCCCCGGCCGGGCCGGCGCGGCCGTCCGCGCGGCCGTCCGCCGCGGTGACGTCCTCAAGTGGGTGGGCCGGATCGGCGCCTTGCTCCCGCTTGCGGCCCTGATCTTCATCCTGGTCCAGCTGCTGGTGCAGGGGCTCCCCGCGCTGCGCTACGACGGCCTCGGCTTCTTTACCCACAGCAAATTCAGCATGGGCGGCGGCTACAACGCCGTGATCGAGAACACCGACGGTGTGAAGCACCTCTCCGGTGCGAGTTTCGGCATGCTGCCGGAAGTCGCGGGGACGCTCATGAGCTCGGCTATCGCCCTGATCGTCGGCGTGCCGATCGCGATCGGTGCGGCGCTGGCGATCGTGGAGCGCCTTCCGAGGCGCCTTGCCTACTGGGTTGGCATCTTCCTCGAGCTCCTGGCCGGCATTCCCAGTGTGATCATCGGGCTCTGGGGCCTGGTGACTTTCGGGCCGTTTATCGCCAAGCACATCACACCGTTCATCGCCCGCAACATGCCGGACGTGCCGGTGCTCAACTACTTCCGCGGCGGGACCGGTAGCGGCGAGGGGCTGCTGACTTCGGGCCTGATCCTCGCCATCATGATCATTCCGATCGTGGCCGCGACCGCACGTGACCTGATCCGGCAGGTTCCGATCCTGCCCCGTGAGGGCGCGATCGCGCTCGGCATGTCCGACGCGCAGACCGCCAGGAAAGTCACGCTGCCCTGGGTCGGCTCGGGCCTGGTCGGCGCGATAGTCCTCGGCCTGGGCCGCGCTCTCGGCGAGACGATCGCAGTTGCGATGGTCTGCGGCCTGGCGCTGACGTCCGTGCCGGGCAACATCTACGGCACTATGACGACGATCTCCGCGACCATCGTCACGCAGCTAGACAGTGCGTTCTCCGACGGCAGCGGGTTCTCTGTCCGCGCCCTCTCCGAGCTCGCGCTGGTCCTGATGGTGATCACGCTGGCCGTCAACGTAGCAGCACGCCTCCTGGTCCGGCGGGTCTCTGGTACTGCCCTGCCGGTCGGACGCGGCGTCTGAGGAGGAGGACGATGAGCGGCGCAACCGCACCAGTGCAGAATGTGCCGGGCGGCGGCCATGCCGGTGACTGGCCGCCGATAACACGGCGCAGGAAGGCCGGCAACCTGGCCTTCTGGGCGCTCTGCCTGCTCGCCCTCGCGCTCGTCATCGTGCCGACGGTCTGGCTGGTTGTCGGCATCATCGCTCGCGCCGCCCCGCACTTCCACTTCAGCGTGCTGTGGAGCAAGACCGTAGGGCTGAGCGGGGGTCTGCTGCAGCCCATCCTGGGCACGCTGACGATCACCATCGGTGCCGCGATCATCGGCGGCATCATCAGCGTGCTGACTGGTCTGTACCTCAGCGAGTTCGCGGCCGGATGGCACCGTGGCATTCTCCGCGGTGCCTACGAGGTGCTGTCCGGCATCCCGTCCATCGTGCTCGGCCTGGTGGGATACCTCGCCCTCTGCGTCAACCTGCACATGGGCTTCGGTCTGCTGCCGGCGGTGCTGGTGATATCGGTGCTGATGATCCCGTACATGGCCAAGGCGACGGAGACGTCGCTCGCCCAGGTGCCGACCGGATACCGCGAAGGCGCCGAGGCACTGGGCATCCCGACCTCCTGGGCGATGCGCAAGGTCGTGCTGAAGGCCGCGACGCCCGGGATGATCACCGGCTTCATCGTGGCCATCGCGATCTCCGTGGGCGAGACCGCACCGCTCCTCTACACCGCGGGCTTTGCCACCCAGAATCCGTCGCTCGCGCACGTCACGCATCAGCCGCTGTCATATCTGACCGGCATCATCTGGAACTTCTCTCCGTTTATCCAGCCGGTCAACAGCGCGAACGTCCTGTCCTACGACGCCGCGCTGGTGCTGATGGTGATAGTGCTGTTGCTGATCCTCGCGGGTCGGCTCGTCGCCACGAGCGCGCGACGCTACTCGGAGTGACCTGCCATGGACGCCCCCCGCGGCGCATGGCCGACAGCCGCCGATGACGACAAGACCTCGGCTGGGGCCAGCCCGACCACTGGCAGCCAGGCTGGTCCAGGCGGCCTTACCCCTGCCCCCATCCACCGGGAACGGGGCCGTCCGCCATCCCGGCCGTCTGCCAGGCCAGGCGGAGGTGCCGGGCCAGTGAGCACTACCGCGGGACCGGGAGCGGGGACGGCAGTCAGCGTGCTCGCCGACCGGCTAGCGGCCGCGCTCGTACATCACGAGCCTGGCTGGCGGATGCCCCGGCACTCGGCGCTGGCCAGGCGCTATAACGTCAGCGTCGCGGAGATCGACGCTGCCGTCGGGGAACTCATCTCCCGGCACCTGGTACGGCGGCTGGCTGACGGCCAGTTGTACCGGGCCAGTCCGGCGGAGTACGTCATCGGGCTGGAAGGCGTGCCCGGCCTGATGTCCTATGTCGACGTCATGGGTGGTGAGTTCGCCTGCCGAAGCCGTCAGGTGACGTGGCGCCTGCCGCCCGAGGACATCAGCTGGGCGCTGCACCTGTCCCCCGGGCAGCAGGTATGCGTGGTGCGGTTCCTGTGGACCGCTGGCGGCGAGCCTGCCGCGCTCTGCACGACCTACGTGCCGGACGACCTCGCCAGCCGGCCCGACGCGGGCGAGCCAGCCGGGCTGCCGGCCGTGCTGAACCTGCTCCAGCTCACCGGGATCAGCGAGCCGGGCGACGATGACGAGCAGGTCGGCGCGGATCACCCACCGTCCGGCTCGCCGACTGCGCTGCATATTGAGCTGCAGGCGCCGCCGCCTTCGGTGGCCAGGAGCCTCCGGCTGACTGCGGGACAGCCCGCCATGATGGTCACGGTCAGATTCGACGATCTCGTCAGCGGCAGGCCGGTGGCGCTGACGATCGCTGTGCTGCGGCCGGACATGTTCCGCGTGGTCGTGCAGACGCCGCGACCGCCGCTCCCGGACGAAAGGTCCGATAATTTGTCAGGATCCTGGACGCATGTCGTGGAGGACTGGGAACCTTGACCCGCTATGCGCAGGACACCCACACCGGCACCGCGCCGAGGTTTGCCTGACCACCCGGCCGCCCGCGGCCGGCCCGCGCTGCGCCGCGGCGAGTTAGGTGCCGGGCTGGGCGCGGTCGCGGTCGCAGCCGAACTCGTGCTTGTCCCGTTCGTGCTGATCCCGGCAGCCGCCCTGATCCTGCTCGGCCGCCTCTCCCGCTGGCGCTTGCACTGGCTGACCGTCCCGGCGCTGGCCGCGGCCTGCTGGCTGGCAGTGGCGTCCTCGCCAGGAGCGCACGGGCTCCTGATCGCTGGCAGAGCAATTGCCGCGCAGTCTGGCAGGCTCGCCCGCCTGGCCGCCGTCGTAGCGGCGCGGCCGGCCCGGCTCCAGCACGCGGGCCCTGCGCTGCGCGCCGCGGTTGCCGGTACTGACCGCTGGCTGCCTGCCTGCCTGCTGGCCGCCACCATCGAGGCCGCGTTCGTGTTATGGCTCGGCTGGCGCCGGTCGCCGCCAGACTGGCGCCCAGGGCTCGTCGCGACGCAGCGAAGGCGGGCCGCGATCAGGGCGCTGACTGCTGGCCGCGCTGTCACGGCCGACGGCTGTGCACTCGGCGTCGACGTGGCGGCTGGCCGGCTGGCGGGCGTGAGCTGGACGGCAGCGGAGCGGGGCGTCTTGCTAGCCGGTCGCGATGACCGGCAGGTCGCCGGTCCGGCGCTTGCGGCGGTCGGTGCCGCCGTGCGGCGCCGCAAGACCGTCCTGATGCTCGACCTGGCTAGCGAGCGCGGGCACTTCGCCTGCCAGACAGCAGGACTCGCGGTGAACCTCGGTGTCCAGGCCACCGAGATCGCCCTGCCGGCTGGCGCGCCAGGCGGGCTCGAGGGTGCATTCGGGCGGGCGATCAGGCGCCGCGAGGTCATCGCGATCAGGACGATGCCTCAGGAGGACGGCGCGCAAGCCGCGCTGGAGGCAGCGGCCGCGCTGGAGGCGCTGACGATCGTCCTCGCCAGCCTGC
>Ga0335074_10008921_pt1 | contig 13964 bp, 10 predicted proteins | sample Lox_Sample_23_FD_206715 | JGI IMG/M metagenome (GOLD analysis project Ga0335074, IMG submission 206715) | Soil microbial communities from Loxahatchee National Wildlife Refuge, Florida, United States - Lox_Sample_2.3 | ecosystem: Environmental > Terrestrial > Soil > Wetlands | place: USA...
TCGCCCGGAGCCGTCGGCACGTCAATATCCACCCCAGGATAGATTTGCACCCTGCCGCCAGTGTCGGTCATCGCTCGCTTTGTTTCGCTGATGAGGTACTGCGGCGTGAGGCCGTTCCTGGTGATTTCCTCAAGCGAGCCCTGGTCGTAGTTCATGAGCCGGTAGTAAAGCGGATGCAGTTCACGAGGCGTCGCATCAGCAAAGACGGTGGAACAAAGCCTGTCTACGAAATGCGCCATCCTGGGCCCACCTGCGTTGCTGTACGTGGCCAGCTTCAGGAAATCGGCGTAACGAGCCACTTTCGCATAGTCATCAACGGCGCTGTAAAAGGGGCTGAAGGTGATGTTCTGCATCATATGGAAACCAAAAGGCCTGGTCGGCGCAAGCGCCTTTGCTGTGCCGTAGAGCTCTGCTCGTACCTCGTGATAACTGTCGTTCCACAACTGGTTCCACGCTGCCACTTCGGGGTACTCGAACAAGGTACGCAGAAATACCACAAAATACCCGTCCGAAGGACGTGCGTGCCTGGCTGCAGCCTGAAAGAGCTTATCGAGCTGAATGTAGCCGGCGCGGGCCCGTTCTGCTGAGATCCCTCTTGCACGCGCCCTGGCGCAACAGAACGGACAGAAACAGCAGATGCCGACGGTGGCCCAGCCTCCACCGATCATGTTGTCGATGGGCCCCATGCGTTCGCAGCCCCACATGATGCCTCTGACCTCGTGGGGATACCCGGACAGCAGCGACTCGATCTTTCCCGTCAGATGGCCGCGGTAATTCGGGTGATTGAAGCAGGCGCTGGTTGTGCGCCTGCCATAGACGTCCACCTCAGCCACGTCTGTCAGGCCGGGAATTTCACGCATCATGTTCGGAAAAGCATTGTTGTAGTCCCAGGCGAAGAAATCCATCCCCCGCGCATTCGCCTTCGGTGCGACCTCGGTTATAACGTTGAACTTTCCATATTCGGGCGACCGGAAATCGGTCAGTGTCGTATCGCGGAAATACTTCGGATCGTAGTCGTAAAAGGCACCACCAACCAGCGGTTTGCCGGATCCGTACTTGCCGTGATCCGGCTTCGGAATCGGACCTCCGACCGTATTGCGATTCGGATCGAAGTCGTAGGTATATGCAAACACCGTATTCACGTTGCCCAGCTTCTGGATCGTATCCAGCAGCTGATCGACTCCCTCGTCGATCCAGGCGAAGGGCTTTACCTGGATGGCAACAACATTCCTGCGGTTTATGGTTCGTGTCTCATGCTCGCTCGCTGACGGAGATTTCGGATTGGTTTGCGCTTGCGGCGGGGACGTGCTTTCACCGTAACCCGAGCGCAGGCCATAACCGACTGACGCAGCGCCAAAAAGCTGAACGAACCGCCTGCGATCAAATGTCATCCATCCCTCTCTCGTAAAATGCGGCATTAATTTCCCCTCTCCACGACCTCAGCATGGCGTCGCTTAGAAGATGTACTTTCCCGCGAGTTGAATGATTCGGGCAGCATTGGAGAGCTGAATGACTCCAAACTGACCGGAACTCCGCGTCGACACAGGCGCCAGAAAGTTCGCTTTGCGCCGCCCAGGAGGCCCGTCACTTTAACGTTGAACCACGGGTTGGCATACTCTCGTTCTCCACCTTCGGTAGCGCCCGGCACCCCCTATGCGAGAAGATGTGCTGAGCTACAGAGCTAGTGAGATACGCCGACCCTAAGCTGATTGTCGATAACCGGCTTGCCGGCGAGCGCTCCAATGTCGCCCAGTCCGAGGACTGCGGTTCCATTGGTGACCACAGCGACAAGGTTGCCCTTGGCGGTGTATTTGAATGCGTTTTGCGGGTCTTTTTCGATCTCCAGACAGGCGCAGCTACGCCGCGAGTGTAAGCCACGCTGAGATCGCGTTGAGTAAGGCACCGCTTGGTGGAAACCACTTCCGCCTTTCCCGGCCGTGACCAATTGTGGTAGTCGAGAGCATCCTGCTTCGTAATGAACATAGTGCCCTCCGGAGGTGCAATACCGTGTCTTTATAGAACTTCGGGTGCGGGGTTGCGAAGTTCCCGCCATGGAAAGTGCCGTACTCCTGCTTACCGTGATCGGGAAGCGGCCGGCCCGGAACCTGCCTGCCGCCGGTCCCCCGGTCATAAATGAATACGCCAGAAAAAGTGTGTTAACTTGACCGCGCTCCTGCAAGATATCCAGAACCTTGTTCACACCCTCGTCGACAAAGGAAACTGTTCCGATTTGGATGCCAATCGTCTTTTGTGGATCGACTAGGGGTCCCATCGGTTTCGATTCGTTGGCCCACGCCCCCCCGGCGCCGCCACCGCTGTAGCAGCGACTGCAGCACTGGATTGGAGGAACTTTCGCCGGCTTATGCCACGTCTCCATATTGATTCCATGAGCATCCCCCTTTTCTCTCACTTTGCTTCTGTCGGCGTTTGTTCGGGCCGAATAAAAACTACACGTCGCCTCGATCAAAAAGTGTATTTTCCGGCGAACTGCAGAATCCTGGCCGGATTTGCGGCCTCAATAACGCCGAACTCCGACGAGTTTAAGGCGCTTACCGGTGCCGCGAAATTTTCGTGATTGAAAGCATTGAAGAACTCAAAACGCAACTCAAACTGTTGTTGCTCGTGAATTGTAAAGAGCTTAGCGAGACTTGCGTCCGCGTCGACGTAATCAGGACCTACGAGCGAATTCATTCCCGTGTCACCAAAAGTTCCGGAGCCATTCTTAACAAACGCTGTAGGATTGAGCCAGTTCACCCTTCTCTTTACATAGGGACTAACCCCAGCGACGGCGTTTGGACGATCGAGGCCGACACCCGACAATGAGGCGTCCGTGCCCGTCGTGGGGCTAAACGGAAATCCGCTGTTGTACCGAACCAGGAACGACGGCGACCACCCTCCAGCAATCAAATTTACCTTATGGTCCGCAAAGTCAAAACCCTGGTAGACAAGCGAACCTACAAGATTATTCCGTATATCGAAGTCGGTCGGTCCGTAATCGTGATTTCGGTCGTAGGGGTCGGACTCTTGGTTTCCGGTGAGTCTGTTAGCTAGGGTCTCAGTATCCTGCAAAGCATGAGACCACGTGTAAGAAACAAGCACAGTGTACTTTTGACTTAAGCGATGTTGGGCGCTCAGCTTGAGTGCGTTGTAACCAGTGTTCACGCCATCATCCATGAAGGTGATCGTCGAATAGTAGGCGCCAGCCGTGGGGTTTAACAGGTATAGTTTACGGCGCTGGGCAGTATTGCTAGTCGTCGAGTTTCCCGGGATGTATTCCGCAGGGTTCTCTTCAGTCCCAGAGCGAAAATGTGTTGCCTTGTTACCGATATAATTTGCTGTAACAAACCAGCCGCCACCTAACTGGCGCTCAAGGCTCAGATCATATTGCTGCATGTAGGGGTGGTGGAGATTGATGGGGAGATTGATGTAGGAACCCCCGGTGGGGAAAGTTGCAGCACTGCTGGGCGGATAGGGAAGAGGATATGGATCGCCTCCTGGATACGCTGCGAAAGGATTTACAAAGCCGCCAGCAGGGGAAGTCAGGGTGATCTCGGATGCCCATGGCGCGTCAAGCGAAAAGTCCCGGTCAGTGTATGATTCGGGTTGATCGAAAAATATGCCATAGGAAGCGCGCACGCTCTCCTTCCCGGTTCCCGTGGGATCCCAAGCAAGGCCAACCCTGGGAGCAAAGTCATCCCAACTGCCGTTTGCATAGGCGCGTGGAATTCCAGGGTCGCCATAGAAGAGCAATCCCGGCGGCGCGTTCTGGTATACGTTGGTCTTGGTTCCAGCGATGAAAGCGGGGAGCTGGAAGGAGTTGCCGCGCCCGGCCGCATCGTGTTCCGGCGTTGATGGTTCCCATCTGACGCCCGCATGGACATTGAGTCTCTTGGTTAGCTGAATGTTGTCTTGAAAATAGGCTGCGTAGTACTTCTCACGCAAACCTATCTGGACAGGGCCGGAATCGATCAGTTGGTAGACCGATCCCAAGAGAAAGTCTGCGAGCGCCGAATTTGTCGCGGCACCGTTGAAGGTAAAGTCACCGTTCTCATACTGAACGTTATTCTCATCCATCTGATTGGCAATGAACTCGCCGCCGAAGATAAAGTGGTGCCGACCTCGAATCCAATCCATGTCATCGGCGTACTGCCATTGATTGCGGATGAAAGTGGCTGTGGCGTTGGAACCGCCGCCAAGCGAAAAGAAGCCGTTTACTGACAACTCGGTGTAGTTTGGAGATCCGTTGTACATGTTTACGCCCAATCCAACCGGCGACGGCATGGTGGACGGGTTGCTGCGGGTAACGGCAAGCCGCGAGAAATCAATGTGCACAGAATTGATCAAGTTCTGAGTGAAGGTGAATTCATCTCCCAAAGCGATGGTCTGAGACCGCTGGTAGAGAGCAGGACGGGTTGTCGTAAGAACGTTGTTTGTATAGATTGCCGGATTGGCGTAGTCGAGAATGAAGTATCGTGCAAAGACGGAATGCTTCGGGCTCAGCATCCAGTCGAGCCGGCTTACATACTGATACTCATTGCTTGGATTGGGAATGGAATAAATCAGCTTGCCACAAGGATCAGTAGAAAGTGGAATGAGCTTCAGGTAATTCAACGCGGGCGTGACGAAAGAAGTCGGGGGGATGAAATTGTTGGCGTACGGCAGGCCGGTCGAAGGGTTTATCAGTTGTCCTGCTACACCTTTCGACTGGCAAGCCGCTGACTCCATTGCACTAAAGTCCCCATCCAGTACCTGCTGTGTCGCTACATATGCGACGCTGTTTGGCGGAGCGGTCCGAATCTTTGTTTCCTGGAAGCCTCCGAAGGCAAAAATCTTGTTTTTCCGGATAGGACCACCAATTGTTCCTCCATATTGATTTCTGCGCAAATTGTCCTGCGTGGTGGCGGGGAAGTTGTCTGCGTCGGCGTCGCCATTACGAACGAACTCGAATAGGTCCCCATGGAAAGAATTTGTCCCGGACTTCGTGACGACGTTGACGACCGAGCCTGGATGCAGTCCATAACGTGCTGAAATTCCGCTGGTTTGCACGCTGAACTCTTGTAATGCATCCGGGAAGGGGAACGGGAGGTTGATGTTGGAATGTGAGTCATTGTTATCTGCTCCATCCAGCAGGTAGTTGTTGCCGTTGATCTGGCCACCGGAGACAGAGATGGCGAGGGAATTCACATAATCGTGGCTAGTGACGTCGCGGCCTTGGGCGTTTGGTGGTTGAGCCGCGCCTCCCGACAGAGTGATGAGATCAGTGGCCTGTCTTCCGTTCAGCGGAAGATCGACGATTCGTTGCTGATCGATGACTTGGGAGATCGACGTGTCCTGTGTCTGCACCTGGGCCGCTTCCCCAGAGACTACCACGTGCTGGGAGACGTTGCCCACAGCGAGAGCAACGTTGATCAGGTCGTTATCGGCGACTTGAAGAACGATGCCGGACCGGGTGAAAGTCTTGAATCCCGGCGCCGAAACATCGATCCTGTAGGGTCCGACAGGAAGGTTCAGGAAGATGTAATTACCGCTGCTACCGCTGACCGTTGTTTGAGAGTATTCAGTGGCGGTCTGCGTCGCCTTGACCTGGGCCCCCATAACCACGGCTCCAGTGGAGTCCTGAATGGTTCCATGGATCTGGGCGTTGGCGACTGCCTGAGCAGAGGCCGCGCGATTGGTTGTGAATGAGATAGCTGCCAACAAGCAAAAGAGGATCGCTTTGCGGCTGAGCATACTTGGACTCCTTTGTGCGAGAGGTGCGGAACTTTTCTTGTATCCGCATGAACACGCAGCGCAAGCTATTTTAATTGTCATACCATTGTCAAGAGAATTTTTCGGACCAGAGAATTTTTCGGACCCCCTGATCCCTGGATAAGTTTTGTAGGGGTAAGGCCGAAATTTCTAACTTTGCGCGGCGGAGTTTTCGGGGGCGGGTCAGTCAAAGGAACACTTCATTTCAAGGGAACACTTCATTTCGCTCAAACGTGAGCATCGAATTGATTACATCTTACTAAGCGCCCCCCAACACCCACCGACCGACTCGCTCATTTTCCAGTCGGCGCAGATTGGAGTCTATTTTTTTGTTGACAATGGCCAGACCAATTGATTAGCATTCGGCGCGTCAAAGGGGAAACCCACATCGCGGCTGACAATGGAAACATGGTCACTCCTATACATGCGAAAAAGCTATCCACGGTTTTCGGCATGGTGCTATCAGTCATGGCGCCGTCCAAATTCTCGGCAAAGTATGCGGAGTTGGTCTTTTTGTTTCATCGAGGAGCGGTGATGTTGCCCCATCTTGCCTGACCCCAAGACGCGATCGGGAGACTTGGGCTAGGGTATTGTGCCAATTTTGCTCATCAACAAGAAGAGAGACCATCAACCGCTTGAATGCGCAAAAGCAATCCCGGGGAAATCTACTCGGTGCCCGAGGCCGAGCGTCGAGGCAAAGCTATAGAAAGTGGGTAGCCATCCCTAATGCGAAGTACGGCTGTAGAGAATCTGCTTGGATCTTCCGCGTGAATCTCTTCAACGCATCGCAAGGTCTTCTGACTCAGCATTTCACGCTTCTAAAACCTTAACTGCTATGGCCGCAACGGGCCGCAGGGAGAATGGAAATGGAAAAATTGCCCGGAATCAACAGTGAAACCTCTCGGAGAAACTTCATTAAAGCAGCGAGCATGACTTCAGCTGCAGCACTTGTGGGCCGAAATGGCTTTGCTGAATCCTCACCCGGCCTGCCGCCTGCCGCTGCTTTAGGCCAGCAGAGTCCGGATGCGACGTCGAACAAGTCGGACAAGAGGATTATTGCCATACAAGTTCCCCCACAGTCGTTTGTCGATGAGGGGGTCGATAAATGTCTTGATACTCTTCAGGAGAAAGCCGGGGTCAACGTCATAATGCCGATAGTTTACTCCTACGGGTGGGAGTTGATTGGACGTCAGGTAAAGGGCCATCCACTGCCCGACCATGGTGTGCAAGCCTACGGCGAGATTCACGGTGGAAGCTTCACCAAAGTGAACCCGGAGTTTTATACGGATTCCCCCATTTCGCAGGATCTCCGAGCGCCGGACCTGGGAAACTTCGATGTCCTGGCGGATGTGATTCCCAAAGCCAAGCAGAGAGGGATTCAGACGTACGCCTGTTCGTCCGATAGCGACTACAATCCCGCATTCATACCGAATTTTGAGAGGATTGCGGAAATCGATGTCTACGGCAGGATAACCCGCAGCTCTTGCCACAATAATCCGGGTACGCGGAGCTTGCAGACTGCTCTTCTGAAAGACTGGTTCAGTAACAATGATTTGGACGGGTTTATGTGGGAGTGTGAGCGTCAAGGGCCTCTAGACACAGCGTTGACAGCAGGCCGCTCCCGCCGCGTTTCGCTCTGCTGTTTTTGCCCGCACTGCGTGCAGAAGGGACGGGAACAAGGGATCGATGTCGAACGAACTCGCGCGGGGTACATGGCTCTCGATCGCTGGATAAGTCAGCCCGACAGCGAGTCGCGCCAGAGCGATGGAAGCTTTGTGTCGCTGTGGCGTCTCTTAGTCGGATATCCAGAGATTCTTGCCTGGCATAAGCTCTGGTTTTCCAGTAAGGCAGAATTCTACGGGCTCCTTTATGGGACCGTGAAAACGGTAAATCCGCGTGCGAAAGTCGGTTGGCACATCATGCATACGGTTACCTACAGTCCGTTTTATCGTTCCGACGTAGACTATGCGAGCATTGTGAACGTTTCGGACTTCATAAAGCCTTCAGCTTATAACAATTGCGCCGGCCCTCGTTTTGCCGATTACATTCGAAATGTACAGTCCACAATGTTCCGGGACTTCTCTCCGCAGGAGGTTCTCACCATGATGTACAAGATTCTGGGATACGAGGGAGAAGAAGCCAACCTGGAGAAACTCCCGCAGACAGGCTTAACTGCGAACTATGTCGCGCACGAGACGCGGCGTGCGATTGCGGACGTAAAAGGTGCCGTGCCGATTTACCCGGGAATCGATATCGACATACCGACCCCTTTAGACACCAAGCAGACTCAGCCTTCGGACGTGAAAGCCGCGGTTCTGGCTGCGTTTAAGGCCGGGGCCTCTGGAGTTGTGTTGTCTCGCAAATATTCAGAAATGAAGCTTGCGAACCTAGCCGGAGCCGGTGAAGCGTTGCGCGAACTAAATGCGGGGTAGCCGCAAAAGAGTGCTCTCCGAAATGCATACAACGCAACTGCGCGATCATCAACTCCAGATGCTTGATGTGGGTCAGGCATCCCACCACCATGGCGCTTAGCGTGTGCGGTCCATCTTTTCAAGATCGGTCTGCTTCGCGCCTACCGTTCCCGAGCGTGATATCACGCGCTCAAGCGCCAACTTGCAAAGCGATTTCCGAGGTTGACTCATCAATCTGCCTCTAGGCTTCCTCATCGACAGAAGGGAATTTCACATCAGAGCATCAAGATTTGTCAATCATTTATGTTGACAATGATCATGCCATCTAATTATCGTCCAGTCAACGAGAGTTCTTCGGATTGGCTAATTCATGCCGCTCTGAAAAGAGGATGGTCGGTGGTGTACTGGGGCTCTCTCCGCGACGTGGGGGTTTATGCGGCTGTTGGTGCGATTGTGTTGATCCTGAGCCGACTCGAACATGGGGAATTGTATGGGGGAGTTCAATGCTTGAGAATGGCAACGGAAACTCATTGATTGACTGCCCGACCTTATGAGGGAAAAAGGGGAACAAGTGTAGGAGTCGGCCTTAGATGAGAAAGTGCGTACGTCAAAGTTTCGAACGTTGGACACCCGGCAGTGACAATAGACGAAGGCTACTGGTCACTCGCGCTAATTTCGCCTGCAAACGGCTGATCTCCATCGGCTCGGCAGTGACACCGGTCTTGCCGCTGACCTGTGTCGACTTCCCCTCGCGGTTCGCCTTGACCCAGTTCGATAGTGTCTGCTCGACCACTGCCAGAGTGCGCGCCGCCTCGGCGATGCTCTGGCCCGACTCCACCGGCCGCACAGCCTCCTGCTTGAACTCCAGCGTGTACCTGCCCCGTTTCCCGTTCTTCATCCACGTGTCCACTTTCTGCTATTACAACAGTTCGCTATGGGATAAGTTTTGCTCGGGCAAGGTCAGCGAGGAAGAGAGCCGACATACAAATGCTTAAGGACCTCGCTAAGTATTCCCACAAATCGGTCAAATACAAAATTCGGCGAATAGCGAAGATCTCCATCAGCGAAGAGATCGCAAAGCAGGTCATGGAGCTGATCTCGAACGGCAACCTGACCCCCGGACAGCGTTTACCTTCAGAACGGGAACTGTGTGAGACCTTTGGCGCCAGTCGATCATCCCTGAGGGAAGCTCTTCGCTGTTTATCTATCGTTGGTGTGCTTAATGCCCGCGTCGGGGATGGTACCTCCGTCGCAGTAGATGGCCAGAAATTCCTCCGCAATATCATTGAATGGAGATTAATTACCGAGAGGCATGACATTGAGAATTTGCTGGAAGTCCGCATAGCGCTCGAGGGCGTATCAGCGGCAAAAGCAGCCTCGCATACGACCGAGAAAGACATTGAGATGCTCCGAAAGCTTCTCGCGAAAATGAGGGCCTCCATCGAAGACAAAAGGGCGTTTGCCAGCCTCGATCTGCAATTTCACGTGATGCTTGCCAATATGTCCGAGAATGCCTTACTTGTCGATCTAATCGCGTTAATTCGAAGCCAGTTGCTGAAAGCTGTGTATACGGTTTTGCTCGTTCCACATGCTCTACCACACGCATATAAAGAACACCTTGCCATTTTTGAGGCAATTGAGCGCCATGATTCAGTGGCTGCATGTAAAGCAATGCAGTCTCATTTGGAGGCCCATCTGCGACGCTTCGCCAAAGCTGGGGCGGACAGCGGCAACCCGAGAGGCAAGACATCTCAAGCTTCGAGTAACGGGCGTAAACGAGCATGCAGCCCGAAGCCGTAGACGAACGTAAGCTGTCTATACAGTCACTGCGAGTGGCAGATTGCGGAATTCACAACGTTCTAAATGGATATAAAGGCATAAATATAGTTGACACACCATTCTTGCTTTTCTACTATGGTTTGGCCATGACAGAAGCAAAAGAGTTCCCAAAAACCCTGCTCCAAGCCACACGGTATTTCGCCGATCCCGATGCGTGCGTTGACTTCGTGGCCGCAATGCGCTGGCCATGCGGCGTTACCTGCCCGCACTGTGAGAGTAAGCGGGTTTCGTATTTATCCTCACGCCGCATCTGGAAGGGTATGGCGAAAGAATGCCACAAGCAATTCAGCGTCAAGACTCAGAGCGTATTCGAGGATTCTCCCATCCCACTCGATAAATGGCTCACCGCCGTTTGGATGGTCGTCAACTGTAAAAACGGGGTCAGTTCCTATGAAATTATGCGGGATTTGGGAGTAACCCAGAAAACTGCTTGGTTTATGCTCCACCGTATCCGGCTCGCGATGAAAGACGGGAACTGGTACAAGATGGGCGGCGAAGACGGCGGACCCGTAGAAGTGGACGAAACCTTTGTCGGGGCGGACCCACGGAAAATGCACGCAAAGAGACGCGAAGCCCGTTATCGCGCGCTGTCCGCTCGTCCCAAAACTCCAGTGATGGGGATGCTCGACCGGGACGCGCGGAAAGTCCGCGCGAAGGTCGTTCCCAACGTAAAACGGGAAACCCTGCAAAACGAGATCTTGGAACATGTCGAGCAGAAGTCAAAGGTCTATACCGATATGGGCGTCGGATACGATTCCTTGGCGGCTAAGGATTTCATCCACGAAACCGTGAACCATGTAGAGGAGTACGTTCGCGGACAGGTTCATACCCAAGGGATCGATAATTTCTGGAGCCTGCTCAAGAGGGGTCTGCGTGGCACCTACGTCGCCGTAGAACCTTTCCATTTGGACCGCTATGTGGACGAACAGGTGTTCTGCTACAACAATCGCGCTACGAAGGATAATCCACTCACGGACGCGGACCGCTTCGCCTTGGCCGTCTCTCAGATCGCAGGCAAGCGGCTTACCTACTCAGAACTGACAGGCAAGGACGCGGCGACAGGTGCGACGCCTGAGCCATTCTAAGAACCTTCTGAAGTGGATGCAGAGGCAGGGCCGGGGGAAGCGGAAGTCTTGAACCGCTTCCCTTTTTCCTTTTTCTCCTCCGCTTCCCGCTCGCGGATCGCGGCCTTCGATACTCCCATGATGTGCCGCATGGCTTCGGTGAAGCGGGCGAATTCGGGATCGTCTGGCGGTTTCTTCATGGGATAATCATAGCGCAGTATTCATCAACCCTTTCAGGGAGCATCCAGTGGCCGAGTCTGTTCTATGTCATGCGTTTCCGTCCAAGACGCCAAATTGTCCAGGGACCATAATGCTCCCCATCGATACATTCGAGCGCATATTTCCTGATCGAGGGGTGTCAGCCAATGACGATCTCTCTGTAATTCTTGTATGCGATTCATGCAAGCACGCGAATATCTATTCTTCAGATAGACGTTCCCAATACCGCGATCCCAATTTAAGGCAAGTATCGTGGGTCCATACCGGAGAGACGAAGATCGAATTATGGCTAAAATGCGGAGGGGGAAAGAACGAGTTTCAAGTACCAGTAGTTGTAACGTGGAACGAAGGTAGGCTAGACGAAGAGAAGCCGCAAATCTGCGAATCTTGGATCGGAGGGCATTTATAATGCCCCGCAGGGCACGCGATTCCTTGGCCGTGGCGTCAGTCATAGCTTGCATTGTGGCAACACTCCGTGCGATGATGTCGCTACAGAGTTTCGCCACATCAAAAGAACCCGCCCCGCGAAGGCGGGTTGCCTGTGGTGAGCTAATGCCGGATCAGCATATTGGAGCTCGCATCGCTGGGAAAAGCCAATTTCGAATCAAGCATTTACCTTTAGAAAAGGTCCGCACGGAAGCACTCTAGCCTGTTCGCCCAAAATATTGTTTTAACAGAGTTGGGCACGCGCGGCATGGCACACTCTGCGCCGCACCTGACGCCGCGCCACGGCCTGTCGGCGAGTGGCCTTTGTGTGTGACACCCCCCTTTTCATTCACTATCCGGATCGGGTGGCATCGATTCATATCTGTGTGGTGCCCGCGTTTTTGACAGCGTGCGAAGAAGCCTGCGAGTCCTGTTCCAAAAGGCTTCCCACATCGGTCTCTCTAGCTGATTGACAATGAAGATCAAGCAGACGCGAAATGATCCGTTCCAAAACGTATAGCTTGAGAAACAACCTGCCGCACCGATTTGGACGATTTTCGCCGGCGTGCCAAGGTTAACTGCGCAGTAATAGGACACCACCCGGATAGGTTCTAGGTTTGACAATGGCCTGACCATACGCATACTATGCGATCTGCCCGCCAGTCTGCATCACTTCGCACACCGTGAAGGGGGCGCTCAATCATCTGAGGGAGATATAACGTGGTTTCCATGAGCCGGCGGGACTTCATTGCGGCTTCAGCGGTTTCACTGGTTGCTACCTCCTCGGGCAGGCTCACAGCCGCGGGTTCCACCCAGAAGAAGCCTTGGTACTCCGCGATGCTCCGGTGCGGACATCTCAATCTCAATGAAGAGGATCCGCTCACGTTGAACGTGGATGCCTGGATGGACTATTTCGCGTCGTTGAAAGTGGACGCTGTACTTCTCAATGGCGGCGGCATCATGGCCTTTTACCCGACCAGCATTCCCTTTCAACATCGCAGCGAATTTCTGGGCTCCAGGGATTTGCTTGGAGAATTGGTCACTGCCTCGCGGAAGCGTAACATTCGGATCGTTTCCAGAATGGATGCCAATTATGCCTATGGGGAAGCATTTCAGGCGCATCCGGAGTGGTTTGAATACAACGCGGACGGATCGCCACGGCGTCATCCCGAATGCCCGTGGATCTACAAAACCTGCATGTTCAGTACATACTTCACCGAGCAGATGTCTGCGATCTATCGGGAAATCGGTCAGCGATACGCGCCGGACTGCTTTTACACCAATGGCTGGCCCGGCACTCAGGCTCTTGAGGTGTGTTACTGCCCCAATTGTCAGAAAATCTATCGCGAACGAACCGGTGGTACGCCGCCACAAACGACCGATGCCCGAAGTGCAGTCTACCGGAAGTATTACGAAGTCTATATGGAGCGCATTTCGCAAATCTGGCAGCTTTGGGAAAACACCGCAAAACAGAACTCCCCCAACTCAGGCTATGTGGGGAATCTGGGTGGTGGCATTAGGACGGTCAAAGATGTCAAGCGTTTGAGCGACCTTTCCGACTGGTTCTATGCTGATTACCAAGGCCGGTCGGGCGATTCGCCAATCTGGATGTGTGCACAGCAAGGCCGCATTGCCCGCGCGGTGGCTGGTGGCCGCACCGCGACAAACGCCATTGGAGCGTACGACACCGGCAACCCTGGGTGGCGGCACTGCTCTAAAACTAGAGAGGAGGCCATTCTGTGGATGGCGCAAGCGGCAGCCAGCGGCATGGCGCCATGTTATCACTGGCTAGGTGGACAGCCGGAGGATACGCGATGGCGCGAAACCGGCCGGTCCTTTTTTGACTGGCTTGCCGCTAACCAAGCACATTTCCGAAATCGGAGCTCCATCGCCAATCTCGCCGTCCTCTATCCGCAAAGCACGATTTCTTTCTATGCCTCAAACGGGACGCGCGAACGCAAACTGAATGGCGCAGCGATCGATCCGGTTAATTATCTGGAGGGACTTTACGCAGCCCTGCTCGAAGGGCGTTTCCTGTTCGATTTCGTTCACCAGGACAACCTCAGTGCGGCTACTTTGAAGCCCTATCGCACCCTGCTTGTTTCGAATGCAGCCTATCTTCGCGACAGCGAGTGCGACGTTATTCGCGAATATGTGGCGTCGGGAGGCTCACTGCTGGCCACTTTTGAAACCTCGAGATACAACGAGTGGGGAGAAGGGCGGGAAGACTTCGGATTAAGGGATCTCTTCGGCGTGG
>Ga0335074_10008922_pt1 | contig 13963 bp, 14 predicted proteins | sample Lox_Sample_23_FD_206715 | JGI IMG/M metagenome (GOLD analysis project Ga0335074, IMG submission 206715) | Soil microbial communities from Loxahatchee National Wildlife Refuge, Florida, United States - Lox_Sample_2.3 | ecosystem: Environmental > Terrestrial > Soil > Wetlands | place: USA...
GCCTCGATGTAATCCGTGCCGCTGACTTCGACAACCGGCAACAGTTCCTTCAGCAGCGAAGTGAATTCGAGCTCGGTGAACAGCCCCCGCAAGGCGTCGACATCCGGATCACCAACCCGCATGGAGTTCACATCCAGTTCCACTGGCACGTTCGTGTCGATCGTCGCCATGCTCTTGCTGAACAGAATCGCCTCGCGGTTGTTCTGCAGCGACTCGCGATAGGTCTTGCGCTCCACTTCGGCGGCGCGTTCAAGCGCCTGCTCAACCGTCCCAAAGCGCTTGATAATTTCAACGGATCCCTTGTCGCCGATGCCGGGCGCCCCGGGAATGTTATCGATCGAGTCTCCCCGCAGCGCCATGACATCGATGACGCGCTCGGGCGGCACACCGAGAATCTCCTCCACCTTCGCCGCATCGCAGATGAGGTTCTCTTTTGGCGGATTCAGGATGTGCACTTTCTCGTTCACCAGCTGCATCATGTCCTTGTCGCTCGACACGATGTACACCGGGTGCGAAGCCTCAGCCGCTTTCCGGGCGAGCGTTCCAATAACGTCATCCGCTTCGAATCGGGTCACGCCGATCATCGGAATGCGATATGCCTCAAGCGCCCGTCTGATATATGGAACCTGCTGCACCAGATCCTCCGGCATCGCCGCCCGGTTGGCTTTATATCCTTTGTATTCGACTTCGGTAAAAGTCTGGGTCTTTATGTCGAATTTGCGAATCGTCCCCAGCGTCTCGCCCTGCTCATCGCGAAACGTTGGGCCGGCGACATCAAAAACGGCCGCAAGGTATTCGGGAGAAAAATCGTCCCGCAGTTTCCGCAGCATGTTCACGAAAACATAAATAGCCGCGGTGGGCAGGCCCGTCTTGGTTGACATGGGCCGCTGCCGCGCCATCGCATGATAGGCGCGGAAAATGAACGACATGGTGTCGATCAGATAGATACGTCCATGCGCAGTATTCTTCTCGCCCTGGGCTGGAGACGCAGAACTAGTCGTTCCCGGGGCTTTAGTCTCGGCAGGGAGATCGGCCGCTGCGCCATTCGGAGATTTCTTGCGGGGAGGCAACTTCCTTAGTTTAGCAGCAGCTCCGCGCTAGAAATCGAGGCGGAAGTGGGCTTGCACAAACCTGTTTTTCTTGCTGCCCTGCGCGTTTCGGAAGACGAGATAGTACTTCACGGCCTGCTCTCCGGTCGGCGGCAAATCAAAATTCACCGACTGATTGTGCGAAGTATCCACTGAAAACAGAGCTTGCGTCGGCCGGTTGTCGGCCGCGTCCGCTTGCTGAGACTCATCCAGAATCGCAAAACCGATGTCTGCAGTCTCGTCCGATGGCCCATGCGCCTGCCCTGCGAAGGATTGGAAGATCCCGTGCAAATGCGGCTGCGCGGCGTGAGCCGGAACTTCAAACGGGAATATTGCCGAGACCTTGAGATCGAACGTCTTCTCCAGCACCGTCTGCGTTCCCGAAGCCGGGGCACCGTTGATGGAAGGGAGATTGAGATGCTCGGACATGTCCAGCGTTGACGGAGCCGGCTGCTTCTTGCAAGCCACGCCGGCCGCCATCATGATTGCAATCAACCCAGCCAGATAGGTTCGAGGCTTCATGCAACTACTGCCCTGCGCTCTTTCCAAACATCGTGTTGAAATGCAGCTTGATCTCGCCGCACGTTCCCTGTTCGGGCGAATAAACCACGCAAGTATCGAACGGACGCGAATAGACGTGCAGGCTCACCGCGCGCTGATTGAATTCGCGAGGGTTTATAACGCGGTGCACCGGATCGGCGGGATTCACCGCGCATGGATGCTGCATGTTCATCTCGACGGTGTTCAGCGGCTCCAGCGTGCAGCGTCCGCCCTCGATATCCTGATGCACCAGATGGAAATTCTCAACCTGCAAACGCCCAACCGGAACCGCCATCCAGCAATTCTGGTCGCGATGATTGTGCACAGAACTGGCCTGCCCGACTTCCCAGCAGATCGCCATCAATTCGTAGAGCGAAGTGCGGTCGATCAGATTGCGCGTGTAATGCTGCCGGTCCCAGTTAAGGTAGGGAGCCAGAGAGTCGCCGTCCACTGGAGTTTCCTGCAGGAAGCGCCTGAGCGGCTCAACTTCCTCAAATGTAGCCTCTGGAAATCGACGGAGCTCCTCGGCCAGTTTTTGGATCGAAACCATTTTTGCCGCCGTAACCATCACCGTCTCCGGGAACCCAAGTATATCTTGCACTGCGATAAGATGCCCTGTTCCTGAGCTTGTTTAGCGCAAAAAGTCCACTTCGAGCTATCTTCCCGCTCCCAGGATCTCCTTGCTCTCTCCCTGCGCCACCGACGGATACACTGCCCCCCGACGCCTCCTTAGCTCCCGCGGCAGATCCGATCCTAGCAGCCACAGCCCCGCCGCGACCGCCGCTGCCCATGTCACCGATACCAGCCCTAGCTGCACCAGGTCCGCCGTACGGCTGCCGTGTCCCGCTCTGACAATCGGCACGGCCTTAGCCACTTCGAAACTGGTGACTCCCGCCACGGCTGCCGTCAGCGCAGCTTTGCCCAGTTCCCCCCATCGCATTTCCCCGATTCGAACCAGCTTTCGGTAGTGCAGCAGCCCGGCCAGAGCCAGCAGGTTGAGACCTATCCCCGTATCCGACGCCCAAGCCAGCCCGACCACTCCAAAGGTATGGAACAACACCGAATAGATAGGCAGCGAGATCACGGTAATCGCGCTGACCGCTACCATCGGCGTCAGCGTGTCGCCGGCAGCGTAGAACGCTCGCGCATAAAGTCCCTGGGCTGACCAGAGAATCAGCGATAGCGAGAACCAGAAAAAATAAACCGCGCTGGTCTGCGAATCCGCGAACGAAAATCTTCCGCGTCTATACACGAGATCGATCACTGGCAGCGCCGCCGCCATCATCCATGCACTCGCCAGAAGCGAGGCTGCCGAGACGCGATACACGGAGTCGTTCACCGTACGCGCGAATTCCTTCAGCTTATTTTCGTTAAACAGCCGCGCGAAAAATGGCAACGATGCCTGCCCGGTTGCCTGACCAAGCACTGCAATCGGCACGGCAAACAGCCGCTTCGCATAGTTGAGACGCGCAATATCCCCGACCCCACTCGCTGCGTAGTGCCGCAGAATCCAGTCATCTACAGTCACCAGCGAAACGCCCAGCATGAGTGGGATCGACAATTTCACCCACTCCCGAAATGCCGGATTCGACACATCAAACGACGGACGGTACCCCGTACCGATGCGGGCAGCTCCAATCACGCTGGCAAGAAACGGGCCGCTGAAGCTGCCAATCAGCGCCCCGTATGCGAGGGAAGAGATCCCCAGATGCCGTCCGCCGATGACTCCGCCAAGAATGATGAAGAGGTTGTAGATCAGAGGCCCAAACGCTGGAAACAGGAACAACCGGTGCGACAGCAGGACCGCCGAGACGACTCCGCCTACATAAAAGAAGATCTGCGCCGGCAGCAGAATTCGCGTCAGATGAATGCAAAGCTCGATCTTCTCCGGGGTGAATCCCTTTACGAACCAGCGCACGAATTGAGGGGTAAAGATCTCGGCAGCGATCGTTCCCACGATCATCACCGCCGTCATCACCGTGATGATGATCGAAAATGTCTTCTGCGCTTCGCCCTCGCGCTTCTCGGCCAGAAATTTTGTGTAGATCGAGATGAAGGTGATCGAGGCTGCGCCGCCCGCCACGATGTAGTTGAGGAAGTCAGGCAGCGTAAACGCCGCGACATACGCGTCGGTCGCCCCGCCCGCTCCATAGGCCCATGCAATGTAGGCATCGCGCGCATATCCGATCACGCGCGACAGCATCACTGCCGTGATCAACAACAGGGTTGCTGAAAACGCGGTGTGTTGGTGCGATGGCCGGAAAAAGCGCAGGAGCTTCGTCATCGAGACCCGATAAATTCCAATCTTATCGGAATCTCAAACGATCAGTGTTGATCGATTCGCGTCCGGCAGTACTCTAGTACCACAACGGGAATTCTTACTGCCCCGCTGGGACGTAAACTCTTCCCGCCGAAATCAGATCTACCCCGGGAAGCTCAGTGGTGAGCCGGATGTGCTGCCATCCAGCTTTCTTCCGCGGCTGAGCCAGAAATCCCAGGAAATACTGGTGCTGCAAATTCTGGCTCAAACTGTCTAGATAAGGAGCAAACGACACTGGCGCTCCTGTAAAGCCGATGTAATACGCTTCACCGCCCGTTTTTTCCGCCAGGTCCGCCAGATAAAGTTGTCCCCAATAGCTCGCCCAATAGTCGTGGCCGAAGTGTCCCGCACCAGGTGTGTAGATGGCAGATACGACGATGCCCGCCTTTCCGGCGTCGTCAATCGCACTCTGCAGGTACGGATCATCTAAGTCCCACATTCCGTAATAAAGGTCGATGCCGTTGCTGATCATCAGCACTTCGCGCCGCGCATTACTTGCCGGCCAACGCTTCACTAGGTCGCTCAACGAGAAATAAGGACTCGCATTGGCCCCGCCAATGCCCATCGGCAACCGTACCGCGTTTGCCGCCGCATCATGATCGTCTGTCAGATTCGCCACGACCTTTGCGATGCCATTCTGCATATAGGCCACCCCGATTTTTGTCGTTGCGGGTTGGTGACCGATGAATTGCTTGATGTCCTGCAATTGCGAACCGAGGCTTGAATTCGAGCTGTCGTCGATCAAGATGAATAATTCCAGCGCTGCATGGTCTCCCGTCGCTGGAATCCAGTCGGTCACGGTATCGCGCGTCTTGCTCTCGTACACCATGACGTCGTCCTTCTTGATCTCTGGCGGATTATTTCCCTTGTGCGCTTCCGCCGTCACAATCAGATGTACCGGCGTGCCGGCGGCGTTTAGCGCCTGCTGAGCCCACAGTGTCGCAGTCGCCAGTAGCACTGCCAGCCCACACACTCCAACACGTCGAAACCGGATCTTCCCCATCATGACCTCCTTCGTCTAACGTCCTTGCAAGAAAGAGGTACACACTTCCTCCCGCTCTAACTTGGGACGGTTCTAAATCTTGTAGCTAATCTCTTAGATGTGCCAAAAGCCAAAAAGGTCGATATGAGCGCGGCGTTGAGGGTGAAAGGAGTCTCCGTCCACCTACGTGGTGCGATAATTTCTTGTGCCCACCTCCACGCCTGCTAAGACGCGCTCTTCTGTCCTGCGACGAACGTTCCGAAGAGAGTTCCCGTCCGCCGTTCGCGGCGAAGGCGCCTACATTTGGGATTCGGCTGGACAGAAGTATCTGGACTTGTCCGGCTCAGCCGCTGTCAACTTTATCGGTCACGGCGTGCCAGCGATTGCTGCTGCAATAGCCGAGCAGGCGGCGAAACTTGGATTCGTTCACACCAGCCAATTCACGACTCCTGTCGCTGAAGAGTATGCCGAAGAATTACTAACTTTTGCCGGAGAAAATTTCCGCGGCGGAGCCGTCTATTTCACTTGCGGCGGCTCGGAATCGATCGAGACCGCCCTGAAGCTCGCGCGCCAATATCAGGTCGAAACAGGGCACTCCCATCGCCACCAGATTCTCAGCCGCACTCAGAGCTATCACGGCGCTACGCTCGGCGCCTTATCAGTCTCAGGCAACAAACGCCGCCGCGAGATCTACCTGCCGATGATTCGCGAATTCGCCCACATCGGCATGCCTTATCCATACCGCTGCGCTTTCCATTGCACCGACGACTGCCTCAACTGCGGCCCTCGTTATGCCGCCCAACTCGAAGATGCCATCAAGACTGCCAACGGCGAGGCCGCCGCCTTCATCTTCGAACCCGTAAGCGGCGCAACTCTCGGCGCCGCCGTTCCTCCACTTGGATATCTCGAGTCGATTGCCGAGATCTGCCGCCGCCACGACATCCTGCTCATTGCCGACGAAGTCATGACCGGCATGGGACGCACCGGCCGCAATTTTGCCGTTGATCACTGGAACATCGCGCCAGATATCCTGGTAGCTGCCAAAGGCCTCTCCAGCGGATACGCTCCGCTCGGCGCCGTCATCGCAAGTAAAAAGATTGTGGATGCAATCGCCGCCGGCTCCGGCGCATTCCTGCATGGCTTCACCTACAACGCACATCCAATTTCACTCGCCGCCGGACGCGCTGTCCTCCGCTTTCTTCGAACGCACGAACTGGTCGCGGCCGCCGACTCCGACCGAACCGGAAGCGCGGCTTCCAATTTCCAGCAGGCCTTGCAGAGTTTACGGAACGAAGAATCCGTCGGCGATGTCCGCGGCATCGGTCTGCTCTGGGCCGTCGAATTCGTCGCCGACAAATCTACTAAGCGTCCGCTCCCGCCAGACCAGACTTTCTCCTCCCGCGTGGCCTCGGCAGCCCTGAAACGCGGCCTCCTCGTCTATCCAATGCAAGGAAGCGTCGACGGCATTTCCGGAGACCACATTCTGCTGGCCCCGCCCGCGATCATCGCCGAAGACCAGATCGCCTGGAGCGTTGAACAGCTCTCAGCTGCAATTCGCGAAACGTAGCGCCGCAGTAGTGCCACCGCCCCGGTTGCTGTCGAGCGGGCGACTCGGCCGCTCGTCCTCACGGAATGGACAATGCCGCGATAACTCGCTCAGTGGCTTGACCTCAACGAGATTTCCTCCTGTTTTCAGCAACTTGCATCTTGATCATCGTTTGACCCGCGCTGCATTGTCCTCCCGGCCCGTCTGCGCGAAATTGAGACCGCAGGGCCCGTCGAACAAATTGAAAGGCGCCCGGAGGCACCTATGGCAATCCCCAGATTCCAAACCATGACCGAATTCTGCGAACAGGTAAATCCACGCGTGCTCCTCGAGATGCGCCGCGTGCGCCCCTTCCCCGACATGCTGCGAGTTCAGGAAAGCTGGGTAGCGGCCGTTGAGAAGCGCACTCTGCTCTGGCTCGCCGCCCGCACTCCCGATCGCATCGGTCCCGATCATCTCACGATCCTCGGCCTCCTCGCTCAGATCGGAGCCGGTACCTGCTACGCCCTCGCGGCCTGGCATCGCCTCGCGCTCCTCGGAGTCATCGCCTGCCTCGCCCTGAACTGGATCGGCGACTCCCTCGACGGCACCCTCGCTCGCGTCCGTCAGCGGCTGCGCCCGCGCTATGGCTTTTACGTCGATCACATGGTCGATACCTTTGGCGCGGTCGCCCTCATGGGTGGCCTCGCGCTTTCCGGCTACATGCATCCCTGGATCGCCGTCGGCCTGCTGATCGCTTTCCTCACGCTCTCGATCCAGTCCTATCTGGCGACGCACGCACTCGGAGAATTCCGTCTCTCGTTCTGGCGATTCGGACCAACCGAGCTCCGCATTCTGCTCGCCATCGGAAATCTGGCCCTCTTTTGGAAGCCCATGGTCCACTTCCTCGGCGGATACTACCGGCTGTTCGACGTCGGCGGCACGATCGGATTGATTGGCATGGGTCTCATGGTCGTCTTCTTCACGGTGAAGAACACGATCCGGCTTTATGGAGAAGAAAGGATCCCGCAATGAGCCAGAGGCCGGGTGCGCATACTTCGATTCTCGTTCGCTGGTGCAAATTCAACGTCGTCGGAGGGATTGGAATCGGCGTTCAGTTCGCCGCGCTCTTTTTCTTGCGCAGCATCCTGGGCTTCAATTATCTGCTCGCAACTGCCGTCGCCGTCGAGGCCGCAGTCATCCACAATTTCGTCTGGCACGAACAATTCACGTGGTCGGACCGTGTGGAATCCTCGTGGCGCCGCTCCCTGCCGCGGCTTCTGCGCTTCAACCTGACTACAGGAGCAGTTTCGATCCTCGGCAATCTGGCGCTGATGAAAATCCTCGTCGGCGAGGGACACATGAATTACCTGCTGGCGAATGGCATCGCGATCGCCGTCTGCTCGATCGCAAATTTCCTGGTCAGCGAAGAATGGGTCTTCGAGCCGTAGCGCCGCCGTCACGGCGGCTGTCGTGGCGGCGTCTCGCCGCTGCGTCTTTACCTGATTCCCAACTTCGCCAGATTCCCCACCGGCCGAGCCAGCACCGCCTTGTCACCCCGCACGACAATCGGCCTCTGAATCAACTCCGGATGCGCCTCCATAATCTTCAGCAATCCATCATCACTCAAATTCTTTCCCGCGACGAATTGCCGGTAGGCCTCCTCTTTTGTGCGCACCACGTCATTCGGTTTAAGTCCCGCGCGGCGTAACAATCCCTTCAACTCCTCCGCCGACAAAGGATGCGTAATGTAATTGACGCTCTCATACTCCACGCCTTGTTCGATCAAGACACGCTTGACCTCGCGGCAGGTGCTTCAGGTCGGCTTCTCGTAGAGCGTGACTCCGGTTTTCTTCGTCATAAATATTTTCTGAACCGCCCATCGATTACGAAATCTTCACCACAATCTTCCCGTAATTCTTTCCTTCTTCCAGCATCTTGTATCCCTCAACCGCCTTCTCAAACGGCAGAACCCGTCCGATCTCTGGAGAGAGTTTGCCTTCTTGGATCCATCCGGAGAGCCGCTTCCACGCCGGTTCCATGATCTCCGGCTTCTGCGAGAGATAAGTCAGCCACAATCCCTGCACGATGCCCGACTTCGCGTACATCGCCCGCAAATCCAGCTTCGGAGTCTTCCCCGTCGCCGTCCCATACTGAATCACACGCCCGAAATCGCTTAGGCAGCGCAGGCTCTTGGCTGTATGCTCGCCGCCGAGCATTTCAAACACCGCATCCACGCCTTCTCCGCGGGTGAAATTCTTCACCGCGTCTTCGTAATCGGTCCGCTTGTAGTTGATCCCGTGCTGCAGCCCTAGTTCTTTCACGCGCGCCAGTTTTTCATCCGACGACGATGTTCCGTACATCTCGACTCCGAGCAGCTTCCCAATCTGCACCGCAGCCGTGCCGACTCCACCGGCGACGGCGTGAATCAGTATGCGATATTTTTTCCCCGCTGGTGGGGGCTGCGTCATCCCGGCCTGCCAATATCCCAGGTAGGCCGTAAAGAAATTCACCGGAAATGCCGCTGCTTGCTCATCGCTAAATGAATCCGGAATGTTCCACAACATGTTGGAATAAGCGGCGGTTTGTTCCGCGAACGCGCCCCACTGCGCGTAGCCCATGACTCGTCCGCCGCTGGCTTCTTCTACTCCGGAAAACTCGCGGCCCACGACCACCGGCGGAGCCGGCATTCCCGGATACCCACCATGCGTCGTCATCAGGTCGGCGAAATTCAGGCCGCCCGCTTTGACCTGCACAATCGTTTGACCTTGTTTCGCAGTCGGCTTCGCGAAATCCTGAATCTGCAATGCTTCCGGCCCGGAGAGACTGGTAAGAACGAGCGCTTTCATGGGAAAAGTTTAGAGCAAGCGGTGATCAGTGCATAGTGGTCACTGGAGAATGAAGCAGCGCAACGACCGTACCTACCCTTGGCCCCCAGCCTCTGTATGCAAAAGCCCGCTCCGCGACTGGTTGATCGTGAGCGGGCTCCATCACCGCGCCGGTTCTGACTCGGTTACAGCACTACGAACAAAGCGATTCGCACTCCAGGATGAGCCAGATCGAACAGGAAATACTCTCCGTCGATGTAGTCCACGTAGCAATCATCCGTGTAAGCCCAGCCCGCCGGCCATGGGTCCACGAACACGAACGAATAGCCTCCGTACACAAACCCAGGCTGGCCTTGAACAACCACCGGACGCTGCACCACAAATGTGTGGCTGCGTCCGAAGTTCGAGCGGAACCTGTCATCGGGAATGTGCGCGCTCTTGCCCGCCGGATGCGCGTGTCCCTGCTGGGCAGTATTCATCTGACGATCGCCTTTCATCTGCTCGCGCGATTGCTTTTCCTGGTCCTTCTCCTGTTGCTTCTCGACCTTCTGTTCCTGCTTGTCTTGCTTTTCAGGCTTCGCCTCTTCCTGCCGCGGCTGATTCATCTTGTCCTGATTCATCTCAGGGCGAGGCTTGTCGGTCGGCTGCTCGTCTTGTCGCTTATCATCCTGCGCATAAAGGGCCAGAGAACCCGCAATCAGGATGCAAAAGCTGCCTGTCTGTAGAAATCGCAAAGCTCGCGTCATAGTATCCTCCGGAATTCTAAGTGGACCGCTACTACGGGCCTGGCGACTGCATTCAATGCAGTTCGCAACTGCGCTTCTAGGATGCCCTTGCCCTGGCAAGCAACGTACCCGGATTTTGCTGTAAACACTCCCCGGTAATGCCCTAAAACCCCCTAGGCCTTAGAACCAGGACAGAAGCAGAGAAGAACTGGCTTCCGGCGCAAGTCGGCATCTTCGCAGCCATCTATCCGCAGGTATATACTCTTGACGTTAGATTTACTCCCTCCAACCGGCCCCTCAAGGTTGGAAGCGGGGCGTGCATTCATTCCCCTTATTCTTACGCCCCGAATTCGTAAGGCTAAGTCCCGTTGGGGCAGCGGGAATTGGCACGGGTGCACCACCCACGTTCCAGGGGGAAAGTTGCATCCGCGGGGAGGTTTGCCGTGGATATCTTCTTTGTACGTCTTCTTTTTGTAATCGTTGTAGCGGTTACCTGCTTCGAAATTACTCCTTTTGGGCTTTCTCCTGTTCGTGACGCCGGAGTCGGGGCGATCATTGGCGCGGCGATCGTTCTTTTCGAATGGAAGCTCCGCACGGTCAGCCTCAAGCGGCTGATCGGAGCAGCCATCGGGAGCATCCTCGGAATCTGCGGCGCTTACCTGTTTGCGCTGGTCATCCGTAGCAGTGTGCCCGAGGGCCGTACCCAAAGCTTCCTCCAGATCCTCGTCATGTTGCTGATGGCCTACGTCGGCCTGATCGTGGGCGCGAACAAGGGCGACCTGCTCAACCTGGCGGCTCTGGGAGGAATCTTTGGCGGCGAGAAGCAGGGCAAGAAAAGCTACAAGATTCTCGACACCAGCGTCATCATCGACGGGCGCATCGCCGACATTGCCGAAACCGGCTTCCTCGACGGCGTCATTGTGACTCCACAATTTGTGCTGCGGGAGCTGCAACTTGTCGCCGATTCTGCCGACTCGCTCAAACGCAATCGCGGCCGCCGCGGTCTCGACATTCTGCAACGCCTGCAGAAAGTCGCCAACCTGCAGATCCAGATTGTCGAAGATGATTTTCCAGCGGTCCGCGAAGTCGATCTCAAGCTCATCGAACTGGCCAAGGTCTACGAAGGCAAGATCATCACCAACGACTTCAACCTGAACAAAGTTGCGCAGCTCCAGGGAGTCGAGGTGTTGAATATCAACGAGCTGGCCAACTCGCTAAAGCCGATCGTGCTGCCGGGCGAAACCATGCGCGTCTTCATCCTTAAAGAAGGTAAGGAATACAACCAGGGAGTCGCTTACCTGGATGACGGCACCATGGTCGTGGTCGACAATGCCCGCAAGATGATTGGCAAGACGATCGAAGTCTCGGTCACATCGGTCCTGCAGACGACTGCCGGGAAAATGATCTTTGGCAAGTGGGACGAGCGCGCTGTGTACTCGCGCCAACCCAGCGCCGCCACGCCGGTCGCAACAGCTACGGTGCCGGTCGCTGCGCCGGGACCTACCGCGGTTCCAGTGTCTCCTGCGGTCGACTCGAAGCAGGGAGCGTCTTAACCACGAAACGAATGACGGACCGGTGACATCGTTAGAGCAGGTCCGTCATCGTTCTTCGCTGTCTCGGAAGTGAACCCGATTTGAACTCGCGCTACTCCGCTCGTATACTTACAGCCCGCCATGAAGGTCGTCGTCATCATCCCCGCTGCAGGACTTGGAACGAGAATGGCCCCTGTCCCAAGCGCGATGGATGCCAAGTCCAAAAAACCGCAGCCATCCAAGCAATTCTTCGAACTGGCGGGCACGCCCATTCTCGTTCACACGCTGCGGAAGTTTGCCGACGTGCCCGAGGTCAGCGAAATCTGGGTTGCTCTGCGGGAAAACGAAATTGAGGGCTTCCGCGAGCGCCTGCAAAAAGACGCGAGCGGCATACTCCGCAAGAAAGTCGAGCTAGTCACAGGCGGCGAGCACCGCCAGCAATCCGTCGAGCACGCGCTCAACGCAGTCAGCGCAGCTCCGGACGACATTGTGCTCGTCCACGACGCGGTGCGGCCGCTGGTGACAGTTGAAATCATTCGCGAAGTGATCGAGGCTGCGAAAAAATATGGCGCGGCAATCGCCGGATTACCGGCCGTCGATACCGTGAAGCAAGTGGAGCGAACCTCAGAGGGCGCCATCATCAAGGCGACGATTCCGCGTGCTGGAGTTGTGCTCGCGCAAACTCCGCAGGGATTCCGCTACGACGTGATCAAAAAAGTGTTCGACGAAGCGGCCGCCGACGGTTTCATGGGCACAGACGAGGCCTCACTCGCCGAACGCTCGGGACATGAGGTCGCCGTAGTGATGGGCTCACCGCGAAACATCAAGATCACGACTCCAGGAGACATGGAACTCGCGGAGTTTTATTTTAGAAAGTAACGACCCACTCGACCCAAGAATGCCGAAGACGAACGACCAACGACCAGCGACTCGCATCGGATACGGTTTTGACTCGCACGAATTCCACACCGGCATTCCGCTGAAGATTGGCGGCGTGATGCTCGCTCACGACAAAGGGCTCGGCGGACATTCTGACGGGGACGTGCTGCTGCATGCCATCACGGATGCTTTGCTGGGAGCCGTTGCTGCTCCGGATATCGGCGCATTGTTCCCGCCGTCTGATCCCAAATGGAAGGGCGCAGACTCGGTTGTTTTCTTGCGCGAAGCCATCAAGCGGGTTCGCGAAGCTGGGTACGGCGTTGCAAACATCGATGCCAGTCTGATTCTGTCTGCGCCGAAGATTGGGCCGCATTCCGCTGCAATTCGCACCCGCGTGGCAGATATCCTCGGCATCCACTCTGATTGTGTCGGGCTGAAGGCGAAGACTCCGGAAGGACTGAATCTCGACAACACCGCGCTGGCGCACGTGGTCGTGCTTCTGCAGGAGACGCCGTCGAAAAAAAAGACTGCACGCAAGAAAAAGAAATAACCGATTCTGCGCCGAGTTTCTTCACCCCCCGTTCCGCTTCGCTGCCGCTTCGATCAAAGCCTTGAAAATCGCGAGCGAGGGCTCGTCCCGCTCGACTGAGCGCTCGGGATGCCACTGCACCGCGATCACGAAATGATTTTTTGACGTTCCTTCGAGCCCTTCGATGATGCCGTCGTCGGGACAGCGCGCGACGATGCGCAGGCCATCGCCAATTGCGTCTGCCGATTGATGATGCGAAGAATTCACCGGCACGACAACTGGACCTCGGGCGTCAGGCCTCAAAACTGGGTCATTGTCGGACACGATTCTGGCCAGCAGTGAGGCGGGCTCGATTTCAACCGTGTGCGCGATCGCAACTTTCTTTCCGGCCTCGTGATTCACTTTCGTGCGCGTCGCGTCCGGAAGAAAGTCCGGAATGTGCTGGATTAACGATCCTTTGCGAAACACGTTCAGGCTCTGCAAGCCGTAGCAAATGCCGAGCACAGGCTTGCGCTGTGCGAAGGCATCTTCGAGCAGCAGATCATCGACTTCATCGCGGCGCGGATCAGCGGCCGCCGTGTGCGTTGAGCGCTCTTGCCGGAAGCGCGCGGGGTCCACGTCGGCATTGCTGCCGGGGAGAAGGACGCCGTCACAATGTTCGATCAGCTTTCTGACATCGGTATCGGAACGATCGAGTGGGATGCGAACCGGATCGCCACCGGCGAGCGCGACCGCGTGTTCGTATTGCGGAATGGCCCGCTCGCCGTACTCCTTGTCGGTCGAGTGCGGCATGGGGATCGCGATGCGGATGGGCACGAGCTAGTTCATCCTCTCGATCGCGGTGAGAGTTTTGGATTGGCGGTAGTGGCGGATTTCGTTGATCAGCGCGAAGACAAAAATAATCGCGGCGGCAGCGATGCCGACAGGTATCGCAACGTCGCGATATGCGATGCTCATGTCGGGATGCCTGTGGTACAGCGCTCCGGTAATCACGACGCCGAAAATTGAGAACAGA
>Ga0335074_10008923_pt1 | contig 13963 bp, 12 predicted proteins | sample Lox_Sample_23_FD_206715 | JGI IMG/M metagenome (GOLD analysis project Ga0335074, IMG submission 206715) | Soil microbial communities from Loxahatchee National Wildlife Refuge, Florida, United States - Lox_Sample_2.3 | ecosystem: Environmental > Terrestrial > Soil > Wetlands | place: USA...
GAGCACGACGGCAGGGCAAGTCGCCTGCTGAACATTCTGATGGACGGCCTCCGACCTGCACCATGAACCGCTCATCTACCGCGTTCGGGGTACGACGTGCGTGTCCGTCTACCCCCCGTCCCCGGTCGCCTCCGCCGCCAGCGGCGCCACCACCTCTACCCTCGCCAACACGGAGCAGACCGGTGGCACCAGCTCGTGCCGCAGGTGGAGAACAGCGAGGCGGACGCTGCACACCGCGAGCAAGCGAGAGTACGTCTCCGGCGTAGAAATGCCGTCCGCCGTCGCAGGAGCGGGCACCTTGACACGTGTAACGTGATACGTTACACTTGGGCCCGTGATCGTCTCCTTCCGCGACGACGGCACCAGGGACGTGTTCAACGGCAAGAACACACGCGAAGCCCGCAGAGCCTGCCCGGCAAACCTTCTGAAGATCGCCACGAGAAAACTCGACCAGATCAACCAGGCCGTCCAGCTCAACGACCTACGCGCGCCGCCCGCCAACCACCTCGAAAAACTCAAAGGTGACCGCCGGGGCCAGTACTCCATCAGGATCAACGACCAGTACCGGGTCTGCTTCAGCTGGACAGAAGCCGGCGCCACCGACGTCGAAATCGCTGACTACCACTGAAAGGAGAAGCCCCGATGAGGATGGTCCCCACCGACCGGATGCCAACCCCTCCCGGCGAGATGCTGCACGAGGAGTTCATCAAGCCCCTGGGACTCACCCAGGGCGAACTCGCCAGCAAGCTCGGAATATCCCGCGTCGCCGTCAACGAGATCGTCAACGGCCGACGCGGCATCACACCCGCCACCGCGCTCCGGCTAGCCAAGGCCCTCGGCACCACACCGGAGTTCTGGCTCAACGGCCAGATCTCCCTCGACCTCTACAAAGCCGAACACGACGACGAACAACTCCGCGCCCTGCAGCAGATCTCCCCCATCCGGCCCGCCGACTAGCCTGTCCGGCACGCCTAACCTCCACAGGTCCGAGTTCACCTGCCAACGCGGCGCTGTAGATCTGCCAGACCGCGACAACCCGACGCCCGCGAGGAACTGCGAATCAGGATCGCCGCGCGGTTTCGAGAACGAAACAGGCAAGATCGGGAAGCTACATCGCCAGGAGTACGGCTGCGTCGCGCCCGTCCTGTCTGTGGAAGAAGCCGTCGCCGAGCAATTCCCCGTTCATCCAGGCTTAGATCAGGCCGTGAACGCGCTGAAACTCGTGCAACTCAGCGACGGCCTGCGACCACCGGCCCGCGGAAAAAGACCGGCCGGCCTGGAATGCTTTCAGGTGGAGCAGGCGGGGCTCGCCGAGGTAGTCATCGACGAGGCTGGCCCGGCGCACGGTGTCGTCGATCAGCGCCCTGGCCTCCGCGTAATCCCCGTCCAGGCGCGGCGCCAGCTGTTCGCGGGAAGGTAGCGGGTCGGCCACGGCGAGCGGCTCCTGATACCAGTACGCGACGGAGGCGTAGTAGTTGGCGAAGTTATTCGCGTGCCCGTGCTCCAGGGTCCAGCGAAGTCGCCGGCTAAACCGGATCGGGTCGTTCAGGTACCAGCGGTACATCCCGGTGAGGCCGTCGTAGTCCGGCGACTCGACGAGATGGAACCCGGTGTAAGGCCCGGAGTACTCCTCAGCCGGGCAGGCGCCTCCTCCGAAGATCTCCTCGGTGCCGGTGCCGTGGATCGACGGCGGCCAGGTGTCGTCGTCGATGAAGACCATGTCATCGCCCTCGCCGTACCAGCGTTTGCCGTGCAAGTTGTCGACCTCGAGCACGAGTCCGGCCAGGTGGCCGGCGCCAGACGCGTCGAGCGCCACGTAGTTCTCCGCGCCATCGAGGTTGATACCCCCCGGCAGCTGCTCGTTGGGTTCGGGGCCGATCGCAGTCGTCGGCCGCTCTTGCCGGAACGTGGCGTGGAACCGGAGCGAACGGTCGTCACGATCATCGGCGTAGTGCTCGTAGTTGATGTGGAACCAGAATGCTTCTAGCGGACCGCCAAGCGGGTTACACCCGCGATTCTCCAGGGTGATCCGCGCCCCTGTCCGGAACGGCATCGGCAGGTAGAAGTTGAGGCCGTGCGAGACGCCGAAGCCCGGATTCACGGTCAGGGCGAGGCTGCGGATGTCGCGAACCCGTCCCTGGATCACGCCGAAGAAGTCGCCGAGCGGCACCGCAACGGATGGCCCGTCGGCTCCGTCCCAGTACATCCGCAGGATCGCCGCACGGTACTCCGAGGGATCCGGGAGCACCATGGCGCAGTACACGTGCGTGATCAGACCGGGCCCAGTCACGTCGAGCAGGGTCGCCGTCTCACCCGGCTGCACCGTGATGAAGTCCCGGTTCCCGCCGGTCCGGTCATAGGACGAGGACCGCAGGCTCCGACCTGGCCTCGCTGTCAGCAGCTGTCCGAACATCAGGGCTCCTTGCTCTGCGCAGCGGCCGCCACTGCTCCGGCCGGACTCTCGGCGTAGTGGCAGGCCACTTGCCGGCCCGGCGTGATCTCACGCAGCACCGGCTCCTGTTCAGCGCAGAGTTCTGTCGCCAGCGGGCAGCGGGTGCGGAAGCGGCAACCGCTCGGCGGGTTGAGCGGTGACGGCACGTCACCGGCGAGCTGAGCGGGTACAACACCGCGCGCGCTGATGCGCGGGACGGACGCCAGAAGCGCCTGGGTATACGGGTGCGCGGGCGAATCATAGATACCGGCGACCGGGCCGACCTCGCACAACTTGCCGAGGTACATGATGGCGACGCGATCGCTGACCGCGCGTACGGCGGCAAGGTCGTGCGCGATGAGGAGCATGGCAAGACCGAGTCGCTCGCGCAGGTCTAGCAGCAGATTCAGGATCTGCGCCTGGATCGAGACATCGAGCGAGGCAATCGGCTCGTCAGCGACTAGAAGCTTGGGCTGAAGCATAATGGCGCGGGCCACGCACACGCGCTGAAGCTGTCCGCCCGACAGCTGGTGTGGCTGCCGGTCAGCGACCACATCGGGATCGAGTCCGACCGCCTCAAGCATCTGGCGAACCTGCTCGTCCCAGGTCGCGGTGGCGTCCTTCTGCCAGACCCGGAGCGGTTCCTGCACGATCTGCCGCACGGTGCGGAGCGGGTTCACGGCAGCGGCCGGGTCCTGTGCCACCATCTGAAAGCTCGGCCGGATGTGCCGGAGCTTGCGGCCGCTGAGATTGTGAATATCGACTCCGTCGAAGGTGATCCGACCAGCGGACGGGCGCAGCAGGCGCATGATCGCCTTGGCCGTCGTCGACTTACCGCAGCCAGACTCGCCGACGAGACCGACGGTCTCGCCGGGCGCCACATCGAAGCTGACACCGGAGACCGCCTGGATCTCACCGCCACGCTGGTGCCGGAAGGTGACGGCCAGGTCCTCTACCTGTAGCAGCGGCACACCCTGTCCTGCCATCGCTACTCCGCTCCGTCCTGGCCCGCGCGCGCGAGCTCACCGCCGTGCACCGGGTTCCAGCACGCGCGCCAGTGATCGTCAGCTCCGAGAGTCAGCTCCGGGCGCATTTCACGGCACTGCGGCAACGGGCGGCTGCACCGTGGCTCGAACGGGCAACCGGGGGCGAGCGCCAGCAGGTTAGGCGGCCGGCCGCCGATCGCCGCCAGGCGGTGTCCGGCCGGAACCTCGAGCCTCGGCATCGACTCGATCAGCGCGCTGGTGTAGGGATGGACCGGCTGATCGATGACTCGCTCGGCACTCCCCCGCTCGACGATGTGACCGGCATACATGACCGCGATCTCGTCGGCCAGGCTCGCCACCACTCCGAAGTCGTGGCTCACCAGGATGACCGCCATCTTCCGTTCCCGCTGCTGGTCCTGCAGAAGCCGCAAGATCTGCGCCTGGATGGTGACGTCAAGTGCAGTGGTTGGCTCGTCGGCGATGAGTAGCTTGGGCTCGCAGCACAGCGCGATCGCGATCGCCACCCGCTGCCGGAGTCCGCCGGAAAGCTGATGCGGATACTCTCGCGCACGGCGCTCCGGGTCAGGGATTCCGACGGACGCCAGCAACTCGACCGCCCGGGCGTCCGCGGCGGTGCGCGCAAAGCCAAGGTGATGCCGCAGCATCTCGGTGATCTGCCGACCGATCCGCATGACCGGGTTAAGCGCGCTCATCGGGTCCTGGAACACGATGGAGATCTCCGGGCCCCACAGCTCACGCAACCGCCGCGTCGGCAGCGCCGTCAGGTCCGTGCCGCCGAGCACGACGGTCCCGCCGCGCTCGACGCGAGCATCGTTCCGGTAGAGCCCCATGATCGACCGCACGAGAACGCTCTTGCCAGATCCCGACTCGCCAACCAGGCCAAGGACCTGCCCGCCATCCAGGGTTACGTCGACCTGGTCGACTGCACGAACCAGACCCTGGTCAGTCGGGAAGGACGTGGTCACAGCCGTGGCGCTCAGCAGCGGCATCAGACCACCCTGCCCTGGTCGGCGCGACGGTTCAGGAACCGCCCGACAGCGTTCAGCGACAGGATCGTCAGGAACATCACCCCGGCTGGGAACAGGCTCATATATGGCTGCGTCGCGAACACCGACTGACCCTGGGCGATCATCGTCCCCCAGGTCGGTGTGGGCGGCGGGACACCAATGCCGAGGAAACTCAGCGTGCCCTCGACCACGATCGCTACCGCGACGACCACGGGGACGAACGCCAAAACCGTCCCGGCCACGTTCGGCCCGAGTTCAAACATCATGATGCGCCAGTTCGGTGTACCGAGCGTCCGGGCGATCTGAACGAACTCGCGCTGCGCCACCGACAGAGCGACCGAACGGGTCAGGCGCGCGAACACCGGCACCGAGAGCACCGCGATCGCGAGGATGACATTACGGACACTCGGTCCCAGGAAGGACGTCAGCGCAAGCGCGATGACGATGCCGGGAAAGGCCAGCAACACGTCCATCAGGCCCATAATCGTGGTGTCGGTGACGCCCTGAAGATAGCCGCCGATAACGCCGAATGCCGCTCCGACGATGGCGGCGAGCGCGGTCGCGGTGATTCCGACGATGAGTGAAATCCGGGCGCCGTAGATGGCGCGCGCGAACAGGTCGCGCCCGAGCTGATCCGTGCCGAACCAGTGAGCAGCTGACGGACCTTCGTAGGAGACGGCCGGATGGATCGCCAGCGGATTCTGGATCGGGAGCACGTTGGCCAGCGCGGCTGCGAGAATCACAACGGCGAGCCAGGCGACGGCGAGGTAAAGCAGCGCCGGCCTGCGCCGCCTGCCAGGCTGGCTGGTCTCGGCGGCGACGACGATTCCGGTGCCGGTGCCGGTGGCGAGCTCCTGTCCCGCGGTCACCGGACACTCCCGGAGGCCGGCCCCGCCCACGTCCGGCAAGAGAAGTGCGACGGCCGGCTCGCGACGTTCATCAGCTTGCCCCCGCACTCCGCCGGACCCGCGGGTCGACGACGCTGTAGAGCAAGTCCACGCCGAAATTGATCAGGACGTAGCAGAGGGTCACGAACAGCACCACTCCCTGTACCACGAGATAGTCCTTGGAGTAGATGGCATTGACGGCCAGCTGCCCGATGCCCGGCAGCGCGAAGATCGTCTCGATGATGAACGATCCGCCGAGCAGGATGCCGACGTTCAGCCCGGCAAGCGTCAGCAGCGGCAGCGCCGACGGCCGCAGTGCATGGCGGAACAGCACAGTCCGGCGCGGCATGCCCTTGGCGATAGCGAACTGGACGAAGTCCTGCTGGAGCGTCGTGCGTAGCTCGGCACTCAGCACCTGGGCATAGACGGCGGCGGTGCCCGCTCCGAGCGCGACCGCGGGCAGAAGCATCGACTGGAGGTTGCCGGCCACGCTCTGGTCTAGTGGCACGAATCCGGTCGCCGGGAACGCGCGCAGTTTCACTGCGAACACCAGGACGAGGACCAGGGCCAGGATGAAGTTCGGCAGCGACAGCGCGACGACTGTGAAGACTGTGCTGACGCCGCTGCCGATCTTGCGCCGCTGGCTGACCGACAGCAGTGCGAGGACGAGTGCAAGCACTAGGCCGATCAGCTGGGCGAGGATCATCAGCTCCAGCGTCACCGGCAGCCTGCTGATGATCAGCGACGAAACCGACTGCCCGCTCTGAAACGAGACGCCGAGGTTGCCCTGCAGCGCATGCCCTGCCCAGGTAGCCATCCGGACGAAGAACGGTCGGTCCAGACCGAGCTGATGGTCGACCCGCGCCACGTTGGCGGGCGTCAGCTGATCTTGCGGCAGCATCGAGTATGCCGGGTTGCCGGGGATGAGGCTCAGCAGCAGGTAGGTCAGGGTCACGACCAGGATGACCGTGACAATCATGCGGACAAGGCGCCGCAGCACGAGCCTGGAGAACTCTCCGCCGCGGCGCCTCGTCACACTGTGCTCCTGTGGTCAGGTTCTGATGGTTGTTAGTTAGTCACGAAGGCCTGCAGGCCGACGGGGTTTACTAACCTATCCACATCGTCTCAACTGGGAAAACCTGGAACTCCTGTCCGTAGGGTGCCTTGCCGCCGTCCGGGAGGGTCAGGCTGTTCAGGCCATGCACGCTCGACCGCACGGCGAACTCGTTCACCGACACGTGCAGGAAGAGGGTGTAGGCCTGCGACGCGAGCTGGTTATTCACGATCGCGTAGTCGGCCTTCCGGGCGCTGAGCGACGGATCCGAGGACCCCTTGAGCAGCGCGGCGCCAATGGCAGGATTCTTGTAGTTGGCGACGTTCAGCACGCCCTGCGGAGTCCAGATCAGCGTGTACCACTGGTCCGGGTCGAGGATGGGCGGGAACCCGAAGATCGCGGCCTGGAACTTCTTGCCGACGACGGTCTCGGAGTAAGTCCCGGCCTCCTGAGGCGCTGCCAGCTTCACCGTGATTCCGGCTGCCTGCCACATGCTCTGCAGCGCCTGGGCTTCGAGCTCCTGGGTCGGGTCATTTGAGGACGACAGGGTAAGCGTCAGCGGCTTGCCGGTCTGCTGCTTGTATTGCGCGACGAGTTGCTTGGCATGCGCGAGGTCAAAGACCGGAGCACTGACGGGCGTGTAGAACGGGTTGTTCGACGGGATCGGGCTGTTGGCCACGCCGCCGACGTTTTGCCACACGCTCTTGATCAGGGCTGTCCGGTCGGTGGCCGCGATGACCGCCTGCCGTGCGGTGAGGTTGTTCAGTGGCGCGACACCAGTGTTGAAGTACACCAGGTCCACGCCGTTGGCGAGGTACTGCCACTGATACTGCGACGAGTTGCTGTTGACCCCGGCTGCGATCGCCTGAGACGGCTGGACTTCAGCGGCGTCCACATTCCCGGCCTGCAGCGCTGATAGCCGCGCAGACGAGTCCGTGATGATCTTGTACGTCACCTTGCTGATGTACGGCAATCCCTTGCGCCAGAAGTGCGGGTTCCGCACCAGCACGATCTGGTTGCCCTGCGACCAGCTCTGCAGCTCATAGGGGCCACTGCCAACCGGCTTAGTCGCGAACCCCTTGCCCTCTGACTTCAGTGCTGTCGGCGAGGCGATCCAGCCGGGCTGGCCGGACAAAGCCGCGGGGAAGGCCGCCCACGGTGCCTTCATCGTGACAACGAGCGTCAGCGGGCTGGTCACCTTAAAAGACTTCACCTCGGTGAAGCCGCCGCCTGATGCCTCGACCCTGGCCAGGTTGTACTGGATCGCTGCGGCGTTGATCGGCGTGCCGTCGGCGAACTCCATGCCCGGCCGCAGCGTGATCGTCCAGACCGAATCGTCGGCGTTGCCAGTGATTGACTTCGCCAGGTACGGCGCGTAGGCGCCGGTTGCAGTGGGTGCTGTCAGGGTGCTGAAGATCTCGTTCGAAACGGAGGCCGCGCCCGGGCTCGGATCATCCGCCGTGACCGGGTCGAACCCGGTCGGCTGGGCATCGATGGCGACAACGAGTGAGCCGCCATGCACCGGCTTGGACGAACTTGTACCCGCTGTGCTTCCAGCCGGACTTGAGCAAGCAGCCAGCGCGGCAAGCGCCACAGCGAGCACCGGCCCGAGGAGCAGACTGGCCCGCGCCGGGCGGGCGGGAGCTCTCATTGGGATCCTCTTTTCGTTGTGCGGAAAAGTCTTTCTTATAGCGAGAAAGGCTAGAGAGGCTGCAGTTCGCTGTCAAGCGGTCACGACGGCGCATACCGGGCCTGCCGTGACTGGCCCGGTCAGGCCGGTACCGGAGCGTCCTCCCGGACCAGTCCTCGCTCCTTCAGCGAGACCCACAGCTCGGACGCGATCGGGAGCCGCAGCATTGCGACACAGTCCGCGACCTCGGCCGGCGTCCGGGCGCCAAGTACCGCGCACGCGACACGCGGATGCGCCAGCGGGAACTGCATGGCCGCGGCGCGCAGCGGCACCCCGTACTCCGAGCACACCGCCTGCAGCGCCTTCGCCCGTGCGATGACGTCGTCAGGCGCCGGAGCGTAGTTGTAGGTCGCGCCCGGCCTCGGGTCGACGAGCACACCGCTGTTGAGTACGCCTCCGACGACGATCGAGGCGCCGCGCTCGGTGACCGCGGGCATCAGTTCGTCCAGCGCGCCCTGCTCAAGCAGTGTGTACCGGCCGGCCAGCAGGAAGCAGTCGAAGTCAGCCTCGCGGGCGAACCTGGCCAGCGGCTCAGACCAGTTCATCCCGACGCCGATCGCGCCGATCGCGCCGGCCGCGCGCAGGTCCGCCAGAACCGGGTAGCTCTCCCGCAGGGCCTGTTCATGATGATCGTCCGGATCGTGGATCAGTGCCACGTCAATCCGCTCAATGCCAAGGCGCTGCCTGCTGGCGTCGAGCGACTTCCGCACGCCCGCACCGGAGAAATCGAACTGCGGCACGATGTCCGGCCGCACCCCTTCGTACAGCGGATCCGTCACTGTGCCGGGCACTAGCAACCGCCCGACCTTCGTCGAGATGGTGAACTGCGACCGGTCGAGCGCCGGCAGCACGGCGCCGAGGTGCTGTTCAGACAACCCGTGCCCGTAAAACGGCGCGGTGTCGAAGTGCCGGATCCCGGCATCCCAGGCCGCCTCGATGGTGGCGCGCGCCTCCGCCGCGCTAACCGCGTTCGGCCAGCCGCCAAGCGGCGCGGTGCCGAGCCCGACTCGCGGCACGGTCACGCTGCTATGACCGAGCCGCGATCGCTGCGTGAGGTCCACTCAGCCCACCTTTCCGGCGTCCGGAGCCCGCAAGTAGCTGCCCGCCAGACTGCCTCCCGGAGTGCTGCCGGCCCGATGGTTTTCCAGGTAGTCGAGGTCGAAGACGATCCCAGAGCCGGGGTCGTCGTTAAGCACGACGCACCCGCCCTCGATCTGCAGCGGGTTCACCAGCGCAGCGTCCCGGCCGACGTCGAAAACCTCCATCACGGTGTGGTGGGCGAGCGCCGCCGCCAGGTGAGCCATGGCCCGGCCGGGGTCGTTGCCCATCGTCACCGGGCGAGCGAAGGCCTCGGCAAGCTCCGCAACCGAACGGGCACCCGTGATGCCCGTGGTGTGCGAGCTGATCTGCACCACATCGACCGCATCGCGGGTCAGCAGCGGAACGTACTCGTGCAGCGCGTAGATGTTCTCGCCTGTCGCGACCGGCGCGCGAATGCCCTCCGACACCCGTCTCAACCCGTCGTAGTCGAAGCGCCGGACAGGCTCCTCCACCCAGGCGAAGTCATAGCTGCGCTCGAGAATCGCGACATGCTGGATCGCCTGTTTCGGCGACCAGAACTCGTTGGCATCGATGATCAGCTTCGGCGTACCGCCGGCCGACCCAAGCGCCTCTGCCATGATGGCGAGCCGGCGCAAGTCCTCGTCCGGCGAGCGGCCGACCTTGAGCTTGCCATAGGTAACGCCGCGCGCCGCCATGCCCGCGTAGAACTCTCGCAACTGCTCGTCCGACAGAGGGGTGTCCAGTCCGCTGGCGTAGGCCGGGACGCGATTCGTAGCCGCACCAAGTTCTCTCCAGAGGGGAACGTGGTTGGCTTTGGCGCGCAGATCCCACAGTGCGCGGTCTACGGCGGAAATCCCGACCGACACTGGCCCGGCATTACCGCCCTTGAACGCGTAGGCGAGCATCCGGTCGAAACACGCCCGCACCGATCGCGGATCCAGGCCGGCGACGAGGCCTTCGAGGCGGGGCATGGCAAAAGCTGCCGCGGCGGGCGCGACCGAGACACCGGTCAGGTCTTCGTCGGTGTGCACGAATACCGCCAGGTCGAATCCCTGGTCGGCACCCTCAGGCAGGTTCACGTCGCCGATCGGCCGCCGCAGCTGGTACGCGTACGGAATCGCCGTGATGGAGGTGATCTTCATTCAGACCACCGCCACCGGGCGCATCGCGAAACCCGCCGTGGCTCCGGCTACCTTCGGCACCAGTGCGATGTAACAGAACCGGGATTCGCCCGCGGCCGCCAGTTCCTCGAGATTGTGCAACTCGCCCATGTGCACGCCCTGTTCCACGAGCAGGTACTTGTGCACCGGGGCCAGGCAGTCACCGTCCGCCGGCGGAGAAACCTCAACGGCCGAGTTGTCCGCGCCGATCATCACCGCTCCTTTCTCCTCGACCAGCCAGCGCGCGCTAGCTAGCGACAATCCCGCCAGGTCTGTCCGGGCCAGTGCAGCGTGATCGGCGCCGTCAGTACCCCAGTCGCGCATCATCCCGGTGCGCACCAGCACGACGTCGCCCGGCGCGATGAAGGTGTCCTGGCGCCGCAGCGCCGCCTGCAGGTCGGCCGGCCTGATGGCCTGGCCGGCCCGTAGCTGCTCAATCCCGAGCGCGGCAGGTATGTCGAGCAGGACACCGGGCGCGATGATCGGCGGGATGTGCTGCGCACCTGCCCGCTCGACCCCGAAGTCGCCGCTGTCTGCCGCCCAGGAGAAGCCGTTGTACCAGTGAAAGTCCGGACCGGTCACCGCGTGCGACAGGCCGTCGATCTGCGTACCCGCATGGTCCGAGATCATGATCATCGACGTGTTGAAGCTCACCGCGGCATCGTCGCTGGACCCCTGCGTAACCTCGCGGAGCAAAGACTCCGGCGTGCGGAACCGCACCACCTCGGTCCTGGGATGCGCCGGCGAGACGTAGGACCTCCGACTGACAGTGACGCCCAGGTCGATCACCCTGCCCTGCCGCACCAGCCCGATCGCGGCCAGCACTGACGCCGGCCCGGCCGAATTCAGCGCACCGACCTGGTCCTGCTCGCCCCAGATCCAGCCCCATCCGCGGCCGGCCTGCCAGCGCGAGTCCGCGGTGCCAACCCGTTCCCGCTCGAAGGTCATGTCTCCTCCGTTTGCTCGGCGGCGAGCAGTTCGACCAGGACGACGCGGCGCCCCGGCAGAGTGAGCTCGATCTCGAGGCGGCCGTCAGCGGAGACCTTGCCCGCGTTCCGGGTTCCCTCGTCGTCGGTGACCCGGACGACTCGTCCGGCCGGGTCGACATCCCACCGTCCCGACAGATCGCAGTTGATGGTCACGGGCAGCCGCTCAGCGGCAACGTTGGCGTAATAGAGAGCGACGTCCCCGTCCGCATTACGCCAGGCGCCGTGGACGACCTGGGGAACGTCCCACTCGCCGGAGATGCGCAGTCGCGGCGCGGACTCTATCGAACGCCGGTAGCCGGCCGTGATCACTGGTGCTGCGACCGGAGGGACGGGCCGGAGCAGGACGCCACGCGACAGGTAGCCTGGCCCGAGCGCGGTGCGCGCCCTGGCGAGCTCGCCCGCGAAGTCCGCCTTAGCCTGGTCGAGCTCTGGCAGGTTGTCGAACCGGACCAGTGACCCGTCCCAGTCGATGAGCTCAGCCGGAACCGCGCCGTACCGGGCGGGCAGGCGTTCGGGCGGGTTGTTGGCGTAGTGCAGTGAGAGCATCGCGCCCCACTGCAGCACGATGCGTGCGGCGGCCCAGTAGTAGAGGTCACCGACGTCGGTTCCGAGGGTGAACCAGCCGTCCTGGCGGACCGGCCCAACGTCGTGGTAGATGGCATCGAACAGCGGCACAATCTCAAAACCCTGACCGGGCGGCTGCTCTGGCTGCGGTAGCCATGACTCCAGCACGCCCAGCGGCCCGGCGCCGGCCCTCGCGACGTAGAAGTCGATCGAGTCGATGATGTTCTCGATGATCGTCTCGACGCCTTGAACCAGGTACCGGCCGGTTCGCCGCCGGGCCTCAGCTTTGGACCGCTTGTTCATGTCGTTGTAGGCGGTGATGATCTCACGGCCGCGGCCGGGTGAATGCCCGTGCTCGGTCCGCCAGCACCGCGACCACAGCATCGGATTGCCCGACGAAATGTCGTAGCACACCCCGGCCAGCGAGGCATGGTCCATAAGACCGGCATCGCGCCAGGCATGTAGCTCCGCGAACGCTTCGGCGGCCGGGCACGGGAAGAAGTCGGTGTTAGTGGTCACCCGCGGGTCAAGCTCGATCAGCCGCGGCGCGTCTGGCCTGGTGCGATGCGTGAAGCGAGACCAGGTGAAATCGGCGTACGGGTACATCAGGGCCGGCTCCCACCGGGTGAGGAAATCCTCGGCCCGGCTGGAGATGAAGATGTCATTCATGTACGGCGTGACATAGTGGCCGCGCCAGGCCTCGACGTTCGCCGCGTGCAGCCGCGGCGGCAGCCAGCCTTCCTTCCCGACGGAGTTCGGTCTGGTCGCAGGCCAGTCCCAGCCGCTGGTGAAGTGCACAGGCGTGCCTGCCGTGTCCGCGAAGAACCGGTACCAGGGGCTCCAGTCCAGCGAGGACGGCCCGCCCCAGACAGTCAGCCCGACCTGGTCGAAGAGCCAGCTGCACTCGGCTCGCTGCACGACGCCGACGTCAGCGTGCTCCTCGGCCGTCGCGAGCGACTGGCACCATGGCGTTTCGCGGAGCGCCCAGTCACGGTAGATCGAGGCGGCCTCGTACCAGTCGCCCTGGCTGAGTGCCGCCATGACGACCGGATAGCGCAACGTCATCGGTTGCCCGGCGCCGAGGTCCCAGGATTCATGGCGGACGTGCCACTCCGCGGCGCTGAACCGGAAGTTCTTCCACGTGGAATGGGTGTCGTGGGTCGCCAGGTAGAAGCCGCCAGTTCCGGCTTGATAGTAAGCACTGACCTGCGTCGGACATCCCGAATAGCCGTCGGGGTAACAGGCATCCAGCGGTTGCCGGGATTGCGGGCTGCGGACCAGGATGCCGGTATGTGCCGGGAACAGCAGATAGTCGTCCTGACCTTCGGCAGCCAGGCAGGCCGGCTGGGCCAGGATCGGATAGGTCAGCTCGGCCGGCGGCAGGGCGCCGCGCGCGACGTCCACGGCAGGCCAGAGCGCGATGCGGCCGTCTTCGTCATCGGTGACCAGGACGCTCACCGACAGGCCCGGCTCGGTCGTTGCCCAGTGCAGTTGCAGGGCTGACTCGCTCAGGTGAAAGCTGAAGCCCGCCGGCGTGACCTCGTCCGCGACCGCAGGCGTGCCCGTGACAGGTCCCCATGCAGTGCCTTGCGGCACCATGCGCCACGGCGGACTCCCGGCAGCATCGGTCAGTACCTGTCCGGTGCGCAGATTCTCGACCCTGCTGATCGCGCCGGTGGCAGTCTCGAACCGGATCTCCAGGCTGTCCGTCCGGGCCACCAGGTCCTGCTCGCCAGCCTGGAACATTGTCACGATCCTTCCCAACTGACTCTTTTTCTCTAGGCGATATTGCCTTACGTTATACGTGTATTGTTAGCCCTCGCAAGGCCGCGCTTACCGACCGGAAGGACCCGTCTTGATGCCGAGTGCCGCATCGTCTGCCAGCCCTGCCGCTGGCCTCCGGGCCCGGCTGCGCTCGGGCCTCCCGCTCGCGGCGACGTTCGTGATGATCCCGCGGATCGAGATCGTCGAGATGGCGGCGGGCGCGGGCTTCGATGCGGTGGTATGCGACCTCGAGCACGGGCCGATGGCCATCGAGGACCTGCCCGTCTTGCATGCGGCCGCCCAGGCGGCAGGTGCCTACTCACTGGCCCGCATCGCCAGCGATCGCCC
>Ga0335074_10008925_pt1 | contig 13962 bp, 12 predicted proteins | sample Lox_Sample_23_FD_206715 | JGI IMG/M metagenome (GOLD analysis project Ga0335074, IMG submission 206715) | Soil microbial communities from Loxahatchee National Wildlife Refuge, Florida, United States - Lox_Sample_2.3 | ecosystem: Environmental > Terrestrial > Soil > Wetlands | place: USA...
AAGCGCGTGCTCGTTCACGTCGACCAGCAGGACTCGAGCGCCTTCCTGCAGGAGGCGTCGCGTCGCCGCGAAGCCAATGTTCCCCGCCGCGCCGGTCACGAGGGCCACCTTACGCTCGAGTCTCATCGTCTCCCCCCGTCAGGCCCACGGATCGATGAGGACCTTGCATTGATGCGAGCGCTGCCGCAGGCGCTCGAACGCTTCCGGCAGCTGCGCGAGCGAGACGGTGTCGGTGACCATCGCCCGGGCGGTCAGATCACCCTGATCCATCACATCCGCTGCGATCTCGAAGTCCCGCATGCGGTAGAGCGCGGCGGGCTGTATGCGTACCTCCTTCACGACCGCGACAAAGGGAACGAAGGAGTCGACCGCCGTGCACAGACCGAGGACGACGACCGTTCCCCGCGGACGAACGTAGTCGATCGATTGCCGGATGAGTCCCGGCTTGCCGACGCATTCGAATACGATGTCCGGCGGGCCTTTGAGCGCGCGCACGATCTCCGGCGGATCGAGGCGGGCAGGGTCGATGAAAGCCGATGCGCCCATCGTCTGCGCGAGCTCCGCGCGCCTCGTGGAGCTCGCCGTCACGGCGACGGCGCTCGCCCCGAGTCGCCGCGCCCAGTACGCCGTGGCGAGGCCGATCGGCCCGGCGCCGATGACGAGCACGCGCGCACCTGCGGGCATCGCGGAGATGCTCACGCCATGAAGCCCCACGGCGAGCGGCTCGATCAGCGCGGCGTCGCGCAGCGACACGGTGCGCGGCAGCGGCAAGCACTGGATCTCGCCCGCGAGCGAGTATTGGCCGTAGCCGCCCCCATCGATGCGCATGCGCGCGCACCACGCCTGCTCGCCCGCTACACAGGCTGCGCATTGCCCGCAACTTCGAACCGGCAGCACGGCGACCGGGTCCCCCCGCCGGATGCGCTCAACCTCCGGGCCGACCGCGACGACCTCGCCCGCGTACTCGTGCCCCGGCACCGTTCCTGAGGGCAGGCCGAACGCCGGATCCTCCGTCATGTGCAGATCGCTGCCGCAAATCCCGCAGCGCGCGACGCGCACCAGCACGTCGCGTCCCGTGGGGTGCGGGTCCGGCAGGCTCTCGATCACGAGCGGCGTACCGATCGCTTTGAACACTGCGGCTTTCATGCAGGCTGGTTAGCTTACCGCTCGCGACCTCCGCTGTCAGCGCGCGTCCACGAGATGCCAGCCGCCATCGACCTGGAATTCCGAGCCGGTCACGTAGCGCGACTCGTCGGATGCGAGATAGAGATTGAGATAGGCGACGTCGCGCGGTTCGCCCACCTCGCCGAATGGCACCGACCGCAGGTTCGCGCGCTCCGCCTCCTGCGGGGAGACCCCCAGATTGCGCGCGATCGTCGCATAGATGTCGTGCAGCATCCGCGTGCGGATCACGCCCGGGTGAACCGAATTGCAGCGCACGCGCTTGCCGTCGCGACTACCGTGCAGCGCCACCGACTTGGTGAGCTGCTGCACGGCCGCCTTGGAGGCTCCGTAGGACACCGAGAGCGGTGAGCCGAAATAGGCAACGATGGAGGAGATGTTGACGATCGAGCCGGCGCCGAGTCTCTTCATCACCGGCAGCGCCGCCCGGCAGCCGAGAAACGTCCCGTCGAGATTGACGGCGTGGACGCGGCGCCATTCCGCGTAGCTCGTCGATTCGGGACTGCCCGCCTCGAGGTTGCCCTCGATCCCGGCAGCATTGACGAGCACGTCGATGCCGTGGTGTTGCTCGTCGATGCGCCGCACCGCGTCGGCCCATTGCTGCTCGTCGGTCACGTCGAGCCGCACGAACTGGGCAGCGAGCTCGCGCGCGAGCGCGCGCCCGTGTTCCTCCGCGAGATCGGCGATCACCACGCGTGCGCCCTCCTGCGCGAACACTCGCGCGGTCGCCTCCCCGATGCCACCCGCCCCACCCGTGATCAGCGCGCGCTTGCTCTCGAGTCGGTTCATCGCCCCTCCTTCAGCGGGGCGCACTGCCGAGATAGAGCTCCTCGAGCACGACACCCGGCGGCTCCTCGAGGAGCTCGAGAACCACGCCGTCCGGATCACGCACGTACACGACGCGCAAGCCCTTCAGTGGACCGTCCGTGACGCCCTGCACGGCGCCGAGCGGCCGGAATCCCGCCCCTTCGACCGCAGCAATGACGCGATCGATATCGTTCACCTTCAGGGCGATGTGCCAGAACCCCGGATCGCAGGACCGGAGCGTCGAGCGCACGCGCCGCTCGGGCTTGCGATAGCACAGCAGCTCGATGATGTGATTCGGCGCCCGCACGAAGCACACGTCGATCTCGGCGCCGCGGACGCCGGTAATCTGCTCGAACATCTCGCCCGTGCAATGCACCGTCGCGCTGACCGGAAGGCCGAGGACGTCGCGATAGAAGGCGACGGCCCGATCGAGATCGGACACCGTGATACCCGTGTGACCGATCGAGGAGAGACGTACGGCGGCCATGTCACGCGGCTCCGGGAGAGAGACAGAGGTGCGGCTACGCTACCACGTACAAGGTATACTTTTTCCGTATACACGTCACCCTGCTAAACTTGCCCGATGAGCGACACACGCCAAAACTTCATCTACCTCCTCAAGCATGTCGAGCTCGCCGTGCGCGGTTGCGTCGAGGTCGCCCTCGCCCAGTTCGAGCTCACCCCGAATCAGTTCCTCATGCTTCTGCGCCTCAGCCACCAGGAAGGACAATCGGCGGCGGACCTCGCGCGCAGCATCGGCGTACGTCCGCAGTCCCTCACCGAGATCATCAATCCGCTCGCCGAGAAGGGCCTCATCAGCCGTGAGGAGAGTCCCGAGCACCGCCGCATATTGCGCATCCGTCTGACAGCCCCAGGCCGGCAGCTGCTCGCGCGTGCGCTCCGCGTCGGACAACAGCTCGAGAGAGAGCTGATCGCCGATCTCGGCGCGAACGAGCAGACGGTGCTGTTCTCGGCGCTGAGCAAGATCCTCGAGCGAGCCCAGCAGCACGAGTGTCATCCGGAGGTCAGGCGCCTCACGGCGATCGAGCTCGCGCGCAATCAGGTCGCACGGCCGTGGGGGTACGGTAAAGGTAGACGCACGCCGCGGCGCGCCGTGTGAGGTGGTCGCGGCGCCGCCGCCGCAGCGTTCCCGGGTCCCGCCCCTGCGCAGGAGAGCGACCTCATGAGCGTGAAGTTTCCGGATATCCCAATGTTTCAGGGCGTACAGGCGCCGAGCCGCATCGAGCTCGACCTGTACGACCTCGAAGTGGACGGTGAGATCCCGCAAGACCTCGACGGTGCGTTTTATCGCGTTGCGCCCGATCGTCAGTATCCGCCGCGCTTCCTCGATGACGTGCCGTTCAACGCCGATGGCACCATCTCGCGCTTCCTGTTCGAGCGCGGGCGGGTGCACCTGCGGCACCGCTACGTCCGCACCGAGCGCTTCAGGCTCGAGCGCGCCGCCGGACGTGCCCTCTACGGCAAGTATCGCAACCCCTTCACCGACGACCCGAGCGTTCGTGGGCTGAGCCGCAACCTCGCCAACACCACACCGATCGTCTGGGACGGCAAGCTCCTCGCCCTGCGTGAGGACAGCCCGCCCGTCGCGATGGATCCGATCACGCTCGACACCGAGGGCGACTGGAGCTTTCACGGCACGCTCGAGGGGCCGACGTTCACGGCTCATCCCAAGATCGATCCGCGCACGGGGCAGATGATTGCCTTCGGCTTCGCGGCCAAGGGTCTGTACTCGCGCGATGTCGCGTACTACGAGGTGAGCCCGGCGGGAAAGATCACCCATCACGCGTGGCTCGAGGTGCCCTACTACTGCATGCTCCACGATTTCGGCGTCACCGAGGATTACGCGGTGTTCCCGGTCATCCCCGTCTGCGGCGTCGGCGTCGAAGCCTTGAAGGCCGGCAAACCCCACTACGCCTGGGACTCGACCAAGGAGATCTTCCTCGGCGTACTGCCCCGCGGCGGCGCGCCGCGCGACCTGCGCTGGTTCCGCGCGCCGAATCAGTTCTGTTCGCACGTGATGAACGCATTCAACGACGGCACCCGCGTGCACATCGACGTGCCCCTCGCCGAGGGGAACATGTTCCCGTTCTTCCCGGAGCTCGGCAAGCCCTGGGACCCCGGCCGCGCACAGTCGCGCATCACGCGGTGGACGGTGGACATGGCCTCCACGCGCGACGGATTCGACTCCGCCGAGCGGTTGACCGATTTTGTCGGTGAGTTTCCGAAGACGGATCACCGCTATCAAACGCAACCCTACCGCCACGGGTGGCTGCTCGGCTTCGACCCGACGCGAAGCAGCATCGCCCACCTCGATCACGCCACCGGGAAAACGACGACATGGTCCGCGGGCGCGGATGTGGCGCTGCAGGAGCCCTGCTTCATTCCGCGATCCGACGGGGCCGCCGAGGGTGACGGCTACATCATCACCGTCGCCACGCGGATGCAGGAGATGCGCACCGACGTCTTTCTGCTCGAGGCACAGCGGCTCGCGGACGGGCCGCTCGCGACGATCCACCTGCCGCTCAGACTGCGCCCGGGGTATCACGGGAGCTGGGCGGATCGCCGACAAATCGACCGCTGATTCCCGCGCGCGGAACACCGCATCCGGCCATTGACCACCACCGCAGCTCGAGAGAGGCACCCGACGTGGATTACCACCGATACATCCAGGCGTTCAATTCCGGCACCGATGCGCAGCTCGTTCAGGAGTGGTTCACGGAGGACTGCGTGTTCCAGAGCGGGGCACGCGTGCTGCACGGGCGCGATGAGCTCCTCGGGTTTCTCAACTGGGCGCACGACGGCATCCGCGAGATCATCCGTGCCCAGACGGTGCTGCAGGACGATGAGCACCTGTTCGCCGAGATCGATATGGATTTCCACGCGACCCGGGACCGACCCGACTTCCTCTTCGGGCCGCTCAAGAAGGGTGAGTTCCACACCGTCAAATTCTTCGTTCTCTATCGGCTCCGCGACGGCAAGGTGGCGCAGCTCAAGGCCTCGACGTGGCCGCCCAACCTCGGCGTCAGCCAGCCGACACCGCGGCTCGGCGGCAGCTACGAGCAGCGCCAGGCATACCTCGAGTATGCGCGGGCATTCAGCAATGCGGAGTTCGACCGCTTCAGCGAGTACTACACGAACGATGTGGTGTGCACGCTCGGTGCGGGCATCGTGCTGCGGGGTCGCGAGGGCATCGTCAATTTCTACCGCGAGATGTTCAAGACGGTGCGCGAGTCGCTCACGCTCCATCACCTCATTGCGGACGATACCGGCCTCGCGGCCGACATCACCTCGCAGTTCACGGCGCGCGAGGATGCGCCGGAGTTCATCGTCGCCCCTCTCAAGAAGGGCGAGTTCGTGCGTGTGCGGGTCTTCGTGCACTACGAGTTGCGGGAGGGCAAGATCGCGGTCATCAAGGTGGCGCGCGCCGGTCAAGTATCCTCCCCGCAGCTCGGGTGAGGCAGGTAAACACGCTGAAACCGACCATCAAAGGGAGGATAATGCGGATGCGAACGCTGACCTGTGCGCCGAGGCCTGAGGGGTAGTGTCATGAGGAGAGTCCTATGAACGCAGCTGTCGATACGGTGTCGTTGAGCGCTCGAGTGAAAACCTTCGTCGGTCGTCCGCAGCAGGCGTTGATCGGCGGACGGTGGCAAGAGGCCCAAGGGGGCGAGACCTTCGAGGTGTTCGACCCCTCGACCGAGGCGGTGATCGCCCGGGTCGCCGACTGCAAGAAGGCCGACGTCGAGCTGGCGGTCGCGGCGGCTCGCAAGGCGTTCGATGCAGGACCCTGGCCGAATATGTCGCCGTCGGCGCGCGGCAAGATCCTGTGGAAGATCGGCGACCTCATCCTCGAGAACCTCGAGGAGCTCGCACAGCTCGAAGCGCTCAACAACGGCAAGCCCATCAGCGTCGCGCGCGCCGCCGATGTGCCCCTCGCCGCCGACCTGTTCCATTACATGGCCGGCTGGGCGACCAAGATCGAGGGCAACACGATCTCGCTCTCGGTGCCCTATACACCGGGCGCCGAATATCATGCGTACACGCGCCGCGAGCCCATCGGGGTCGTGGCGCAGATCATCCCGTGGAACTTCCCGCTGCTGATGGCGGCCTGGAAGCTCGGCCCGGTGCTCACCGCCGGCTGCACCGTCGTCCTGAAGCCCGCGGAGGAGACGCCGCTCTCGGCCCTGCGCCTCGCGCAACTCTGTCAAGACGCCGGGTTGCCACCCGGGGTGCTGAATGTGATCACGGGATTCGGGGAGACCTGCGGCGCACCGCTCGCCGCACATGACGGGGTCGACAAGGTCGCCTTCACGGGCTCGACCGAAGTGGGCAAGCTCATCGTCAAGGCCGCCTCCAACGATCTCAAGAAAGTCTCGCTCGAGCTCGGCGGCAAGTCACCGAACATCGTGCTCGACGATGCGGACCTCGACCTGGCCATCCCGGGCGCCTCCAGCGCGATCTTCTTCAATCACGGTCAGTGCTGCTGCGCCGGGTCGCGCCTGTTCGTGCAGGAGAAGCGTTACGATCGCGTGCTCGAAGGCGTGACCGACGCGGCCAAGAAGATCCGGTTGGGCCCCGGTCTCAGCCTGTCGACCCAGATGGGACCGCTCGTCTCGAAGGTGCAGTTCGAGCGCGTGACCGGGTTCCTGAAGTCCGGCAAGGAGGAAGGCGCACGGACCGTGGTCGGCGGCAAGCGTCGCGGCGACAAGGGGTATTTCGTCGAGCCCACCGTGCTCGACGGCACGCGGGAGACGATGCGCGTGTATCAGGAGGAGATCTTCGGGCCCGTCGTGACGGTCATGCCCTTCAAGGAGGTCGATGACGACCTGATCCGCCGCGCGAACGACACCGTGTACGGGCTCGCCGCCGGCATCTGGACGGGCAACATGAAGCGCGCCCATCGCATCGCGAACCGGCTGCGCGCCGGCACGGTCTGGATCAACTGCTACAACATCTTCGATGCGGCGCTGCCCTTCGGCGGTTACAAACAGTCGGGCTGGGGGCGAGAGATGGGCCACGAGGTACTCAACAACTATCTCGAGACCAAGGCGGTCTGTGTGAGCGTCTGAAGGTCTACGCAGCGCCTCGCGCCGTCGCGGGCGCGAGGCGCCGGCGCGACATCTCAACCGCTCGCCGGCGGCTGGCCCGCGACGAGCTTGGAAGGTGCAATGGTCGTCATGCCCCGTCTCACCCCGGTGATCACGCTGCTCGCCATCGGCTTCTATTTCTTTCTGGCGACACAGGTGGCGCGGGCGCGGGCCAAATTCGGTGTCGCGCTTCCCGCGACGACGGGCCATCCGGATTTCGAACGCATCTTCCGGGTGCACATCAACACGCTCGAGTGGATGCCGACGTTCTTGGTGTCGCTATGGCTGTGCGCGCTGTATCTGAGCGACCTCCTCGCGGCAGCGCTCGGACTCGTGTGGATCGCGGGGCGGCTCTGGTATTTCGTCGGCTACCGCAAAGCGGTGCAGGGACGCTTACCGGGATTCTTCCTCCAGTCGATGGCCTGTGCGGTGCTGTTCATCGGCGCCGCGGCAGGTGTGATCTGGCACATGAGCGGGCGCTAAGGCTCGCATTCTTTACGAGCCGCGAGACAATAGCGAACGGGAACCACGTTCGGTTGTAGAATTAACCAGGCCTCGAACAGCCCGCGCTGTTCCTCGCGAAATCGGTAACATAACGAGGTACCACGCCATGCCGACCGCAGTGACCACTCCTCTATACATCGGGGGCAAGGAGCGACCGACCGCGGACAAGATGGCGATTGCCGATCCCGCCAAGCCCGGTGTGGTCGTGGGTTATGCCGCCTCGGCCACCCCGCAGGATGTCACCGATGCCGTCACCGCCGCGAAGGCCGCCTACCCGGCTTGGGCCGCACTTTCGCCCCAGCAGCGCGCTGCAAAGATGCTGGCGGCGCTCACCGGCATTGCCGAGAACCGCGATGAGGATGCCGCCATCCTGTCGCAGGAGAACGGCAAGATCCGTTTCGAGGCCTGGATCGATTCGCTGGTGCTCGAGCTGCGCTGGAAGCTGGCCCTCAACCATGCCGACGAGGTCAACGCGTCCAAGGTACTGCCCCCCATTCCCGGTGCCATTCCAGTCGCGACCACCGTGGCCTATCAGTCGCTCGGCGTGGTGACCATCATCGTGCCATTCAACTGGCCGATCGCCATTCTGGGGGCCTCGCTGCCGCAGGCACTGCTCGCCGGAAATACGGTCATCGTGAAGCCGCCCCTGACGTGCCCGCTCGCCACGACCCGCGTCGTGGAGCGCATCGCCAAACAGCTGCCCCCTGGCGTGCTCAACGTCGTCACCGGCCCCGATGCCAACATGAGCGCGCTCATTCGTAATTCCGACGTGGCCAAGGTCTGCTTCACGGGTTCGGTGGGGGGCGGCAAGAAAATGATGGAACTCGCCTCGGCGAGCCTCACGCGCGTCACGCTGGAACTCGGCGGCAACGATGCCGCCATCCTGCTGAAGGATGCCATCATCGACGATACCCACCTGGATCGCCTCTTCGCGGCCATCTACGACACCACAGGCCAGATCTGCATGAACGCCAAGCGCCTCTTCGTGCACAAGTCGCGGGTCGACGAAGTGATCAAGGGTCTGACCGCCCGTCTGCAGAAGGTGAAGCTTGGATATGGCCTCGACAAGGACACGACCATGGGTCCGCTGCATTCGCCGGTGCAGAAGACCTTCGTCGAAGGCCTGATCAGGGAAGCGAAGGATTCCGGTGCCAAGGTATTTGAATTCGGCGAGCTACCGGGCGGGGACATGAAGGGCGGGAACTTCGTGCGCCCGGCGATCGTCGTCAATCCCGATCTCAAGCTGCGCGTCGTGACCGAGGAGCAGTTCGGCCCCGTGATTCCGATCATCCCCTTCGAAACCGAGGAGGAAGCCATCCGGATGGCGAACGATACCTGGGCCGGGCTCGCCGGTTCGGTGTGGACGGCCGATGCCAAGGCGGCCAATCGCGTCGGCGGCCAGATGGTCTGCGGTTACGTTTGGATCAACGACCACGGCGCCACCCGCCTCGACCTGCGCGCACCCTTCGGTGGCATGAAGGCGTCGGGTATTGGCCGCGAGCAGGGCATCGAGGGGATCCGCGCCTTCCAGGATACCCGCTCGATCGCCCACCTCGATGCGGCCGCGCTCGCGTCCATGGCGCACTAGGTAGACAGCGACGCCGCTCGCCCGCTTCTCTGCAGGGGACAGACCGATCGGGGACCTCGCGACCGGATCCACGACCTGACGGTCGGCTGTAAATTATTAGTGCGCTAATCGAGCTTTAATGACGCACAGCGCCTGGGCGTGCCAGTATCGAACGAGCCGTAGGCTCAGCCACGGGAGATTGGCATGAAACACTTCGCGGGTTTCGTCATTCTCGTCTGCGCGTCGTTGGTCGTTGGATGCGCAACCCTGACGCCGGAAGATTACGGCTTCAGGCGCGTCGCGCTCAACGGTCAAGACCACTTCTGCGCGCCTCGCGAGTGGGTCGTTCCCCCGGTTGTGCCACAGGAAGCGGCGGACGATCCCGACTTCCCCCTCTACGAGATATTCCTGAATCTTCCCGTGACGGACTTCGTCTCGCACGCAAGCCCAGCGACGCCCGAAGTCTGCATTGCGCAAGCTCAGTGGCCCAAGTGGCTGATGGTGCGCAGTCAGTGGAAAGGGAACTGGCCCATTACTCCAGGAATGGCCGAGGCACGTGCGGCACAACTCGCTGCCGGGTCGTAAATACCGTCTACGATCGAAGTTGCTGTCGCGGTAGTGTCTCGCGTTCCAGAGCTCGAGATAGCGGGGTTGCCGGCGGGCCATCGAGTATGGCATCGAATGTCGTCAGCACGACGATCCCGTGAGCACAGGCGACTGTGCACCGCGTCGCGCTATGGCGACAGAGAATGCGGCCCTGCGCTCGCCCGCGCCCACCGCGCCACGAATGCGGCCACGTCCCTCAAGTCGCGCTCGTCCTCCTGAGTACGTGGCGCGGGGAATACCCGCGGCATGGGCGGCGCAGGATTGCGAATGAACGAGCTGATTTGGGCCGAATTCATGCGCAGCCCCACGGACCTCAAGTCCCTGCCCATGATCTTGTCGCCGTCCGGGCCGTGACAGGCCGCGCAGGCTTGCGCATAGACCTGTCGGCCTCGAGCGGCATCGGCCGCCGCCGAGACGTGCGAGCGCCCGGATTTCGTGGGGAGGGCCATCACCACCACCGTGGGCCGCCCGACGGCCGCGCCAAACGAGGCCGGCGATGTGTTTCCGGATGTGAATGCGACGAATTGTCGTCCCGCGCGCGCGTAGCTCACGACGCCCCCCACGCACATGGTGCAAACTCCGTCGTCGAAATCGATAGCCGCATCCGCCGATGGGGCGCACTCGATGCTTCGGGAACTACGGATTGCGTGCGCTTCGCGTCGTGATAATTGGTAAACGGTACGCACGTGGTCACCCTCACCGCCTATGGGAGAGACGTATGAAATCCGATACCGACATCATGCGCGATATCGAGGCCGAGCTCCGTTTCAGGCCGGACATCGACGAGCGCGATATCGCCGTCAAGGTCAACAATTCGGTCGTGACTCTCACCGGGTTCACCCGAAACTTCTTCGACAAGGAGCGCGCCGAGCAGGCCGTGAAGCGCGTGGCCGGCGTCTCGGGGGTAGCCAACGATATCGAAGTGCGGCCGGGCGACGGCAACGGGCTTACCGATCCGGAAATCACGCGCGCAGCCGTTCAGGCGATGCGATTCGAAATGCCCGCCGTGAGCGAGAACATCAAGGTCCTCGTCCACCACGGCTATGTCACGCTCGAGGGCAAAGTCGAATGGTATTACCTGAAGGAGGAGGCCGGGCGTGCGGTTCGTCGGCTGCGAGGCGTCATGGGCGTGACGAACTCGATCACGATCGAGCCGAGCGCCAAACCGGCCGAGATCAAGCACCGCATCGAGGATGCATTCCGGCGCAGCGCGCAGGTCGACGCCGATCGGATCACCATCGAAGCGCACGGCGGTGAGGTGACGCTGCGCGGAAAGGTACGCTCGTGGTCCGAGCGGGACGAGGCGCAACAGACCGCTTGGTCAGCCACCGGCGTGACGAAAGTCAACAACGAGATTACGGTCGGGCTTGTCTGAACGCCTCATTGCACGAGACCGCTCCAGCGCGGGTTCCAGATGGAGTCCGGGGAGTCATCGAGAGTGCCGTCGGTGCGCTCTTCGAGGAGCTGCATCATGCGCCCCCGCCGGTCCCGCTCGACCCGCGAAGCCGCCTGGATGCCGACCTCGGGTTCGACAGCCTCGCGCGAGTCGAGCTCCTCGAGCGGCTCGAGCGTGCGCTCAAGATCGAGCTCCCGGAGGAGACGCTCTCCTGCGTCGAGACAATCGGCGACCTCTTGAGAGCCGTGACTGCCGCGCCCCCGGCCATGGCAGCAAGCGGCCGAGCATCGACCCCTCCGGTCCGACTCGAAAGATCGGCCGATCGTTTGCCGCCCGGTCAGCCGGCGTCCGCGGCGACCCTGACCGAGGTCCTGGCATGGCGCGTCGCGAGACATCCGGAAGCCCGGCACGCGATCGTGCTCCACGACGGCGACTCCGAAGTTCTGAGTTACTCCGCGTTGCTCGCCGGCGCGCAGACCATTGCGGCGGGACTGAACGAGCGCGGACTCTCCCGCGATGCGACCGTGGCGCTGATGCTCCCGACCTCGGTCGATTATCTGCAGGCCTTCTTCGGCGTGCTGCTCGCAGGCGGCGTTCCCGTCCCCCTCTATCCGCCGGCGCACCGCGCGCAGCTGGAGGAACACGTACACCGGCACGCCGAGATCCTCTCCAATGCCGCTGCAGAGGTCGTGATCACCTTTCCGGAGGCTCGGCTCGTCGCGCGTTTGCTGAAAGCGAGAGCTCCCCGACTGCGCCACATCCTGTCGGTCGCCGAGCTTGCGCCACCTGGTGCAGGCGCGATGCGCGCTCCAGCGGAGCACTCATCGCACGCAGCATCTGCCGATTCCGTCGCGCTGCTGCAATACACCTCCGGCAGCACCGGATCGCCCAAGGGCGTCGTTCTCACGCACGCGCATCTTCTTGCGAACATTCGTGCGATGGGAGCGGCCATCGGCGCGACCGAGCACGATGTCTTCGTGAGCTGGCTCCCGCTCTACCACGACATGGGTCTCATCGGCGCCTGGCTCGGCTCGCTCTACTACGGCTGCCTGCTGGTGCTGATGCCGCCCACGGCGTTTCTCGCACGACCGGCCCGCTGGCTGCGAGCCATTCATGATTATCGCGGCGCGCTGTCCGCTTCGCCCAACTTTGGCTACGAGCTCGCCGCGCGCCGCGTGCCGGACGAGGAACTGAAAGGCCTCGATCTCTCCTCCCTGCGGGTCACCTTCAACGGCGCAGAGCCGGTGCATCCCGAGACCCTCGCGCGGTTTCATCAGCGCTTTGCGCCGCACGGCTTTCGGCCCGAGGCGATGACCCCCGTATATGGGCTCGCGGAGGTCGGCGTGGGGCTCACCTTCCCGCCGCCCCGCCGCGGTCCGCTCATCGATCGCATCGATCGCGAGCAGCTGGCACGCCACGCTCTCGCGCGCCCGCTCCCCGCGAGCGCACCAGATGCCACGTCGTTGGTCTCATGCGGTGCGCCGCTGCCCGGCTATCACGTGCGCATCGTCGACGAGCACGGCGCCGCAGTCGCGGAGCGAGTCGAGGGAAACCTGCAATTTGCAGGACCCTCCGCAACCAGCGCGTACTATCGCAACGAGGAGGCGACGGACGGTCTTCTCGCGGGCGAGTGGCGCAACAGCGGGGATCGGGGGTATCTCGCCGCCGGTGAGCTCTTCATCACCGGACGAGCGAAAGACATCATCATCCGGCGCGGGCGGCACCTCTATCCCGAGGAGATCGAGAGCGCCGTCGGAGAGCTTTCCGGGGTTCGCAAGGGCTGTGTCGCGGCGTTTGGCGCGAAGGACGAAGAGGCCGGTACCGAAAAGCTCATCGTGGTCGCGGAGACTCGCGAGACCGACCCTGCGCGTCGCCGTGCGCTCAAGGCTCGCATCACCGAGTGTGTGACGGGCGTTGTCTCCGAGCCCGCCGACGAGATCATCCTCGCCCCTCCCCATTCCGTGCTCAAGACCTCGAGCGGCAAGCTCCGCCGCGCCGCCACACGCCAGGCGTACCTGGGGGGATCGCTCGGGCGCGCCATGCGCAATCCGGCCCTTCAGATGTCTCGGCTGATGTTCGAGGGCGCGACGCTCGCCGTGCGTCGCGCGGGTGACTGGCTTGCGCGCGTCGCCTTCGGCGGGTGCGCCTGGTGTCTCGTCCTCGTGGTGGGCGCGTGTGCGATCGCACTCTCGCTGCTTCTCCGGGATCCCTCCCGCATCTGGGGACTCAATCATCGAGCGGCGAGATTGCTCCTGCGCCTTTTGCACGTGCCCATGGTCGTCAGCGGAGCAGAGCGCGTCGATCTGCGCATGCCGCACATCATCGTGGCCAATCACTCGAGCTACTCGGACAGCGTGTTCATCGGCGCGCTACTCGTGCAGCCCCACCGCTTCGTCGCCAAGGCCGAGCTCGCGCGCGCGCCGCTGCTCGGGCACTATCTGCGCCAGCTCCAAACGCTGTTCGTCGAGCGGTTCGTGCCCGGGCAGAGCGTCGCCGAGGTCGGTCGGGTCCGCGAGGCGCTCCGCCGCGGCGACTCCTTCATCGCGTTTCCCGAAGGCACCTTCACCCGCGAGGTGGGACTCGCCGCCTTTCACCTCGGAGCCTTTCAAGCGGCGGTCGCCGCACGCGTGCCGATCGTCCCACTTGCCCTGAAGGGAACCCGTTCGGTGCTGCGCGACGGACAGCGGTTGCCCCGGCGGGCGCGCGTCGAGGCCGTGTTCGGCGACCCACTTGCGGCTCGGGCTGACGAGGAACCCTTTGCGGCCGCCGTTCGCCTGCGCGACGAGGCGCAC
>Ga0335074_10008926_pt1 | contig 13961 bp, 19 predicted proteins | sample Lox_Sample_23_FD_206715 | JGI IMG/M metagenome (GOLD analysis project Ga0335074, IMG submission 206715) | Soil microbial communities from Loxahatchee National Wildlife Refuge, Florida, United States - Lox_Sample_2.3 | ecosystem: Environmental > Terrestrial > Soil > Wetlands | place: USA...
AGCCAGTCTGCTCAATCTCTCTGCAAAATGGTTGAGAGGGTAGTACAACCGCTGCTCGGAGAGAACGCCGGAGCAGCCGATGGTCAAATTCTCGCCGATGAGATCTGGGCTCTACTGCACGGGATGTCAGCGCTTTATATGGACAGAGTCGCACCGTTTGATCTGGCCAGGGTCACCAATGCCGTTATGGCCTTAATCCAGGGCGCTCGTATGAGACAAAGTGCAAGTCCCAGGCGCAAGTCGATGAATTAACTCGCGATGTGTAGGCCAGTATTCGCCGATCTGCCCGGGCATAATCGTGGGCTTCATCGCAGTTCAGATCCTTCACTGTGAACGGCGGCAGAACCAGAAGCGGCGCCTGAAACGATCGTACAGATAGCACATCCAATTTGCATCGAAGGGAGAGCAAATGAAAATTCAAGGCCTTTCCATCCACGTTGAGCAGCATGGTTCAGGAAAACCGGCCATCATTTTTCTGCATTATTGGGGCGGGACCTCGCGCACCTGGGGCCAGGTCTCTGCCAGGTTGCAAGATAAATTCCAGACAGTAGCCTACGACGCGCGTGGCTGGGGGCGATCGGACAAGGCACCGGCAGGGTATGCACTGGCTGATCTGGCCGATGAAGCGCTGGCGCTCGTCCGCGAACTGGGAGTCAATGAATTTGTACTGGTGGGGCACTCCCTGGGAGGCAAGATCGCGCAGCTGGCCGCGTCCCGCAGACCCAAGGGGCTCCTCGGCCTGGTGCTGGTCGCTCCTGCTCCGCCGACGCCGCTGCGGTTCCCGCACGAGATGCACGAAACCCAGATACACGCATACGACAATCGCGAGAACGTACTCCAGACCATTCACCTTCTGAGTGCCCGGATGCCCTCGCCGGGAATCGTGGAGCAGATCGTGGAGGACAGCATGTCCGGGTCGCGTGAAGCTACTCTTGCATATCCCACCTCCTCGATCCTTGAAGATATCTCGTCTGAAGTGCCGAAGATTGCGGTCCCGACTCTGGTATTGGCCGGCGAACTGGATCAGCTTGACTCGATCGAGCAGCACCAACGCGAGGTTGTGGCCAGGATCGCAAATGCGCGGTTTGAGATCATTCCGCGCAGCGGGCATCTTATCCCGATTGATGAACCCGAAGAGTTGGCGAAGCAACTCGAGGACTTTGTTTTGTCCCTGAGCAAGTGAAAAGCAAGGAGTCGCTTCACGAAGATGCAACCCCATGATCAGGCTGAGAATTGCCTTTTGATATTCGGCGATGATGAACGGTGCCTGTTGTTGCCGATTCTCTTGCCTGGATCTATCGCATCCTCAGGGGCATCGCCTCAGTGTATGTTCCACCGTGCGAAGCCTGACCTGCGAATTGGCCGCGGCGGATGAGCGCGGCGAGGGTCTTCGCTACACCTCAATACTCGCGATTCGCTCTTTTTGCCGGAGCTGATGCCGCTGCCTTCGGCGATGATGGCCTCGGTAGTGAACTTGCACACCTGGTACTCTGGCCAATTCGCCTCTTCCTTGCTTCCTTGCTCATCGGCTTATGAACCTCGTGTACTTGTTGCGCGGGAATGCACGGCTATTCTACGTTTCGATGGTGGCGATGGTTCTAATCGGTTTTCTATATAGAGCCGTGCCATATTGCGGAACTCTTGCAAAGCGTTAGGTGGGAATCCCTGGAGCGTGGACGCCGCTTTGATGTTGAGCAGGATCACTAGGGCGACATCTGCGGCGCCCTTCTTCGATAATTTCGGGCTGTAGGTCATAGGCGTTTGCGCGATGTGCCGCAGGACCGCGCTCCGGAACTCCTCACGTTTCGCGGCCCAATCCGGGCCGGCGTCAAGAAGCTTCATAAGAGCAGGCCTCTTGAAGACGGGCTCGAAGAGCAGGGTCAGAAGATCGTCCGCTAATACTCGAACAGGCAGTGTGCGTACGTTCTTGTTAAACTCCCGAAATAGCATATCGAGATTTTCACGCGCGCCCGCGATGATCGTGTCCGCAATGCTCTCCTTGTTCGGAAAGAATCGATACAGCGAGCCGATCTTCGTATCCGAGCGGGCCGCAATCTCCGCCATAGTTGCAGCCTCATACCCTTTCTCTGCGATCACAGCCTGCGCCGCCTTCAGGATGGCAGCAACGCGCAACTTGCCGTTAGACCGCTGCGGGGTGTGAACGATCCGTTCCTGCTTTGCGCTTGACTTATGCGAGCGCTTACTCAAATAATGTTCCTTATGCGAGCCTGTACTCAATTATTAAAGTTTTAGTAACCCGAGTCAATTGCGAAAGCGCGAACCGCAAGGAGCGCTACTTGATTTGAGCGTCGTCACGGAGGAACTATGTCATCGCGGACCGCTGTCATCACAGGTGGGAACGCCGGCCTAGGCTATGCCTTTGCGTCTGCGCTGCTAGCCTCAAGAGAAGGGCCACCTTGGCATGTCATTCTGGCGTGCCGAAACATGGAACGTGGAGGTCCGGCCTTAGATCTGCTTGCCAATGCAGCCGGCGCGCGCGGCCGTGTTGAGATGATGCTTCTAGACCTGGCTTCCTTGATGTCGGCTCGCGCCTTTGCAACCGAATTGACAGGCCGGCTAGATGCAGGCGCTGTCCCTCCGCTGGAAGGCCTGGTGTGCAATGCTGGCGTCCAGTCATGGACTAGGCGCTCCGCCACGGCCGACGGCTTTGAAGCCACATTCGGCGTCAATCATCTCGGACACTTTTTGCGTGTCAATGCTCTGCTGCAGGGGTTGAAGCCCCCAGCTCGAATCGGCATCGCAGCCAGCGGAGTTCACGATCCGGCGAACAACTGGGGCCTACCCGCACCCGCGTAGAACGACACGACCGCTCTTTCACGCGGCGAACTGGGCTCCTCGGCTGCCCGGGACAAGCCCATTGCCCGCGGGCAGCGTTTGTACACCACATCGAAGCTGGCCAACATCTACTTCACCTACGCCCTGGCGCTGCGCCTGCCGCCCGGCATCACGGCGAACGCGTTCGATCCCGGCCTTACACCGGGCACGGGTCTGACCCGCGCAGCACCCGCGCCGATTCGATTCATTGCAAAGTACGTGCTGCCCCGAGCGATCCCCCTGCTTCGCCGCTCTTATAAGAATTCCAACGTTCACACGATCAAGGAGTCGGGTCAATCCATGGCGCGCTTGTTGATTGCCCCTGGCTTGACCGGCACACCGGGCAAGTACTTCCAGGAGCAGCATGAGGTTCGCTCCTCAGCTGAGTCGTACGGCGAAGCCCGCGAGGACGAACTGTGGCGAATCAGTGAAGGGCTGACCGGGCTTTGCTCAGTGGCAAACGCCTGATCGCGCCAACCATCAAAGCGACCAGAACAACATTCCGAGGTGAATGCCATGAAGAACAAAGTTTGGTTGATCATCGGTGCAAGCCGCGGCTTCGGCCGCATTTGGACAGAAGGGACCTCACCAAACTCTCCGGAACTCTTTCACAGATTATGGAGTATTGAATTCCACGCAGGACTGTATTCAGATCAGTAATAATGAGGGGCTGTTCCAGGTCGCAATCGTGAGGACTGCTGGGCGGCACAGAATGGGAGATCCCCGAGAGTATGTCATTCGCGAATATAAACCTCAGGCATCTGCGCTACTTCGTAGCCGTTGCCGAGCACGAGAGCATCAGTCGTGCCGCAAGGTTGCTACACGTCTCGCAGCCGCCGCTCAGCCGCCAGATGCGCGATCTGGAAGCCGAACTCGGGGTCAATCTCTTCCGAAGAGAGGCCCAGCGTTTGATTTTGACTGGATCCGGAGAAATATTCCTCAGGGAGGCGCGGGCGGTCCTGCAACGGTTTGACGACGCTTTGGCTTTGACAAGGGAATGGGCCAAGCGTGACGGCAAAAGGATCCGTGTTGGCCACTCTTCAGCCTCTTCACTCGACGCTCTACCGCGGATACTCCGCGCGTTTTATCTACTGCATCCTGACGCAACAGTGGACCTTCGGGCGATGCCGCCTGCACAGTTGAGCAAGTCATTGAGACGTGGCGAGGTGGACGCTTGTCTTCTCATATCCGGAGATCGAGCTGAACTGGAAGAATTCACGGTTGAGCAGATTGGTGCATACAGATTTCTGGGAGCAGTTCCGAAAGAACATCCATTGGCAAAGATGGAGAAGATCCCGCTGCGCGAGATCGCTCGTCAACCGGTCATCTCCATAAGGCGAGCGGTATTCCAGTGGTACAACGGATACATTTCGGAACTGCTCCGGCCCTTCAATCCCTCATTCAAGGCCGCAGAAGAGCACGACCGCGCGGAGAGTGTCATGGCAGCAGTTGAGGCTGGGCGTGGTGTTGCACTTTTCTACGACGTGTTTGCACCAGTCATCGGCGACCGCCTCGCCCTCCGAGATCTAACCCCAGCACCTCCTCCTGTTCCACTTCTGCTCTTCCACAGGCGAGACAGAGATGCATCTCTCGTGAGCAGCTTCGTTAAGGCAGCTAGAGCCGTCAAGGCTTCCTGATTTGCGAATAGCCTTGCATGTACGAGGCATGATCGAACTGACCTCCAGGCGCGAAGCGTCGAGGTTTCGCTTGGGTCCGGTTGCTGAAGCTGTAAGCCATGCCTTTCATCTTTCATGTACCCGACTCACCTCAGACTAGTACTGATTGCTGCAAATGAAAAACCGTGCAACAGGTCCGTGAAGAGATTCTATTAACACCCGCTTGTAGTATGCATCCCCCACTCCCCAGGGGAGTCGATATTCAGACTTATCCTTTCATCTCGGCCGTAGTCCGGCGGTATACCCGCTTCGCATCGTGTCGAACCGCTAAGGTATGGGTCAGCCTGATCGAATTCAGCATCCAATTCGGAGGGAGATAGCCCGAAAGGGCGTGCTTTCATGCGCCCCCAGCAAGTAGGGATGCCATCAGGAGAAGTCGTGCACTGCATCTTAAGACGAATCTTGCAACTCGTGATCTGCTTTTCGATACTTCTGCTCACAGTGCCCCTCACACATTAGGAGCCCAGATGACGGCTGGTAACGCGCAAGACCAAGCGATAGTCATACAGACGATCGGCGATGCGTTCAAGGATCTTGAGGCTGGAAATTTGTCTGCCTATCGCTCAAGGCTGACAAACGACTTCTACATGTTTGACGGAGGCAAGCGGTTTAGCTCCGACGTCTTGATCGCTCAGTTGCAAGAGATACAGGCGTCAGGAACGCATTACCATTGGCAGGTCACGAATCCTGACGTGCATGTGGAAGGAACGTCCGCTTGGATCGCTTACACGAACGATGGGCAGGTGACGACACCGACAGGTGTTCAATCGCGCCAGTGGCTCGAAACTGCTTTTCTACAGAAACAGGCGGGAACGTGGAAGATAGCCTTCTGGCACAGTACACCAGTTCAACAAGGGCCGCCATCTAAATGAGTCTTGACGCCCAGGCACCGAGGGCGACTCGAAGGCGCTCGATATTGAGTCGCCGGGAACAAACGCGGGTTCGAGACTCACTCCGCCATTCGCAGTGACAGGATGTTTGCATGAATTCTAGGAATGCACGCTTAACTGGGCTGACTTGCGTCGTTGCAGGGGCAGCGAGTGCAATCGGTCGCGCGGTGGCAGAACGCCTCGCTTGTAAAGGAGCTTTTGTGGTTGGTCTTGATGCGGTGAACCATACCACGGGCTCTATCTCCATCACGACAGACCTAAGCGAGGAAGACTCCGTCCGAGCGGCTTTCGTCCGAATCCATAAGGAGACGGGCCGCATCGATGTTCTCTACAACAATACTGGTCTCGTTTTGCCGGAAGACACGTCGGTACTTGAGACGTCAAGCGAAGTGCTCAACCGAATCTGGTCCGCAAACTTTCTCACGGCATGGCTCTGCTGTAAGCATTGTATCCCATACATGCTGCAAAACGATCCCCCGAGCGGGGCGGTAGTCAATTGCAGCTCTTTTCTCGCAGGAAGGGGATCGGCAACAAGGCAAATGTCCTACAACGCAGCGAAAGCAGCAGTCTCTCAGATGAGCCGCGATCTCGGGACAAATCTTGCTCGTCGCGGTGTTCGCGTGAATGCGTTCTGTCTTGGCCCTATCGAGACTCCCGCGCTGACTGAGGTCTTCCATCGCATCGGAGAACAGGAGAGGCATCGACGCTTTCTACATATGCCGTTGGGCCGCTTCGGGACACTCGAAGAGATCGCAGGCACCGTTGCATTCCTGGCGTCTAAGGATGCCGGCTTCATCACCGCCTCCGTGTTTCCAATTGACGGGGGTATTCAAAACGCCTTCACCGTCCCAGAATAGGCTAGGAGAAGGTGGGACATCAGTCGGCATTCACGCCCAGATTGAGATCACGGGAAATGCCGTTTTGCTGGAGTTCGTGCGCAAAAAGATGATCGGCAAAGCGCGGTGATTCATCTGAAAGGAGGAGCAATGGCGGAATGGTTTCCCGACGCTAGAAGCCCGTCAGAACAGCTGTTCTGGTTTGAAGACTCTGGGCTCTTCATGGCACAGCGTGGCGCCGCACCGAAGCGACCTAAACTCATTGGAACGACATAGGGTTCGCAAAGGCGCCATCGGACTATGATCCTTCAAGTCATGATTGGAATATCAAATATGAATAACATTGCTGACGACATCAACTGGGTACAGACAGGCAGGGGTCAAAGCGAGACGGTAGTCCTCGTTCACGCCATCGGTCAAGACCTCACTTATTGGGACCGGCAGATAGAGTGCCTGGCATCCACCTACAATGTCGTCGCTTTCGATCTTCCTGGTCATGGCAGATCGCGTGGCATCCCACAAGAGTGGTCTTTCGAAATGTCAACAGCAACGGTCGCGAAGCTGATCGAGTGTGTCAGCGCGCTGCCAGTGCACCTTGTAGGGATATCGTTCGGCGGAATGATCGCTCAAAGGTTGACCATAGAAAGACCTGAGTTGGTTCGCAGCCTTACCCTTATCGCCACTGCTCCCCGATTCTCCGATGAGGTGCGACTTGAAATGCGGCGCCGCGCAGAAACCGTTCGCGAGCAAGGCATGTCTGCGATACTCGAATCCACCATCTCTCGCTGGTTCACGGCGGATACGAGGTCACGGCGCCCAGACATCATCGATCGCATCACGAAAACTTTGCTCAATGACAATCCCGACATTCACGCGGCAATATGGGACCTCATCTCCGGTCACGACACTCACACCTCACTCGGCCGAATTCAATGCCCCACCATTGTCATGGTGGGCAACCAAGACCCGAGCACACCGCCGTGGGTAGCGGAGGAACTGGCTTCCGCCATACCAGGCGCCAAAATGATCGTCATTCCTAATGCTTCCCACATCGTCACCGTTGAAGCACCGGGGGCAGTAAATGAAGCTTTGAAACACTTTCTCAAATCGCTGCAAGGCTCCGCGTGAAAGGTGCGGGTTACAGCTCCCGGCGTTGAGCGATCGACAACCTGGGTAGAGGAACTCAAGCTACACCGGACAACTCGGGGCGTTGTTTTGTCTCAAGTGACTGAGCACTTCAGTGGGCCGGCCAGCCATTCGAGAACAATCGCCTAGCGGAGGACCCCCGAATTGACCCGCTGAATCAACGCGTTGCCGAATGCAAGTACTCTCATTTCGACCACAGAGAGGACCAGACTATCTGCTGCATCCTGCAACAAACCCTGAATCAGGGCGGCCCATTAGGAGCTACTTCGCAATGCCTCACGTTATGCAGATAAACCCCTCAGTTTGGAAATGCCGATCTTTACCAATGGATTCTACCTTGCCGAAACCACGTGATTTGCCGAGGTTCGGAGCGTTGTTGCGTATAACACGGGATCCTCTGCATGGAGAAAGTGCCCCCTATCTGGGAAAGAATGATACTCGAAGGTCTGGCCGGCTGCTTCAATCAGGCGCCGAACCTCTTCAACCTGTACGTCGGAGAGGGAGCCCATAAGTATGTCTCCGACCGGACTGATCTTTCGGAAATGGTGCGTGAACAAGACGGGCACCTTCACTTGAGCAAGTATCCGGGAGTGATTACAAGAGGCTGACGCAGTTCCAGTCAGGAAGGCTCGAGCCCATTCGGGGTCGTACTCCTTCATGTTCTGAGGTTGAACGTCGCCGTAGGGCGCGAAACGGTCCATTTCCGTGGGAAGCGCCGCTTTGGCGGCGGTAACATACCCTTGCCAATCTCCGACAGACCACTGATCACCGAGAAAGTTAACTCTAAGTGCGAACATGATACTGTATGCGCCTTGTCGTATGGAGTGGCCGCAAGCCGGTGTCAATTCCGAAGAAAAGAGTGGCGCATCTTCGTAAAAGGCGCCGCGAACGAGATTGGGCGGCGCATACGCGGAAAGCCGGGCCGACAGCACTCCGCTGGAAGAGAGGCCCGCAACGATGCATGGTTTTCTGATGACAATGTGGATAAAGCGAACTAGTGTAGGGCGCCGTTAATTCTGGCGATTATGTTTCGGCCATATGCGCGTTACAAACCGTGGATTCATTGGTTATCTGACGATTGGGCGCGTCATGGATATACGTCAATCTGCATGACGCACTACACTAGATCATAACCCATGTTGTCGATTGCATAAATCTTAAAGTCTTCTGCGAGTAGTTGCATCGCCGCCTCGTAGCCCCACCAAGACTCGGTCTGCCCTGGGATAAGCAGAAGAGCAGGAGCATCCTCAGGGCCAGTAGAAGCGTAGTTCACGTTGATCTCACCTAGATCCACTACTTGCTCCGGATACGCATGCGGTATGTAGGCCTCGTCTTGGAAGGCAGGTCCAAATCTGAAGCTCATGAGAGTCTCTCTTGACTGGACCGAGGCTTGACACTCTTCGCTGCGGATTCTAGTTTATGGCGGTTCTCGATACCTTCACTGCCTGAGAAGCGACATAACCGGTATACGGCAGGCGCGCTATGCGGGCTAAGTCTCCGACAGTTAACCACCCCCGCAACGTTCTACTTGAACTTGCTCCGCGTATCGGGCCAACTTGTTTACCGCTCGCTGCATGAATCGGGCGAGGTAAAGCTGCATGAACCAGCCCGCCAGCGGGAACGACATGCGGAAAACACCACGCCAACATATCTCCGTACCACCCTCCGGCGACGAAGTTAACGCAACATCACCTCTGTAATCATGAAGCATGCCGTCAAGGACTATGTAGCTGAACTTACGATCAGGAATAAGCTCGACTATCTGCTCGCGGCTCACATACTGATTCGTTCGGACCAGGCGGATCTCACCGACTCTGCTGACCGCCGCCGCACTTCCATCCACTGAGCTGCTGGGCTCAATATCGACCGCATCGACGCCCATCCATTCCGACCAGGACCTTCCGTCGACTAGAAGCGCGTAGACGATGCTGGGCAGTGCTTTAGATGTTCCCATTACCTCGTATTTCTGCATTGAAATCGCCATTCAACTCTCAGTTCTTGCATCTTGTGTTTAGGCGTTCCATTCTTGACGCCGTACGCGGCTCCTGCACCTTCAGATCGTATTTAGGGACATCTGCGCTTGAGCTGTCAAAAACGCCCCCTCATGTTCGTGCTTACGAAGTTAGAGCATGAATCTGAGTCAAAGGCTGAAACAAATCTTCGGCGGGCGCCCAGATTCGCTAAGCACCTGAACAGGTAATCTGTCGCAGGGCCGTAAGTTAGAAACTCCAAACATGTCCGCTACCGTACCTCGAATGGCTGCGGCGAGGGCGTCGTAAGGTTCAAGAGGTGGCTGCATGGCGGCCGTCGGCGCTGATCGAAATGGCGCCGATCCGTAGAACGTTGTGCATACGTGTTGATCGTTCCAGTCACTGGCTAACTCTAGCAGCTCTCTTCCATCATGCACGGGCAATAAAGAGGACGAATAGTTCTGACATACGTTGTATTCCCCGAAGGCCGCGTTTGGAACCTTCACCGGAGCGGGTGCACTGGTTTACTCCCCGGAATTATCTTGCGAAGAATTCTTGAAGACGATCTCTCCATCTTCCGCCGATACAGAGCCATTTGCCTCATGTAGAACCTGGCCGATGACTACGAGTTCACCCGCCTTCGCTCCGCCGAAGCCAGCGTCAAAGTTCCCTCGCCCAAGCTCGAACCAGATGTTCCGCGGCGCATGCTTGAAATAGCGACCGGACTTGGTCACGATCTTCTTGCCTGAAAGTGTTATAGGTCCGAAATTCCATCCGTCTCGCGGAGTGCGAAACACCACGTCGCAATTTGCCGTTCCGCAGAGTTTATAGGTCATGAAATACACACCCGCCGATGTCCCCGAAACCACCGCCATGCCAGGGCGTGCCGCAGGGTTGGCGAGCGCCACGGTATCCCGCTTGTCTTGCCAATGGGAACCATCAAAGGTCCATATTTGACTCAGTTTTGGCTGCAACACGAGTCAGTTTCGTAAGACCAAAACATAACGAGGGCGCCGTCAGCGGACACCTCGAACTCCGGTTCCCACAATCCATCCTTCTTGACCGCTCTGCCGTCTCTACAGGCTCCGCCTTGAACCGGCGCGCCGACGAAGGTCTATGTGCGTCCCCGGTCTTGACTCGAATAGACGTCCGTGGACATCATGCCGTGATCACAGAAATCGGCCGAGTACAAAAGGCTTCCTGCTTCGATCGAGCCGACAGATCGTGGTACCTCGCACAGAACCGCACAATACTGGAGAACGGCGTCGAAGCGACAACTGTTCCGCGCAACCTTGTTGAAGCTGACGCCATCATCCATGCTTTCATACACGACTCCTGGTGCGACGCCTGCGATGATCTGATTGCGGTCAGCTCCGAGTCCGGTGCGGACAAGTCGCGGGTTGGCGGATAGTTTATCCGGGTCTTGAGAAATCGGAGTACGAACGGATTGCTGCCCTACTGCTCCCATCCACGTGATTGACAACAGCGGCAGCAAGTGCAACAGCGTTCTCGCAGTCATCAGCGTTCTCTTCATCTGCGGCACGAGAAACCGCTGGCGGTTATTAAGCCGGTTGTGTTCAAACCCAATTGGCGCAACCTATAGCGCATCTGCTCGAGTCATTGGCCGGGAGTAGTCGTTAAGAAAGTCGTTATAGACGAGTGTGCCCGAGCCTTCGGTAGCACTTGTCGGTGAGTAGCTGTCATAGTTGTTGTACGTCCATGGTGCCACGTGCGAGACGACAAAACGGGTAACGTCGAAGGCTCCCGTACAGATCGGAATCGAATGGCTTCGGACATAGTTGACGAAATCGACAGCCACTTGGTAATCCGAGAGATTTCCCAGACCGAGGGCCAACCCGGTGGGGGCCGACCACTCGTCTGCCCACACCGGTACTGACTTGCTCGGCTTGCCGAACTCCTCGTCCCATAACGACTCGTCCGATAGACCATGCTGATAGGGATGAACGGCGTACACGACGCGATTGAGCGGGTCCGCGACGGTAAGAACGTTCTGTAAGGTTGCCGAAGCCTCGGAGATCGGCGGCTGGTTCGGGTTAGACGGATCGGTCGCTTTGACGCCCAGTCCATCGACCACAAGAACGTTGTGCGCTCCATTGCCCCGGATATGGTTCGTCAGTGTCTGCATCCCAAGGTAGGACTCCCCCTTGTACTCTCCACCGTTCAGCCATAACTGCCAGTTTGACGCGGAAGCCATGAGCGACGGTTCGTTGTACAGTTCGAACATTATGCCGCGGTCCGATCCGAACACAGTGGTGAACAAGTCCCAATCGTTCTGCGTCTCACGAGTGGGCAACGGGGCCTCGGCTGTGTCGCCCGTAATCATCTCGTCCTGCATCATGATCAGGACAACAAAACCGTCCGCTCGTGCTTGCTTGATCGCCTCTACGACATCGTTAAAGTATTGCGGATCGTAGAGAGTCGAGTTGGGGTCCAGAGCAGGCTGGCTGATTTGGAATCGAATGGTATCGGCGTGATAGGCGTGAATGGCCGCAAGTTCGTCGGACCCGTAATTCAACTGTGCATTCAGGAGAGCGGCAGCCTGCGTGTCTGTCGGTGCTTCCGCTTTTAGCAACGCGAGGGGGCGTACAAATCCTTGGAGAACTACTCCGCGTGACAGCCATGGACTTCCGTTCAGCGTCATCTGCGTCCCGGCAACGCCTACCACCTGCTGCGCCGTTGGGCCAGAACTCGCTATTGTCGAAGAGTCACTACAACCGATCGTAAGGCACGCTGCCAATAACGATGACCCAAGAAGGCAGAATCCCAGATCCGCTCTCCATCGAGACCGCACGCTCGATGCTGTTACTCCACACACTCGGCTTGATTGTCCTCCGAATTTGATAAGCACACCTTCTCCTTTGATACTGCTCTTTCGTATAAGATTCATCCTGATCGAAACAGGTGGAGACCTTTTGGGTCTACCTCAATACGGGAAAGGTATAGCCGGCCTGGATATCATGGTGACGGCGGAATAGGCGGGTGAACGGTGGGCAATCGTTCGCGAGGAGAACGGCAGTTAGGTTACTTCGCTCCATCTCTCTTGTGTAGAGTGCCCACTAACACAATTACACCATTGCAGTGATCCGCAATGAAGATTGGAGAGGAGAGGGTTGGCACTCGGAGCCGCGCTAGTACTCGCTACAGTTTGGTTCCTCCTGGGCAATCCTGTAATGGCGCCCCACGCGATCATTGCTGCATTTCCACACTCGGCAGCAGTGGCGCAGGATCCCGAAAAAAAGGGCTCGCTGCGAGCAGAGCAGAATAGCACCGCGACCCTAATTGCCTGGGTGGGCGAGCCGCCTCAAGGGGGCGTAGAGGAGTTCAAGAAGGCAGGGATGCAAACAGTTCAGCCACACATCCTGACAGCTGAAGAACGCACAACGGTAACGGCCGCACTGGCTTCGTTGTCGACGCTTGATACGCGCGTCCCTAAGGAACACTTGCATACTGTGGCTTTCGTTGTGGGTGTCCCCGGGGAAGGCACTGGGCTCACTTCTCCCGCTGAAAAGGCAGGCCTCTACGCCATAACGCTACGCGCCAGTGTTATCGAAGAACCTCTTACAACACTCTTGACCAACAAGGGGCGTCGAGTTTGCACAGAAGATGGCTCCGGAGTGACCATCGCGGTTGCGGGAACAGGAACAAATGCTCTCACCTACGTGTTGTTGCATGAGTCGACGCATGTGCTGGACATCAGTTGCGGCATCACGGCCGACTCAAGCAGCAGATTTGTTCAGGACATCTGGACGAGCCACTCAACTCTGGCTCCATCGCTCGCAGTGCTTGCACTAAAGACATACTTTCGCGACGGCAATCCACTTCCCGTGGCAAAGGCTTCAAGCCTGTATGACGCATTGGCGCAAACTCTCTTTGTGAGTGTGTACGCTACGTAAGCGTGATTTTCTGGCCGCCTTCCCTGACTTTCGTTGACGGTTCAAGCTTGACTTGTGATGTCGGGAGGAGCCTGGATGGTAGAGGATGGCGACCGAATGGTATCGCCGTGCAGCAGAACGCGGTCACGCCGATGCGCAGTACAATCTCGGCTTCATGTACCTGCTCGGAGAGGGCGTGCAGGCAAACCCGAACGAAGGGTTGCGATGGCTGCGGCTTTCGGCGGATCAAGGAGACGAGAGCGCCATTCGCCTAATTGCTGATCTGTATCGCGACGGCATGTACGGTGTTTCCGCTGATCCGGCGGAAGAGCCCCTATGGCAGGAGAGGTACAGAATGACGGACCTGTCCCAGACGTGTCACCGGCAACTGTGGCCAAACGTCGCGTTATTAAGTAAGCAACATCCGCAGAAAGGACAGCTGAGTGGTTGTCCGAATCGCGGGACGCTAGCTTCCTGATACAGATTCAAGCTGGACCAGTGCTTATGGCGATTGTGGGAAAATTCAGAGGAGCGAAATCAGCTACGACGGTTCGCGGCGTTACGCATTCTGAGTTTGCCAGAAACCATGCTCAGGAGCCTCGCCGAACCCTGTCGGCGACTGCACTCCGCGGGTTCTTCAATATCGCCCGAAAGTGGAGACTAGATGACAACCAGATGCGCGGCCTTCTCGGCGGCATCACCCCGTCCAAGCTCC
>Ga0335074_10008928_pt1 | contig 13959 bp, 11 predicted proteins | sample Lox_Sample_23_FD_206715 | JGI IMG/M metagenome (GOLD analysis project Ga0335074, IMG submission 206715) | Soil microbial communities from Loxahatchee National Wildlife Refuge, Florida, United States - Lox_Sample_2.3 | ecosystem: Environmental > Terrestrial > Soil > Wetlands | place: USA...
TGCTCGTTGCCGCGGTCGCGACCGTCCTGCGGTCGGCCGCCATCGGCCCGTTGACGAGGCTGGCCAGGGAGGCCAGGCAGGTTGCGGCCGGGGACTTCGGGCACGAGGTGATGCCCGTCGGCCCGCGCGAGGCGGCGGATCTCGCGCTGGACGTCAACCGGATGCGTGAGCGGATCCTCAGCGAGCTATCGGCCGTGCAGGCGGCAAACACCGCGCTCCAGTCCAGGGCGCGGGACCTCGAGCGATCGAACTCCGAGCTTGAGCAGTTCGCCTACGTTGCCTCGCACGACCTGCAGGAGCCGCTGCGGAAGGTCGCCAGCTTCTGCCAGTTGCTTCAGCGGCGCTACATCGGACAGCTCGACGCTCGGGCCGATCAGTACATCGAGTACGCGGTCGACGGCGCCAAGCGGATGCAGGTCCTGATCGATGATCTGCTGGCCTTCAGCCGGGTCGGCCGGGTGGACCGCGAGGCGGCGCTGATCTCGTGTGCCAGTGCGCTTTCCGCGGCGCGCGTCAACCTCGCCGCCGAGATCAGGAGTTCCGGTGCGGTCATCGAGACCGACGAACTGCCGGTCGTCCGGGCCGAGTTCTCGCTGATCACCTCTCTATTCCAGAACCTCGTCGGCAACGCGATCAAATTCCGCGGCGAGAAGCCGCCGTACATCAGGATCTCGGTGCAGCGCGTGGACCCGTTCTGGCAGTTCTGCGTGGCCGACAACGGCATCGGGATTGAACCCGAGTACGCCGAGCGCATCTTCGTGATCTTCCAGCGCCTGCACGATCGCGCCAGTTATTCAGGGACTGGCATCGGACTAGCAATGTGCCGGAAGATTGTTGAGTACTACGGCGGCAAGATTTGGCTGGAAACCACGGCCAGCGAAGGCGCCGCATTCTGCTTCACCTTGCCGATACCGCCTGAGGACGAGGAGACGACCTAACATGGCCGACCGTGGTGGCCCTGAGCTTACCGATGTGCTGCTCGTTGAGGATGACCCTGGCGACGTGCTGATGACCAGGGAAGCCTTTGAGCACTTTCGAATTCGTAACACGCTGCATGTGGTGGGCGATGGCGAGCAGGCCTTGCTGTTCCTGCGCCGGGCGGGCGAGTACACCGGCGTGCCCAGGCCCGGCCTGATCCTTCTCGACTTGAACCTGCCGCGGCGTAACGGCCTCGAGGTACTGGCCGATCTCAAGTCCGATGCTGAACTGCTGTCGATTCCGGTCGTCGTGCTGACCACGTCGCAGGCGGAGGAGGACATCCTGCGCAGCTACTCCTTGCATGCGAACGCCTACATCAGCAAGCCGGTCGACTTCGATCGTTTCAACGACGTGATCCGGCAGATCAACAAGTTCTTCCTGACCCTCGTGGAGCTGCCGAACTAGCGGTCCGCGTTTGGCCCCGTCTCTGGACGGTACCTGGAGCCCAGTCGTGGCCTGGTGCCACGGCCCTGACATTCACGCGGGAGCCGGATATGAAGCCGTCAACCGGACTGTCTCTGGCGGCGCTTGGTGCCATCCTTGCCTTCGCCGTCCACGGTCACCTGCCCTATATCAACCCGAACGCGGTCGGCTGGGTGCTCATGCTGGTCGGGATCGGCGGGATCTTCGCGCCCAGGGGAACGCAACGCTGGCTACGGCAGCGCCTGATCATGCGCGACGGCAGGTACGGGCCTGTCGTTGAAGCCAGCGACATCGAGTACTCCCGTCGCCTCATGCCCGGCGGCCTGCTGGTCTCGGGCGTGGACGAGGACGACATCGCGGGCAGCACCATCGAGGAGAATGTCGTCGAGGAGTAGTGGTAGCTGTTCTCGGCGGCACTCTCGCGATTAGAGTGGATCTTGTGCGGGCAGGCGAAATCGTAGTGGCGGCTGAGGCTATGCTTCGGCGGGAGCATCGTGCGTGCCGCACCGTCTACCGGCGCGAGTGGAGCATCGGCGTCGGTGCCACAAGAGTCGACGTAGCGGCGATCAACGGCCGCATCATCGGATGTGAGGTAAAGAGCGCTCGCGATAACTTCGGACGGCTGCCGTCACAGGTAGAGTTGTACAGCGCCATCCTCGACACTGCCGTGCTCGCCGTGGAAGGCCCCGCTGCTGCCGAACGAGCCAGGCATCTGCTGCCGAACTGGTGGGGTATATGGCTGGCCCGGCCGACGGCGCGAGGTGCAGTTTTCGACGTGATACAAGAGCCTGGCTCTAATCCCTCGCCTGACCCGATGTCAATCGCTCAGCTGCTTTGGCGGGATGAAGCATACTCAATCCTTGACACACGCGGCCTGAGCGGTGGCCTAAGGAAGGCGACCAGATGGCGCTTGTGGGAGGCGCTCGCAGCGCAGCTGCCACTACCCGAGTTGCAGCTTGACGTTCGAAATGCGATCAAGGCTCGTCCAGAGTGGTAATGCGCCGCACGACAAAGTCGAGATGGTGCGTAGTGCCCACTTCTCGCCAGGTCGCTGCGTTGCCGGGACCCTTGCTTCGAGGGTTAGCGATCCTGGCATCAGCGATGCCTAGGGCAGCACCGACGAAATCGGGGTGGGTCGCAATCCTCTCGCATATCTCAAAGAACTGGTCGTGGCCACGAGGGTCGTTAAGACGACCCTTTAGCACTAGCCACCTGTCGGCTACGCAGTAGCGCAACTGGGGAACGGACCGGTACGGGAGGCCAGCGACGAGGCCCGGATGTGTTACGGCGTAGTCCCCGAACGTCGGAATCCGCGGAAGCCGCCTTCGCTGTCGGAGGTAGTCATAGAGAGTCGCGTCATACCGTGGCGCTTCACCGAGCGTCCAGGGCTCGTACGCAGATAGGTCGGACGGGAAGGCACCTCCCGTGACGACGATGTTGCGCCATTCATCCACAGCTGACAGCCCACGCAGTGCGTCAGCGACCAGGCGGGCGCCAGCCCGGACACTCAGGTCGCCGTTGACGACGCCTGGATCCAATATCAGATCCACGTCGCGCCGTTCAACGCGAAGGGCGTTCAGTAGCTCCGTCAGGGCTTCCTCAATGTCTTCGGAGTCCTCGTCCAAATCCTCGGTGCCGAGGCGGAGTGCCACACCACGGTGCAGGTCCGCGTGCAGCGTTGCGGCATCGCGATAGGCCCTTCGGTCGCCGTCCAGATGGACGACCGGCGTCGCGTCAATCCCGTGGTCGATGGCCGCCATCACAGAATTGCCTAGAGTTCCGAACTCGTCGCCAGGAACAGGATCAGGCGGAAGGAAACCAGCATCAAGTAGCAATCGGCTCCCAGCCCACGTCTCCAGTCTCTTCGCCGTGCGACCAATTACGGTCCGGAGTTGGCTGGGTCGTTCTGGTTCTTCGACCGACCCTGGAACTATTTCCAATAGCGGCAAGATCGCTTGCCTGGTCAGTGGCTGAATGGCCGCCAGCGCCGCGAGTTCACCTTGACGCCCCTTCAGGACAGGTACGTACAGTACCTCAGGCACCGATCTTCACCTGCCCTCGGCTCTGAGCTGTTCACCGTCGCGCTCACGGATGATTGGGACACGGCGCGGACCCAGCTTGACAGCGCCTGAAGCCGGTGAGTGCGATTCGTCAGGCTCGGAGACACTTGTCGCGTTCAGCGTGTCCAGCCGCTCTATCACCCACTGGCGGATAAGGACGGATGGCTGCATATGAAGGCTATCGGCGGCTTCCCTGAGCTTGCGAAGTTGGGAAACGGGGATCCGCACCGCATAAACCTGGGATGGATCTGCTGCACGTCTGCGTCCACGCTGACCTGGGGCTGGCGTCGTCTCGCCGCGCTCCTCAGCGTCGGCGCGCTCTTCGGCTTCGGCGGCCTCGCGGGCGAGCATGTCCCGAACGCTCTCGCTCATTGGCCCTCCTCGTATTGCTCGATTTCAGATGGCTTGGCAGCCCAAGCGTTGGCACCCCACCACCGGGTTCTCGGCGGATGATCTTTGGGCGCCACTATGACTGTTACGACAAAGCCTGCCGACGGCGAGCGCCCTGTCACCTTGACTGTCAGGCCCGTCTTGCTGCCCGCAGAGCGCACCCACCGGCGCTCGTCCTGGCAAGCCTCGGTTGCCCACTCGGTGGCCACATTACGTTCGCCGGCCCCTTCCGTTCAGACCGGCGAGCCGGGTCGTGCTCATCAATCTCTGACCAGTCGACGTCTTCGAAAACGAGGTCGGCATATGGCACTCCCTCGTAGTGGAGCTCACCTGCCGGCATGCTGTTAGCCAACCTCCGTATTACGGAAATCACTATTATTGCAGATAGTGTATTACGCCGGGCTCCTAGCCGCAACCAATGGGCCCCCGGAGGCGTCCCGTGAACAGAGTGAACTCAACTACCGGCGCCACAGATAAGAGGGCGCAACTAGGGACGCCCGCAGACACTCCACTCTTAGGTCAGGCGAGGCGCGGGCTGACAACCTGCCACTCGCTTCAACAGCCGACCCCTGACCTCGGGCGCAAAGACTCAGGCCGTCAGTCGCTGGCCCTCACCACGCCAATGGGGCAAGACACACCAGCACCGTGGTCCGGGCAGTACCCGTACGTATTTTTACCGCTTGCAAGATACTGCTGGTGCTAGCCGGCTGTCTCTGACTTGTTGTGCCGGAGTTCGCAAAGAGGCGTTTGCCTGGCCATACGCGGGTAGCTGAAGGCCACGGGGTAGCGCCCGGCGGACGACGAAACGGCTTGGAGCGGCAATGAGTTTGCCAGTGGGGCAGCAGCGGGTTCTAGACGGCATAGAAGACGCCCTCCAGGCGAGCGAGCCGCGGCTGGCATCGATGTACGCGATATTTACCCGCCTTACGAAGAACGAGATGCGGCCGCGACGCGAGGAACTGCCCGTAGGCCGCTTGCGGCTTGCCTGGTTCCGCCGATGCCTGTCGGTGCGACGGATAGTCAGGGTAATTACGCCAAGACGCTGGGGACCGCTGCCACGCGCTCTCGTCCTCGCTCAGATCATCACCGTACTGGCGGCGCTCGGCGTGCTGATAGGCCTGACCGTGCACACCGTAAGGGGCGCGTGCAGCAGCGGCCTCGGCGTTCACCCCGCCCTGACCCACACGCGGGCCGACTGCCGGGCTCAGGCGGGATACGCGACCAACACGATCCCGAAATAGGCGTGGCCTAACAAACCAGGCAGCGGGCCAGGTGACCCCCCAAGCACCTGGCCCGCTGCCTTGTCGTAGTGACGTAAGACGATCATCGGGCCGGATGCGGAGCATCCGGCCCGATGATGACTTACTGGTTGAGTTGCCGAGTCTTCAGCTCATGCGGACTGCGGCTGGGCGAGCCGCTGCTCGATCTCCGCGAGGTTCTGGCAGAGCATCCGGTACTGTCGCAATTCGCCCCGCAGTTGCTCGGTATCCCGATGATCGGAAGAGTCACCCAGACCGGCCGCGAGACCATCGCGGCGGCTGCGCAGGCTGTCGACCAAGCTGCTCATCGCTGCGTCGGTGGCCTCTGCGGCCATCCCGACCGCGCCCGTCGGGTCGTCGACGAACGCGGCCTGGATGTCGCGCCACTCCTGGCCGAGTTCGGTTCCTGAGGCATGCCTGCCCGCAACTGGCCCGGCCTCGGCAGCGTCTGGCTGCCCGACGTCGGCGACTTGCTGCTGGCCCATGTCGGTGGCCGTCCCGGCCGAAGCGAGGCCGGTGTCGGCGGCCTGCGTCATCGGGATGGGGCCGGTGTCGGCGCCCTCTGACTGCGCAGTCTCCGCGGCCTGGCCGGCCGCAGTGGCGGGGGCAGGCGTGACGGGTTCCTCCGCCGCGTCGTCGGCGAGGGGCCGCTGGGGCTCCTCCTCGATCACCTCGGCCACGATGACGTCGTCGGGGTCGGCCACGATCACGTCGCCGTCGAGTTCCGCCGACTCGGCTTCTGTATCGGTGTCCGCGTCCGCGTCGGTGTCCGCATCGGTGTCGGTGTCGGCATTGGCGCCGACTTCCGCCACCGTGTCGGTCTTGGCCTCAGCGCTTTCTGGGTCAGCCAGGTCGTCGGCTTCCCCGGATTCCGTACCCGGCTCGGCCTCGGTGTCCTTGGACAGGCCGACACGTCGCCAGAAGGCATGTCCGGCCGATGTGTCGGCTGGCTCCTCGCTGTCGCCGTTTGGCGGGCCGAGCTCGTAGTCCTGATCTTGCTGTGAAGTCACTGCTGCCGTCCTTGCTGCCACGAAGGGTCGTCTGCTAGGTCTGAGGCTGGGGTGGTAACCCGCGCTTGGTCTTGCGGGTACTGGTCCATGGCGGTCGCGTCAGGTTCCTCTACGACCGGCATGCCATCGGGGTCGGTGGGGGTCGGCACGGCTTCGTCGGCCTGGGTGCCGTTTGCGACGCGCGCGGCGTGCCGGCCGGGCGTCGTGGGACTTGGCGTCGCACCGCCAACGCCGAGCAGGTCGTCGAACAGCTCGCGGTAGTGGATCAGGGCCTGGCGAAGGTCCTCAGTGTCCGTGCTCCCGTGAGCGACGTTACGGGTAATTTCCTGCGCTGCGCGGAAGTGGCTGACGGTCGCGGCGTGGTCCACAGAGAGGTCGGCCATGGCCTGATCGTCGTCGGTCGCCGGGTATCCGCGTTCCCGCATGACGGTGGTGACGAGCGAATAGGCGTCGGTGACGGCGGCTTCAGGCGTGTCGACGAACTGCTCCTGGATCTCCTGCCACTGCGCCAGGTAACGGTCTCTGGCCGCCTCGCTCAGCGGACGGATATTGAGCTTGCGGACGCGCCGCTGGCGTTCGGTCAGTTCGGCTTCGGCGCGAAGCCTGCTGTCCTGCTCGCTGACAACCCGGTCGTACTCAGGACCGAATTGCTGCTGCAGGCGCTTTCTGCGCGCCGTCATCGTGAAGGCGATGATCAGTGCGATCGCGACTATCACGACCACAATGATTACCGCCACTGTGGCGCTGGACATGGGGATCCTCCTGACTTCGGGTCCCCATTCGCTCCCCTAGTTCCGGCGATTCAAACACGCCATTCGCTGGCTGGCCGAGCAGCCCGGTACGCAGACTGGTCCTGGCACGATGCAGCCTGGACATGACCGTACCTAGCGGCGTGTTCATAATGACGGCAATCTCGCGATAGCTAAAGCCTTCAACATCAATCAGGTACAGGACCTGACGGAACTCTTCGGGCAAAATCTGGAGCGCCGTGACCAGGCGGGTAGCCGGAATCTTGGAAAGCACGGCGTCCTCGGCCGATATCGATGCGGCTGCGAAACCTGATCGTTCGCCAACGCCAAGATCCTCGACCGAAGGAACAGTAAGCAGCGGCTCACGCTGACGTTTTCTGTACCCATTAATGAAAGTGTTCAGCAGGATGCGATGCAGCCAGGCTCTCACATTTGTATCAGGCGTGAACCGGTGAAACGCTGCACACGCCCTGGCAATGGATTCCTGAACAAGATCTTCGGCGTCCTGGCTGTGCTTGGTCAGCTGCAGCGCCGCGCGCAGCAGCTGTCCCTGGTACGGCAGCGCGTCGCGTTCGAACCGCTCCGCCAGCTCTGGACTCATCCGCTCAAGGCCGTACCGGCTCACGACTCGCCCTCCCGTCCGGTGCCACCGCCATCTACCATCAATCACGCAGGTCAAACCCAGCCGGGTTCAACCTGAGGGTTAGCTCTGGATGACCGCCAGCGCGGCTGAAGGCATGACCAGCGTGCCGTCAGCAGCCAGGCGAGTGCCTGGCTTGCTGGCCGCGAGCACCGTGCCATGGGCGGCGCCTGCGGGCAGGGTGCTCAGGTTCGGTCCGAGATTCGCCGCGATCCGCAGGCGGCCGCGCCGCACCAGAATCCAGCGTTCGGCCTCGTCGTAGGCCGCCCCGACCTCGTCCAGGCACGGTTCGGTGAGTTCTGCCCTGGTGCGTCGCAGCGCGATCAGGTCGCGGTACCAGGCCATTAGCTCGCGCGCGGCCGGGTCGGTGAGTTCCGACCAGTCCAGCTTTGACCGCTCGAACGTGAGCGCGTCCTGCGGGTCAGGGATGTCGCCCGCCCGCCAGCCGTGCGCGGCGAATTCGGCCCGCCGCCCGTCGGCGACGGCCCGGCCGAGGTCTTCGTCGGGGTGATCGGTGAAGTACTGCCAGGGCGTGCGGGCGCCCCACTCCTCGCCCATGAACAGCATCGGCGTGAACGGGCTGGTCAGCATCAGGCCAGCTCCAACCTTGAGCAGGTCAAGCGGCAGCGTCACGCCGATCCTGTCTCCGGTCGCGCGGTTTCCGACCTGGTCGTGATTCTGCTGGAATGCGATGAATGCCTCGGCCGGCAGCAAGCCCGTCGGCACCGGCCGGCCGTGCGATCGGCCACGGAACTGCGACCACGTTCCATCGTGGAAGAACACCCTGGTCAGGGTCTTGGCGAGCGCCGCCATCGAGCCGAAGTCGCAGTAGTAGCCCTGGCGCTCCCCGGTCAGGGCGGCGTGCAGCGCATGGTGGAAGTCGTCGCTCCACTGCGCGGTCAGGCCGTAGCCGCCGTGGTCTCGCGGCGTGACCAGGCGAGGGTCGTTGGCGTCGGATTCCGCGATGAGCAGCAGCCTGCGCCCGAGCCGGGCCTCCAGGCGTCCCAGCGCCACGGCCAGTTCCTCCAGCAGGTGCAGCGCCCGGTTGTCGGCCAGCGCATGCACCGCGTCCAGGCGCAGGCCATCCAGGTGATAGTCCCGCAGCCACATGAGGGCGTTCGCGACAATGAAGCGCCGCACCTCGTCCGAGCCTGGCTGGTCGAGGTTGACCGCGGGTCCCCAGGGTGTCGTGTGTGCGTCAGTGAAGTACGGCCCGAAATCGGCGAGCCGGTTGCCGACGCCCGCGTGGTTGTACACGACGTCAAGCAGGACGGCAAGATTCCGCTCATGACAGGCGGCAACGAACCGCTTGAGCCCGTCCGGCCCGCCGTAGGGCTCATGGACAGCCCACAGGCCAATGCCGTCGTATCCCCAACCGTGACAGCCAGGAAAGGCTGCCACCGGCATGAGCTCGACGACGTTCACTCCGAGCGAGCTCAGGTGATCGAGGTGGCCGATCGCTGCGTCAAAGGTGCCCTCGGCCGTGAAGGTCCCGATGTGCAGTTCGTAGAGCACCGAGCCGCGCAGCTCCCGGCCGCGCCACCCGGCGTCGGTCCAGGCGAACTCCTCGTGGTCGTACAGCTGGCTGGGACCATCGGGCCCAGACGGCTGCCGGAGTGAACGCGGATCGGGCAGCGGGCCGCCGTCACCGAGCAGAAAGGCGTACCTGGCGTCGGCGGCGCAGCCGGGCACGGAAGCCGACCACCAGCCGCCGGTCTCCTGGCGCATGGCGCAGGCCCGGCCGTCGGCCGACACCCCGCTGCGTTCCGCGTCTGGTGCCCAGACCCGGAACTCGGTCACGCGTCCGCCTCGCCGGCATCTTCTGACCGCACGAGGAGCGCGACCGGCAGCGCTGCGGTCAGGTCGTCCAGAGCCACATCTCCGCCCGGATACGGCGCGCCGGTCAGCACGTCATGCCACCGGCCTGAAGGGAGCCGGAGCGAGGTGCCCTGCCACCCGCCGGCCCGGCGCAGCCCGGCCGGCAGCCTCGTCGCAACCGCCGCTACGTGCGATCCGCGGCTGAACGCGACCGCGTGCTCCGCGGCCGGGCCGCTGGCCGTCAGCGGCTCGTAGCCGCTCGCGAGCCAGTCAGGATGCTCACGCCGCAACCGCAGGGCCCGCTGGCAGACCAGCAGCTTGCCCGCGTCGAGGCTGCTCCTGGCCACCGCGCTGCCCGGCGAGTCCGCCGGCTGACCCGCCGGTCCACGGCCCGGCCGGCCAGCCGGCTCGGACTCGATCGCGGCGAGCATGGCGCGCCGCCGTCCGAAGTCGACGGGCCTGCGGTTGTCAGGATCGACGAGCGAGAAGCCGGCCAGCTCGCAGCCCTGGTAGATGTCGGGGATGCCCGGCATCGTGAGCTGAACGAGCTTCGCCCCGAGCGAGTTCGCGTTCGCATCGGGGGTGATCGAGGTGACGAACGCGGCGATCTGATCCGCTAGCTCCTGGTCCCCGAGGATCGCCGTGGCCAGTTCCATGACCGAGGCCTCGTAGGCGAGGTCCGGGTCCGTCCATGACGTCGACGTTTTTGCCTCGCGCATGGCCTTGAGCAGGTACCCGGTCAGCCGGTCGGCCCGCAGCGGCCATGCTCCGACCAGCGTCTGCCACAGCAGGTACTCGGTATCGGCGTCGGGCATGCGCCCGGTTGCGAGCCGCTGGGCACCCGTGTGCCAGGCCGATACCTCGCGCGCCCACGCCTCCGGTAGCTCGGACAGCACCGCGAGCCGGGCTCGCACGTCCTCCTGGCGCTTCGTGTCGTGCGTGGAGAGCGTCGTCATCGTGGTCGGCCAGTCCTGCGCCAGCCGGCCCGCGAACGCATGGAACTCGTCGATGTCGCCGGCGGGCCGGTCCGGGTCAGAGCCCACCTCGTTGGCGGCGAGCAGACGCGACCACCGGTACATCGCGGTGTCCTCGACGCCCTTGGCCTGGACCGCCGCGCAAACCTGCTGGAACAGGGTGACGAGCTGATCGCGAGCCGTGCCGCGTTTCTCGCCATACCCTCCGAGTAGCACCTCGGCCAGCGCGTTCAGGGCCGGGTGCAGGCGGCGCGGGGTGCGCCGCCTGGCCAGCGACGCGGCGTCGTCAAGTTCGCGAACCGAGGTGCTGGACGGCCGCTCACCGGGGAGGACGTACGCGCGGTAGACGGTGATCGCAGCGAGCAACTCGGCCAGGATGAACTTGCTGTCGTCCAGGCCGAGCCCGGTCAGCGCCGGCACCGCCAGGTGGCCGAGCAGCCGGGCGAGCCGGCCGACCTCGGCGCTGAGCTCACCGCCGGCCATCTCGCGCCTGGCGGTCCACGCCGCCTGGGCGAACTGTCCCGCCCCGGCAAGGCGCGCGTACTCCGAGCCCAGCGCGGCCACGCCCGCGGGATCGGTGAACAGCGAGCCGACCGCCGCGAGGGCGTCGTACCCGGTCGTGCCGGCGCAGGCCCAGTGGGCAGGCAACTCCTCGCCCACGGCCAGGACTTTCTCGGCCACGACCCAGCTCCCGCCCGTCGCCACGGCGAGCTGGCGCAGGTATCCGCGCGGATCGGCCAGCCCGTCCACGTGGTCGACCCGGAGGCCGGCGATCAGGCCCTCGGCGACCAGGCCGAGGATGAGGCCGTGGGTGGCGGCGAACACGTCAGGTTCCTCGACCCGCACCGCGATCAGCGATGTTATGTCGAGGAAGCGGCGCCAGTTGACGGAGGTGCCGCCAGCGCGCCAGCTGTCCAGCCGGTAGGCCTGGGCGTCGAGCAGGTCGCGCAGCGGCAGCGCTTCCGTGCCAGGGCGCAGCGGCAGTACGCGCTCGCCGATGCGGAGGACCGGTTCCCCGTCGAGGCCCGCGGGCAGCTCACCTGCATGGGCGGCGACCGCCGAGAGCGTGCTGATGGCGAAGCCGTCCAGGCAGTCGCGCAGTGAGCCGGGGAGGATCGGAAGCACGATCCGGTCGCCGGCGGCGGCCCAGTCGACGTCGAACCAGTGCGCGTAGGGCGACTGCCGGCCGCCTCGCAGCACCGACCAGAGCTGCCGGTTCAGGAAGGCCAGGTCAGGCACGCTCATGTGATTCGGCACGATGTCGACCACGATGCCGACGCCGCGGTCGGCAAGCCGGGCCGCCATCGCCCTGAACTGCGACTCGCCACCGAGGCTGGCCGAGATCCGCGAGTGATCCACGGTGTCGTAGCCGTGCGTGGAGCCAGGCGCCGCCTGGAGGATGGGGGATAGGTATGCGTGCGTGACGCCAAGGTCAGCCAGGTACCCGGCCTGATCGGCGGCCGCCTCGAAGCCAAAGTCCGGTCGCAGTTGCAGCCGGTAGGTCGAGGCGACAGCCGGGCGACTGCTCTCACGCACGGCGGAGTACCCGTACGGACCGGTCAGGCAGCACCATGCAATCTCCTGGCTTCGCCGCGCCGGCGTCGGGCTCCGACCGCGGGTCGGCCGTGTCAATCTCTGTCACCCAGCGCTCCCCATACTGCGCGTCGGGCACGGTGAACTCCACCCCGTGCTCGGCCGCGTTGACCAGCAGCAGGAAGGAGTCGTCCACGATCGGCTCGCCCCGCGCGCCGAGCTCGCTGATGGCGTCGCCGTTGAGGAACACGGCTAGCGACTTGGCGAAGCCGGTCGCCCAGTCCTGCTCGGTCATCGGCACCCCGGCCGGGGTGAGCCAGGCGATGTCACCGGGGTCAGTACCGAGATCGGCAGGCCCGCTGAAGAACCGGCGGCGCCTCAACACCGGATGCTGAGCCCGGAACCTGATCAGCCGGCCGGTGAAGTCAGCCAGGTCGTGGCTCGTTCCCGTCTGATCGCCGGCCAAGTTCGGGTGAGTGAGCTCGGCGGGCCAGTGTAGCCACGACAGCTCGTTGTCCTGGCAATAGGCGTTGTTGTTGCCGTGCTGAGTGCGGCCGAACTCGTCGCCGGCCAGCAGCATCGGCACACCCTGGGACAGCAGGAGCGTGGTCAGGAAATTGCGCTGCTGGCGGGCGCGCAGCGCGAGCACGGCCGGGTCGCTGGTTGGTCCCTCGAATCCGCAGTTCCACGACCGGTTGTCATCGGTGCCGTCGGCGTTGTCCTCGCCGTTGGCGTCGTTGTGCTTGTGGTCATAGCTCACGAGGTCGGCCAGGGTGAAACCGTCGTGGCAGGTCACGAGGTTGATCGACGCGATCGGCCGCCGGTTGCTGGTGTCGTACAGGTCGGCGGAGCCGGTCAGGCGCGAGGCGAACTCGGGCAGCGTCGCGGGCTCGCCGCGCCAGAAGTCGCGCACGGCGTCCCTGTACTTGCCGTTCCACTCGGTCCACAAGGGCGGGAAGTTGCCGACCTGGTAACCGCCATCGCCCACATCCCACGGCTCGGCGATGAGCTTGACCTGCGATACCACCGGGTCCTGCTGCACCAGGTCAAAGAAGGCCGACAGCCGGTCGACCTCGTGGAACTGCCGGGCCAGCGCGGCGGCCAGGTCGAACCGGAAGCCGTCGACATGCATCTCAAGGACCCAGTAGCGCAGTGAGTCCATGATGAGCTGGAGCGCGTGCGGATGCCGCACGTTCAGGCTGTTCCCCGTTCCTGTCGTGTCCGCGTAGTAGCTGTGATCCGGCTCGGTCAGGCGGTAGTAGGCGGAGTTGTCGATGCCGCGGAAGGACAGCGTCGGTCCCAGGTGACTGCCCTCGGCGGTGTGGTTGTAGACCACGTCGAGAATGACCTCGATGCCGGCCTCATGCAGGGAGCGCACCATCGCCTTGAATTCGGGGACCTGCTCGCCGCGCTGGCCGGCCGAGGAATACGCGTTGTGCGGGGCCAGGAACCCGATCGTGTTGTAGCCCCAGTAGTTCGACAGGCCGCGGTCGGTCAGGAAGCCATCGCTGACGAACTGGTGAACGGGCATGAGCTCGATCGCGGTGATGCCGAGCCCGGTGAGGTAGTCGATCACCGCCGGGTGCGCAAGCCCGGCGTAAGTGCCGCGCTGCTCCTCAGGGACGGCGGGATGCAGCCTCGTCAGGCCGGCGACGTGGGCCTCGTAGATCACGCTCTCGTAGTAGGGAGTGCGCGGCGCCCGGTCGTTGGCCCACTCGAAGTACGGATTCGTGACCACGCTGCGCGGCACGTAGGCCGCCGAGTCCCTCGAATCCGGCCTGCCCTTGCCGCCCGACTTGTAGCCGAAGATGGCCCGGTCCCAGCGGACCGTGCCCTCGATCGCCTTCGCGTACGGATCAAGCAGCAGCTTGGCTGGATTGCAGCGGTGCCCGGCCACCGGGTCGTACGGGCCGTGGACGCGGTAGCCGTACCGCTGGCCAGGTCCAACCCCGTGCAGGTACCCGTGCCACACGGAGCCGTCGACCTCGCGCAGCGGCAGGCTCTCCTGCTTCCCGTCGTCATCGAACAGGCACAGTTCGACCTGCTCGGCGACGCTCGAGTAGAGCGCGAAGTTAGTGCCGACCCCGTCGTAGGTGGCTCCGAGCGGGTAGCTGACTCCTGGCCA
>Ga0335074_10008930_pt1 | contig 13958 bp, 14 predicted proteins | sample Lox_Sample_23_FD_206715 | JGI IMG/M metagenome (GOLD analysis project Ga0335074, IMG submission 206715) | Soil microbial communities from Loxahatchee National Wildlife Refuge, Florida, United States - Lox_Sample_2.3 | ecosystem: Environmental > Terrestrial > Soil > Wetlands | place: USA...
CTTCTTGCAGATGGAAGTGGATATCTGGCCGTAGACTTGCAGAATGCAGATATAGACTTTCCTAATTCATATTATTATCCAGATAACGAAACAGGGATGTTTGGGATTGGTGGAGAACTGACCCTGGCACGAGTCGGGGATAAACGCATAATAGAGAATGTTATTCCGACAAATAAGCAATATTTTGTAATGGGGAGGGTAAGTGATATGCTGGGAAGGCTAAACGGCAAACCGGTGAAGATGATCGCATGGGACCCTGAGTCAAAACTATTGACAGTTAGAGACCAGAGCAAAGGAAGAATAGGGATGATCTATACAATGTTATCTATTGCATCTTTCGGGATAGGGGTATTCTTCATAATAGTAGGCTTGAATTATTTCGGCTTTTTATAAGATTTGTTGCACATCTGCAAGTAAACAGACGGCTTAATATTATTGACATGAGACAATTAGGTAAATGATGAGATGAGGTATTTCTGATTAGTGATGAAAAAGAGAGTCTCTGATACTTATCAATAGGATTTTGCAAAGTTTGCCGCAAACTTTGACTTCTTGGCGCAGCAGATGCACTTGCTGCCGAATTTTCCCTGGTCGAATGGTATGTTTGTTATCTTCGTCCCGTTCTCTTCCTTTATCTTTGCCTCGCACTCCTTGTCGCCGCACCATGGGGCGCTTATTATGCCTCCCTTCTCCTTGAGAGCCTTCTTGAATTCATCATACGTGTTAACTTTTGTTATGTGGGACTCCATGAACTTTACCGCCCTGTCATATAGGTTTGCATGTATCTCTTCTATCAGCTCATTGACCTTGATCTCGACACCTCCAGCCTTGACCTGCATCTTCTCCCCGGTGTCCCTTCTTGCAATTGTCACGACGTTTGCAGCCATGTCTTTCTCTCCTACTTCTATCCTTATTGGCACTCCCTTCATTTCCCACTCGTTGAACTTGAATCCGGGCGAATAGCTGTCGCGGTCGTCCAGCTTTACCCTAAAATCGTACTTGAGTTCGTCGTGGATCTTCTTCACGTAGGCGTTTACCTTCTCCATATTGTCCTTCTTGTATATCGGGACTATGACTACCTGTATGTAGGCGAGCCTTGGTGGTATGACAAGTCCTTTGTCATCACCATGAATAGCGACCATCACTCCCAGCTCCCTCGTGGTTATTGCAAATGTATTCTGGTACGGATACTTTGTCTGCCCATCCTTGTCAAGGAACTTTATGTCAAATGGCTTTGCGAAGTTCTGCCCGTCGCTGTGGAAGTCTGGTCCCTGTATCGCCCACCCGTCAGGCATTATGTGCTCGATGCTGTAGCTTGCCACAGCCCCTGCGAATTTCTCGTTGTCGCTCTTTTTTCCCATTATGCCGGGGAGAGCCAGATACTCCTTTAGCACGCTGTTGTATATGCTTAGTATGACGTCCCTTTCCGCGAAAGCCTCCTCTTCTGTAGCAAATACAGTATGGCCCTCATTCCATAGGAATTCTCTCGACCTTATGAAGGGAGTGGGATGCTTGAACTCCCAGCGCATGACATTGTTCCACTGGTTGTACCTCATTGGCAGGTCCCTCCATGACCTTATCCACTTTGAGTAGCTCCTGTACATTATGGTCTCCGATGTCGGCCTTATTGCAAGGCGCTCCTCGAGCTTTGTGTCGCCGGTCTCTGTGACCCATGCCACCTCCGGGACGAACCCTTCGAAATGCTCGCTCTCCTTCTTGAGCAGCTTTTCTGGTATAAGAAGTGGGAAATAGACGTCCTCTATGCCTACCTTCTTGAATGCGGTATCAACTGTGCCTGATATTGTCTGCCATGCAAAGTATGCCGACGGGCTGAAAGCCAGAGCCCCTGATACATCGGTGTAGTCTATGAATCCTGACCTTAGCAATACCTGGGTGTACCAGTCGGAGAAGTTCTCCGCCTTTTTTGCCTCTATCTGCTCAACTCTATCCTTTTCTGCCAATGTTGCACCTATCTAATCTTTACTCCAAACTTCTTTAAGTCTAACTTCAGCTGCCTTGCATTTGTAAATTGCACTGCCTTCATGCCTGCTGCCCTGGCCCCGATTACGTTTACAGGCATGTCATCGATAAAGAGTATTTCTTGCGGTTTCAGCCCAGTTTTTTTAATAGCGTAGTCGTATATGTATTTGTTGGGCTTTACCGCACCTATCCTGTATGAGAGGAACCTGTAACTAAAAACATGCATTATCTTGTCCATTATGCGCTTTTCGGCGTAGTTAAACCTTGCGCTTTCATTGTTTGACAGAAACGCTATCTTATAGATCTTTGAGAGATCAATTGCTATCTTCACCACGTCCTCATTCAGCTTTGCATGCTTCTGGAAGAATGTGAGCCACATGACCTTTGCGGGGCCGATCCCAAGCGCCTTTCCTACATTTTGCTCGAATTGCTTTAGCCCCCAGTTTCCAGACTCGAGCACTAAAGAGTATTCTGTTACTATCTGCCTTATGCTGCTTTCGGATAGGCCGCTGGCCTTGGAAAGGTATCTGACGTATATGTCGCTAGGTACGTCTAGGACCACTCCGCCCAAATCGAAAATGATCAACTTTATCAAGATACTACCTAATTGCCAACTATTGACCTGACAAAGAGCATTGCATGCTCCATCTCGTCCATTCTCCTCATGGAGTATTTTAGCCAATCGCTCCCAAATGGCACATATATGTACAGATCCTCATGCCCATCTGCAAGCTTTGATGCTAGCTTTGGCCTTATTCCTTTGAGCATGCCGAACATCACCCTCTTTTTGTGCTGTATCTCCAGTGCCACTGCCTTGTTTATCATTCTCTCGTCATGCGTTGCTATCATGAAATTATCCGCTTCCCTGAACAGGTACTCCATGCACTCTATGTAGTTGTCATCCACGTCCTGTTTCTTTGAATAGGTTATTCCGCTTCTTAATGGATACGCACCCTTTACAAGCCTGACGACGCCTTCACTCTTTACAACCTTGCGCACATCGTCCTTTGTCCTCTTAAGCTTGGCCTGCAGGCATACGCCTATCCTGTCGTGCTTCTTCAATGCGTTCATGTATGCCTTTATGGTTCCGTCAACGGTGTAGTAATCCTCCATGTCAAGCCATACAAATATTCCGAGCTTTTCCGCGTGGCCTACTATCTTCTCGTAATTAGAGAGGAACTGCGAGTAATGTATGTTGAAGCCCAGCTGGGTCGGCTTTATTGCTATCCCGCCGCGTGTCTTGTTCTTGTGCATTCCGTCAAGGAGGCTGAAATACGTATCCACGCAGTCATTGACTTTTGCAGTGCTCTTTATGTCCTCTCCTAGGTAGTTGATGGTGACCTTCTCCTTGTTGTGGTTGAGCTCTTCCGAGGCCATTAGCGCATCATGGACAGTGATGCCGCCTATCCATTTCCTGGCAAATACCACTCCTATTTTGCTTAGTACTGACATCCCAACACAATAATAGATAGACTTGATTCCGTAAATGTATAAAAACTAGTATTCCTATAGTATAGGAGAGGGGTTGTGGCGTAACTTGGCAGCGCGGCAGGCTCCAGATGTTTAACCGAATAAATGAGCGTTTATCGCTGTGATTATGATTTGGAGCTATGATTTTAGTGAATAGGCGTTACCTGCATGTCGGGGTTCAAATCCCCGCAACCCCAAAGTTTCTTTCAAAGCTTCAGAATGCTTGCGCGCTGCAGTTTTAAAAACCGTTGATCTTGGTTAGATATATTAAGGCTAATACCAATATTATTTCATGGCTTTTTCTATTGAAGCCGTAGTAGTAATAGCAGTAATACTCTTCGTCATAGTAAGAAGGACCTTCACCGGAATGAAGGGCTCTAGTTACTCTGTCAGGAGCCTGTTCATGCGGCCTGTGATATACCTTGTGCTTACGGCATTTCTTGTTATCGGACTCCTGCTATGGCAGGACCTTGCAATTGTCATCGCAGTCATAGCTGGGGCATTGCTGGGCCTCTTGCTTGGAAAGAAGTCGAACATATTCGAGAAGGATGGAAAGATAATGTACAAGAGGTCAAATGAGGTAACCGCTTTGTGGATAATAGGCTTCGTTATAAGGATAGGTATAGATTTTGTCTTCAACCCCGTATTCAGCAGCTCCTCCTCAGTATCGCTTTCCTCTATAATCTCCGCGGGCGGCGCCTTCGAGAGCAGCCCCATACTGTTGGGCGCCGACCTGCTTCTCGCATTCAGTGCAGGACTGCTTGTCGGAGAGGCATTCGTGATATACAATAACTATAACAGGAAGTACAAGAAGTAGGGGAAGATATGAGATACGTGATTGTCTCTAATAGGCTTCCTCTCTTATTCGTAAAGGACGATGCAGGCAACATAGTCTCGAAGGAGGGCGCAGGAGGATTGGTTGCAGGTATAAAATCTTATCTAAAGGCCGTAGGGGCAGATGATTACGTATGGATAGGCTGGCCTGGGGGCGTATTTGATGACCCAAAAGACAGGGAGAGCGTGCGTAAACTTTCATCGCAAGCCAGATGCATACCTGTATTCATAGATGAACCTGACTATCACGGATTCTACAATGGCTTTAGCAACAGCGTGATTTATCCATTGTTCCATTATTTTCCGAATTACGTGAATTATGACCAGCAGAACTGGGAAGTGTACAAGAAGGTGAACAAGGCGTTTATGGACGAGGTGCTAAAGATAGCACGTCCCGATGACATAATATGGATACACGATTATCACCTGATGCTGCTTCCTTCAATGTTGAGGGAGGGCAAAGCCGATGCGCGGATAGGCTTTTTTCTACATATACCGTTTCCATCCTATGAAATATTCAGGATGCTTCCTGGTACATGCAGAAAGGAGCTGCTAAACGGCATGCTTGGTTCAGACCTGATAGGCTTTCACACCTATGACTATATGCAGGAATTCCTTACCTGCGTCTCAAGGCTACTTGGATACGAGAATAACATGGGATACATAGAAGGGCAGGACCTTATGCTTAGGAGAGTTGATACATTCCCTATGGGCATTGATTTTAGGATGATGCAGAAGATGTCAAGCGATCCTTATGTAATCAATGAGAAGAAGAGGCTGCATGATACCTTTGGCGATGCCAGGATAATATTCTCGATAGACAGGCTAGACTATACAAAAGGCATACTGAACAGGCTCAGGGGTTATAGGATGCTCCTGGAAAAGAACCCGCAATTGAGGGGCAGGATATTACTTGTTCTGACAGTTGTCCCATCAAGGGAGGACATAAAGGAGTACAGGAACATGAAGATCGCTATAGACGAGGAGGTAGGGGCCATAAACGGGAGGTTTGGGGCGATAGGCTGGACCCCCATAGTTTACCAATATAGATTCATAGACTCGAACCTGCTAATAGCCTTATACGATCTGGCCGACATTGCTCTCATAACGCCCCTGCGTGATGGCATGAACTTGGTGGCAAAGGAATACGTAGCTGCCAAAGTAGACTCACCTGGAGTACTTATACTAAGCGACATGGCTGGCGCAGCAAAGGAACTTGGCGATGCGGTGATGGTGAATCCATACCATCCAGAGGATATATGCACGGCGTTGGAGAAAGCGCTTGCAATGACAAAGGAGGAGCAGATGCAGCGTATTGCGGCTATGCAGGAAAGGATAAAATCATACGACATAATGCGCTGGGGGAATGACTTCATGAAGGAACTTGAAGAGGTCAAGAGCATGCAGGCTCAGTTTGACCTGAAACTCCTAGGCAGAAACGAGCAGGCACTGATATCTGACTACAAGAAATCGAAGCGCGCACTGATACTACTTGACTACGATGGCACTTTGGTGCCATTTACAGACAGGCCGCAGAAAGCAGTGCCTAAGAAGCAGGTTTTAGACCTGTTGAAGTCGCTGAGCCACAACAAGAAGAATGAAATAGTAGTAATAAGCGGGAGAGACAAGGGCACGCTTGATAAGTGGTTTGGCAGCATGGACATATCAATGGTAGCCGAGCACGGAGTGCTCGTAAAGGAGAGAGGTGCCGAATGGGGTGCGCTCAGACCGCTTACAACAAGCTGGAAATCCACAATAATGCCGATACTTAAGGACTATGCAAACAGGCTGCCAGGGTCATACGTTGAGGAGAAGGAATTCTCCCTTGCATGGCACTATAGGAACGCGGAATCTGAATTCGCATCACTGAGAGTTGACGAGCTGTTTGACAACCTCAGCAAGTTCACTTCTAATGCGGATATCAATGTGTATAAGGGAAATAAAGTCATAGAGATCAAGAATGCTGGGGTCAACAAGGGCATAGCCACAAAATACTTCGTGAATAAGACCAAGCCCGATTTCATCATGGCCATGGGGGATGATTATACAGATGAGGACACATTCAAGGTGCTTACCAAGAGCGCTTACACCATAAGGGTAGGGATGGAGCAGTCTTATGCGAGATACAATCTGCATAACAGCGCTGAAGTATTGCGTCTTCTGGAGAACCTGCTGTCCCAGTGAGTTCTTATTGCGCAGCACGCCAAGCAGGCGTTTTTTAGTTTGGAGGGATAGAGGCTTAGGATTGATAGACATAGTGGCTAATAGATTTGGTATATTGTTAATGGTGAATTTCAGCAAGTATTTTTAGCTTTAAGGAACATAGAATTCAACGAGTGCATGGGCAAGCCGTATGCAATAAGGATCAGTTCATTGAATGGAGGTGTTGGGAAGTCTATCCTCTGCGTTAATCTAGCTTCAGCATTAAGCCTTATGAAATACAAAGTGCTCCTCATTGATGGCGACACCATTTCCCCTTCAATCAGCTTTTACTTGGACCTGAAAGAGATAAAGGAAGAGGTTAGAAAAGTGGACCTGAGCAGGATGGATATAGAAGTCATGCGCAAGATCAACATAAGGAATACATTATCAATCGACAAAAGGACAGGCTTGTACGTTCTGCCTGCACTTGTGACAACGGTTCCGGTCATATTGGAGGACAGCAGTAGGTTTGTTATGGAAAAGGCCAAGGAACTGAAGGATTATGACTTCATAATATCAGACACCCACGCCGGCTATTACAGGGAATCTTTGATGAGGCTTTATGATGACATAGTGATAATGTCGCTGCCCAACATGCATTCCATAACCTATGCTATACAGCTTAATGAGATATGCAAGAAAATGAAGGTGAAGACAGACCTGGTATTAAATAAGCTGGGAATATGGAAGAATGAGTTGGATGTGGAGGAGGTGGAGGAGGCCTTCGGCGAAAGGATCCTTGGCGGTCTGCCTTATGACGACGCGGTATTGAAGAGCGAGGACGAACAGGAGCCTGCGGTAATATTGAATAAGAATTCACGATTCTCAAAGAAGATCTATGAACTTGCGAAGGTATTTGCAGGCAGGATATAGACCGTGAGCATCATGGCGCAAAAGATATCTGATGAAAGAAGCAAGTATGCAGGCATACTGATGATAGCCGCTGCGGTGGAGATAGTCATTTCGGTGCTTGTCGCCCAGCATGCCTATCCAAACTACAGCCTGATGAACAATTACATAAGCGACCTGGGGGTCGGATCTACCTCGGCAACATTCAACACAGCAATACAGCTATTTGGAATACTGCTCATAATAACTTCGTTACTGCTCTGGAAAAGGCACAGGTATGCCGCAATAGGCTTCGCATTGGTAGGACTTGGAGGGATAGGGGTAGGGACTTTTCCTGAAACGACAGGACTGGCGCACATAATCTCGGCAATGGTCACTTTCAGCACAGTAATGCTCCTTGCCATGGGCTTTTCAAGGCTCTTCAAGGGATACATGTCATATTACTCGGTAGTGGCAGGGACCGTAGGGCTGATTGTTCTGGTCCTTTTCATGCTCAGCCTTGCAACTGGAACTTCCATAACATTCGGTCTTGGAAAGGGAGGAGTTGAAGAGATACTGTTCTATGATGAGCTATTGTGGGCTTTGATTACGGGCATATATTTCGCAAAGGGCAGGCTATGAGAATAAGCGACAGGAAGTTCATGGTAGGGGTGAAGGCGCTTATCACCAACTCTAAAGGAGAGGTACTTGTACTTAGGGCAGTCCCTCACAGGCCATCGCAGAAGTTCAAGCCTTACTGGGACCTGCCCGGGGGCAAGATGAACAATGATGACATCAGGGGCACATTGTTTAGGGAGGTGGAGGAGGAGACAGGGATAGGGGGATTTAGCATAGGTAATCTGATCGGCGTCACTGTGTCTAACATAAAGCTGAACGATGGGAAGAACGGCCTGCTGTACGTGGTATACGGATGCAGGCTGGGATCAGATAGTAGGATAATATTGAGCAAGGAGCATAGCGAATATAGGTGGGTGAATCGAAATGAAGCAATGGCGATGCTGCAGGATATTTTTCCCAGGGATTTCCTGGAAAGGATCGGAAATGACTTCTGATACAGCAATTAGTTAGCTAGGCTTTAAATAGTTTTGACCAGCAGATATATTGAAGACGATTTTATGAATATGACAATGATAATAGGTGCGCTAGTCGTAGTTGTAGTGATAGTTGCGGCAGGCGCCTACCTGATCACGAATGGAGGCAGCAAGACCACAGCTACAAGCAGCATCAGCGTTTCTTCGCAGGCAACAACACCTGTGACTTCGGTGAATGGCACAGGCGCAGCCAACACGACTTCAGCGCAGACTACTGCAAATGCCACGACCATAGCTGCGCAGAAGCCTTACGGAGTTAACGTCGCTTATAATGCGACGGTGGGCAATTACCTGGTAAATGCGACTGGATGGACGCTTTATCTTTATACGTCAGACACCCCTAACAGCGCAAAGAGCACATGCTACGGAGGATGCGCAACATACTGGCCAATATTCTATGTTGCAAACCTTACTGTGCCTGCAGGCCTCAACCAATCGGCTTTTGGCACCATAAATAGGACAGATGGCACAAAGCAGCTTACATACGATGGCTGGCCGCTATACTACTACCTTGGAGACAAGGCGCCAGGGCAGTTAAGCGGACAGGGAGTGGGGGGCACATGGTATGCTGTAACGGTTCCCGTTGCAACAGTACCTACGTCCTGATTGATTTGATGGACAGGCAGAATGTACGGCACCTGATCACCAGGCTAAGCTTTGCAGTAGTCTTCATAGGCATAGGGATCTGGGAGATCGTGCAGCCCTCATACTGGTCCTTCTACGTTCCCAGCATACTTGCCAAGTTCGCAAACGCCAACCTGATCACCATGGTGCAGGGCGCAGCGCTGATTGTCATAGGAGGGGGCGTACTCACCGGGGCATATCTGAAGATATTTGCAGCGCTTGGCGTGCTGATGATGATTGCAATACTTACCGATCTTATTGTATCATTCGGGTTCACTGACCTGATAATAAGGGACAGCGGAGTGCTCCTCATAGCACTCGCACTGTATTTTGATGACACAAAGTACCTCAGGCTTACAAAATAGTCCCATCAAGCCTTAAAGGATAGCTCTATTGGATTGGAATCGTAGCCCTTGCTCCTTATCCTTATACCAGGCTTATGCGTTATCTCTCCGGCAACTTTGCTTTCTATCCCATGCTCACCTGCAATGTCCACAACCTTTTGCGGTTCAGGAGTCATTACAAGCATACCCTGGCCCATGTTCCATGTCCTGTATGCGACATGATCGGACATTCCGCTGAGTGACTGGCAATAGATCATTATCCAGTTTGGATCAAACAGGTCGTAAAGCTCGGCCCCTAGGCCCGTAACTTTCAGGACGCGGCCCAGCTTTTCAGGTATGCCCCCTCCGGTTATATGCGCAATGCCATTTATCCTGGCCCTTGGATCACCATCAAAGCCGCCATGCATGTCTACAACTGCGCGCGTGTATATTACTGAAGGCCTCAGAGCCTCTTGCGCAATGAGCCTGCCACTGGATTCCTCCATGTGCCACTCCTGCCCGTATTCGGCCTCCATCGTCTCCCTCATGTCGGTCATCCCGTTTGACCTTAATCCCTCCTCCCTGAGCGCGACTATAGAATCCCCAGCACCCACATTCTGCCCTGTAATTATCCTATCACTCCTTGCAAATGAGACCAGGCCCGCAGACCAGTTGTAGTTGAATTCGCCGTATCCAGCTACCCTGTAGCCCAGCTGCGCGGCCTCGCCGTTTATTATTGCAACATTCGCGGCCATGGCCGCATCCATGTAGCCGCGTGCAAGAGCCTTTAGCATTTCTACATGGGATGGATCATCCTTCCTAAGCCTGCTCAGGTCCAGAACAGAGCCTATTATTGCTGGTTCCAATCCTTTTGCAACGGCGTCGTCGCAGGCCATCGCAAACAGATCGTGCGCCACTGTGTCGTGCTTTGCAGTCCTTTCCGCAAGCTCGACCTTCGTTCCAACGCCGTCAAATCCCAAGCCCAGATAAGAGCCCTTCGCAAGGCCGCCTATATCGACCAGCTTTATGCCAGAGAAATCCTCGAAAGGCTCCGTGACATCGCCGATCTTTCCCGCCCTTGTTGCCCAGGTTCTTCTGGCAGCATTGTAAAGTATCTTTGATACATCATTTCCAAGGCCCTGGTCCACACTGTGCAGTACTCTGCCACCGTTCGTCCTATGGATCCTACCAGAGATGATACCACCAGAATGGAGTATTGCGAATTTGATATATATAATCTTACTTTGAGAGCATCCTGCTGCCTAGTATCATGTTTAAGACCGCCATGCGCACGCCCAGGCCGTACTTGACCTGCTTGAAGTAGACTGCGTTGCTCGTGTTGTCTATATCTGGAGATATCTCGGTTAGCCTGGGACCGGGGCTCATTATTATCACTTCGGGGTTTGCATGCCCCATGAAGCCCTTGTCTACTTTATACATGCCCAGGAACTTTTCGTAATCCCTGGGGCTCTTGAACCTTTCCTTCTGTATCCTTGGTATGTAGACAACATCTGCATCAAGCGCCTTGTCGAACGACCCAGTTATTTCCGTACTCTGTTTATTCCTGGCAAGATCCTCGCTTATCTCCTTGGGCAACTGGAGCTCCTCTGGGGCAATGAATATGAGATGGTTCTTGAACATGCCTAGAGCGTAGACAAGAGAATGTATGGTCCTTGCATATTTCAGGTCCCCCACTATCGCTATCTTCAGCCCATCAAGGGTTCCCTTCTCCTTTTTTATCGTAAGTAGGTCCAAGAGCGCCTGTGTTGGGTGCTCGCCGGACCCGTCACCCGCGTTTATCACCGGGACCGTGGAGAACTTTGCCGCTATCTTTGCAGCGCCATTCTCATGATGCCTCAGCACTATTATGTCAGAGAAGGACGACACGACCCTTACGGTATCAGCCAGGTTCTCGCCTTTCACCGCAGAGGATGTATCCATGCTTGGATCGCCGATCTCATCTCCGCCAAGGGCTATCATGGCTCTTTGGAAGGTGAGCTTGGTGCGCGTGCTAGGCTCGTAGAACAATGTAGCCATGGCCTTGTCCTTGAGGAGATCAAGCTTTTTGCCCTTCTCGAACAGGCCGTACATTACCTGTGCTTCATTCAGAATTAGCTCTATGTCATCCCGGTTAAGATCCCTTATAGAGATCAGGCTGCGGCCAGCTAATGGATTCACGTCTTTGGCCACGCTGCTTTGCTTCATGGATACCTTATATTCACTTTGATGAATACTATAAAAGGCTTTTGCAGCTTGGCTGCAAAGTGCGCATAGCACTGATGTTTTTATAATACCAAGGCCAATACTATGATTTTATGGCAAAGAAAGGCACCGGCACCAAAACCAAAAAACCCGTCAATAAGCCTGCGCCAGCGCAGCAAAGCGCTGCAGTGAACGTGGTAAGGCATGGCCATCACTATGGCATCTTTGCCATTGGAGGCATTGTCGTCATACTGCTGGCTGCGGGCTTTTTCCTGTACGGCAATTCAATGGATGCAAACATGCACGAGCACATAACCTTCTTTCCAAACCTTAACTCAACGCCTCCGCAGCAGTTTTCAAGCCTCCCTACATTCAGCGGAACGCAAACCAGTGCGGCATTAGCAAATCTTAGCTCGTCACAGCTGCATAATATGAGCGAGTTCGCAATATCCTATTCGGGGCAGGTGTATGCCAAAGGATCTGGAATAGAGAGTGTAGTGTCATTCCTCTCTCCGCTCAATGTTTCCTACCTTAAGTATGAAAGCAACGAGAGCTTTGACATCAATGCAACAAGCGCATCTGCATTCGGCGACGTTAACATAAACTATCTCAACATCACGAATGGCACATACACATGCACAAACTTCAATTCCAGCGCAGCGTCGTCCGGCAACGCCGACAAGCTCCTGTTTGGCAGCAGGTCCGAGGATTGCGTAAATGGAAACCAGATAGCAGGGGTAAACCTTGCAAGGCTTGCGCAGTTCAATTTTTCACAGGCTGCGCAGTACGGGATAATAATGCACTACAGCGCCCTGTACCAGAGCCAGTACGATGGAATGCCCTGCACGTACCTATACGGAAACCTGTCTGAAGTGAACTCTAGCGCAGGTAACATTGGCAATGGCGAGTTCGGCATGTGCATATCTGACGCTTATTATGTGCCACTGAGCCTTTCGGCTTACATCTCAGGAGTGCATGGCGTATTCTCAGTCAGCATTAACGAGACGAATATTACCAACTACACTTCTGCAGCGCAGGTAGAAAAGCTTCCCTAGCTACTTTGGAGGCTTTGGCTGGGAAGGACCGCTTGAGACCTTCATGGCCTTCTTTACGCCCTCGAGCGTCTCCAGCTTCTTGCTGAGCCTGTCAACCTTCCTTTTCCCGTGCTCTATCCTGCTGCTAAGAACCCTTATCTTGCCCCTCCTGAAGAATCCTAGTATGCTTCTTCTGTGCTTTGTGACCCTTAGCGAAAGCCTGTCTATGTGTTCCTTCTTCTTCTGTATAATCGTATTGTAGCCGATAAACTTTGCGTCTATCTCGTCATAGAGCATCTTGTGGTACCTTTCAACGCTCTTCACCGTCCTTGCCTTTGAAGTCATCCCTATCATCACAAGCCCGGTTATGTCGCGACCAAGCATCGAAGAATACCCTGCGGCAAGTGCCTCTAGGTGCTGGAGGTACCTTGTAAACTCCTCCGACTGCATGTGCTTTGAGTATGAGACTATGTTTGGTACGCAGAATATCTCGTAGTCCAGCGGATCTATAAGGGCATTCATGTTCGCTATGTGTACGTCTATCTCCTGCGCTGTGGCATGGCACTTTGTCTTGTCAGTGCCGGTTATCGCATCCTTCCACTGGCGCCTTACAACGTCTCTTAGAAAAGCCGCTCCGGTCCCCTTGTCCATTGAAGATTTACCGGAATTTATCGCATTATCTCTCTCTATCAATGAGTTCAATACACCATCCTAGTCGCAGATTATTCTGTCGCCCGAATAACCAGAAAGGAATGAACTTTAAGTAATTTAAAGCCATACGTTGCGCTTGACTTCACAAGATGTAGAGCGAGAAGGTCCTTATGAACTTCTTGAAGAAGATGTAAACAGGATTCGCATTTCTTTTGACGTCCTTAATAAGCGCCTTGTATTTCTGCTTCTCCTCTGGGCCGAGCTTTCCCTCCTTTACGACGACCTGCTTCTTTCCGTCAACTATTGAGGTCTCGGTCTTGCTTATGACATCCTTCTTTACCATGCCATACCATTCGTCCAGAGTGTTCCCGTGGGTCTTTATCATTGTAAGGAAGTCCCTCATCTCAACCTTCCTTGCCTTTCCGGTCCTGTCTTCCTCTACAGCAGGTATAAGCGCGGCCTTGTCGCATATCTCTTCGATGTCTGCAGATGAGAAGCCCATGGTGCACCTGCCTAGCCTGCCATAGTCTATGCTTGCAAGAGGCATGCGCCTTGTGTGGTACTTGAACGCGCCTACCCGTGTCTTGTAGTCAGGAGGGGGCATGTATACAGTCTCTCCAAATCTTTTGCTCCTCTTTAGCGCAGGGTCTATGTCCCATGGAGAGTTAGTGGCGCCTATTACGAATATCCCCTCGGGG
>Ga0335074_10008931_pt1 | contig 13956 bp, 10 predicted proteins | sample Lox_Sample_23_FD_206715 | JGI IMG/M metagenome (GOLD analysis project Ga0335074, IMG submission 206715) | Soil microbial communities from Loxahatchee National Wildlife Refuge, Florida, United States - Lox_Sample_2.3 | ecosystem: Environmental > Terrestrial > Soil > Wetlands | place: USA...
CGATCACGCGCTCGCCCTTGGACTCGCTCCGCGCGCGGCGGGCGCTCAGGATGGCGCTGAATCCGAGCACGCCCGCTGGCGGGAGCGTGACGAGCGCGGGGAGCTGGTAGCGCCAGGAAAACTCCAGGACGTCGGGCACCAGCAGCATCGTCACGGCGGTGACGGTGAACAGCAGGCAGGCCAGGGCGAGCTGGCGGGTTCGGGGGTTGCCGGACCGGCGCAGCAGCGCCAAAACCGAGCCGATCACGCCGGCGAGCGTGAACAGGGCGAACAGCGGGCCTGGCGTGTAGCCGCCGCGGAGCTGGTAGGAACGCAGGAACGCGGCGACCGGCCGGTCGACATGCGCCCGGCCGAGCTTGCGGAAGCTGAAGGTGCCGAACGCCTGCTTCTGCACCCCGACGATGATCGCGTAGTTCTTGCCGAGGTTTACCCACGGCGGGTACACCGCGTAGTAGCCCTGGAACTGCCAGCGCGCGATCGGGGTAACCGACTGGACGCCATCGCGGGTCAGGGCGAACAGGCGCACCGAGTCGCGGGCGATCGCCACGGCGACCCTGCCCGGCTGCTGGTGCTCTACCGCCGACTCCAGGGTGTCGATCAGAGCGGTCCTGTTGGCTTCCGGCGGGATGGCCGCCGTGTGCAGCGGCGAGACATTGGAGTGCTCCAGCCAGTCCGGGCCGTTCGCCTGCTCGCCAGGGGTCGGGCACAGCGGCCGGACGTCGGCCGGCAGCCTCAGCGTGGCGCAGTCGGCCGCCGCCGACAGCCTGCCGGCGGTGCTCTGGGAGCGAGCCAGCCAGAAGTGCCCGGTGTTGAGGTACGAGACGCTGCAGTAGCACAGGATCGGCAGCAGGAAGGCGAGGCACAGGGAGCCGCCCAGACCGATGACGCGCCGCCAGCCGCCGGCGGCGGCAATCACGTAGACCAGTGCGGGCACGATCAGGAGCTCGCCGACATCCCTGACGGTGGCCGAGGTCCCGAGGATCAGGCCGCCCGCGGCCGCGAACGGCACGGTCAGCGCGGGTCGCCAGAGCAGGAACGCGAGCCCGGCCACGATCATCGCGTCGAACCACACGTCCGGCATGATCGTCTGCTCCATCTGCACCTGGTAGGCATCGAGCAGGACCGGGAGGGCCGCCAGGGCCGCGAGCCAGCGGGACGCGCCACGCCGCAGTACCAGGGCGTAGATGAGGACGGCCACGCCAATCCCGAGCAGGTGCTGCAGCAGCACGACCGCTTCGAGGTTGCCGAGCGCGAGCAGAACGGCCTTGTACCCGAGCGGGTCGGAGCCCGGCGACGCGCCATACAGGTACTTGAGCGAGTCGACGTAGATCAGCGCGGGGCGGTAAGCGAGTTCGCTGGCCAGCCGGAGCAGCAGGCCCGCGGCCGCCAGCACTGTGATCAGCCAGTGGCGGCGCAGCAGCGCCGCGACCCGGTCCTGCAGCGCCTGCTGGCCGGGGGCTGCGGAAGGCGCGGGTTCCTGGTCAGCGTCCGCCGGCTTGGCGGGCTGGGACAGGGGAACGCGCGCACGACGGGTTCTGAGCCCGCCGACGCGGGTGGCGAGGCGCGGTTCGGGCGTACCGCCGCCAACTGTCACTTGGGCTTTCACCGGGCGCATAGGCAGCGGCGCCGGACCGGGCAGACGGTAATGCTCGGGGTGGCGCCGTCCAACATTCACTGACTCCTTCGGGTTCTGACTACAGCCCACAGCAGCCAGAGCGGACCCGGTGGGCGGTTACCCCATTATTTGACAAGTCGACCTTACGCTTTACCCCCAAGTCCCTCCCTTGTTACCAAAATTACTGGTGAGCTATGCGGTTTTTAGGCCAGTCTTGAGGGATGACACCTCGCTCGCGGCGAGCGTTCCTTGGTTTAGCCGCTGCCGCGGCTGCGATACCAGCCGCCGCCATAGCGGTGGTGAAGGCCACCGAGTCAGGCGGCTCAGATGCTTCGCACGGCGCGGCGCGCCCGAAGCCCGCCCGGCCCGCGGTGCGCCGCAGGACGGTCAGCGAGAACGAACTGCCGGGCGACCCGAACTGGTACCCGAGCTCGCTCGGCGCGCCGGACGAGATGCTGGGATACGCCGGGCAGTACAGCGTGCTGCCCGGCGAGCCGATCACGCTGTACGCGTCGACCACGGCCCGGGAGTTCACGGTCAAGGCCTTCCGGATGGGCTGGTACAAGGGCGACCAGGCCCGGCTGGTGTGGCAGTCACAGAGCGTGCGCGGGCTGCAGCAGAGCGCACCGACGGTGACCGCCGAGGTCAACACGGTGGAGACCAGCTGGGGGCCATCGCTGACCATTCCGACCGACGACTGGCCGGAGGGCGCCTACCTGCTGCGGATGGACTCCGAGAGCGGCGGGCAGCGGCTGGTTCCGGTCACCGTGCGGTCGGCCAGCACGGCGGGCAAGGTCGTGCTGAAGAACTCCACGTCCACCTGGCAGGCCTACAACACGTGGGGCGGCTACGACCTCTACAACGGGCCCGGCGGGCTGTCCGACTACGACAACCGGTCGCTCGTGGTCAGCCTGGACCGTCCCTTCGACCAGAACGGTGCGTTCCTGTTCCTGGTGCACGAGCGCCCGCTGATCGCGCTCGCCGAGCGCATCGGGATCCCGCTCGCGTACGTCACCAGCATGGAGGTCGCCACCGAGCCGAACCTGCTGCACGGGGCCAGCGCTTTTTTCTCGCTCGGGCACGACGAGTACTGGACACCGGAAGAGCGCGGGTACGTGACCGCGGCAAGGAACGCGGGCACCAACCTCGGGTTCCTGGGCGCGAACTGCTGCTTCCGCCGCATCCGGCTGCAGGACAGCAAGCTGGGGCCGCGGCGGCAGGTCGTGTGCTACAAGACGAGCTACATGGAAGATCCCATGTACGGCAAGGACAACGCGCTGGTCACCAACGACTACCGCGAGCCGCCCGACCCGGACCCCGAGTCCTCGATGACCGGCACTCTGTACGAGTCCAACCCCACCAACGCGGACTACGTCGTGGCAACCCCCGATGCCTGGATGTTCGCCGGGACGGATGTGCAGAAGGGAACCAGATTCCCGGGCATCATCGGCATCGAGTACGACCGGGTGAACCCGGACTCGACGGTCGAGCGGCCCATCCAGGTTGTCTCCCACTCCCCTCTGACCTGCCGTAACGTGAACAGCTACTCGGACTCGGCGTACTACACGCACTCCAGCGGCGCCGGGGTGTTCAACGCTGGCACGATGCGCTGGGTCGGGGCGTTCGAGCCGTGGAATTACACCGAGTTCGGCGTGACCCGGCGCGGCGGCAGCTTTGTCAAGCGGGTGTCGGCCAACCTGCTGCGCGGGTTCGCCGACGGCCCGGCCGCGGACAAGCACCCGGCGCAGGACAACCTGGACGCGATGCAGGAGTGGTCCGGGGACCCGATCGCGGCGCAGCACGACCTGTGGCCGCCGGTCGTGCTCTGACACCCGGCACGCCCGGCCCGCCCGGCGCGCCGGGCCCGGCCGAGGCGGACGCGGTGCTGGCCGAGCTCCGGGACTGGATCGCCGCTAACTGGGACCCGGCGCTGACTCTCGCTGCGTGGCGCCAGCGGCTGGCGGACTCGGGCTGGGCCTGCCCGGACTGGCCGCGGGACTGCTGCGGCAGGGGCCTGCCCGCCGCCGTGGCCGCCCAGGTGACGGCCACGCTGGCCGCGGCGCGTATTCCGGGGCCGCCGGAGGGCGTGGGCGTCACGCTCGCCGCCCCGGTGATCATCGAGCACGGCAGCGAGGAACTGCAGCGCAGGCTTGTGCGCGCCACGGTGACCGGACAGATCACGTGGTGCCAGCTCTTCAGCGAGCCCGGCGCCGGATCGGACCTCGCGGGCCTCGCCGCCCGGGCGGAGCCGGACGGCGCCGGAGGATGGCTGGTGACCGGGCAGAAGGTCTGGTCGACGGGCGCCGCCACCGCCGATTTCGGATTGCTGCTGGCGCGCACCGACCCCGGCGTGCCCAAGCACGAAGGCATCACGGCGTTCGCGCTGCCGATGCGCCAGCCAGGGGTTCAGGTGCGGCCGCTGCGGCAGATGAACGGGCACGCCTCGTTCAACGAGGTGTTCCTGGACGGAGCCCGGGTTCCGAAGGGCAACGTAATCGGCCAGCCCGGCAGCGGCTGGCGCGTCGCCCGGGCCACGCTGGCGCGCGAGCGGCGGCTCGCCACGTCCGTGCCGCGGCCGGCGCTGGCCGCGTCCGTGACGCCCGGGGATGCGGAGGCGGCCCTGGCGTGGCGGGAAGCGGCCGCCGAGCGGGTCGCCGCCACGGAGCCGCATAAGTGGTACCCGCAGCGCGCGGGCCGGGCCGATCTGGTAACCGGGCGCGCCAGGGCCGGGGGCCGTGCCGCCGACCCGCTGGTCCGCCAGGAGATCGCGAGGCTCACCGAGCTGGCGTTGTCGGCACGGTGGACAGCGGCCCGGGCCGCGGCCGCCCGGGCAGCCGGCCAGGCGCCGGGCCCGGAGGGCTCGCTTGGAAAGCTGGCCAGCAGCCGGATCGCCCGGCAGGCGGCGCGGGTGCACGCGATGATCGCCGGGCCGTCCGCCATGCTTGCGGGCGACGGGTCGCCGCTGCACGGCGTGATCACCGAGATCCTGCTGTCGGTTCCGGCTATCTCGATCGCGGGCGGAACCGACGAGATCCAGCGCACGATCATCGCCGAGCGGATCCTCGGCCTGCCGCGCGAACCCGACGCCAGCCGCGACCTGCCGTTCCGCGACCTGCCGCACAGCGGCTGACGCGCCGAGAAGCGAGGGGGACCCATGCCGTATCTGGACCGGGCGGGCACGGACATCTTCTACGAGGTCACCGGGGACGCCGATGGGTGGCCTCCGCTGCTGCTCAGCCACGGCTTCGGCGCATCGTCGGCGATGTGGCAGCCCAACCGCGCGGCACTGGCGGCGGGCCGGCCCGTGATCACCTGGGACATGCGCGGCCATGGCCGCAGCGACAGCCCCGCCGACCCCGCCGAGTACGCGCACGCGGCGTGCGTGGCCGACATGGCGGCGCTGCTGGACGCCGCCGGGGCCGAGCAGGCCGTGGCCGGAGGGCTCTCGCTGGGCGGGTTCCTGTCGCTGGCGTTCTGCCTGCGGCTGCCGCACCGCGTGGCCGGGCTCGTGCTGTGCGACACCGGACCGGGTTTCCGCAGCGACGAGGCGCGCGGGCGGTGGAACAGCCGGGCGCTCGCGACCGCCGACCGCCTGGAACGCGACGGCCTGGGGGCGTTCGGCGACGACTCCGGGCCCACGGCGCCGGGGCACCGCTCGGCGCCGGGCCTGGCCATGGCGGCGCGCGGCATGCTCGCCCAGTCCAGCAGTGAGGTGATCGACGGGCTGGCTTCGATCCGTGTGCCAACCCTGGTGCTGGTCGGGGGCCGCGACGAGGCGTTCCTCGGCGCCGCGGACTACGTCGCCGCCAAGATCCCTGGCGCGCAGAAGGTCGTCATCCCTGATGCCGGGCACATGTGCAACATCGACCAGCCGGACCTGTTCAACGAAGCCGTGCTCGCGTTCCTCAACAGCCTGCACTAAGCCGTATCTCGAACGGGTCCTCCCCGTGCTCGACCCTGCCGCCCGGAAGAGTCCAGCTGCTCTTGCCTGCCGGTGAAACGTAGCGGGCGAGCAGCACCCGCCCGTCCTCGATGCACACGGCGTACGCGGCCAACCGGAAACTCATCCCGGCACCGTACCCGACCGGCCGGAAGCTCACCGCGTGAATGCTCAGGGGCGGTGGCCGACGGCCATGGGGGTGAGCTGCTCGATGTCGTGGCGCGCGCGCACCCCGGCGATCACCGCCGGGTCGGGCCTGCCCTGGCCGATCACCTCGGCGAGCTCGTCCAGGTAGTGCTCGTGGCCTGGCGGGGAGACCAGGAACAGCATGCGCGCCGTGGCGGTCCCGGGGTTGGCGAAGGCGTGCGGGCAGCCGGCCGGGACGAACATCGCGGACCCCGGCCCGCCGCGCAGCACCCGGGCACGGCTGGCCGACTCCCAGGTTCGCCAGTCGCCGATGGCCGCGCCGCGGGGCTCGAAGGCGAGCAGGTCCAGTTCGCCGTCGAGGATGAAGAAGAATTCCTCGGCCTGGCGGTGCAGGTGGGCGCCCACGTCGAAGCCCGGCGAGACCAGCGCCTCAAAGGCTGACCACGCGTTTGATTGATCCGCGCCCACCTTGAGGGTCATGCCCGCGCCGGCAATGCTCCGGCCCGCGCCAGGAGGCAGCATCAGCCCGTCGGTCATCTCGTCTCCTTGACTTCCGAGGTTCCACAGGTGGGTGTCACACCGCACGGTAGCGCTGATACGGGTACCTATCCTGGTACTAAAGCTGCCAGGCACGTCGAGACGCCGTCCGGACCCCGGAACCCCATAGTGACCAGCGACAGCCCGCATGTGCCGGCGACCCGGCGCACCGAACTTGCCGCGTTCCTGCGCACCCAGCGGGCCCGGCTGACGCCCGCCGACGTGGGCCTGGTCACGGGGAGCGCGTCGGGCCGGCGTCGCACCAAGGGCCTGACGGCGCTGACCGAGGCCAGCCCGCAGTTCCGGGACTGGTGGGCCGGTTACCCGGTGCGCTACTTCCGCCCGGCGATGATCGGCATCAAGGACCCCCGCGCCGGGCTGATCTGGCTGCAGATGTTCCAGCTCCGGCTGGTGGACCAGCCCGACCTGATCGCGGTCATCCAGGTTCCGGCCGACGAGACGTCCCTGCGCCGGGTCAGATCACTGCTGTAGCGCTATCCCTCCTCGCCGGGCGCCCGCAGCGCCACGCCCGCCAGCAGGCCGCCGTCCACCCGCAGCTCAGCGCCGGTGACGTAGGACGCCAGCGGGCTGGCCAGGAACACGCATGCGTCCGCGATCTCGGCGGGCTGGCCGACCCTGCCGATGGGATGCCCCGAGCCCCACATGCGGATCACGCTGTCCGGGTCCTGCGGGGAGATGTCGCGCGCGGACGCGCGGAGCATTGGCGTGTCGACCGAGCCTGGCAGCACGGTGTTGACCCGGATCCCCTCGTGGGCGTGATCGACGGCCATGGCCCGCGTCATCGCGGCGATCGCCCCCTTGGTCGCGGCGTAAGCCACCACGTTGCGCTGGCTGGCCAGGGCCTGGACCGAGGAGACGTTCACGATCGCCCCGCCGCCGCCCCGCCGCATCAGCGGGACTGCGCGGGAGGCCATCAGGAACATGCTGCGCACGTTGACGGCGAACACCTCGTCCCACAGCTGCGGTGACGTGGTCTCAACCGTCCCGTAGCGCTGAATGCCCACGGAGCTGACGAGGGCGCCGATCGCCGGATGACGGCCGGAGATGCCGTCAAAGAACGCGGCCACCTGGCCGGGATCCGAGACGTCCGCCACGTGACCGCTGACGTCGAGGCCGCGGGCACGGAGTCCCCGCTCGGTGTCCGCGACCGCCAGGGCGTTGATGTCAACGAACTCCACCAGCGCGCCGTGTTCCGCGAACCGGGTCACGACCGCCTGGCCGATCCCCGAGGCCCCGCCGGCGACCACCGACACCACGCCCTCGAGCAGGCCGCTTCCGTTCTCGTTCAGGCCCCTTCACCTCATCACGCGAAGTAGCAACGGTTCTTGCGCAGGCCGGGAATGGTGGTACATTCCGGCCGTGTCCGCACCTGAGGTCCACGCGCCCGGGCAGGCCGGGTCCGGGACGCATCAGCCGCCTGCCGCAGGCCGCGGCGAGCGCGTGCGCGCCATGCTCACCGACCTGTTCCCGGCGCCGAGCGAGCCGGCCCCCCGCGCCGTCGTCCCGCGCTGGGCGGTCGTCCTCATCCAGGTTGCCATTGTCGCCCTCGGGGCGGTGGTGATGCTGGCCCGTGTCGGCGGAAGGCCGGCCTGGGAAAACGTCTACGCCGAGGACCCGGGCATCTACCTGCCCGCCGCGCTCGCGCATCCCTGGCACCTGCTGCAGTCGTACGGCGGATACCTGCAGCTGGTCCCCCGCGTGATCGGCCAGGTTGCCGCGCTGCTGCCGGTCAAGCACGCGGCGGCCGCCTTTGCGGTCGGCGGCGCGCTCGTGGCATCCGCCGCCGGGCTTTTCGTCTATCACGCCAGCGAGGACATCGTCGGCTCGCGCTGGCTCCGCGCCCTGGTGGGCCTGTCGGTGGTGCTGCTGCCGGTGGCGCAGCTCGAGATCGCCGACAACGGCGTCAACACCATCTGGTATCTGCTCGTCGGGCTGTTCTGGGCGGCGCTGTGGCGACCGCGAACCCGGGCCGGCGCGTGGGTCGCCGCGCTCATCGCGTTCGCCGCGGCGGCCTCGACCTCGCTCGGCCTGGTGTTCGCGCCGCTGTTCGCGGCGCGTGTGATCGTGGTCCCCCGGCGCCTGCGCGAGCACGCCGCGACCGCCGGCTGGGCGCTCGGCTGCCTCGTTCAGCTCCTGGTCATCGCGACGAGCCACACGTCCCGGCTCACGCCGCACAACCCGCTCAACGCGGTGATCTACTACACCCGCGAGGTCCTGCTGCCCACGATCGGCTGGCACCTGTCCTGGCACCTGCGCGACCTCATCGGGGTGAACGCCGCCTGTGTGCTGGTGGGCGGGCTCCTCCTCATCGTCCTCGCCGCCGCGGTTGTCACGCAGACCGGGCGGACCCGGGTGTTCGTGATCACGGCCGTGCTGACCGGCATTTTGTTCACCGCGATCACCTCGGGCTTCGCCTGGGGCGGTCCGGGCCAGGCGGTGACGGTCAAGGTGGAACACGGTGCCCGGTACTCCACGCTGCCGATCCTGCTCCTCGACGCCGCGCTGATCGTGGCGGCCGATGCGTGCGTGCGCCGCTGGTGGCCGCGCCCCAAGGCCATCGTCGCCGTCGCCGCCCTGGTGGCGATCCTGGCGGCCGGCTGGGCCACGGACTTCCGCTACCCGGTACGCCGCCTCGCCGGGCCCGCCTCCGCCTGGCATACCACCGCGAACGCATGGCTTCGCCACTGCGAGCGCCACCCGGCCGGGACGATCACGGTCAGCTTCAAGGACTGGTGGGGAGGAAAGGCCCCGCTGACCAACACGTTCAGCTGCACCAGCCTGCACCGCTGAGCGGCCTGGCTAGCCTTAACGGCGCAGCCAGAGCGTGACCTGCATGCCCTTGAAGTGCCGCTTGGCGACGAGGGTGAAGCGGCTCAGCAGCAGTTCGCTCTCGCCCCTGATCGCCGGCGCGGATACGTTCGCCGACGGGTAATGGCCCACCACCCAGATCCGCCGGTACGTGAGCATCAGCGAGCGCACCTCGGAGAGGGGCTTGTTGACGCCGTTGTACGTGCCCGCCTTGGCCGGTGACACCGCCAACGAGAAGTCGGCGACGTCCCGGAACTCCTGCGGGTAGCCGAGCGTGATCTTCCGGTAGAACGTGTTGAAGAACAGCACGCCGTCGCCCGCCTGGGCGCGGGCGGCGATGTAGAAGGCGGGGTCGCCGAAGTCGAACTCGCGGCTCTGCGGGGTTCGGGTCCGCTGCTGCGCCCCGAACTGCAGCAAGAGCGCGCACACGCACACGAGCACGCCGGGCAGCCACACGAGCGACCGCCAGCCCACCGCACCGCCCTGCCCGCGCCAGCCGGCCAGCCTGCGCCCGAGCCACGGCCCGACCCACTGGCCAAGCCGGTACGCCCCCGCTCCGGCGAGCAGGGCCGCGCCTGCCTCGCAGTACAGGATGTACCGGTCCGCGTACAGCGCCTTTCCTACCGCCGACTCCGCGACCAGCAGCGCGGAGGGCAGCACCAGCAGCGGCGCCGCCACCGACGGCAGGCAGAGGCCGCCGCGCGTCCACCACGCGGAGGCGTCCTGCGCCCCGGCGGCCGAGATGGGCCGCAAGACCCTGATCGCGGGAAGCGCGGGCGTCGGCAGCACGGCGAAGGCGGCGAGCGCGAGCATTCCGACGGCCACCAGGATCGTCGCGCCGAAATAGTCGTGGAAAAGGACCCCGAGGTCGTGCAGGTCCGGCCGGGTGGCCCCGGTGTCGGCGGCACGCTCCTTGATGCTGAGCACGAAGACCGGCAGGACCAGGATCGCGCCTACTGCCCCGCTGGCGAACCAGTGCTTGACCGTCCGCGAGCCGTACCTGGTGAGCAGCACCGTCACCGCGTGCGCCGCCAGGACGAGCAGCGACAGCTCGTTCAGGTAGCCGCCCAGGGTGATCAGCGCGGCATAGGCGATCCAGCGATCGCGCAGCCGACGGCCGGCGCGTTCCTGGCCCGCCCGGGCGTCATCTTCGGCTTCCAGCGCGCGCACCAGGACCAGGGTGGCGGCCACCACCACGCAGAACACCATCGCGTAGGACCGGGCGGTCTGCGCGTAGTAGCTGATCACCGGGTCGAGCGCCATGATCAGGCCGGCGAACAGCCCGGCCCAGGCCGACCCGGTCAGATGCCTGGCGACGATCACGACCAGCCCGGCAGCGGCGGTCATGACGATGACCGAAGGAATGCGGATGATCGTCGGCGTGGAGCCGACCGCTATCCAGCAGTGCAGCAGCAGGTAGTACAGGCCGTGCACGGCGTCCAGGTTGCCGAGCAGGTGGAACAGCTGGCCGAAGCTCAGCGTGGCCGCCCAGCGGCTGGCCACCTCGTCGTTGCCCATGGCGCCCCGCCTGGCCAGGCCCCACACGCCGAGCACGGCCATGACGGCGACGACGATGAGGACGGGCAGCCATCCGGCCGCCGACCACCGGGAGCGCACCCCGGCCGGGGCCTCGGCGTCCGGCGGACGGGAGGTGCCCGGGTCCGGGGCGGCCGACGCGGGCCCGCGCCGTCCGGTCGACGCCGCGCTCACGAGGGGCTATCCGGCCGATCGGTAGACGCAGGCTGATCGACAGGCCGATCGACAGGCCGATCGGCAGCCGCCGGCTGGACGACCGGCGCCGGCTGGACGACCGGCGCCGGCTGGCCGGCAGACCCCGCGAAGGTCTCCCGCCACCGCTCGGGCGAGGTGATCTCGGCGGCAGCGGCGCGGTACTCGGCGGCCACCTTCGCCCACTGCCGCCGCAGCCGCAGGTGCAGCATGATGCTGCGCTTGCCCAGCGACCGGAACAGCTTCGGGTCGCGCTGGTACCAGGAGGCGCTCGTGCCGTCGGCCGTCGACACCAGCGCGCTGTCCAGCTTGGTCAGCACCCACCAGCCGGTGTCCTGGTGCGGCAGCGCCATCTGCGGTCGCTGCATAGCTCCCTTACGCGGCCTGCGGAACTGGTGCACCGTCCCCGATGCCGCCTTGGTCAGCAGGTTGAACCTGTTGGTCGGCGTGGTGGAGGCCTTCACCGCCTCCGGAGCCCGCCGCCGCGGCGGCGGGTAGCTGTCCAGGTCGGCCTCACCCTGGGCGTCGGTGTACTGCTTCCGGAACTCCCGGAGGAAGGCCAGCTTGGTGCCGATCTCGGCGTGCATGTGCTGAGGACCGCGCAGCACGTCCTCGATGGCGAGGGCCCGCAGCGCTACGGTCGAGTACTGCATCGACAGCAGGGCCTGCAGCTGCCGCTCCAGGCTCTCCGGGATCAGCTGGCCGCCGTGCGGTTCCTTCGAGTGCAGCAGCGCGGCCACGAGCCGGTTGCGCAGGTGATAGTAGGCGTTCCAGTCGAGGGCGTCGTTCTTGTCAGTCCACGGCGCCTGCCAGCAGGCCACGCCGGGCAGCGACACGGTCGGGTAACCCCGGTCCCTGGCCCGCACCCCGTACTCGGCGTCGTCCCACTTGATGAAGACCGGGATCGCGAGGCCGAGTTCCTTGATCAGCTGGGCCGGGATCAGGCACATCCACCAGCCGTTGTAGTCGCCGTCGGCCCGGCGGTGCAGCCACGGGGTGTTGCGCAGGTTGCGGCGGCCGAAGTCGTGCCGGCTCTTGGTGTTCGGGGCGTTCCCCCACCACCACCGGTACGGCGCCACCGCCTCGGCGAACGCGTGCAGCACCGAGCGCTCGTACCGGCTGAACATCTGGCCGCCGACGATCGTCGGCTTGCGGGCCAGGTCGGCGAAGGTCACGGCGCGCAGGATGCCCTCGGGATCGAGCTCGACGTCGTCGTCGCTGAGCAGCACGTAGTCGCTCTTGCCGGCCCGGACGGTCTCGTCCATGGCCCGGGAGAACCCGCCCGACCCGCCGAGGTTCGGCTGCACGATCACCTGCACGCGGTCGCCGAGTTTCTTGGCCGCGTCCTGAAAGCCCGGGTGATCGCTGACTCCCCTGGGTGTCTGGTCGATCACGTAGACCGCGTCGAGCTGCGGGTGCAGGTCGCTGAAGTCGCCCAGCACCCGCAGTTTCTGGACCAGATCGTCGGGCGCGCCGAACGCGGTGATGCCGAGGCTGACCCGGCCAGGCGGCGAGGGCTCGGCCAGGGCCAGCCAGTCCGCCTCGATGAGTGTGGTCCCGCGCGGCCCGGCGACGATGTCGAACCAGTACCAGCCGCCGTCGATGAACGGGGCGAGCGGCAGCGCGCGCTCGATCGTCTCCGCGTAGTCCGACTCAACGTTGATCGTCTCGATCGGATGACTGTGCCCCCGGGCCGACGAGCGGTACAGGATGACCTTCGACTCGCCCGCCACCCGGATTCTCAGCGTCACCGCGTCCACGGTGGTCCAGCGGCGCCAGTAGCTGGCCGGGAACGCATTGAAGTAGGTGGCGAAAGAGACCCGGGCGCCCGCGGTGATCACGGCGCTGCGGCGCGGGCCGGCCTCGTCGATCAGGTGGGCGGGCACGTCGACGCCGAAGCGGATGCTCGACTGCGCCTCGCCGACCGAGGCGCTCGCGGTTGAGGTCCCGCCGGTCACCTTGCGCCCGGTGAGCTCCTCCGCGGCCATTTCAGCCGCGAGCTCGGAGGCGCCGCGGTCCATCTTGGTCTCCACGAACAGCGGGACGACGTCGAGATCGTCACCCGGGAACACGACCCGCTGGAGGACCCGCAGCGACCGGACAGACACGCCCGCTTCCGTCGCGTTACTCATTTCCGGCTTGCCCCTGAATTGGCGCCACGCCATCGGCGAACAGCGGGCGGATGTGGTTGTCGTACATGCTGAGCGCGGACCCGATGGCCATGTGCATGTCGAGGTACTTGTAGGTGCCCAGACGGCCGCCGAAGAACACCCCGGGCTCGCGCTCCGCCATTTCGCGGTAGCTGAGCAGCCGCGCGCGGTCCGTTGCGGTGTTGATCGGGTAATACGGCTCGTCGCCGCGGCCGGCCAGGCGCGAGTACTCTCGCATGATCACTGTCTTGTCCTTCGGGTACCAGTCGCGTTCCGGGTGGAAGTGCCGGAACTCGTGGATACGGGTGAACGGCACATCCTCGTCCGCGTAGTTCATGACCGGCGTCCCCTGGAAATCGCCCGTGGGGAGCACCTCCACGTCGAAGTCGAGCGTGCGCCAGCCCAGGTCGCCCGCAGCGTATCCGAAGTAGGCGTCAAGCGGGCCAGTATAGACAACCGGGACGTTACCGAGCAGGCTGCCACGCAGCCCGGCGAAGTCGGTGCCCAGCCGGACCTCGATGTTCTTGTGGTCGGCCATGCGCTCGAGCCAGGCGGTGTAGCCGTCGGTCGGCAGCCCCTCGAACGTGTCGCTGAAGTAGCGGTTGTTGAAGGTGTAGCGCACCGGCAGCCGTGTGACGATCTCAGCGGGCAGCTTGGTGGGGTCGGTCTGCCACTGCTTAGAGGTGTAGCCGCGGAAGAACGCCTCGTAGAGGGGGCGCCCGATGAGCGAGATCGCCTGCTCCTCCAGGTTGGCCGCCTGCCCGGGCGGCACCTCGGCCGACTGCTCGGCAATCATCGCCCGCGCCTCGTCCGGGGACATCACCGAGCCGAAGTACTCGCAGATCGTGGCCAGGTTGATCGGCAGCGGGTACACCCGGCCCTTGTAAACCGAGAACACCCGGTGCTGGTAGCCGGTGAACGTCGTGAAGCGGTTGACGTACTCCCAGACCCGGGCGTTCGAGGTGTGGAACAGATGGGCGCCGTAGCGGTGGATCTCGATCCCGGTCTCC
>Ga0335074_10008932_pt1 | contig 13956 bp, 13 predicted proteins | sample Lox_Sample_23_FD_206715 | JGI IMG/M metagenome (GOLD analysis project Ga0335074, IMG submission 206715) | Soil microbial communities from Loxahatchee National Wildlife Refuge, Florida, United States - Lox_Sample_2.3 | ecosystem: Environmental > Terrestrial > Soil > Wetlands | place: USA...
TGTGCGTCACCTTTTGCTCATGTCATTCACTCCGCCGCCAGCCGCATGGCATCGCGCCTATTGAAAGCTTCCAGCAGCTTTGCTTCCTTCGCCTTGGCGGATTTGAGATTTGCTTCCTTGATGTGACCATAGCCGCGAATGTCGTCGGGGACATTTGCAATTTCGACGGCCTGCGGCAGGTTCCCCACGGTCAGTCCTCGGAGAAGATGACGTATGACGTTTTTATAGTCCGCGACGAGCTGGCGTTCGATCCTCCGCTCGCGCGAATAGCCGAAGACGTCAAACGGCGTGCCGCGCAATCCCTTGAAACGCTTTAACAGACCGAGCATCGGGAATATCCACGGCCCGAACTCCATTTTCTTCGGATGGCCCGTGTTCTTGTCGCGTCGGGCGAGAAGCGGCGGCGCGAGATGCAGCTTTATCTTGTAATTGCCGTCGAATTGCGCTTTGAGTCGGGTGAGTTCCGCCGCGTCGGTATGAAGACGCGCGACCTCGTACTCGTCTTTGTAGGCCATCAGCTTGGCCAGGTTGCGCGCCACGGCCTCGGTCAGCGCCGTTTCGGGTGAAATTTCGGCCTCGCGACGGCGCACCTCTGCGACGAAATCGGTGTAGCGTTTGCCATACGCCGTGCTTTGATAGTTCGTCAGCAGCTTCGCGCGCCGTGCGATGAGTTCATCCAGCGTGCGCGAGAAATGTTCGGGCTCAAGATCAAGGCCAGCGGCGCTGGTCGCAGCCGCCTCCGCCGCGGAAGGGTCATGCGCAGCGACACGGCCCCAGCGAAACGTCCGCAGGTTCTGCTCGATCGATACGCCGTTCAGCCGGATCGCCTGTTCGATCGTATCGGTGGAAAGCGGCAACCACCCAAGCTGGGCAGCAAAGCCGACCATGAACAGGTTGGTAGCAATTGAATCGCCCAGGAGCCGCGTCGAAAGCGTGGTCGCATCGACGAAGGCCGTGCGATCCGCGCCGACAACATCGACGATCGTCTTGCGGATTTTCTCCGTACCGAAATCGATCTTGCTGTTGGCCTGGAACTGCGCGGTTGGCACGAGATGGCTGTTGACGGCCGCGCGGGTGACGCCGGTGTGAACGGTCTGCATCGCGTCCTTGGACGTCGTCACGACGAGATCGCAGCCGATGATCAGATCGGCCATGCCGGGTCCCAGGCGCGGCGAGAAGATGTTTTCCGGCCGATCCGCGATGCGCAGATGACTGAGCACGGCGCCGCCTTTCTGCGCCATGCCCGTCATGTCCATGATCGTGCAGCCCTTCTCTTCGATGTGGGCTGCCATGCCAAGAATTGCACCCACCGTCGTGACGCCTGTGCCGCCAATGCCGGTCACGAGCACGTCGTATTCGCCTTGCAGCACGAAAGCTTGAGCCGCAGGCAGTTTCGCCAGCGCTTGGGCGAGCGCATCACCGCCCTGCGGCTTATCGGCCTTGCGCAATGCGCCGCCCTCGACAGTAATGAAGGACGGGCAGAACCCCTTGAGACAGCTGTAATCCTTGTTGCAACTCGATTGGTCGATGACACGCTTGCGTCCGAATTCGGTGTCAAGCGGCTGCACGCTCACGCAGTTGGACTGCACCGAACAATCGCCGCAGCCTTCGCAGACATCCTGGTTGATGAAGACGCGCTTGTTGGGATCGGGAAATTTTCCGCGCTTGCGGCGCCGCCGCTTTTCCGCCGCGCAGGTCTGATCATAGATCAGGGCGGAAACACCCTTGATCTCCCGCAGTTCCTTCTGCACTGCATCGAGTTCGTCGCGATGGCGGATCGTCGTACCTGCCGGCCAGAGCGTATCGGCGGGATATTTGTCCGGCTCGTCGGTGACGACGACGATTGGCTTCACGCCTTCCCAGTAAAGCTGCTGGGCCAGCATCAGCACGCTCATTTCGCCTTCCAGCGGCTGGCCGCCGGTCATGGCGATAGCGTCATTGTAAAGCAGCTTGTAAGTGATATTCCGCTTCGCGGCGACGGATGCACGCACCGCGAGAATACCCGAATGGAAATAGGTTCCGTCGCCGAGATTCTGGAATGTGTGGTTGACGCTCGTGAATGGCGCGAGACCCAGCCAGATCGCCCCCTCGCCGCCCATCTGCACGGTCCAGGCATGCGGACGATCGGGCATGAAATAGGCAGCAAGTGCGTGGCAGCCGACTCCCTGGAAAGCCAAGCTCCCTTCGGGCACCCGCGTCGATGTGTTGTGGGGGCAGCCCGAGCAGAAATAGGCGGTGCGAATGACATTGGTACCGGTGGCCGCCGAAATGCCTTTCTCGTAACCCGCCTTGATCCGGGCCATGCGCTCGTCGAGCGCCGCGTCGGCGAGGCCCAGCGCATGCAGGCGTGCTGCAATGGCTTCGCGCACGAGCGCCGCATTGAGGTCGCCATTGGCGGGAAGAAGAACGCGGCCTGACTCGTCCCGCTTGCCGACGATCGCCGGCCGTTCGTTAGTATCGAGAGGATAGAGGATGCGCGCAATCTGCTCCTCCATCACTTCGCGTTTCTCCTCCACCACCAGTATTTCACGATGACCGCGCGCGAAGGCCGTGAGACCCTGGGGCTCGATCGGCCAGGTCAGCCCGATCTTGTACAGGCGGATTCCGAGCGCGGCGGCACGCACTTCATCGAGCGCAAGATCGCGCAGCGCCTGGCATACATCGAGATACACCTTGCCGGCAGTAACGATGCCAAGTTCGCGGCGCGCGCCATCAATGACGACACGGTCGATGCCATTGGCACGCACGAAAGCCTGGACTGCCGGAAGGCGTCTGTTGACGAGACGGTCCTCCTGCGGCAGCGGAAAATCATTGCGGCGCAGATTCAATCCGCCGGGCGGCAGCTCGAAATCCGTGGGCGTTATGATCGTGACACGATGCGGATCGGCATAGACCGATGCCGTCACCTCGAGCGTATCGTTCGTCGCCTTGAGCCCCACCCACGTTCCCGAATAACGCGACAGCGCCCAGCCATAGATTCCGTAGTCGAGAATTTCCTGGGTGTTTGCCGGATAGAGGATCGGAATCATGGCGGAGATCAGCGCTTGTTCCGATTGGTGCGCGGTGGCGGACGACTTGCCGCCATGATCATCGCCGCAGACCACCAGCACGCCGCCATGTTTCGACGCGCCTTCGAAATTCGCCATCTTCAGCGCTTCGATCGCGCGATCGACGCCAAGTCCCTTGCCATACCAGATGGAGAAGACGCCGTCATACTTCGGACCCTCGAACCACTCCATCTCCTGCGCGCCGCGAATCGAGGCAGCCGCCAGCTCCTCATTCACGCCGGGAACAAAGACGATGTGATGTTCCTTGAGAAGCTTTCCCGCTGCCCACAGCGCCGCGTCGTAGGTACCCAGCGGAGAGCCGCGATAGCCGCTGATATAGCCGGCCGTGTTCAGGCCCGCCGCCAGATCGCGGCGCCGCTGCACCATCGGCAGCCGCACCAGAGCCTGCATCGAAGTGATATAGACGCGCCCGTCATCCTGGGTAAACTTGTCGTCCAGTTGAACCGCAGTCTTGGTCATGACGATCCTCGGAAGTCCCTTGTGCGGCGCGCCGCGCTTCCGCCTCCAAACCTACGCCGCCGCAAGTGATTGCCCCGCAAATTGTTGCAGTCCCAGAAATCGCGCGGCATTGCGCCACAAAATCTTTTCCGCGCTCGTGGCATCGCCGCCGCAGGCATTGGTCACGAACTCCCGAAGACCTGTTTGCCCGATCTGGGTGGGTCCGTCCGTGCCGGCCATGAGCGCGTCGGGGCCGAACGCCTCGATCAAATAAGTGAGATAAGGAATGCTGAATGTCACCGTATCGAAGTAGAAACGGCGCACATAATCGCGCGGCGGGACAGCGACCGCCTTCTGAAGTTCGGGAAAATTGTGCCAGACATGATTGAAGCGGTCGAGCACGGCGCCGAACGAGCCGCCACCATGTACGAAGCCGAGCTTCAGTCCGGGATGTCGCCCGAAAATGTCGGTCGTGATGAACGACGCGATCGCAGCCGCGCAATCCTGTGGAACACCGATGATCGGTGCGAGAAGCGGCGAGCCCAGCAGGCGGTCTGTACCGGCCGGGCGGTAGCCATGGACGAAGAACGCCATGTCCAGCCGCACCAGCTCGCGATAGATCGGTCCGAAGGCCGCATCGGCGATCGATTTGCCGTTGACGTTTGATGCGACCAAGAATCCCCGCAATCCCAGCGCGTGCGCATCGCGCAGCAGATCGAGCGAACGGTCGATGTCCTGCAATGGGAGCATGCCCAGGCCCGCCAGGCGATCGGGCTCGCTCGCCACCGCGCGCGCAATCGTGCGATTGGTATGGTCCGCAAGTGACGCCGTCGTCGCCGGTTCAAGCCAGTAGCCGAGGAGCTCCGGCAGCGGCGAAAGCACCTGCAATGCGATGCCCTGCGAGTCCATGAATCGGATCCGGCCCGCCACGTCCCAGTAGGCGGGCTCGAAGATCCGGAATTCTTTTCCGTCGATCAGCATCCGCGCCCGACCGTCTTCGAGCGGCACCATTTGCGGCCACCCACGCGGGTCTACGCCTTCGGGCACGTCCGGAAAGGACTGCGGCACCAGATGGGCGTGCGTGTCGATAACGATCATGCCAAGCCTTTCACACCTGTCACAGCATGGAGCTCCCGCCATTGACGCTGAGGACCTGACCAGTGATGTAGGCAGCCTCCGGAAGCGCGAGATAGGCGACGAGCGAAGCCACTTCGTGCATCTCGGCGAAGCGATGCATGGGAATTTCCTTCGCTTTCTCGTTGATGTTGCCCACGACGTGTTTTGCGTAGACGGTGCTGGCGGGATCGAGCATCTCGCGGATTTCCGGCGTGAGGATCCCGGCCGGCGCCACGCAATTGACAGTCACGCCGTTGAGCGCGAATTCGCGCGCAAGGCCGGTCGTCATCGCGTGAACTCCACCCTTGGCTGCGTTGTAGCCGGCATGGCTCTCCAGCCCGTTGCGCACACTTTCTGCGCCAATATTGATGATGCGGCCAAAACCTGCCTTCACCATGTGCGGCAGTGCTGCGCGGCAGCACCAGATCGTCGTCCAAAGATTGCGGTCGATCGTTGCCTTCAGGGTCTCCGGAGTATGCTGCAAAAAGGGGCGGATCACGCCGCCGCCGGCATTGTTCACCAGAATGTCGATTTTGCCCCACCGCGCGATCGCGGCGTCCAAAAGGCGGACCGCGCCCGCCTCCTGGCTGAGATCGGCCGTTATGAAGAAGGCATCCGGCGCGTCCGCGGCCTTTGCGGCGGCAACTGTCTGCGCGAGACCTTCCTCATTGATGTCGGTGGCAAGGACACGCGCGCCCTCCTCCGCCAGGCGGCGGACGAGCTCCACGCCAAGCCCGCGAGCGGAGCCGGTCACGATCGCAGTCGCGCCTTCGAGGCGCCTTGCAGTTGAATATGAAGATCCTGTCACCGTCCTGCGCCTGGTCCCTGCCTGCGGCGCGCCGATCGAATCTGTCCGGCGACACCGTCAAATTTGTAAGCTAGCATACGATTTTTGGGACGCGGCGCAACGCCCGTTTTCCAGCATACCTCAACGTGGCCCCAAGCGAGGATACCGATGACCGAAGTTCAGACGCCCAATGACCGAACCGATCCGGAAATATGCGCTCTCCTGGCTTTGATGGAAAAATACAGGGAGGCGCTCGACTATGGCGATGGCCCGTTCGACCGCGAGGCGGTGAGCCCCCTCTACCGAAGGGACGAAAGCTTTACGGCCTACGATCTGGCGCCGCCCAATGGCGGGTATATCGGCTGGGATGCCTATGCGGCAGGCTGGTACCGCATCATGAACAAATATTCCCACTTCCGGTTTCTGTACAATGACGATTTGCGGGTCTTCCGGCGCGGCGATGTTGCCTGGGCATCGGTTTCGTTCCGGGTCACGGGGCGTTCCGTCGCGGGAGAACCGTTCGACAAGGATGGTCGGGTCACGCTCGTCTGGCTGCGCGAAAACGGCAAATGGCTGATCGTGCACGAGCACGTGTCGAGCCCACGCACCACTGCAAGCGACAGGTAGCTCTCCTCCCTTCTGCTGTCACGGCCCGCGAATGCGGGCCACCCAGGTGCAACCTGGAGAGTTATTGCCGCATTGCCGAGATTTCGTGCGTTCCAGTGAGAGCGGAGCGTGCTCCACCTCGGTAGCCCGCATTCGCGGGCCATGACAGTTGGGGGGCGCCTATCTGCCCCGCCAGACGGGCTTTCGTTTCTCGCGGAAGGCGGCAAGACCTTCGTTGATGTCTTCCGTGCGGAAGATTGCATCCGCAACCTCCTTGCGACGGAGAGCCATCAGTCTGGTGAATTCTTCGTCCTCGGACGCCTCGCGCGCGATCCGCTTGGAGTGACGAAGCGCGAGCGGGGCGAGCGCCAGGATGTCGTCGGCCCAGCGCCGGGCCGTGCTCATGAGTTCGGGCAGGGGCACAACTTCGTTGACGAGACCCCAGCGATGCGCTTCCGCCGCGGTCAGGCTCTTGCCGGCCAGTATAACTGCATTGGCGATGTTGCGCGGGATGCGGAGCTGCAGCCGCTGGATCCCGCCGCCAAGCGCGACCGCGCACCATTTGGGCTCCGTCAAACCCATCTTCGCCTCCTCGGCGGCCACGATGATGTCACAGGCCAGCGCGATTTCGAGTCCGCCGCCGTAAGCCGGACCGTTCAACGCCGCGATGATCGGCTTGTCGATGTCCTGCCGTTCCGAGATTCCAGCCCAGCCACTGGCCGGCATGCCCTCGTCGGGCGACGAAAGAAGATCGTGCCCGGCGCAGAAACCGCGGCCCGCCCCGGTGATGATCGCAACCCATAGATCATCGTCGGCAACGAAGCGATCGAGCGTCTCGGAAAGCTCGAAACAGGCTGGCGCATGCAACGCGTTAAGGACGTCTGGCCGGTTGAGCGTGATAGTGAGAATGCGTCCATCCCGCGCCGTATCAACGAACTGCCCCATTGCGCTTCTCCTATGTTGTTTGTCTCTGCTCGAACAGACGCTGCGCGATGATCTGTTTCATGATTTCCGCGGCTCCCCCGGCGATGCGTACGATGCGACCATCGATGTAGGCGCGCGCGATGGGGAATTCGAGCATGTAGCCGTAGCCGCCGAAGAACTGGAGGCACTCGTCCACGGTCTTTACGTGCAGGTCGCTCGCATAGAGCTTCGCCATGGCGGCATCGACGGGATCGAGCTTTTCCCGGAGATAGAGTGCGATGCACTGATCGACGAAGGTGCGGCCCGCCGCCGTCTGGGTGGCCAGTTCCGCGAGCTTGAACCGCGTATTCTGGAAGTCGCCTATGGTCTGTCCAAATGCCTTGCGCTCCTTCGTGTAGTTCACTGTCCACTGGATGGCCTGCTCGGCAACAATGATGGAGCGGATCGCCTGGGTGAGGCGCTCGCGCGCGAGCTTGGTCATCAGCATCGGAAAGCCGCGATTTTCCTCGCCCAGCCGGTTGGAGACCGGCACGCGCACATCGTCGAAGAACAATTCGGACGTGTCCTGTGCCTTGAGCCCGATCTTTTTCAGATTCTTGCCGCGCTTGAATCCCGGCGTGGATGCCTCCACCAGAATAAGGCTGACACCTTTCGCGCCCGCGGCCGGGTTCGTCTTGCAAGCGACAACAAGAAGATCGCAATTCTGTCCGTTCGAGATGTAGACCTTCTGGCCGTTGATCACGTAGTCGTCGCCATCGCGAACCGCCGTCGTGCGGATGGCTTTCAGATCGCTGCCCGCGCCGGGCTCGGTCATGGCAAGCGCGCCGATCACCTCGGCGCTCACCATTTTCGGCAGCCATTTCTTCTTCTGCTCCTCGGTGCCGAACGACGCGATGTAGGTTGCCATCATATCGGAATGCACCATGAAGCCCGGACCGGTAATGGCGGCGCGCGCCAACTCCTCGATTACGACAACATTGTAGAGAAAATCGCCGCCCGGCCCGCCATACTCCTCCGGAACGTCGCAACAGAGAATCCCCGCCGCACCGGCCTTGCGCCAAGCGGTGCGATCGACCTTGCCGGCCTCCTCCCACGCCTCGTGGTACGGCACGAGCTCCTGCTCCACGAATTTCCGCACGGAGGCCCGGAACAGTTCGTGGTCTTCGGAAAACAGCGTCCGCTCGATCATGAGATTGTTCGCTTCCTTACAATCAGCTAGATGAGTTATCTTCACGCTTTTCCCGGCGTCAAGAACACCGGGCACAAGGACATCCGGGAGGGCACATGCAGGAGACCGTTCGCGTCGAACGCCGCGGCGACATTGCCGTGATCACGATCGACAACCCCCCGGTCAATGCGCTGTCTCATTCGGTGCGGGTGGGGCTGCTCGAACAGCTGCCGCGTCTGGAAGCGGCTCCAGACGTCAAGGTGATCGTGCTGGCCTGCGCCGGCGCAACCTTCAGCGCCGGCGCGGATGTGCGCGAATTCGGCAGCCCGCCGAAGGATCCCATCATGGCTGTCGCGATGGATGCGCTGGACAGGAGCAGCAAGCTGACAGTTGCCGCGATCCACGGACAGGCGCTTGGCGGCGGACTGGAGACGGCACTCGTATTCGATTATCGCTGCGCCACGCCGGATGCGAAGGTCGGCCTGCCGGAGATCAAGCTCGGCCTGTTTCCGGGCGGGGGCGGCACGCAAAGGCTGCCGCGCCTCATCGGTATCGCGGCTGCGGCCGACATGATCCTTTCGGGAGATACCGTGCCGGCCGCGAAAGCGAAGCAACTCGGCGTCATCGACGAAATCCTGGACGGCGACATCCTCGACAGCGCCATGGCCTATGCACAGAAGCTCGTCGCGCAGAACGCGCCGCATCGCCGGTTGAGCGCGCGCAGCGTCTCCGTTCCCGAGGGATTTTCCTTTGCGGAGCGCCGCGCCAGGGCGCTGAAGGATACGCGCGGACTACCGGCCGCGGCTGCGGCAGTCGATGCCATCGAAGCGGGAACGAGGCTGAGCTTTGCGGACGGCCTGGCGGAGGAACGCAGATTGTTCCTTGTCGTTCGCGGTTCGACGGAAGCGGCCGCAATGCGCCATCTCTTCATGGCCGAACGCGAAGTCGCGAAAATCCCCGACCTTCCGAAGGACACGACGCCGCGCACCATTGATTCGGCCTGCGTCGTCGGCGCGGGAACGATGGGCGGCGGCATCGCCATATCGCTTGCGAATGCAGGTTTCCCCGTCACGCTTGTTGAAACCACTGAGGCGGCGCTCGACCGCGGCTGGCGCAACGTCCACTCGATCTATGACAGCCAGGTGGAACGTGGACGCCTGCGCGCCGAGGAACGCGACAAGCGGCTGGCACTGATCACGCGCAGCCTGAACCTGGATGATGCAGCCGGCGCTGACCTCATCATCGAATGCGTATTTGAAGACATGCAGATCAAGCGCAATGTATTTGGACGACTGGGAAGCATTACGCGGCAGGGCGCTATCCTGGCGACAAATACGTCCGCGCTCGACGTGAACCGGATCGCCGAGGCAAGCGGGCGTCCGCAGGACGTTGTGGGCCTGCATTTCTTCAGCCCGGCAAACATCATGAGACTGGTGGAGGTCGTGCGCGGCGCCAGGACTGCGCCGAATGTGCTGGCCTCGGCGATGGCGCTCTGCAAGCGTCTCGGCAAGATCGGCGTCGTTTCCGGCGTCTGCGACGGCTTTATCGGCAATCGCATGCTGCGCGGCTATCGCCGCGAAGCCGAGCTGCTGGTGCTGGAAGGCGCATCGCCGCAACGCGTGGACAAGGCGTTGACCGGTTTTGGAATGGCGATGGGCGTTCACGCCATGGGCGACATGGCGGGCCTCGACATTGCCGCTGCAGGACGCAAACGCATGCGGGCCGAAGGCAAGCTGGGAGACGATCCGCGTCTCGGCGCCGTCCAGGACAGGCTGGTCGAAATGGGCCGGCTCGGCCTCAAGACCGGCGCCGGCATCTATCGCTATGAGCCGGGCTCACGCACGCCGCTACCGGATCCGGAAGTCGAAGGGCTCATCGAAGCGGAGGCGAAACGGCTTGGCGTCAAGCGGCGGGAAATCTCCGACCAAGAAATCATCGACCGCTGCCTGCTTCCGCTGGTCAATGAAGGCGCGCGGATCATCGAAGAAGGTATTGCATTGGGCGCCGCCGATATCGATGTCGTCTATTGCAACGGCTACGGATTTCCGCGCCATCGCGGCGGTCCCATGTTCTGGGCCGATACGGTCGGCATTGCCAAAGTGCTTGCGATGATCGAGCAGTTCGCGCGCGAGCTCGGCCGCTATTGGGAGCCCGCGCCGCTGATCGTGCAATTGGCGAAGGCGCGAAAGGCATTCGCGGATATGCCCCGCGGGAGCCGCACGGCCGGGCAATAGGCTTGCGTGTTTTTCCGGAACTCGAAAGTCCTCTTGCGGGAAGCATCCCCTCACCGTATATCCCATCCGGATATACAATGAGGCGTCCATGGTTCGCTCCACGGTGTTCAGGACCAACCGAACGCAGGCGGTGCGGCTGCCGAAGCAGGTCGCCTTTGCGGAGGGTATCCGCGACGTCGAAATCATCAGGGTCGGCCAGAGCCGGATCATCAGTCCCGTCGGCAAGCGCTGGGACGATCTCTTCACAAACGGCCCCCGCGCCTCCGCCGATTTCATGGGCGAGCGTTCTCAGCCGAAGCTGGAAGAGCGCGAACCGCTCTGATGCTGCAATACATGCTCGATACCAACATCTGCATCTATGTCATCAAGAATTATCCTGCGAAATTGCACGAGACCTTCAACCGTCTCGCGGAACGGCTCTCCATCTCGACCGTGACCCTCGCGGAACTCGCTTATGGCGCCGAAAAATCCGCGCGGTGTCTTGAGAATCTTCAGGCCGTCGAACAGTTCGCGGCACGTCTCGACGTGCTCGCGTTTTCGCCGAAGGCCGCGGCGCATTATGGCCAGATACGGGTGGCGCTCGAACGCTCCGGCAAACTCATCGGGCCGCACGACATGCTGATCGCCGCCCATGCGCGCGCCGAGGGCTTGACGCTCGTCACCAACAACACGCGCGAGTTCAATCGCGTGCCGGGGCTCGCAGTCGAGAACTGGGCGTAGTCCGCCACCGCGAATACGGCCGGAATTGGAAGGAGACGACGCCGATCGGCTTTTGCGACCGAACCTATCCGGGTTCGCGCCAGTCGAGGCCGGGAAAGCGCGCGTAGTCGCGGTCCAGCGTGATCCAGGTGCAGCCATGCTCGATGGCGAGCGCGACAAACCAGGCGTCGGTGACGCGCGGCCCCCGCGTTGCCGTCTCCCGAAGTATCCGTTCGAATATATCCCAATGGCGCTCACCGGGGACCACGCGCTCGCAATGCGGCTGCGTGAGAAGGTTATTGCAAAAGGCAAGGGTCTCCGCGGTCGGACTGGGTTCCCGGAACACGCGCGGATTCGTGGTGATCCGCACGACCGCGGCGAGTGCCAGCGGAGACACGCCGAACTGGGTATCGGCTTCAACGAGTGCGTCGAGCCAGGGTTTGCACACGGCGTGGCCGCCGGAATCCTTGCGGAATGCGTGAATCAGGACATTCACATCGGGCAGGATCACCGAGACTTCGCCGCCAATGCGATATCGTCCATCTCCTGGAGCGTCGCCGTATCGTCCAGATCGATTCCCGGCATCAGCCCGCCGGAGGCGGAACTGACCGGAGGCCGGATTCGGCGCGGGCGCCTGCTGCGGCCGCCTTCGCTCGTGACGAGGCGAAGCCCGTCCTCGATCAGCGCGGTCAGTGACCGGCCCTCTGCCGCCGCCTTGCGTTTGGCGCGCCGCAACAGATCGTCCGGAAGACGCACGGTCGTGCGTGTGACCATGCATGCGACATATGGCGCCCGTCGCGATATGTCAATATGTCAGATCGTGGCGGCGGCTTAACCGGCGGCCGCCACGCCCGGTCCCGGCATCTGTCCGATCGCGCGCATGTCGCGAACGAAGGTGCCGATATCGGCGTAGTCGCGCCATTCGGCGATCTCCTCGCCCCTGAGCACGAAAATGCCCATCAGCGGAATCGCCACCCGCTTGTCGCCGAAGAGGAACGCGTCGATACGCTCCGTCAAGACGGTGCGGCCATCCGCGGCGGTCGCTATGGCGAGAAAGCGGAATTCGACGCCATCGGCTTTGGTGAGATTCGGCGTGATGAAATTCCGAACTGCGTCGCGGCCACGCATCGGCGGGAGCGGCACATTCGCGTAGACGCAATTCTCGGTCATCGCCTGCACGATCCCTTCGATGTCCCTCTGCTCCCAGAGCTGGCCGAATTCGCGAACGATCTGTTCCGGTGTACGGCTCATGATCTCCTCACTGGCCCCTGAATTGCGGCTTGCGCTTCTCGACAAAAGCGCGGACACCCTCTTTGATATCCTGCGACGTGGCGCAGCGGCCCAGTGATATCCCCTCCGCCGTAAGCTGCTCGGAGATTGTCGAACCCAGCGACTGATTCATCAGTTGCTTCGACTGCGCAATCGAAACCGACGGCGCATTTGCGAGACGATTGAGAATCTCTTCCGTCCTTGCCTCGAGCTCCGCATCGGGGACGATCCAATTCACGAGACCGATGCGATGAGCTTCCTGCGCATCGATGCGATCGCCGAAGAACGCCAGCTGTTTCGCATTCCTGACGCCGATCGCGCGCGGCAGGTGATAGGTCGTGGCGGCGTCCGGAGAAAGGCCGAGCCCGACATGGGCCAGCAGGAACTTCGCGTTGTCGGACGCGATGGTGATATCCGCGCCGGCGACGAAGGACAGCGCCGCGCCGGCCGAAAATCCGCGCACGCTGCAGACAACCGGATGCGCCATCCGCTCCAGGATGATCCAGAGCGGCGCGGCATCGATCGAGCGCTGCTCGAAATTCGAACGCAGCTCTTCGGCGGGCTTGTCGATCACTTCGAGAAACCCTTTCACGTCGCCGCCTGCCATGAAGTGCTCGCCGGCGCCGGAGATCGCCAGACAGCGCACCGCGGAATCATGTTCGATGCCGCGGCAGAATTCCAGCATCTCCTGAATGACCGCGGCCGTCATGGCGTTGCGGGCCTGCGGCCGGTTGATTGTCATCCGCGCGATGCCTCCGTCGATGCTGGTCAACAGATCCTGGCTCATTTCCCGGGTTCCCTCTCTTGCTGATTTTGCGTCATCTGCTCGGCGATTGTCGTCCCCGCCTGCCAGTAGCGCTGCCGCAACAGGCGCTTGAGCAGCTTGCCGGTCGGCAATCGCGGCAGCGATTCGACGAATTCGTAGGAACGCGGCTGCTTGTAGCCCGCAAGGCGGCCGCCGAGCCACGCCCGCAATTCCTCGGCGAGTTCCGGCGACGGCGCGATATCCTCCGCCGGCTGCACAAGCGCCTTTGCTTCCTCGCCGAAATCCGGATTGGGCACCCCGATCACCGCGACATCGAGCACCTTGGGATGCGACAGAAGGAGATTTTCCGCTTCCTGCGGATAGATGTTCACGCCGCCGGAAATGATGACATTGTCCTTCCGGTCGGTGAGGAAGAGATAGCCTTCCGCATCGACGAACCCGATATCGCCGATGGCGGTCCAGCCGCGGCTGTTGCGCGTCTTGGCCGTTTTCTCAGGGACTTTGTGATAGACGAAAGGCGTTCCGCCTTCGAAATAGATCACGCCCGGATCGCCCACCGGCAGTTCCCGCTCGCCGGTTTCGTCCATGATATGGATCGGACCGCGGACCGACCGTCCCACGGAGCCCTTTCGTTCGAGCCACTCATCGGAGCGGATCACGCACAGGCCATTGCTTTCGGTTCCCGCATAATATTCCTCGATGATCGGCCCCATCCATTCGATCATGCGTTCCTTGATGTCGATCGGACATGGCGCGGCCGCGTGGACGACGCGTTCCAGCGAGCTCAGATCGTAGCGCTTCCGGACATGCTCGGGCAGTTTGAGCAGGCGCACGAACATGGTGGGCACGAACTGGACATGGGTCACGCGATGGCGCTCGAT
>Ga0335074_10008933_pt1 | contig 13956 bp, 22 predicted proteins | sample Lox_Sample_23_FD_206715 | JGI IMG/M metagenome (GOLD analysis project Ga0335074, IMG submission 206715) | Soil microbial communities from Loxahatchee National Wildlife Refuge, Florida, United States - Lox_Sample_2.3 | ecosystem: Environmental > Terrestrial > Soil > Wetlands | place: USA...
CATCAGACTCTCTCTTTCATTGGGAAACACTTCACAGCGACAGCCCGCCTTCCCGCGCGCCATCCGCGACCGCGGCGATCCGCCCGTGATAGGAGTTACCGCCCCGGTCAAGCACGGCCGCGCTGACACCTGCCGCGATCGCGCGCTCGGCGAGCAACTTGCCGACCTGCCGTGACTTGGCGGTCTTGTCGCCCTCGGCCGACCGAACAGCGACCTCCATGGTCGACGCGGAAGCCAGCGTGTGACCGGCCACGTCGTCGATGAGCTGAACGAACACGTTTCGCGCCGACCGTGTCACCACCAGCCGGGGCCGCGCCACGCTGCCCTGTACCTTCTTGCGAACCCGCAGGTGGCGCCGCTTGCGTGAGGAAATTCGCGCCGACGTACGGCTCCTGCTGAGCACGTGCGCCGTGGTCCTGGTGCCAGCCATCCTTACTTACCAGCCTTCCCGGCCTTGCGGCGAACGACCTCGCCTGAGTACCGCACGCCCTTGCCCTTGTAAGGGTCCGGCTTGCGGATCTTGCGTATGTTGGCAGCGACCTCGCCGACCTGCTGCTTGTCGATCCCCTCGACGACGAACCTGGTCGGAGTCTCGACGCGGAAGCTGATGCCTTCAGGCGGGCTGACCGGCACTGGGTGACTGAAGCCGAGCGCGAACTCAAGGTCCTTGCCCTTGGCGGTCACGCGGTACCCGACGCCGACGATCTCCATCGTCTTGGCGTAGCCCGCGGTCACGCCGGTGACCATGTTCGCTATCAGCGACCGGGAAAGCCCGTGCAGCGCCCGGACCTCACCTTCGTCGGACGGCCTGGTCACGGTGATGACGCCGTCGTTCAGGTGGGCTTCGATCGGCGCGGGCACCTCAAGGTGCAGGCTGCCCTTCGGGCCCTTCACGGTCACGTCCCTGCCGTCGATGGCGACATCGACGCCCGAGGGCACGGCGATCGGCAGCCGTCCGATTCTTGACATCGTCCGTCTCCCTACCAGACGTAAGCGAGGACTTCCCCGCCTACGCCTTTCTTGTTGGCCTGACGATCCGTCATCAGGCCAGATGACGTGGAGATGATCGCGACGCCGAGACCGCCAAGCACGCGCGGCAGGTTGTCCTTGCGCGCGTAAACGCGCAGGCCAGGCTTCGAGACCCGCTTGATCCCCGCGATCGAGCGCTCGCGCGAGGGCCCGTACTTCAGCGCGACCACCAGGTTCTTGCCGACTTCCGCGTCCTCGACGCGCCAGCCCGCGATGTAGCCCTCTTGCTGGAGGATCTCGGCGATATGCACCTTGATCTTGGAATGCGGCATCGTCACCGCGTCGTGATACGCCGAGTTGGCGTTGCGTAGCCTGGTCAGCATGTCCGCGACCGGGTCGGTCATTGTCATGGCCTTGGTTGGCCCTCCTCGTCGCGGTTTCCGGCCGAACAGACAGCGGACCTACGACGTAGTTCGTTTACCAGCTTGACTTGGTGATGCCTGGCAGCTCACCGCGGTGCGCCAGGGTACGGAAGCAAATCCGGCACAGGCCGAACTTGCGGTAGACGGCACGCGGCCGCCCGCACCTCGAGCACCTGGTGTAAGCGCGTACCTCGTACTTCGGCTTGCGCTTCGCCTTGGCGATCATGCTCTTCTTCGCCATCGTCAGTTCTCCTTGAACGGGAAGCCAAGCTGCCGCAGCAGCGAGCGGCCCTGCTCGTCGGTCGTCGCCGTGGTCACAAGCGTGACGTCCATGCCGCGCTGCCTGTCCACCTGATCGGGGTTGATCTCGTGGAACATGAGCTGCTCGGTCAGGCCGAAGGTGTAGTTGCCCCGGCCGTCAAACTGCCGGTCGGAAAGGCCGCGGAAGTCACGGATCCTGGGCAGCGCGATCGACAGGAGCCGGTCGCAGAACTCCCACATCCTGGTGCCGCGCAGCGTCACGTGCACGCCGATCGGCATGCCCTCACGGAGCTTGAACTGCGCGATCGACTTGCGTGCCCGTGCCACCGCAGGCCGCTGGCCCGTGATGAGCGTCAGGTCGCGCACGGCGCCCTCGATCAGCTTCGCGTCACGAGCTGCCTCGCCGACCCCCATGTTGACCACGATCTTGGTCAGCGTCGGTATCTGCATGACGTTGCTGAGACCGAACTCCTTTTGCAGCGCAGGCGCTATCTCGGCCTTGTAGCGCTCCTTCAGCCGTGGCGGCGGCGCCTCGGCGAGGGCTACCGCACCGTTCGCGGCGGGTCCGAGGTCAACCTTCACCTCAACGCGGCCCTTGCCAGGGTTAGCCGCCGCGTTCGGAGTACGGCCGCTGCCGCCCGACTTACCGCCCTTGGCGGAGCTACCGGACTTGCTCGACTTACTCGCAGCCATCAGACGTCCTTACCACTAGGCCGGGCAACCCGGACCTTGTCCTCGCCGTCGACCCGGTACCCGGCCCGAGCGGGCTTCTTGGTCTCAGGGTCAATCAAGGCGACGTTGCTCACGTGAATGAACGCCTCCTGGTGCACGATGCCGCCTTCCTTGGCACCACGGCGACCCTGATAGTTGACCTTGGTGTTCTTCTTGATCATGCTCACGCCGTGCACGAGCACGCGCTGGGACTGCGGGTCGGCCTTGACGACAGTGCCCTCACGGCCCTTGTCCTTGCCCGCGATCACGATGACATGATCACCCTTCTTGATCTTCATCCCCTTGGCCTTGGCAGTCGGCTTGGTCTTGCCGGCGTTCGCCGATTTCCCTGCCATCACAGCACCTCCGGCGCGAGCGAGATGATCCGCATGAATCGCTTCTCGCGCAGCTCACGGCCCACCGGACCGAAGATTCTGGTACCGCGCGGGTCGCCGCCGTCCCTGATCAGCACGGCAGCGTTATCGTCGAACTTGATGTAGGAACCGTCGCCGCGGCGGCGCTCCTTACAGGTACGCACCACGACGGCCTTGACCACGTCGCCCTTCTTGACGCCCGCACCAGGCAGGGCGTCCTTGACGGTGGCCACGATGACGTCGCCGATGCCCGCGTACCGCCGGCTCGAGCCGCCGAGCACGCGGATGCACAAGAGTTCCTTGGCACCGCTGTTATCGGCGACTTTGAGCCGCGACTCCTGCTGGATCACGTCAACTCCTGCTAGCTACTTGGCTTTCTCAACGATCTGCGCTACCCGCCACCGCTTGGTAGCCGACAGCGGCCTGGTCTCGGTCAGCACGACGCGGTCGCCGATGCCGCACGCGTTCTCCTCGTCGTGCGCGACGTACTTCCGGGTACGGCGGATGACCTTGCCGTACTTCGGGTGCTTGACCCGGTCCTCGACCATCACTATGACGGTCTTGTCCATCTTGTCGCTCACGACAAGGCCCTCGCGAACCTTGCGGTAACCACGAGTAACGGCCGTGGTCTCCGACGCCGCTTCACTCATCGAATTCGTCCTCCTGCTCAAGCGTCACGATGCCGAGCTCGCGTTCCCGCATGACCGTGTAGATCCTGGCGATATCCTTGCGAACCGCCTTCAGCCTGCCGTGACTTTCAAGCTGACCGGTCGCGGCCTGGAACCGCAGGTTGAACAGCTCGATCTTCGCCTCGGCCAGCTTGTTCTCGAGCTCTTCCTCGCTCGACATCCGCAGGTCGGCGGCCAGTGTCCCCTTCGCCATTACGTGTCACCCACTTCGCGCTTGACGAACTTGCACTTCATAGGGAGCTTGTGCATCGCGCGGCGAAGTGCCTCGCGAGCCACCGGCTCGGGAACGCCTGACAACTCGAACATCACGCGTCCCGGCTTGACGTTGGCGATCCACCACTCAGGTGCGCCCTTGCCAGAGCCCATGCGCGTCTCGGCCGGCTTCTTGGTCAGCGGGCGGTCCGGGTAGATCGTGATCCACACCTTTCCACCGCGGCGGATGTGCCTGGTCATCGCGATACGGGCGGCCTCAATCTGCCGGTTCGTCACGTACGAGTGCTCAAGCGCCTGGATGCCGTACTCACCGAAGTTGACCCTGGTACCGCCCTTGGCGGCACCGGTACGGTCGGGCCGGTGCTGCTTGCGGTGCTTGGTACGGCGCGGGATCAGCATGGCTAGCTCTCCTTGTCCGTTGTCGCTGCAGCGGTAGCGGCAGGCTCGGCCGCACGGCTACGCGACTCCTCTGAAGAACGTCCGCCTCTGTCGGCACCGTCGCCACCAGCAGGACGGCGACCGCCGCCCCGGCGCCCGGCCCCGCCGCCCGCCGGCGGCCGCCCGGTGCCTCCTGGCCGCTGGGTCGCGCGATTGACGGCCGCGGCCTGCTCACGCTCGGCGCGAGTGCCCGCCGCGTCGCCGCGGTAGATCCAGACCTTGACCCCGATCCTGCCGAATGTCGTACGGGCCTCGTAGAAGCCGTAGTCGATGTCCGCGCGCAGGGTGTGCAGCGGCACCCGGCCCTCGCGGTAGAACTCCGACCGCGACATCTCAGCACCACCGAGGCGGCCAGCGCACTGGACCCTGATGCCCTTGGCGCCGCCCTTCATCGCGGTCTGCATCGCCTTGCGCATCGCGCGCCGGAAAGAGACCCGGCTGGAAAGCTGCTCGGCGACGCCCTGGGCAACGAGCTGAGCGTCGATTTCCGGGTTCTTTACCTCAAGGATGTTGAGTTCGATCCGGCGGCCGGTGAGCTTCTCGAGATCGCCCCTGATCCGGTCGGCCTCCGCGCCGCGCCTGCCGATGACGATGCCAGGCCGCGCGGTGTGAATCCACACCTTGACCTTGTCCTTGTCCTGGCGCTCGATCTCGACCTTGGAGATGCCCGCCCGTTCCATGCCGCGCTGCAGCATCCGCCTGATGGCCACATCCTCGGCGACATAGTCCTTGTACATCTCGTCGGCGAACCACCGGCTCTTGAAGTCGGTGGTGATGCCGAGCCTGAACCCGTGCGGGTTCACTTTCTGGCCCACTAGCCGGTCCTCTCATTACTGTTTGACGCACCGCGTCTTGAAGCACTACCGCGGGTACCTGTCGCCCGGCTCGTCGTCGCTGGCCGCTCGGGGGCGACCCGCCGTGTCGGCTCGATGCCATCGCTCACGATCACCGTGATGTGACTTGTGCGCTTGTTGATCCGGTAGCCGCGACCCTGTGCGCGGTGCCTGAACCGCGGGATGGTCGGGCCCTCGTCGACCCAGGCACCGCTCACCACGAGCGAGGATGCGGTCGCCCGGCCGGTGTACTCGGCGTTGGCGATGGCGCTCGCCAGGACCTTGCCCACCGGGTCGCTCGCCGACTGCGGCGCGAAGGCGAGCACCGCCCGCGCCTGCTCAGCAGGAAGCCCGCGAATAAGGTCCACCACCCGGCGGGCCTTTCGCGGCGTGACGCGCACATAGCGCGCCCTTGCCTTCGCTTCCATCGGTCCTGCCTCGCTCTCTCGATCCTTCAAAAAAATCTTCGGCCAAATAACACGGCGTAATTGCGGACTAACGGCGACTGCGCCGGTCGTCCTTGACATGGCTGCGGAACGTACGGGTCGGCGCGAATTCGCCGAGCTTGTGCCCGACCATCGATTCGGTCACGAACACCGGCACGTGCTTGCGCCCGTCGTGGACCGCGATGGTGTGGCCCAGCATGGCGGGGACAATCATCGAACGGCGCGACCAGGTCTTGATCACGTTCTTGGTGCCCTTGGCGTTCTGCACGTCCACCTTCTTGATCAGGTGGTCGTCAACGAACGGGCCCTTTTTAAGGCTACGTGGCATCGCCGGCTACTCCTAACGCTTCTTCTTTGACCGACGTCGGGTAATGAGCTTGTCGCTCGGGCGGTGCGCGCGGCGGGTGCGGCCCTCCGGCTTGCCCCACGGGCTGACCGGGTGACGGCCGCCGGAGGTCTTGCCCTCGCCACCGCCCATCGGGTGGTCGATGGGGTTCATCGCGACGCCGCGCACGCTCGGGCGCTTGCCCTTCCAGCGGTTGCGGCCCGCCTTGCCGAGCTTGATGTTGCCCTGCTCGGCGTTGCTGACCTCGCCAACGGTGGCGCGGCAGTTGACGTCGACGAGCCGCATTTCGCCTGAAGGCATGCGGAGTTGCGCGTGCTTGCCTTCCTTGGCAAGTAGCTGAACGCCTGACCCCGCCGAGCGGGCGATCTTCGCGCCGCCGCCTGGGCGGAGCTCGATAGCGTGCACGATCGTGCCCGTCGGGATCGCGCGCAGCGGCAGGCAGTTACCTGCCTTGATGTCGGCACCTACGCCGGCCTCGACCCGGTCGCCCTGCTTGAGGCCGGACGGCGCCAGAATGTAACGCTTCTCGCCGTCGGCGTAGTGCAGCAGCGCGATGCGCGCGGTCCTGTTCGGGTCGTACTCGATGTGCGCGACCTTGGCAGGGACGCCGTCCTTGTCGGCCCGCCTGAAGTCGATGATCCGGTAAGCGCGCTTGTGCCCGCCGCCTTGATGCCGTGCGGTGATCCTGCCGTGGACGTTGCGGCCGCCCTTACCGTGCAGCGGCTCGACGAGCGACTTCTCCGGCTCGCTCCGAGTCAGCTCGGAGAAGTCAGAGCCGCTCGCGCCCCGTCTGCCAGGGGTCGTCGGCTTGTACCTTCTGATCGCCATCTCTGGTTTAACTCCCGTGTGTTTGCGGCACTGCCTAGGCGCCGAGCGTGCCGACGTCGATCCGTTCACCCGCGGCCAGGCTGACGATCGCCCGTTTCGTCGCCGGGCGGGTGCCGTAGCCGTACTTGAAGCGACGGCGCTTGCCCGGCCTGTTGAGCGTGTTCACGCCGGTCACCTTGACGTTGAAGATCGCCTCGACGGCCTGCCTGATCTGCGTCCTGTTGGCGTGCGGCGCCACGATGAACGTGTACTTGTTGAACTCGTCCTGAAGGCCGTAGCTCTTCTCTGAGATCACCGGGCGGATCAGGATGTCCCTGTGGTTGTAGAGCTTGCTCATCGCTTATGCGTCCTCTCGGGCAGTGCCCGCACGGGCCACGAAGCTCGCCAGGGCGCTCGTCGTGAACACCACGCGGTCGCTGACCAGCACGTCGTAGGTGTTGAGCTGACCTGGGTCGATCAGGTGCACACCAGGAGCATTGCGCAGGCTCTTCCACGTGACCTGGTCGGTGCTCTCCGCCACGACAAGCGTCAAGCGGCTGCTGCCCTCGGTCACCAGGTTCAGCACGGCAAGCGCGTCCCTGGTCTTCGGCTCCGCGCCTTCTACGAAACCGCCCACAACCTTGACCAGGCCATGCCTGGCACGGTCAGACAAGGCTCCGCGCAGCGCGGCCGCCTTCATCTTCTTCGGCGTCTTCTGCGCGTACGACCTGGGCACTGGCCCGTGGACGGTGCCACCGCCGGCGAACTGGGGTGCGCGAGTCGATCCCTGACGTGCACGGCCCGTGCCCTTCTGCCGGTAGGGCTTCTTACCGCCGCCGCGCACGTCGCCGCGCGTCTTGGTGGCATGCGTGCCCTGCCTGGCCGCCGCCTGCTGTGCCACCACGACCTGGTGGATCAGCGGCACGTTCACCTTCGCGTCGAAGATGTCTGAGGGAAGGTCGGTCTCGACAAGACCGTAAGCCGCCTGCGGCGCTTCGCGCTTAGGCTTGGCCGGCGTCTTGCGTGACCGGCTCGGCGCCTTGGCTGGAGTCTCCGCCTCGTCGCCAGCCTCAGGCGTCGTGACCTCGGGCGTCGCGGCCTCGGGCGTCGCGGCCTCAGCCGTCGCTGCCTTCGCCGGCCGCCGCCGCGCGGGCTTAGCCGGCGCCTCTTCGGTCTCCTCAGCTGCTTTGTCCGCAGCCTCAGCCTCAGTCGGTTTGGCAGCAGCCGTGCCGGCGTCCTCTGGCGCCTCAGCTAGCACATCCTCAGGAGCGCGCTCTTCGCGCTCCTGAGGATTCTCCTCAGGGGTGCTCATTTAAGAGGCCACCTTTCGTGATGCCTTGACGGCGCTGCGCACCAGCACCAGTGCGCCGGCCGGGCCAGGAACAGCGCCCTTGATCAGGAGCAGGCCCTTGTCGTTATCCACCCCGTGCAGGGTCAGGTTGAGCACCGTAGTGCGCTCGCCACCCATCCGGCCGGCCATCTTGAGGCCCTTGAACACATGTCCTGGAAAGGCGCATCCGCCGATGGAACCTGGCGAGCGATGCTTGCGCTGGGTGCCGTGCGATGAGCTGAGCCCGTGGAAGCCGTGCCGCTTCACGACGCCCGCGAATCCCTTGCCCTTGCTCGTCGCGCTGACGTCGACCAGTTCACCAGCCTCGAACTTGTCCGTGGTGACTTCCTGCCCGACCGTGTACTCGCCGGCGTCATCGGTGCGCAGTTCCACCAGGTACCGGCGCGGAGTTACCCCGGCCTTGGCGAAGACACCCGCCTTTGGCCTGTTCACCCGTCTCGGGTCGATGTCGCCATATCCGAACTGGACGGCCGAGTATCCGTCTGCGTCTGCGTTACGAACCGCGGTCACGACGCACGGACCCGCGGCAACGACGGTGACAGGAACGATCTTCCCGTCGTCTCCGAAGACCTGGGTCATGCCGAGCTTCGTGCCCAGCACCCCCCGCACGTTCTTGGCGATACCGCCTTGCTTCATGTCCGTGCAATCCTCTACAGCTTGATCTGGATATCGACGCCCGCCGGCACGTCAAGCCGCATCAGCGCGTCGACCGTCTTCGGCGTCGGGTCAATGATGTCGATCAGCCGCTTGTGCGTGCGCATCTCGAAATGCTCACGCGAGTCCTTGTACTTATGCGGCGACCTGATAACGCAGTACACGTTTTTTTCCGTCGGCAGCGGCACAGGTCCAACGACCTTCGCACCGGTCCGCATGACGGTGTCGACTATCTTCCGCGCTGAACTGTCTATGACCTCATGGTCATAGCTCTTCAGCCGGATGCGGATCTTCTCTCCCGCCATCGCGCCCTCGCGCCCCTTAAACCTAGTTCCCGCTACGTCGTTTGCGACACAGCCTCTACGAGCCAGGTGCCGGGGGCCTATGACCCCCGGCACCTAGTGCACTACTTCTGGATCTTGGTGACCCGGCCGGCGCCCACGGTCCGTCCGCCCTCGCGGATCGCGAAGCGCAGGCCTTCCTCCATGGCGATCGGCTGGATCAGCTCGACCTTCATCTCTGTGTTGTCACCAGGAAGCACCATCTCGGTACCTTCAGGCAGGTGCACCACACCGGTCACGTCCGTGGTCCTGAAGTAGAACTGCGGACGATAGTTGTTGAAGAACGGCGTGTGCCTGCCGCCCTCGTCCTTGGACAGGATGTAGACCTGAGCCTCGAACTGAGTGTGCGGGGTGTTCGTGCCGGGCCTGATGATGACCTGCCCGCGCTCGACCTCGTCGCGCTTGGTGCCGCGCAGGAGCAGGCCAGCGTTGTCACCGGCCTGGCCCTCGTCAAGGATCTTGTGGAACATCTCGACGCCGGTGACCGTGGTCTTCGCCGCCTTCTCCTTGATGCCGATGATCTCGACCTCGTCGCCGGTGTGAATGACGCCGCGCTCGATCCTTCCGGTCACCACGGTGCCGCGACCGGTGATCGAGAACACGTCCTCGACCGGCATCAGGAACGGCTTCTCGGTGTCGCGGACTGGCTCGGGGATACTGTCGTCGCAGGCCTCCATCAAGGTCAGGACGGCGTTGCCCCACTCGGCGTCACCCTCGAGCGCCTTAAGCGCAGAGACCCTGACCACGGGTACGTCGTCGCCGGGGAACTCGTAAGTCGAGAGCAGTTCGCGTACCTCAAGCTCGACGAGCTCGAGGATCTCCTCGTCGTCCACCATGTCGGCCTTGTTGAGCGCGACCACGATGTAAGGCACGCCGACCTGACGGGCGAGCAGCACGTGCTCACGGGTCTGCGGCATCGGGCCGTCGGTCGCGGCGACCACCAGGATCGCGCCGTCCATCTGCGCGGCACCGGTGATCATGTTCTTGATGTAGTCAGCGTGGCCCGGGCAGTCAACATGCGCGTAGTGGCGCTTCTCGGTCTGGTACTCGACGTGGGAGATCGAGATCGTGATCCCGCGCTCCTTCTCTTCCTTCGCGTTGTCGATCTGATCGAACGCGCTGGCGGTGTTGACGTCGGGGTACTTGTCATGCAGCACCTTGGTGATCGCCGCGGTCAGAGTGGTCTTGCCGTGGTCGATGTGCCCGATGGTGCCGATGTTGACGTGCGGCTTGGTCCGCTGGAACTTGGCCTTCGCCACTGGTCTCTCCTCGTTGCGATGAGCCCCCGCTCCTCGCGGGGGTCTTTTGGCTAGTGCTGGGCTACTCGTCTACTCGCCACGTGCCTTGGCGATGATCTCCTTAGCGATGTTGGGCGGGACTTCGGCATACGAGTCGAACTGCATGCTGTAGTTCGCCCGGCCCTGGGTCCGGCTTCGCAGATCACCCACGTAACCGAACATCTCGGACAGAGGCACGTTGGCGGTGACCACCCGCGACCCTGCCCGCTCTTCCATAGCCTGGATCTGGCCGCGGCGGCTGTTCAGGTCGCCGATGACCTCACCCATGTAGTCCTCGGGAGTCGTGACCTCGACCGCCATGACCGGCTCAAGCAGAACCGGGTCGGCGTGGGCCGCGGCCTTCTTGAACGCCATCGAACCGGCGATCTTGAAGGCCAGTTCAGAAGAGTCCACCTCGTGATAGGCACCGTCGGTCAAGGTGACCTTGACATCGACGATCGGGTAGCCAGCCAGCACGCCGAATTCGGCGGCTTCCTGGCAGCCGGCGTCAACCGATGGGATGTACTCGCGCGGTATGCGGCCGCCGGTCACCTTGTTCTCGAACTCGTAGCCGCCGCCGTCGCCGCCGGTCGGCTCCAGGTTGATGATCACCCGCCCGAACTGACCAGAACCGCCGGTCTGCTTCTTGTGGGTGTACTCGACCTTCTCGACCTTCCTGCGGATGGTCTCCCGGTAGGCCACTTGCGGCCGGCCAATGTTGGCCTCGACCTTGAACTCGCGCCGCATCCGGTCGACCAGCACTTCAAGGTGCAACTCGCCCATGCCGGCGATGATCGTCTGCCCGGTCTCCTCATCGGTCCTGACCTGGAAGGTCGGGTCCTCCTCAGCGAGCCGCTGAATCGCGATGCCCAGCTTGTCCTGGTCGCCCTTGGTCTTAGGTTCGATGGCCACGTTGATCACGGGCGCCGGGAATGTCATCGACTCGAGGATCACCGGCTTGGCCGGGTCGCTTAGCGTGTCTCCTGTCGTGGTGTCCTTGAGTCCCATCACGGCGACGATCTGCCCAGCCACCGCGCTCGGGCGCTCCTCGCGCTTGTTCGCGTGCATCTGGTAGATCTTCCCGATGCGCTCCTTGCGGTCCTTGGTCGAGTTGAGCACCTGAGTGCCCGCCATCAACGTGCCCGAGTAGATGCGCAGGTAGGTGAGCTTGCCGAGGTGCTGGTCGGACATGATCTTGAACGCCAGCGCCGAGAACGGCTCGCTCGGGTCGGGGTGCCGCTCGATCTCGACCGCGTCGGCACCGACCGAGTGGCCGTGGACCGCCGGAATGTCGATCGGGCTCGGCAGGAAGTCCACGATCGCGTCGAGCATGGGCTGTACGCCCTTGTTCTTGAACGCACTGCCGCACAGCACGGGGGTGACCGCGCTGGCGATCGTGGCGCGCCTGATCGCGGCGATGAGCTGCTCCTCGTCGGGCTCGGTGCCCTCAAGGTAAAGCTCGGTCATCTCCTCGTCGTTCTCGGCGATCGTCTCGAGCATCTTGTCGCGCCACTCGCGCGCGGCCTCCACGTGGTCGGCAGGGATGTCGACGGTGTCGTACGCTTCGCCTTTGCCCTCGCCGTGCCAGAGCAGGCCCTCCATGCGGATCAGGTCGATGATGCCGCGGAAATCGGACTCGACGCCCCAAGGGAGCTGTATCACTAGCGGAGTGGCACCGAGCCGGTCGCTGATCATCTCCACGCAGCGGTGGAACTCGGCCCCGACACGGTCCATCTTGTTCACGAAGCACACGCGCGGTACGCCGTACTTGTTGGCCTGACGCCAGACGGTCTCTGACTGAGGCTCGACGCCAGCTACACCGTCGAAGACAGCGACGGCGCCGTCGAGCACCCGCAGGCTGCGCTCCACCTCCACGGTGAAGTCAACATGGCCTGGAGTGTCGATGATGTTGATGGTGTGGTCACGCCAGCTCGTCGTCGTCGCGGCCGACGTGATGGTAATGCCGCGCTCCTGCTCCTGTTCCATCCAGTCCATGGTGGCTGCGCCCTCATGGACCTCCCCGATCTTGTAATTGATACCGGTGTAGAACAGGATCCGCTCGGTCGTAGTCGTCTTGCCCGCGTCGATATGGGCCATGATCCCGATGTTCCGGACCTTGGCCAGTTCCGTGGCGGTGCTTGTGGCGGCCACTGTAATTACCCCTCGTTCCTGCTTGTGCGCTCTACCAGCGGTAGTGCGCGAATGCCTTGTTTGACTCGGCCATCTTGTGCGTGTCCTCACGCCGCTTGACGCTCGCGCCGAGGCCGTTGCTGGCGTCGAGCAGCTCGTTCATGAGCCGCTCGGTCATCGTCTTCTCCCTGCGGGACCGGCTGTAAGAGACCAGCCAGCGCAGCGCCAGCGTGGTGCTGCGGGACGCCCGCACCTCGACAGGCACCTGGTAGGTCGCGCCGCCGACGCGGCGGCTGCGGACCTCAAGGGTCGGCTTGACGTTGTCGAGCGCACGCTTCAGCGTGACGACCGGGTCGTTGCCCGTCTTGTCGCGGCAGCCTTCGAGCGCGCCATAGACAATGCGCTCGGCCAGCGAGCGCTTGCCGTTGCGCAGTACCTTGTTCACCAGGGCGGTCACGAGCGGCGAGCCGTACACCGGGTCGGTGACGAGCTGCCGCTTCGTCGCGGGTCCCTTACGCGGCATGTCAGCTCTTCTCCTTCTTAGCGCCGTAGCGGCTGCGGGCCTGCTTGCGGTTGCGTACGCCCTGGGTATCGAGCGAGCCGCGAATGATCTTGTAGCGCACACCGGGAAGGTCGCGCACCCGGCCACCGCGCACGAGCACGATCGAGTGCTCCTGGAGGTTGTGCCCGACGCCCGGAATGTAGGCGGTCACCTCGACGTGGCTCGTGAGCCTGACGCGCGCGACCTTGCGCAGCGCCGAGTTCGGCTTCTTGGGCGTCGTCGTGTAGACGCGCGTGCAGACCCCGCGACGCTGCGGGCTCCCCTTGAGCGCCGGGGTCTTGTTCTTGCCTACCTTGTCCTGGCGGCCCTTGCGGACCAGCTGCTGGATCGTGGGCACCGCGTCTCCGTTTTCCTGCTCGATCGGTTTTGCTGTACTGCTCTGCTCTTGCCGTGCGGCCCGGTCGGTCGCACCCACTCAGGGCGCGACCATCCGCACTCGCACAGACGGTGGTCTGCTGGCTCCGACCCCCGCGCTCGGGCGTGTCGCGCGGTGCTTGCAACACCACACGGCGCACCGAACCCTGGACCCGCTATTTAGGCGGCCCGGAGACGGGGAGGGAAGTCGCGCACGTCCTGTCCACGCGACCGGCTGCCTTCAGCCATAAGCTGCAGAGGCGACCAGGCCACCGGCCACAAACGCGCGTGCCCGCGAAGACGGACACAAAGAACCAGGATACCCAACGCCGACGACAAACGTCAAAGCGAACGGCACACTGCCTCTCGCGAACGCTTCACCTTATCCGATCCAGCGCGATGCGCGCGCACACCTTCACCGGGTCGTAACCTGACCGCCGCTCCCAGCGCCCGCGCGTCGCGACCCCCGGCCCGCCCGATCCGGCATACAGCGCATTCCGAGCATTCCGCCGGGCGTACCAGCATCGCTGAGGCGTACCAGCATCGCTGAGGCGTACCAGCATCGCTGAGGCGTACCAGCATCGCTGAGGCGTACCAGCATCGCTGACTAGTTGTTGTCGTCCGCGGGCCGGGGCCAGGGACATCGTTGCCTATCTGATGCTGTGCCCGTAGCATCGCGGAGCCACCGACGCTGTTCGCACCGGGCGGGTTACGACATCGGTGGCTCCGCGATGCTGTTGCGGGGCGGCCGGGGCGGGCGGGGCGGCCGGAGCGGCCG
>Ga0335074_10008934_pt1 | contig 13954 bp, 13 predicted proteins | sample Lox_Sample_23_FD_206715 | JGI IMG/M metagenome (GOLD analysis project Ga0335074, IMG submission 206715) | Soil microbial communities from Loxahatchee National Wildlife Refuge, Florida, United States - Lox_Sample_2.3 | ecosystem: Environmental > Terrestrial > Soil > Wetlands | place: USA...
AAACCCCATCACGCGTGCCGTGCCGTCCTGTACGCTTTACACATGACCACAGATAAACAGATCAGCGGATCGCCGGTCATGTTCCGGCTCGATCGCGACTCGGGAGTGCCGACGTACTTGCAGCTTGTCCACCAGGTCGAGCACGCACTTCGGCTTGGCTACCTCAAGGTCGGGGACCAGCTCCCCAGGGTCCGCGACGTGGTCACCGCGCTGACCATTCACCCGAACACGGTGCTGAAGGCGTATAAGGAGCTGGAGGCCAAGGGCCTCGCCGCCGGGCGGCCGGGGCAGGGCACGTTCATCACGGGCACCCTGGAGCCGGTCACGCTGCCGGAGCTCGCCGGGCTGCGCCGCCAGCTTCTGTCCTGGCTCAAGGCCGCCGACGAGGCCGGACTGGACGAGGCCGGGGTCGCTGCCCTGCTCGCCAGCGTCACGCGGGACTACTACGGCAGGCGTGCCGCCCGGCCCGAGAACGAGAACGCCGGAAACGAGGGCGTCGCGTGAACATCATCGAAACCGTCGCCCTGGGCAAGAACTACGGCCGGACCTGGGCGCTGCGGGACTGCACATTCGCGATCCCTGAGGGGCACCTGGCCGCTCTGGTTGGGCCCAACGGCGCGGGCAAGACCACGCTGCTGCACCTGCTGGTCGGCCTGACGACCGCGGCCGCGGGCACCGCGACCGTCCTGGGCGGGCTGCCCGTCGGCTCGCGCGCTGCGCTGGACGGCATCGCGTTCGTCGCGCAGGACACGCCCGTGTACACGAACCTGACCGCCGCGAACATGATCCGGATCGCCCGGAACCTGAACCGCAGCTTCGACCTTGCCTACGCCCGCGCTCGTCTCGGCGAGCTTGACATCCCGCTGGACCGCAAAGCCGCCAAGCTGTCTGGCGGCATGCGAGCGCAGCTCGCGCTGACCCTGGCGCTGGCCAGGCGGCCCCGGCTGCTGGTCCTCGACGAGCCACTCGCGGCGCTTGACCCCCTTGCCCGGCACGACTTCATGGGCACGGTGCTCGCAGCGGTAAGCGAGGACGGCGTGTCCGTGCTGCTGTCGTCCCACGTGCTCGCCGAGCTCGAGCGGGTCGCCGACTTCCTGGTCCTGCTGACCAGGGGCCAGGTCCGGGTCGCCGCCGAGGTGGAGGACCTGGTCAGGAGCCACCGCCTGCTGACCGGCCCGGCCGATTCCGCGGACTGGATCGCGGGACAGCTGGACGTCGTCCAGGACCAGCGCGCGGCGGCGCAGGCTCACCTGCTGGTGCGGGCGCACGACCCGGACGACCCGGTGCCGCCGGGCTGGGAGGCACACCCGGTCAGCATGGAGGAACTCGTGCTCGCCTACCTGCGCAGCGGGAGCCCGGCCGCGCCGGCTCCCCTGCCCCTCAAGCCCACTGCGTCCACCGGAGCAGCATGATGACCGCGCTTACCCTCGCCACCAGGCAAAACAACTCCGCCCGCCCCTCGCGCCCCCTCCCGTGGCGGCGCATGGTACTGGTCACCTGGCTACAGCACCAGGGAACGCTGACCGGCGTCGCCGTACTGTTCGGGGCGCTGGCCATCTACCTGGGCATCGAGGGCCTGATCATCCACCACGCCTGGACCGTGGACATGGACTGCCTGCCCGCCAGCTCAGCCGCTTGCCAGGCGAAGGCTGGGAGCTTCGCCACCCAGTGGCACAGCGGTGCCACGATCGCGTCCCCGATGCAGCTGCTCCCGGCCCTCCTCGGCGCGTTCGCCGGGGCGCCGATGCTGGCCCGCGAGATGGAGACCGGCACGTTCCGGTACACCTGGACGCAGGGCTTCGGCCGCTCCCGCTGGATCATCGCCAAGCTGGCGCTGGTCGGCGGCCCGCTCGCCGTCATCGCGGGCGCGTTCGGGATCTTGACCTACTGGTACTTCGGGCCCTTCGTCGCCGAGGGGCAACTGATCGCGCTCGACCCGAGGACCTTCGCCCTGGAGTGCCTGGCATTTCCCGGCTGGGTGCTGGCCGCCTTCGCGATCGGCGCCTTCGCCGGCATGCTCATCCGCCGGGTCGTCCCCGCGATGGCCACCACGATGGCGGTCGTCGGCGGCCTCGGCCTCGCGGTCGGCCTCTACCTGCGCCACTGTCGTGCCTCCCGCAGCATGGCTACAGCCAGTGGTGGAGCTACCAGCCAGCCAGCCGGTACTGGACATTCCAGGGCATCGAGAGCGGCGGGCTGCTCCTGCTGGCGATACTGATCGTCGCCGCCACCATCTGGCTGGTCCGCCGCCGCGCCACCTGACGGCCCCACCCACAAAAACCCCGGCGGTGCATGGCTAGGCCTGGATGCGGTCCGCCTCCGCGGGCGCGGCCAGGTCGAGGTGATACCAGGTGCCTGGCTTACCGCCGAGGTGGGCCGGGTCGGCGGGGCCAGCCGGGACGAACCCGGCCTTGCCCAGCACCTTCTGGGAGGCGACGTTATCCGGGGTGGTGGCCGCCTTGAGCGCACGGAGCCCGTGCCGTGCCGCCGCCAGCCGGCACAGCTCGCGGACGGTCGCGGTCGCCACGCCGCGGCCGGCGACGTTCTGGGCGACCCGGTAGCCGAGTTCCGCCGTGCCGTCCTCGACGCGGTACAGATTGAACCGGCCCAGGACCGAGCCGTCCTCGGCGACGAGCACGTAGTAGGCGCCGATGCCGGCCTCCTGCTCGGCCAGCATGGTGTTGTGCCGCTCGGTGAACTCGCCGAAGAACTCGTCGCCGCGGTCGGAGATCGACGCAGCGAAGTAGGCCCGGTTGGCCAGCTCGAAGGCCAGGACCGCCGGGGCATGGCCAGCGCACAGCCGCTGCAGCTCGGGCACTGCGCGACTCTACTCAGGTGGTGTGCCCCCGGCCAACCGGGTTTCCGCCCGGCCGGCTGGCCGGGGGCTTAGCCCGCTAACCAGGCAAACCGGTGCACCATGGGCGGCCGCCGGCGTCCCGTTCAGGATCGTCGCGAGGCTGAAGCTCACCGGCAGCGTCTCTGCGGCGATGGCATTTGTGCCGGAAAGAGGACTTCTCGGGGCCCTTGAATGAGACATATAGTAGAGATGTATCAGCCTCCTGGCTGGTGTCGCGACGATGCGGCAGGAGCGTGCAGCGATGTACCTCATCCGGGGAGCGACAGATGCCGCCACCAAGGTGGCGGGACCGTCGGCTGGCCTCTATCTGACTGAGCCCGCCCGGGGACTGGCTGGCCTGGCGGCTCTGCCCCTGGCTGCCCCATGGCTGGCGACCGCGCCGCGCGGCGACGGTCACGGGGTGCTGGTCGTGCCGGGGCTGCTGGCCTCGGACCGGAGCACGGCCCTGCTCCGGCAGTTTCTGCGCTGGCTGAGCTATGACGTGCGCGGCTGGGACCTCGGGCGCAACGTGGGCCCGACCGACGCCGTCCTGGACGGGCTGCCGCGGGCCCTGGCCACGCTCGCGGAGCGTACCGGCGGGCCGGTCTCGGTGGTGGGCTGGAGCCTGGGCGGGATCTACGCCAGGGAGCTGGCCCGCCAGCGCCCGGAGCAGGTCCGCCAGGTGATCACCCTGGGCAGCCCGTTCGCGCTGACCGACCCCCGGCAGAGCCGGGCCGAGGGTATCTATCTTCGCCACGATTACCTGCACGCGGACGGCCAGCGGCTGCCCTCGCGTAAGCAGGTCGCGCGGCCCATCACCGTCCCGTCCACGGCCGTTTACTCCCGGCTGGACGGCATCGTGGCCTGGCAGACCTGCATCGAGCCGGAAACGGCGGAGCATGACAACGTCGAGGTTCGCTGCGGTCATCTCGGGTTCGGCACCGACCCGGCCACGCTGTGGCTGATCGCTGACCGGCTGGCGGTACCGGCCGGCCAGCGGCGGCCGTTCCGGCCGCCGTCGCTGCTGGGCTCGCTCTACCCACGCCGAGCATTACCACCCGCGCCCCTCGAGGAGCAACGAGATGCGGCAACTCACCGGACTGGACGCCTCGTTCCTCGCCTTCGAGACCGCCAACAGCACCGGCCACGTGGGTGGCCTGTGCATTCTTGATCCCAGCGGGGCACCGAAACCGCTGACCCTGGCCCGGCTGACCGAGGTGCTGGGCGAGCGGCTGCCGCTGGTGCCGGTGCTGCGGCGCAAGCTGCTGAACGTGCCGCTCGGCCTGGACCAGCCGTACTGGGTCGACGATGCGGACTTCGACATCGAGTACCACATCCGCGAGATCGCGCTGCCGCGGCCCGGCTCGGACGCCCAGCTCAACGAGCAGGTGGCCCGGCTGCACGCCCGGCCGCTCGACCGGAGCCGGCCGCTGTGGGAGATCTACCTGATCACCGGGCTGGCTAGGCGGCGGGCCGCGGTCTACACCAAGATTCATCACGCGGCGATCGACGGCGTGTCCGGGACGGAGCTGCTGACCGTGCTGCTCGACCTCACCCCGGGCGGACGTGAGGTCCCCGCGGCGAAGCCGTTCCGGCCGGTCAGGCCGCCAGGCCCGGCGACGCTGGCCGTGCTGGCCGCGGCCCGGCTCGCGTGGCGGCCGGTGCAGACGGCGCAGGTCGCCGCCGAGCTCGTGCGCGTGCTGCCGTCCATGACGCCGGCGGTCAGCGCGATCGTGGGCGGCATGCTGGGGCTGGGCCGCGGCGACGGCGGGGTGATCTCCACCATGCCGGGGCGCGCCCCGGCCACGCCGTTCAACAAGCCGATCACCCCGCACCGGCGGTTCGCGTCCCGCAGCGTGGACCTGGACAGCGTCAAGGCGGTGAAGAAGGCTTTCGGCGTCTCGGTCAACGACGTGGTCATGGCGATGTGCGCGGGCGCGCTGCGCCGCTGGCTGGCCGACCACGACGCGCTGCCTGGGCCGCCGCTGATCGCGATGATCCCGGTCTCGGTGCGGGATCCGGACAGCAAGGGAGCCCTGGGCAACAAGGTGTCGGCGATGCTGGCCAAGCTGCCCACCCACATGACCGAACCGAGCCGGCGGCTGGAGATCGTGCACGCCGCGACGAAGATCGCCAAAGCGCAGCAGGCCGCGATCCCGCAGGGCCTGGTCGACCAGATCAGCGACTTCGCGCTGCCGGCGCTGACCGCCCGCGCCGCCCGCGTGGTGTTCGCCACCGGGCTGCTGCACCGGCTGCCGCCGTTCAACCTCTGCATCTCCAACGTCCCTGGCCCCAACGTGCCGGTGTACCTATGCGGGGCGAGGCTGCTGGCTCACTACCCGATGTCGGTGGTCACCGACGGCCAGGGCCTTAACATCACCGTGGTCGGCTACCTGGGCCAGCTGCACTTCGGGCTGGTGTCCTGCCGCGAGCTGGTTCCCGACATCGACGACCTGGCCGGTTACCTGGTCGACGAGCTGCAGCTCCTGCTCAAGGCGGCCGGCCAGCGCACGGCCGAACAGGGCGCGGCCGAGCAGCAGGTGCCCGGCCCGCGCGCGGCCGGGCAGCAGGCGCCTGACCAGCGCACGGCCGAGCAGCGCGCAGCCGAGCAGCGCGCAGCCGAGCAGCGCGCAGCCGAGCAGCACGCGGCTGGCTAGCCGGGCTGGGGCCGCCGCAAGCGAGGATCGGGCCGGGTGCCGAAATGAAACAGCAGCCGCAGCAGCCAGAAGACCGGGAGAGCGACCGTGATGACGTGCGGGCGGTCGTCCCCGAGGGCATCACCGCGCCCGCGACCGTGCCGGCGGAGATCTTCATGGCCGCGGTGGACGCCTACGTGTCGGGGCAGCGGCTGGACATGCAGTCACTGGCCCGGCGGGCCGGCGTCGGGCGCGCCACCCTCTACCGGCGAGTCGGGAACCGGGAGCAGCTGCTCGACGAGGTGGTCTGGTGGCGGGCCCGGCGCTTGCTGGTCGATCAGGTGCAGGCCACGGCGGCACTGGTGGGAGTGCCCAGGATCACCGCGGTCATCGGCGGGGTGCTCGGCGCGATCGAGAGAGACAAGCCGCTGCGCGTGTTCCTCGAGTCCGATCCCGAGGCCGCGCTGCGCATCCTGACCGGAATCCGCAGCACAGTGCAGAAGGGCATGACCGGGGCGCTGGAGAACCTCATCGACCTCGAGCGCCGCCGCGGTGCGTTCGCGGCTGACCTGGATACCCGGACGCTCGCCTACGCGATCGTGCGGATATGCGAGGGGTTCCTCTACGCCGACGTGATCGCCGAGCGCTCGGCTGACATCGGCCGGGCCATCACGGTCATCGAGGCCCTGCTGCTCGGCCTGGACCTGGTGCAGCGCCCTGGAGAGTCTGGCGACGAGCAGCCATCGATCGTAGGTCCCACAGATCATTAACCCGCTGATTTGATCCTGGTGCAGCCCTCGTTTCAGGTCTGGGTTCCTGGCATGGAAATAGACCGTCCCATGCCGCTACTGGCCGACGGGGACGGCTGTGCAGCAGGTTTTCATGATTCCGGTAGCTGAGGACCAAATGCGCCACCTCAGCTACCGTGATCATGGAAGGCGAAGTCAGGCCGGGAGCCCCGGGTGCGTCGAGGTGGTCATCGTGCCGGGTCGTCGCCGTGATATTCCGCGTCGGTCACGTGCGCCCCCCAATGCGGAGCGCCCTCGGTGATGGACAGATGCGTCATGAGCTGATCGGGGCTGGCCCCGTGCCAGTGCTCCTCCCCATCGGGAGCGAAGACGACATCGCCGGGATTGATCTCCACGATCTCCTGGCCTCGTGCCTGCACGAGCCCATGACCTTCGGTCACGTAGAGGGTCTGGCCGCCGTCATGGCTGTGCCAGGCGCTGCGGGCGCCCGGCGTGAAGTGCACGGCGGCGACGTTGAGTTGCGACGGCGGCAGGCCCCGGGTGATGGGATCGATCCAGACCTCGCCCGTGAAGGTGTCGGCTGGTCCCTTGGCCGTGGGCGCTTTGCGGGAAATCTCCATGTGCTGGTTCCTCTCAGCGGTCCTTATACCGGGCGCACGCAAAGTTCAGTCCCTCAAGAAAGCACCCGCAGCCGCACCGTCGCGTCCATGTCCCTGAGCCGGGCCAGCACAGCATCGGCATAGTCGATCCCGATATCGGTCAGCGCGTACCCGAGGTCGCCGCGGGTGCCGAGCAGCTGGGCTTCGACGTTCACCTGATGATCAGCCAGCACCGAGTTGATCTCCGCCATCACGCCCGGCACATTCCGGTGCAGGTACGCCAGCCGGTGAGTACCGGTGGCGTGCGGCAGCGCCACCGGTGGCAGGTTCACCGACACCGACGTGGTGCCCTCGGTGAGGAAATCGGCTAGCTTGCCGCCCACGAACGCGCCGATGTCGGCCTGGGCCTCCTCGGTTGACCCGCCGATGTGCGGGGTGAGGATCACGTTTGGCAGGCCGCGCAGGATCGACGTGAACTCCTCGCCAGACGACTGCGGCTCGTTGAGGAAGACGTCGACGGCCGCGCCGGCCAGGTGGCCGGACAGCAGGTGGGCGCGCAGCGCCTCGTGGTCGATCACAAAGCCGCGGCACAGGTTCAGGAACAGCGCCCCCGGCCGCATCCGGCTGAATTCTTTCTCGCCGAACAGCGAGCTGTTGGACGGGCGGCCGTCCACGTGCAGGGAGACGATGTCGGAGATCTCGAGGAGCTCGTCCAGGCTGACGCAGCGCCGGGCATTGCCGAGCGCCAGCTTGTCGGCGGTGTCGTAGAAGACGACCCGCATCCCGAGCGCCTCGCCGACCACTGACAGCTGGGCGCCGATGTTGCCGTAGCCGACGATCCCCAGCGTGCGGCCGCGAACCTCGTGCGCGCCGCGGGCCGACTTGTTCCACACGCCCTCGTGCATGGCGCGGTCCTTCTCGGTGAGCCGGCGGGTCAGCGCGATGATCTCGGCCAGGGTCAGCTCGACCACGCTGCGTGTGTTGGAATACGGAGCGTTAAACACGGCAATGCCGAGCTCCGAGGCCGCGGCCAGGTCGATCTGGTCGGTGCCGATGCAGAACGCCCCGACCGCGACCAGGTCCGGGGCGGCGGCCAGCACCGCCTCGGTGAGCCGGGTCTTGGACCGTATCCCCAGCACCGCGACACCGGGCAAGGCCGCGGAAAGCTCCTGCTCATCCAAGGCAGACGGTCGCTCGGTGACCTCCAGCCCGGCCCCTTCGAGCAGCCGGTGAGCGTCGGGGTGGACGTTTTCCAGTAGCAGCGCCTTCACCGCTCCTAGGCTAACCCAACCTCGGTCCCGCTCCCGCCGGGCCAAGCCGGGCGTGGCGTCGTAGCCATCGCCACCCATCACGCTGCGTGACGACGGGCCGAGGCCGAGCACGCTCGCCTGGCCGGTGCCGGTCAGTGATCGATGGCGAGGATGAGCTTCCCGGTGTTCTCGCCCGCGAACAGCATCAGCAGGGCGTCAGGGAAGTCGCCAACACCGCCGTGCACGATGTGCTCGCGCGAGGTGATCTGGCCGTCCCGGAACCACCCGGCCAGCTCGGCGGTGGCCTGCGGGAACCGGTCCTGGTAGTCGAAGACGAGCATCCCGGTCATCGAGGCGCGGGCCACCAGCAGCATGAGGTAGTTGGCGGGCCCGCGTACTTTGTCGGAGTTGTACTGGGATACCGCTCCGCTGATGATGACCCTGGCCCCCCGGGCCAGCCGGGTCAGGACGGCATCGAGGACCTCGCCACCGACGTTGTCGAGGTAGACGTCCACGCCGCGCGGCGCGTGCTCGCGCAGCGCCGACCGCACGTTGTCGGTCTTGTAGTCGATGGCGGCGTCGAAGCCGAACTCGGCCAGCAGCGCGCCGCACTTTTCCTGGCCGCCCGCGATGCCGATGACGCGGCAGCCCTTGAGCTTGGCGATCTGCCCGGCGACGCTGCCCACCGCGCCCGCGGCACCGGAGATCACGACCGTCTCGCCCGCGCGGATCTTCCCGACGTCGAGGAGGGCGAAGTAGGCGGTCAGCCCGGTCATCCCCAGCGCGCCCAGGTAGGTCGTAGGCGGCGCGAGCGACGTATCGAGCCTGAGGACGCCGCTGCCGTCGGACAAGGCGTGTTCCTGGACGCCGAAGGCGCCGTAGACCAAGTCACCCGCGGCGAAGTCCGGGTGCTCGGACACCGTGACTTGGCCGATCGCGCCGGCCCGCATGACCGCACCGATCTCGACCGGAGGGATGTAGGAGGCCCCGGCGTTCATCCAGCCACGCATCGCGGGGTCGATGGACAGGTGCGAGATGGCCACGACGAACTCGCCGGGACCAGGGGCCGGCACGGCCTCACTGGTCAGCTCCCAGCCGGAGGCCCTGGGCAGCCCCGACGGGCGGGCGGCCAGCCGCACCTGGCGGTTGATTGACGACATAGCCCCTCCCAGGGCACTCAAGACGTGGTTATCGGATATCGGTCAGTGGGATCGGGGACGGCTGGCGGCCGGCGCCAGCGGGCACCTCGGACATCCCGGCGGCGGTCACGATGAAGGCCAGGACCTCCGCCTCGTAGCGCAGCTTCTCGTACCGGCCGGTCGGGCCCATGTGGGCGCCGGCACCCAGTTCGGCGCGGAAAAGGATGGGGCTCTCCTCGCCGGCCCCGCCGGCCCCGCCGGCCCCGCCGGCAGTGGCCCGCTCCGCGGCAGTGGCCCGCTCCGGGGCGGCGGCCAGGTCGGCGGCCCGCTCCGCGGCGGCGGCGCGCAGCCTGGCCACCCACTTGGCCGGCTCCTTGATCATCACGCGCGAGTCGTGCACACTCCCGGTGACCAGCAGGTCCGGCCAGGGGAACGGCGGGACGTTGTCGTACGGGCTGTACGAGCGCAGATAGGCGCGCATGGCGGGATCGTCCCGGGGGTCGCCCCACTCGTCCCACTCGTTGATCGTGAGCGGGATCGTGGGGTCCGACATGGTCGCGACGCAGTCGACGAACGGGACCTCGGCGACAACCGCGCGCCAGCGCTGTGGCGCCATCGAGAACGCCGCGCCCTGCAGCAGGCCACCGGCTGAACGCCCGCGGGAGACGATCCGGTTCCCGGCCGCCCAGCCCTCGGCCGCCAGCATGTCGGCGGCGGCGATGAAGTCGGTGAACGTGTTGCGCTTGCGGTCCAGCCGGCCCTGCAGCCACCAGCGGCGGCCGCCTTCGCCGCCGCCACGGATATGCGCCACCGCGTAGACCGCGCCGCGGTCGAGCAGGCTCGGCGTGGCCACGCTGAACTCCGGCCAGGAGCAGTCCTCGTAGGCCCCGTACCCGTCCAGCAGGCACGGCGCGGAGCCGTCCCGGCCCAGTCCGCGGCGGTAGGCGACGGTCACCGGGATCGCCGTGCCGTCGGCAGCCGTCGCCGTGACCCGTTCCGTGGCGTAGCCGGCCGGGTCGTACCCGGGCACCTCTTTGCGCTTGCGCAGCCGCCAGCGGCCGGTGGCCAGGTCGACCTCGTGCCACGAGGGCGGGTCGATGAGCGACTCGGTGCGCACCGTGACCGCGGTCGCCGCGTAGTCCTCGTTGACCGCCAGGGCCAGCGAATACTGCGGCCCGCCCGCCGTGACCAGCCGCTGCTCGCCGGTTTCCCGGTGCAGCACCCGCAGCTGGGGCGCGGCTCCGTGGCGCTGCTCGACGACCAGGTAAGGGCCGAACACGTGGCATGACACCAGCCGGGTGTCCGGCGAGCCGGCGATGACCTCGGCCCAGGCGGCCCGGCCCGGTGCCCGCGCGGGCGCCCGGACCAGGCGGAACTCCTCGGCGCCGTCGTTGGTGACCAGGTAGAACTGGCCGCCGTCCGGCCCGTCCGCGTGGTCGGCGCGGTACTCGATACCGGGCCTCCTCGGCTCCAGGACGGCCGGCCGTGTCCCGGGCTCCGCGGCCGGGATGACCAGGGTCTCCGTGGTGTCCCGCGACTCGGTCTCGATCAGCACGTACCGGCCGCTCCGGGTGGCCCGGACGGTCAGATCGAAGCGCTTGTCGTCCTCGCGGAACACCAGGACGTCGCGGTCCGGGCTGGTCCCGATCTCGTGGCGCCACACCTCATGCGGCCGGTAAGCCTGGTCGGTGCGCACATAGAACAGCGACCGTGAGTCGGCCGACCAGCCGAGCCCGTAGTAGGTGCCCTCGATCCGGTCCGGCCGGTCCTGGCCGGTGCCCAGGTCACGGACGCGGAGCTGGAACAGCTCGTCGCCGGTGAAGTCGGCGGAGTAGGCGAGCAGACGGCCGTCCGGGCTGACCTCCCGGGCGCCCAGATCGACGTAGCCCCCGGTGCACGCCGGGTCGCTGAGCAGCTGGTTCTGGTCGAGCAGCACCTCGGCGGGCGATCCGGGTGTGGCCACCCGGCACAGCAGCTCCAGTTCCTGCCCGGCGACCACCCGGGTGAAGTAGTCGAAGCCGCCGCGGTGCCAGCTCACCGAGTCCTCGGCGTCGGCCTCGCGGCTGGTCATCTCGCCCAGCAGGCGCTCCTGCAGCCCGCGCGTGGGCTCGGTGGCCCGGTCGTAGTACGCGCGTTCGGCGGCCAGGTAATCGCGCATGACGGGCAGGTCATGGTCGCGCATCCAGGCGTAAGGGTCCGGCGGGTCCCCGTCGCGCCATCCCGGGGAGACGTCCGGCATCCCGAGGTCCGCCGCGACCGGCGCGGCCGGCGGCCGGTGCTCCGCGGTTCCGGTCATAACGGCCGGCTCCCCGCCGCGTGCCCGGCCAGCAGGTCGCGCAGCGGGCCGGCCGGGAGCTGGTACGAGGTGTTGCCGTCCCGGCCGGTGACGGTCACGGACTGCAGCAGGCTGTTGATGACGGCCTCCTCGGTTGCCTCGGTCACAGCGGCAAAGTAGTCATCGAGCGCGCGGCCGGTGACCGGGGCCCGCGGCGGTGGCGCCCCGCGCGGCGCGCGCAGCCCGGTGGCCAGGGCCAGGAAGATCTCGCCGCTGCCGTGATGGCCGGTGCTGCCGGTTCGGGCCAGCCCCAGCCCGGCCCGGCGGGCCGCCCGCTGGCACGCGGCGGCGTCCAGCGGGCCGTCGGTGATCACCACGACGATGCACGAGCCGGCCGGCCGGGGCCGCGCCGGCCCCGGGCCGGGCAGCAGTTGGCCCGCGGGCAACCCGGCCACGGTGAGCCGGCGCCGCTCGCCAAAGTTGGTCAGCGTGACCACGCCCACGGTGGCACCGCCGGGCAGTATCCGGGACGCGGTGCCGATGCCGCCCTTGCAGCCGAGGCAGCTCATCCCGGTCCCGGCGCCGACCGCGCCCTCGACCGCGGCTGCGGTGCCCGCCGAGGCGCGCGCGGCGGCCAGCGCCTCCTCCACGTCTTCGCGGCTGACCTGCATGGACCGGGTGTCGTTGAGGAAACTGTCGTCGCACTCGGCGCAGATGGGGATGATCACGTCGTCCACGCCGATCGCCGGCTGCTCGCCGATGAGCAGCTCGCACGCGGCGTCGTAGACCCGGCCCACCTGCATGGTCGAGGTGAGGAACACCGGCGTCTCGGCCAGCCCCCATTCCTGCGCGGCGAGCAGGCCGGTGCACTCGCCGGCCCCGTTGAGTACGGCCCCGCCAGCGGGCACCGGCGAGCGGAACAGGTCGCCGCCCGGGTCGATCACCGTGACCCCGGTCCGGGCGATGCCCCGGCCGGCCGGTGGTGGCGGCTCGTCGCGCCACACCGTTGCGTGCCCCAGGCCCACGCCGGGGACATCGAGCACCGACCCGGTCGGGCCTGATGGCAGCAGGCCAATGGTGATGCCAAGATCGGTGACGCGGGGCACCAGGCGATCGTAACGCCCGTGGCGGCGGGGAGGGAGGCCCAGATGAGCCTGCCGGTCCCGGTGGTCTGGAGCGAGGACTGCCTGCGCCATGAGCCAGCGGGCGAGGTCTGGCTGGGGGTGCGGGACCCGGGCACCGAGGTGCCGGCCCGGGCCCTGGTGCTGCGGGACGCGCTGTCGGCGGCGGGTGCGCCAATCCTCGCCGCCCGTGCTCACGACGACACGATCCTGCGCACCGTGCACGACCCGGCGCTGGTCGATCACCTGGCCGGGATCTGGCGCGAGTGGTCGGACGCCGGGCTGCCCGCCGAGTACGGACGCGACCGGGTGGTGCCGTACATGTTCCCCATCCCGGGGCTGCTGCGCGGCCTGCCGCCGCGTCCGCCCGCCGCGGTGCACGCGCGGGCCGGACTGTACTGCTACGACACGATGACCCTGGTCGGCCCGGGCAGCTGGGCGGCGATCCGCGGCGCGGCCGACGCCGCGCAGACAGCGGCGGACCTGGTCAGCTCAGGCGAGCGGCTGGCGTACGCGCTGTGCAGGCCGCCGGGACACCACGCGACGCCGGCCGCGTACGGCGGGTCCTGCTACCTGAACAACGCCGCGGTGGCGGCCGAGGCGCTGCGGGCGGCCGGGGCGGCACGGGTCGCCGTGCTGGACATCGACGCGCACCACGGCAACGGCACGCAGATGATCTTCTACCGGCGGCCCGACGTCTGGTACGGCTCGCTGCACGTCGACCCGGGAGCGGGCTGGTTCCCGCATTACGCCGGGTACGCCGACGAGCGCGGGGACGGGCCCGGCCAGGGCTGGAACCGCAACCTGCCGCTGCCCCCCGGCACCGGTGATGACGGCTGGCTGGCCGCCCTGGACCGGCTCTGTGATGACATTCTTGAACGGGACGCCGACGTGCTGGTCGTCTCGCTGGGCGTCGACGCGGCGGTCGGCGACCCGGAAAGCCCGCTGCGCGTCACCGAGGACGGCTACCGGGAGGCCGGGCGGCGGATCGGCGCGCTCGGCCCGGTGGTGTTCGTCCAGGAAGGAGGCTACGACCTGGCCTCGCTCGGCCGGCTGGTCGTCGCCACCCTGGGCTCAGCCGCGCGCTCCGCGCCCGGCTGAGCCTGGAATCCGAAAGGGCCGACGGCGGACGTCCGGGGCACGCGGCTCTTTGACACGGCGTGCGCGGCGGCGGTGTACTGCCCTGCATGACCGATACGACGAGTGCGGCAGGCACCCCGCAGTCCGCGGCTGCTTTTCCGGTCACGACTGCGCTCGAGCTGCCGGGCCAGGTGGTGGAACAGAATCTCGGCATCACGTTTGGTCTGGTGGTGCGGGCGATGGGCTTCACCAACGCTGTAGCCGGCGGG
>Ga0335074_10008935_pt1 | contig 13954 bp, 12 predicted proteins | sample Lox_Sample_23_FD_206715 | JGI IMG/M metagenome (GOLD analysis project Ga0335074, IMG submission 206715) | Soil microbial communities from Loxahatchee National Wildlife Refuge, Florida, United States - Lox_Sample_2.3 | ecosystem: Environmental > Terrestrial > Soil > Wetlands | place: USA...
CGAAAGTAACGCCCTTGCCCACCAGCACCACCGCAGGCGCGCCCGATGAGCCCGCGCGGCCCTTGCCGCGAGCGGCGGCCCTGTGCTCGATCACGATGAACCGCGGCGGCTGCGCGCTTCCCTGTGACACCGCGAGCAGACACCCCATCCGCTCGCGACGAATGGCCGGCTCATCGAGCACCCGCACGCGCAGCGACGGATGGCGCTTGGCGAGAGCGCGGGTCTCCTCGGCCAGAAACACGGGAGTGCAGACGTTGCCCGGCAGGTTCGCGAGGTCGCGCTGCACCCCGCAGGCCTCGGCGATGGCCCAGCCATGCTCCATGCCGCGGCTCGTCTTTGCGGCGGCGCCTCTGGCCAGCGGACCGGCGAGGACCCGCTCGAGCGGGGCGGGCTTGGGCTTCTTGCCGCTTTTGAGATCGTTGATGCGATAGAGGCCCGCGCCGGCGATTTCCGCCACCGCACGGCCGAAATAATAGTCGTCGAGCTCCTTCGCGTCCGGCCGCTCGAGCGCGAGCGCGACGCTTGCGATACCGGTCTTCGCGAGTGCCGCAACGGCAGCGGACCAGGCCTTCCGCCAGGCCTTGCGGCCGAAGCCCTTCCTCGTGCCCAAGCCCGCGAGCAGCACGCGTGAGGCGGCAAGACCCGGCAGGTCGGCGATGAGCAGCGTCTCGGCCGGCTTGCCCGCGAAATCCCCCCGGGCCAGCAGCTTCTTCAGCCGCCCCTCGCAGGCCGAATCCACGGCCTGGCCCTCCCCGGTCAGCTCCCCCTCCTCGAACACCCCGAGGACCAGGCAGTCCACGTCGAGGGCGGCGACCCCCTTGCTCCAGGTCTCAAAGCGCATCACATGTCCCCAGACCGGCCCGGCGCCGGAAATTTATTGGTTCGCGGCGGCGAACCATTGAGGCGCGCAACCGTCTGCTTTAACTTAGTTATTTTAGTGTAACCCACCGGCGCTCCGGCGGGAAAAGTCACGGCGGGCCACCGGTTGGGGAAGATTCTCGGGCGCTACGTTCTACGCGAAGTCATCACGGCCTGGATCGTGGTGATGGGCGTGGTGCTGATCATCCTGCTGGCGAATCAGGTGGCGGAGGTGCTCGAGAGGGCCGCATCGAGCCAGTTTCCCCAGGGGGTGGTGCTCGAGCTCATCTACCTCGGAATGCTGCAGTATCTGAGCTTCCTCGTGCCGTTCGGGCTTCTGCTCGGCATCCTCCTCGCCCTCGGCAGGCTCTACCACGACAGTGAGCTCACCGCGGCGCTTGCCTGCGGCGTGCGGCCCATGACGCTATATGGTCCGGTGATCGGGCTCGGGACCCTGCTGGCGATCGGCCTTGCGGCGCTCACGCTGATCGTCGCCCCCGGCGCCACGGCGCAGGCGCTGACGATCCGCAACGCAGCCGTGCGCGCCGGGCAGTTCGCGCCGCTGCAAGCCGGGACCTTCCGCGCCTTCGGCGGTGGGAGCGGGGTGGTGTATGCCGAGAAGGTCGATCCCGGCGGAACGCTGCAGAACGTGTTCGTGGAGAGAAACCAGGGCCCGGTGGTGGAAGTGGCCGTCGCCCACCAGGCGCTCCACACCGTATCGCCGGACGGCAATACTCAAACCATCGAGCTGCTCGACGGCGAGCGCTTCGAGGGTGTGCCCGGCAGCCGGCAGTTTCGCACCAGCAACTACAGCGAGCTCAGCATTCCGGTGCGGGTGCCGCCGGCCAATGCGGTGGTGACTGACCTCGATGCGCAGCCGACCGCGGCGCTGCTTGCCTCCCCGGACCCGAAGCATCAGGCGGAGTTTCAGTGGCGGCTCTCGATGCCGCTCATGTGCATCGTGCTCACGGTGCTCGCGCTGCCGCTCGCGCGCCTGAAGCCGCGGCAGGGCCGCTATGCGCGGGTGTGGCTCGCGCCGGTGGTTTATGTCATTTACTGGAATCTCATCTCCGCCGGACAGCAATGGATCGCCCACGGCGAGGTCCCGGTGGCGGTCGGCCTCTGGTGGACACACGCCGCGGTCGCGCTGCTCGCGGTTGCGGTGATCTTCGGGCCGCACCTCGCCCAACGCTTGCGCTACCGGATGGCGGCTCGATGAGCGTGCTCGATCGCTACATCGTGCGCACCGTCTTCGGCGCGGTGGTGCTCGTCATGGCGGTGTTGCTCGTCCTCGGCGGGCTGTTTCTCTTCATCAGTCAACAGGGCGACATCGGTGTGGGTCATTACACGGTGGCGGATGCCCTGTGGTATACGCTGCTCAACCTGCCGCAGCAGGTGTATCAGCTGCTGCCGATCACGGCTCTCCTCGGCTCGGTGATCGGCTTCGGCCAGCTTGCGCGCGGCAGCGAGATCACCGTCATCCGCGCCACGGGGGTCTCGGTCACGCGTCTCGCCGGCACCGCGCTCATCGCCGCCGGCCTGCTCATCGCCTTCGAGGGCGCGCTCGGGGAGTGGGCGCCGCAGCTTCAGGAGGCGGCCAATCAGCAGAAGGCGTTCAGCCAGTTCAACAGCATCGGCTTTGGCGGTGGCGCCGGCGCCTGGGTCCGCGACGGCGACCTCATCCTCAATGTCGCCCGGCAGTCCGGCTCGCGAGAGTTCGCCGGCATGCAGGTGTTCGAGCTCTCGCCGCAGCACACCCTCCTTGCCATCGGCCACGCCGCGAGCGCGACGGCCGTCGGTCATCACACCTGGATGCTGGGCGGCTACACCGAGTCGCGCTTTCTCTATGGGGGCGCCGATGCGCCGGCGCAGCCGGGCTGCGAGCCGCCGGCGGCGCAGTGCCGGCCGCCGCCCGTGGATCGGGTGAGCGCCAGCGCCCCGAGCCGCAAGATGCTGCAATCGAACGTGACCGCGGGCTTCCTCGGTCTCGCGGTCCAGGACCCGGAGCAGTTGACGCTGAGCTCGCTCTGGCAGCTCATCGGATACTTCCACGCCAACTCACTCGATGCCAGGCAGTACCTCTTCGCCTTCTGGTCGAAGATCGCGCGCACGGTGGCGATCGCCTTCTCGGTCCTGCTCGCGATACCGTTCGTCCTCGGCTCGATGCGCTCGGCGGGAGCGGGTACGAGAACGATGCTCGCCCTCATCATCGGCATCGGCTTCTTCCTGCTGCAGCGGCTGATCGAGAGCGGGACGATCGTCTTCAACCTCGATCCGGTGGTGCTTGCCTGGCTACCGACGGCGCTGCTCGCGACCGTGACGTTGCTGCTGCTCGCGCGGGCGCGGTAAAGCGTCCCGGCAAAAACTCTTTACACTCGTGCCGACTACTTCGCGTGACGTGCCGGCGGCTTCTTGGCGGGCAGCGGCTTCAGCAGGCCGTCGAGCGGCTGGAAGATCTCGCTGTAGCGATAATCCGGGATCTCGTAGTCCCAACCCTGCACGCGCGAGTTGATCTCTGCCGCCTCGGCGTCGGCCGATTTGTCGGTGGCCTTCGCTGAGACGTCGATGTAGTCCTCGTTCGCCTGCTTGTAGCCGCTGACGTCGATCTCGAGACCGCCGAAGGTCCTGAAGAGCGCGTGCGAGAGCTCGGTGCCCGGTGGCGCGGCGGCGCTCTTGCGCACATCGGTGAGCGTCAGGCCCGAGAGCGCGCTACCCATGGAATCGGCGGCGTCGGCGCCGGTCAGCTCGCGCCCACGCGGGATGCCGTGCACCGTGAAGTCGGCCTGAGCCTTCTTGTCGCGCGAGGCGCTGAATTCCGCGCCCTTGGCCGGCTGCTCGAGGATCTCGCTCACCCGACTCTGGTTGATGTCGAGCACGGTCGGGTCGAGCCAGAGTTTCGGGTCCGCATCGACGAGAATGAGGGGTTTCGCGAGCAGACTCTGGGGCGAGTCGACGACCCGCACGTAGCAGTCATTGGCGTCCATCGAGTTGCCGACGATGAGCGACCAGGTCTTGCCGGGAGAGACGATGTCGATGCGCGCGCCCGCGGCCTTCGGCGCCGTCACATCCTGCACCCCGAGCACGCGGTAATTGCGCGCCAGGCGCGTCTTGCGCTCCACGGCCTGCAGCGAGCCGAGATCGAGCAGGAGCTGGCGCAGCTTGCCGGAATCGGCCGGATAACCGCGCTCGGCGACCACCCAGTCGCGCGCCCGCCGCTCGAGGGTCGTGCGCGTGTGGTCGGCCTTGGTGATGCGAATCTGCGTGACCTCGTTGAGCGAGCCTTCGAGCCCAGGCAGGACGGCAGTGCCCGCGATCGACTCCCCACCGCTCTGGTTGCGACTCGAGACCCAGGCGGCGAGCGCGATGATGGCGATGCCGATGCCGAAGAGGACGCTGACGCGGCGTGCGGTCATGGGAGCTTGTCCTTATTCGAAGGGGCGGCCGGGCCGCGCCGGCGCATCGCGGCCGCGAGCAGCGCCAGCAGCGCGAACAGCGCCGGCATGACGATGATGTTGATCACCTTGAGCTCCGTGCCCAGGCGATCGATGTCGCTCACGAGTCCCGCCTGCACGGCGCGCAGGCGCTTGCGGATCTCGAGCTTCTCCGCCTCGAAGTGCTCGATCTCCTGCTGCTGTGCGGGTGTCAGGATCAGCGCCGACTTGTCGTTGCGCTTCGATTGCAGCAGCGTCAGCTGTTGCTCGGTCTGCTGCAGCTCCTGCTGCAACTGCTCCTCCTGAACATGGAAGCGCGCGTCGGCCTGGCGCTGCAGCGCCTCGACGCGCAGGAACGGCCGGGTGAAGCCGGCGCGCCCGCGGACGCTGATGAGGTCGGAGCTGCCGGCAAGGTTGTCGAGGGCGTTGAGCACCAGGTCGCCATTGCTCGCCCAGGCCTGGGCGATGGACTGACCGAAGAGGTCCTCCTCGTGCACCCAGAGGTAATCGGACAGCAGGTCGGTGTCGGCGAAGACAACGAGATTCAAGGGCTTGATCGAGGCCTTTAGATCCCGCTGACCGGCGGGCAGGGTCACCCCCGGCGGCGGGCCTTCGGGGAAGGCGGTCTTCACCATGCCGGTGATCCGGGCGCCGATGGTGTAGCGCCGCCCGGTGGGCTTGAAGCCATCGAGCAGCGTGGCCGGATTCATCAACATCGCGAACCGCTGCGCCGGCATCGGCTCCGAGTCGGTGCTCGAGCGGATGAGCGGCTCGAATTTGACCGCCGCGCCCTTGATCGGAGTCAGGTAGCCGGCGGTCTCGACATTGACGTTGGAGAGTCCGGCGGTGATGACATCGCTTTGCGAAAGAGAGGATTTGCCGAGACCGAGAATTCCGAGGTGCTCGACCGGCGGCTCGCCCTCGCGCATGGAGACGGTGAGCGCGTGGCCGCGGTCGGCGACCACCTCATTCGGGTTGAAGTCGACGCCCCACGCCGAGAGCAGCTTGCCCATGTGCGAGGCGTGATCGGCGCCCAGCGACTGCATCGGGTTGCCCGCCGCCTCCGTTTCCGCATCCGGATCGACGAATGCGAGGATGTGGCCGCCGCGCAGCGCGTACTGATCGATCGCGAACTGGGTCGCGGGCGAGAGGTTCTTCGGATCGACGAGCACCAGCACGCGCACGTCCGGGCCGATCGAGGTCGCGGTCGGCTGCAGCGGGCGCAGGTCGAAGAGCTGCTCGGCTTGGCTGTAGACCACCCAGGGCTGGCGCATCTGTCCGGTCTGCGGGTCGTAGCCGCCCGTCATGGGCAGGGTCGAGAGCCAGGCGACCACGGGCTTGGCGGGATGCGCGAGCTCGTAGATGAGCTTCGCGACGTCGTACTCGAGGAAGCGCTGCTTGTCAGGGTCGAAGAAGGGGATCGCCTGCTGGCCGTTGGTGGAGTTGGTTCCGGCGAGTCCGAAATAGAATTTGCTGCCGGCCTCGTTGATGGTCGTGCCGGTGACGCCGAGCTCCGCGGCGCGGTCCTCCGCCACGGAGAACGGCTGCGGGTCGATGACGTGCAGATGAATCATGCCGTCGGAGCGCTGCGTCAGCTCCTCGAGGAAGTCGTGCACCCGCTGGCCGTAGGGCTGAATCTGCGGCAGCGATTCGGCGGCCCTCGCGGAGTAGAAGAAGTAGAGGTTGATCGGCTCCTTGATGCTCTTCAGGATCCGGTCGGTGCCGGGTGAGATGGTGTAGAGGCGGTTCTGGGTGAGATCGAGCTGCCAGCCGGCGAGCGAGTAGTTGAAGACGATGGTGAGGCCGATGAAGGCGAGCGCGAGCGCGAGCACCGCGCCCCAGCCGAGTGTCGAGCGTTTCGTCATGAGTCGCTCCTAGTCCGCTTTGCGCAGGTCGAGGGCGACCGTGGTGGTGAAGAGGAAAAACCCGATCAGCATCGCGAAATAGAGCAGGTCGCGCGCCTCGAGCACGCCCCGGGAGATCGATTCGAAGTGGGTGAGGAAGGAAAGCGAGGCGATCGCCTCGACCAGCGCCTGCGGCGCCCAGCTCTGGAACGCGTTGGTCACCATCGGATATCCGGCGAGAAGAAACGCGAAGCAGACAGCGACGCCGAGGATGAAGGCCACGACCTGATTGCGGGTGAGGGCGGACATGCACGAGCCCACCGCGAGAAAGCCGCCGGCGAGCAGCAGGCTGCCGAGGTAGGCGGCGAAGATCGTGCCGTTGTCGGGGTTGCCGAGGTAGTTGACGGTGATCCACATCGGGAAGGTGAGCGCGAGCGCGAGCGCGGTAAAGAGCCACGCCGCGAAATATTTGCCGAGAACGGCTTCCCAGACCTTCACCGGCTGGGTCATCAGCAGCTCGATGCTGCCGGACTTGCGCTCCTCCGCCCAGAGCTTCATGGAGATCGCCGGAATGAGGAAGAGATAGAGCCAGGGATGGAAGGCGAAGAACGGCTCGAGGTCAGCCTGGCCGCGCTCGTAGAAGCCGCCCAGGTAGAACGTGAAGGCGTTGGCGAGCACGAGAAAGATCAGGATGAAGACATAGGCGAGCGGCGTCGCGAAATAGCTCGCGAGCTCGCGGCGCAGAATGATGCCCACGTTGCGCATGGCGTCCCCGGTTGGTCGGTTAAGCGGTGATGGAGCGGAAGACTTCGTCGAGCCGTCCGGACTCGAGATGCAGCTCCTTGAGCGCGAGCCCGTTGCTGCTGGCCACTTCCGAGACGGCCGCGAGAATCGCAGCGCCCGAGCGCGGCAGCGCGGTGAGGCGCACGTCGCGCTCGCTCACCTCCACATCCGCCACCGACGGCAGCGCCGCCACCGCGGCGCGCGCGGCGGCGAGCTGCTCCGGCCGCTCGAGCTGCAGCGATACCGCGTTGTAGTAGCGCGAGCGGGCCGCGAGCTTCAGCGGCGTGTCGTCCGCCACGATCCGCCCGCGCGCGATGATGATCGCGCGACTGCAGACCGCGTCGACCTCCTCGAGGATGTGGGTCGAGATGACGATGATCTTGTCGCGCGCCATCTCGTTGATGAGGGCGCGGACCTCGAACTTCTGGTTGGGGTCGAGCCCGTCGGTGGGCTCATCGAGGATGAGGACCGGCGGATCGTGAATCAGCGCCTGGGCGAGGCCCACGCGGCGGCGAAAGCCCTTCGACAGGGTCTCGATCGACTGCTCGAGCACGGAAGCGATCTGCAGCCGCTCGATGACATAGTGCAGGCGCTCGCGCCGGCGCGCGCCTTGCAGTCGCCGCAGATCGGCGATGAACTCGAGAAAACGGCGCACACGCATCTCGCCGTAGCTCGGGGCGCCTTCGGGAAGATAGCCCAGGCGTTCCTTGGCGGCGAGCGGCTCGGTCTCGACGTCGTGGCCGCAGATGCTGGCCTTGCCCGAGGTCGGTGTGACGAACCCCGCCAGCATGCGCATGGTGGTCGTCTTGCCCGCTCCGTTGGGTCCGAGAAATCCGAGCACCTCGCCCGGACCGACCTGGAAGGTGACGTCCTCCACGGCCGTCACCGACTCGTAGCGCTTGCTCAGATGCTCGGTTTTTATCATGCGATCGGCTACCTCCGAGGCTGCGGTAGATGCGGGCTATCGTAAAAAGTTCCGCTCAGGACGGCCGCCAGCCACCGCCGTCGGGGCGCGTCCGCCAGTAAAGCATCATCATCGCGCCACCGAGCATGCCGCCCAAGTGCGCGAAGTGGGCGATGCTGCCCTCCGTGCCGGTGACCCCGAAGAAGAGCTCGAGCACCGCGTAGCCCGCCACGAAGAGCCACGCGGGCATCGGAATCACGAAGTAAAGCAGCAGCCGCACGCGCGGGAAGAGCATCGCGAAGGCGAGCAGAATGCCGAAGATGGCGCCGGAGGCGCCGATGGTGGGCTCGGCGGCCGCGGTGGCGTACTCGACCGCAAGCTGTGTGCAGCCGGCGGCAATGAGACAGACGAAATAATACGCGAGGAAGCGACGTGCGCCCCAGAAGCTCTCGAGCGCGGGGCCGAACACGTAAAGCGCGAACATGTTGAAGAATATGTGCCAGATGGTCGTCGGGTCGTGCAGAAAGGCATACGTCACCAGCTGCCAGGGACGAAAGAGCCCCTCCGCCGTTGCGAGCGGCCAGAGCGCGAAGTGCTTCGCCATCGGCACCCACGCGATCTTCTCGATGATCCACACGAGGACGTTGACGAGAATGATGGCCCGTGTGGCCGGGGTGAGCTTCGGGAACATCCGCGCAGTCTACGCGCCGATCCGGCGCTGCAGAAACACCAGGTCGAGCCAGCTGTCGAATTTCCGCCCGACCTCGCGCAGGCATCCCGCCCGATGGAAGCCGAGCCGCTCGTGAAAGCGGATCGATGGCGCATTGGCGGCATCGACCGCGGCGATCATCATGTGCTTGCCGAGCGCCGCGGCGCGGGGAAAGAGAGCTTCGAGCAGCTGGGTGCCGATGCCGGCGCCACGGCGGTCGGCGCGCACGTGAACGGTATGCTCGACGGTGAAGCGATAGCCGGGCGAAGCCCGGAAGTCGCCGAAGGTCGAAAATCCGAGGACCTCCGACTCATTCGCCGCCACCAGCACCGGGTAGCCGGCCTCGGTGCGCTCGCGCCACCATCGTCGCCGATCCTCCAGCGTCACGGGCGCCGAGGAGAACACCGCGGTCGATGTTGCGATCACCGCGTTGTAGATCGAGACGAGAGCGGTGAGATCGGCGTCGGTCGCATCGCGCACCTCCATGGTCGGCTGACTAGCGCGGGGGCGGCAGTTGACCGCCGAGGCGATCGGCCGCGAGCCTCAGGGCGGGCAGCTCCTTCTCGAGCAGCTCCCGCCGCGAGATTCGCGAGGCCTGGATGCTCACGTTCATGGCCGCCACCGTGGCGCCGACGACATTTCTCACCGGCACGGCGATCGAGCGCAAGCCGATCTCGAGCTCCTGGTCGTTGATGGCGAAGCCATCGGCACGCGCCTGCGCCAGGATCTCTTCGAGCCGCCGGCGCGAGGTCACCGTGAATCGGGTGTGCGCCGTGAGCTCGGATCTCGACAGCTCCTCTGTTGTTTGCTCCGCCGGCAGGCTGGCGAGGAGCACCCGTCCGAGCGCGGTGCAGTAAGCGGGCAAACGGCTGCCGACGCTGAGCGTGGCGGCCATGATGCGCCGGGTTGCCGCTCGGGCCACGCACACCACCGCGCCATCATCGAGGACGGCGACCGCTGTCGCCTCCCCGAGCTGCTCACTCAGTTCCTCGAGCACCGGTTGCGCGGCGAGCGGAATGGGCGCCGTCGAGAGGTACGCGTATCCGAGATTGAGGATTCTCGGCTGCAGGCGATAGGTGCGGCCGTCGGTCTCCGCGTAGCCGAGCTCGCGCAGCGTATAGAGACAGCGGCGCACCACCGCACGCGTGAGGCCGGTCGCGCGGCTGACATCGGCGATGGTCAGGCGCCGGTCGACGCCGGAGAACGCGCGGATGACATGCAGTCCGCGCGCGAGCGAGGTCATGAAGTCCGGATCGCCGCCGCGGTAGAGCGCCGCGCGCGGATCCCGCGTGGCCCCGGTCCCCGGGGCGGTAAACGTACCCGAGCTTTTGAGAGAGGCCTTCGATGGCAGCATGGAGCGCACGCGCGACACCCGGCTACAGTACGATAATCGTACTCGTTGCCTGGCGATGTGTCACCCGAGAGCGCTGCGGCGGCGCCGACCTGTCAAAATGTGTTTCGCTATGAAAATCGCGGTCCTTTTTGGCGGCATGAGCGAGGAGCGGGACGTGTCGATCGCGAGCGCGGCGCAGGTGATTCCGGCGTTGCGCAGTCTCGGGCACGAGGTCATCGCGGTCGATACCGCAAGCGGCAGGCTCTCCGGCGCGGCCGAGCGGCGGCTGCTCACGAGCGGCGTCGGGCCGGAGCCGCCCTCGGGCACGGCACTCGCGGGAATGAGGCGCGGCGCGCCGGTACTCGCCGTCGAGACGGTCGACATCCGCGATGTCGATGTCGTGTTTCTCGCGTTGCACGGCGGCGCCGGAGAGGACGGCCGCATTCAGGCGGTGCTCGATCTCGCGGGCCTGCCCTACACCGGCAGCAATCACATCGCCAGCGCGACCGCCATGGACAAGGATCTCTCGAAGCGGCTCTTCCGCGCCGCGGGAGTGCCGACGGCGGACTGGCGGATGGCGCCCGTCACCGCGGCCGAGATCGCCGGCACGCTCGGCTGGCCGGTCGTGGTCAAGCCCAACAAGCAGGGCTCGACCGTGGGGCTGAGCGTCGTGCGCTCAGCCGAGGCGCTGGCTCCGGCGCTCGCACTCGCGGCGCGCTTCGACGATGAGGTCATGGTGGAGCGCTTCATACCCGGACGCGAGTTGACGGTCGGTGTGCTCGAGGGGCGCGCGCTCCCGGTCGGTGAGATCATCGCGCCCGGCGAGGTGTTCGACTATCGGGCCAAATACCAGGCGGGCGGCGCGCGCGAGATCTTTCCCGCCGACCTTCCTGCCGAGCTCGGCGCGCGTGCCCGGGAGCTCGCGGTGCGCGCGCACACCGCCCTGAAGCTCGGCTCCTACAGTCGGATCGACTTCAGGATGGATGCGCAGTGCGGGCTCTGGTGTCTCGAGGCCAACTCGCTCCCCGGCATGACGGCCGCCAGCCTGCTGCCCCAGGCGGCGAGCGCCGCCGGTATCGGCTTCCCCGAGCTCATCGAGCGGATCTGCAAGGCGGCCATGCGTTAAGTTGGACGAGCGGCGTCCGGGTGCCGGCGCTGCCGGCGCGCGCCGAAGGCGGCGAGCTCAAGCTCGCCCGGTGCGATCGGCCGCGCCAAGCAACGAGCAGGCGATGGCCTGCCACAGGACTTCCTTCAACATCCGCAGCCGTTCGCCTTCGAAGTCAGGCCAACCGAGCACCCGCAGGATGATCGGTCGCGCGCGCCGCACGAGGGCGGTCTGCCCGACGATGGCCACGGCGCGGATCGCGACTTCGGGGCTCGCGGGCGGCCGCCCGAGAATGCGGCCGATGATCTCGGTCACGAGCGCGATCAGCGTGCCGCTGATCTGTTGGAAGATCGCATCGAATGCGGCGTTGTGCTCCCCCTGGGCGCGCGCGAAAAACAGCGCCCAGCTCTCCGGTCGCTCGGTTGCGAGGCCCTCGAGAAACGGCTCGATGACCGCGCGCAGCAGCTCGAGGAGCTCGGCGCGCGTGAGCGCGCGCCGTCCGAGGGCGAGCCGCACGCGCTCCGCGGCCGGTCCCAATCGCGAGCGCACATCCTCGGTGATGTATTGCGCGCAGGCGCGGTGCAACCCCTCCTTGCCGCCGAAGTAGTACTGCAGCGCGGGCAGACTCACGCCGGCGCGCCGGGCGATGGCGCGGGTCGAGGCGCGCTCGTAGCCGAGCGCGGCAAAGAGCTCGATCCCGGCTTCGAGCAGCCGCCGTTGGGTGTGCTCGCCGCGGGCATAGCCGCCGCCGGCGCGATGGCGCCGCCGTCTCGGCGGGCCTGCCCCACGCGCCGGCGCGCGCTCCTTGGAGGAGGCCGTACTGCGGTTTCTCACGAGGTCACGGCCACAATATTCGAGCCACCATCGCCGTCATTGTTGCAATTCTATCACTTGACAGATATCTATCAAGTGATAGAAAATTTTCGGGAAAAGCGTCTCATGGGGAAAGCGCGGCCGGCATGAAGAAAAGAATCATCTCCGTTGCCATCCTGGCGCTCGCCGTCGCGGGTCTTGCCTGGTGGCTCACGCATCGCCACCGCGCGGGCAACGAGCTCGTGCTCTACGGCAACGTCGATTTGCGCGAGGTCGATCTCGCCTTCAACGACAGCGAGCGCATCGCCCGGGTGCTCGTGCAGGAGGGCGATCACGTGCGCAAGGGACAGGTGCTGGCGCTGCTCGACACCGGCCGGCTCACGCCGCAATTCGAACAGGCGCAGGCGCAGGCGCGGGCGCAGGCCGCCATCGTGCAGCGGCTGCGCAACGGCAGCCGGCCCCAGGAGATCGCGCAGGCGCGCGCCAACCTCGCGCTCGCGCAGGCGGACGCGGGGCAGGCGCGGGACAACTACCTGCGCATCGAGGAGGTTTTCCAGAGCTCGGGTGGACGCGCCGTCAGTCGCCAGGATCTCGACAACGCCAAGGCGCAGTGGGATGTGGCGCGCGCGCGGGTGGCCGTGAATCGCAAGGCGCTCGAGCTCGCCCTCATCGGTCCGCGCAAGGAGGACATCGCGCAGGCGGCGGCGATGCTCGAGGCCGATGCGGCGAACGTGGCGCTGCTCAAGCAGGAGCTTGCCGACGCCAGCCTCAAAGCGCCGCTCGATGCCATCGTCCGCTCCCGGATCGCGGAGCCGGGTGACATGGCCTCGCCGCAGAAAACCGCCTTCACGCTCGCCATCACCGACCCGAAGTGGGTTCGCGCGTACGTGTCGGAGAGCGACCTCGGCCTGGTGCATCCCGGCATGGCCGCGGCCATCGAGGTCGACTCCTTCCCGCAGCGACGTTTCGCGGGCTGGGTCGGCTTCATCTCACCGGTCGCGGAATTCACGCCGAAGACGGTGGAGACGCCGGACCTGCGCTCGAGCCTGGTGTACGAGGTGCGTGTCTTCGTGAAGGACCCGCACGATGACCTCAGGTTGGGAATGCCGGCGACGGTCTACCTGCCGCTGAGCACGAAAAAATGAGTGTCGAGGCGCCCGGGATGCCGGTGGTGCGCGGCACGGATCTGCGCAAGAGCTTTCGTGCTCCCGGCAAGGGCGGCGAGGCTCGGGCGCTCGATGGTGTCTCCCTCGAGGTGCGCCCGGGAGAGCTGACCGCGCTGGTCGGACCCGACGGCGCCGGCAAGACGACGCTCATCCGCCTGCTCGCCGGACTCATGACGGCCGACTCCGGCACTTTGCAGGTACTCGGTGTCGATCCGGCGCTGGAGCCGCAGACGATTCAGGACCGCATCAGCTACATGCCGCAGAAATTCGGCCTCTACGAGGATCTGAGCGTGCAGGAGAACCTGGATCTCTATGCCGACCTGCACGGCGTCCCGGCCGCAGAGCGCGCGCAACGTTACCCGCGGCTGATGGAGATGACCGATCTCGGGCGCTTCACCGCGCGCCTCGCCGGCCGGCTCTCGGGCGGCATGAAGCAGAAGCTCGGTCTCGCCTGCACGCTGGTGCGCGCGCCCGAGCTGTTGCTCCTCGATGAGCCGACGGTCGGAGTCGACCCGCTCTCGCGCCGGGAGCTGTGGCAGATCGTGCATCGCCTGGTCCACGATCAGGGATTGACGGTGCTGATGAGCACCTCCTACCTCGATGAGGCCGAGCGGGCCCATCGTGTCATCGTGCTGCATGAGGGTCGCGTGCTCGCGCAGAGCGAGCCCGCCGCGGTCACCCGCATGGCCGCGGGCCGCACCTTCGCGCTGACACCCACCGCCGGCGACACTGCCCGCAGTCTTCAGGCGCGCCTGCTCGATGATCCGCAGATCATCGACGCCGTCCCGGACGCCGGACGTGTCAGGCTGGTGTGCTCCGAGGCCCGCGCGAGCCACGAGCCGAGCGCGAGCGAAGCGGCGCCACTGGCGGTCGAGCCACGGTTCGAGGACGGCTTCATGGTGCTTCTGCGGCAGCGGGCCAGCCACGAGTCCGGCACGACCATCGCGCTTCAGCGCCCGATCACCGCCAGCGCCGATGGCGCGGTGGTCGAGGTGCGCGATCTGCTGA
>Ga0335074_10008937_pt1 | contig 13953 bp, 15 predicted proteins | sample Lox_Sample_23_FD_206715 | JGI IMG/M metagenome (GOLD analysis project Ga0335074, IMG submission 206715) | Soil microbial communities from Loxahatchee National Wildlife Refuge, Florida, United States - Lox_Sample_2.3 | ecosystem: Environmental > Terrestrial > Soil > Wetlands | place: USA...
GCATCGCGCCGCCGCCTGGGCCGAGTCGGCCGCTGAGCGGTAGCCGGTCTGGTCGGCGGCTGCTCCGGCCCGTAACAGGTCTGGTTAGCAACCGCTCCGTTCTAGCTGGTCTAGCTGGTCTGGCTGGTCACTGTTCTCGTCAGCAACCGTTCCGTTCGGTAGCTGCTTTTTACTGCTGCGCACTGCCGGCTGACGTGGCTTGAACCGCGGGTCGAAGTCCGGCGCCGGGCCTCCCCGAGAGCTCAGCTGACGCGGCGGAGGCCTTGTGCGCTGGCGTCATGGTGCGGCTGAGCGTCCGGAGAGCTAATGCGCCGCCGCCGGGACCTTCGAAACCGCGCCGGGTGGTTCACGCGCGTGTCGGGTGATGCGTGGGTGGTCCGGGAAATGGTTCGGATGAGTCATGCGCAGGCGGCGCCCGGGCACCTAGCCTGTGTGTTACGGGGGCGTTAACTGACCGGGTTCAGCGAGTTCGGTAATGGAGGTGGGCGCGTGCGCGAAGACGTCGACCTCCGGGTGCATGACCTGGTGGCGCTCGAGGAGATCGAGTTGTACTCCGAGGTTCTCGGCGCCGTGGCGCTAGCTGACGGGCCGCTGTCCACCGAAGAGCTTGATGTGGTACTTGGCCTGCGCGAGCGCGCCAGCGCGGACGCTTCAGCCTGACCTGGCTATCCCTGACTAATGTCGGGCCTCGGCCCGCGAGAACATCACGTCGGTATCCCAGTGCGTGAAGCCCAGTGACTCGTACAGCCTGATCGCGGCCGCGTTGCTTTCGTCGACGTAGAGCATGACCTGACTAAGGCCGCGACCGCGCAGGTAGCGCAGCCCGACCAGGGTTAGTGCCCGGCCGAGACCGAGGCCCTGTGCGGATGGATCCACGCCGACGACATATACCTCGCCGATCGCGTCATGCTCGTGTCCGGCGGCCGCACTCTGCTCCCGCTGGCTCGTCGCACCATGGATCTTGGTCCAGTGGAAGCCGATGAGCTGATTGTCTTTCGCTGCCAAAAAGAACCCGTCCGGGTCGAACCACGGCTCCTGCTCACGCAGCTCGAGATCCGTTCTGGTCCACGCACCCTGTTCGGGGTGCTGGGCGAAGGCTCGGTGGTTGACGCCGAGCCAGGCTTCCTCGTCTTCGCCGACTCGGAAAGTGCGGACCGCGACCCCGTCGGCCAGTCGCGGCGTGTCCAGCGGGGCCTGAAGCGACCTGCGCATCTGCCACAGTGCGCGCGACCGGGTGAAGCCTGCTGCCGTCGCCAGGCTTGCCGCTGCCGGAAGGTCGCCGTGTGCCCAGAGCCGCAGGCCGGCCTCGCCGGCCTCGGCGACCAGCGCGCGGCCTAGCGCCAGGCCAAGGCCGCGTCGGCGTGCTGACGGGTCGATCACCATTTCGCCCGCTGGCCCTTCGACCGGGTCGGTTGGATCCAGGTGCCCGTAGCCGGCGAGCTTGCCCCCCTGCCAGACCACGATGTTGCGCGCGAGCGGATCACCGCCGTACCGCAGGTGCAGCATGACGTGCTCGGACAGCGGGCTTACGCCGTCCTCTTCGGCGGCGCGCCGCACCAGGTCGAGTACCGCCGCCGAATCCGCAGGTGACAGCGGGCCGCTAACTCGAAGCTCGGGGCGATCAGTCGCCATGCACGCCAGACGGCTGCGTCATCAGGGGAGTTCCAGTGCCGATGTCGCCGGACTCGGTCAAGCCGTCTGACATCGCCAGCTCATCCGGTCCGCTCAGGCCGTCCGCAGACTGAGCCCCGTCCTGGCCGGCACCTTCAGGGCTTCCACTGCCAGACCCCGGGCCGCTCTTAGCTGGTACGAACCGATATCCGACGTTGCGCACCGTCCCGATAAGGGCCTCGTTCTCCGCGCCGAGCTTGGCGCGCAGGCGCCGCACGTGCACGTCGACCGTCCGGGTGCCGCCGAAGTAGTCGTAGCCCCAGACTTCCTGGAGCAGCTGTGCCCTGGTGAACACCCGACCAGGGTGCTGCGCCAGGAACTTGAGCAGCTCGAACTCCTTGAACGTCAGGTCGAGCGAACGGCCGTTCATGCGCGCGGAGTAAGTCGCCTCGTTCACGATCAGGCCGCTGGAGCGGATCTCGTCCGGCGGCTGCGCCGTGGTCTGAGCCTTCCGGCCGATAGCGAGCCGGAGCCGCGCCTCGACCTCGCCAGGCCCGGCTGTGTGGAGGAGCAGGTCGTCCGCGCCCCAGTCAGCCGAGACGGCGGCCCAGCCGCCATCCGTGACGATTGCGATGACCGGCACCGAGCTACCTATTGACCGCAGTGTCACCAGTAGCCGTCTTGCCAGGACAAGGTCACGGCGAGCGTCCACGAATACGGCATCTGGCACCGGGCCGCTGGTGACATGCTCTGGCGCGGGTGGTGCCACCCTGACGACGTGCGGCAGCAGGCTAAGTGACGGCAGGATGTCGGCGGGAGGCTCACGCGCACCGGTCAGCAGCAGGACATTGCTCAACTGCCGCCACCTCCGGACTGCGGGGTCATCCGCTAGTTCGTGATCCGATTAGTCTTCCCGCGAGGGCCGGTGTCGTGCGAGCCCATCGGTGCAAGCGCGGTTCGCAAGCCGAAGTCGTGCAAGCACCGTCCGCGAGAACCCCCGGGTCACCATTGTCCAAGGCGCTATGAGTGAGGATAGCTGACATGGCTGTTGTGACCATTAGGTACTGGGCAGCAGCGAAGGATGCGGCCGGAGTCCCCGAGCAGCAGCTCACCGCGGACACGCTCGCGGCGGCGCTGGCGGCTGCCGTCGCGGCGAACGACAGGGCGCAGCTCAGCGCCGTACTCTCCCGGTCGTCCTTCCTGATCGACGGCAATCCCGTGGGCCGTCGCGCCACCGAGTCCGTGCTGCTGGCCGACGGCAACGTGATCGAGGTGCTGCCGCCGTTCGCTGGCGGCTAGCCAGGGCGGAGCCAGCGCCGGAGACTGGGGCTGAGCCTGGGCAAATGAGCCCAGGGGGACCGTGCCGGGCATTGACCCCGGGCATTGAACCAGAGCGCAGTCAGGTACGTGATGGGGATTGTGGCGGGCACAGGAAGCGCTGGGGCTAGGAATCCCCGGCGGATCTCTTCTGACGAGGAGCTGATCCGCGCGCTTTATGCCGAGCACGCTGCGCCGCTACTCCGGTACGCCGTGCATCTCATGAGCGGTGACCGCCAGCGGGCGGAGGACATTGTGCAGGAGACTCTGCTCCGGGCCTGGCAGCATCCGGAAGCCATTGCGGGCCGCCCGGCCAGGCCGTGGCTGTTCGCCGTTGCGCGCAACCTAGCAATCGACGCATACCGGGCGCGCCAGTCCCGGCCGCCCGAGGTGGGCGAGGCGGCGCTTGAGGTGCTGCCGGTCCCTGACGAGGCTGAGCGTGCGCTCGAGTCGTGGGCCATCGCAGATGCGCTCAGCTCGCTGCGCACCGAGCACAAGCGGGTTCTGCTCGAAACGTACTACCGGGGCAAGTCAGTCGCCGAGGCGGCTGCAGCGCTGGGTGTGCCGGCCGGGACCGTCAAGTCGCGGACTTTCTATGCACTCCGCGCGCTCCGGCTCGCACTGGAAGAACGGGGGCTGGCGCCATGACAAGCGTCGGGTTCAGCGCTCCCGCATGCCGGGCAATCCGGCAGTTGCTCGGGGTGTACGTGGTTGGCGCCATCGACCCGGCCGAACGTGCCACCGTCGACGACCACCTTGCTGAGTGCCAGGGCTGCCGGGACGAGCTCGCCAGCCTGGCTGGTCTGCCGGCCCTGCTCGGCCGCGTGCCGCTAGCGGATGTCGAGCGCATTAGCCTGGACCCTGTCGAGCTGCCAGAGCCAGCCGAGCCGTCGCCGGAGCTGCTCAGCTCACTGGTTCGGCGGGTGTCGACGCGGCGACGGAACCGTACGTGGCGAGCGGTCGCTGCAGTGGCCGCCGCGGCGATCATTGCGACCGGCGGAGCCGCTGCGGTGGTCCAGCTCACCGGCCATCACTCGCCGAGCGTTGCTGCCGAGGTCGCTAGCGGCACTAGCCACAACGGCGCCGTCACGGCCGTGGTCGACTACTCGGCGACGTCGTGGGGCAGCACGGCCATGCGCGTCCGTGTCTCGGGCATTCCAGCAGGAACGACCTGCCAGTTCTGGGTCATCGCCAACGGGAACCGTGTGCTGGCCCGCACCTGGACAGTGGCAGCCAGCCCGCACAACTACGGCGGCCCGCAGCCGACCTGGTACCCGGCATCGGCGCCGGTCTCGTCCGGTTCGGTGAGCGGCTTCCTGCTGACCTGGGGCGCCCACGCGCTGACGATCAGCCCCGCGCGATAGGCCCGCGTGGGTAGGCCCGCTCGCTGGGGCGGCGCTTCTTGTGACCCCGATCGTCGACTCCGTAGCGGTTTGGTCCAGGAAACCAGGACAAATGGACTCCGAATCCGCATCAAACCACTACGGAGTCACTCCCCAGCAAGCGGTGGCAGGCAGCAGCCGCTGATCCGCCGAGCCTGGCGCGAGAAGCCGAGCGGATGAGCCGGGAATGCCGCGCGGCATCGCGGCGCTGATGCTGTTATGACGCCAGGGCTCGTCGCGCTGATCGCTGCGCTCGTCGTCGCCCTGGCGGGCGGTGCCGTCTGGCGTCGCACAACCGGCAGGATGCGCACCATGGCAGCAGTACCCGAGTCGGCGCAGGCCGAGGCCGCCGACCCCGCGCCCTACCTCACCGGTGAGCAGCTTGGCCACGAGCTGGGCGATCGAGCCACACTGGTGCAGTTCTCGTCGGCGTTCTGCGCGCCGTGCCGGGCGACCCGGCGGATCCTGGCGGACGTCGCCGGGATGACTCACGGTGTCGCGCACGTCGAGATTGACGCTGAGTCCAGGCTCGACCTGGTCCGGCAGCTCAACGTGCTGCGCACGCCTACCGTGCTCGTGCTGGCAGCCGATGGCCGGATTGTCCGGCGCGCCAGCGGCCAGCCGCGCAAGCCCGACGTGATCGCAGCCATCGGCGTGGCAGCAGGCATATAATTCCCATAAAGAAGATCGAGATACGCGAGAGTGACAGCGACAGCCGGGCCGCATAGCATCAGCTACGTGGCTGAACCGACGCCGAAGCACAGCAGGAGCTGGGCTCGATGCCAGCGTCTTGCGCTCACCAGGCGCCGCGCCGTGGATTACTGCCGCGTGGCCACCGCCATCTGTCCGGACTGACCACCGTCGCAAGCCCGCCACCGTAAGCCCTGACCGGCAAGCACCAGCTGTGACTGACTCACTGCTGGCTGCGCGGGCAGCACGGCCGACTGCTGTGTTCCGGCCCGGATGTGTGCCAAATGTCCTCCGGAGCACTGTCAGGAGCCGGGGCGATCCTCCCGGTAGGCACGTCGCCAACCTCAAGCCGATCGAAGGGGGAAGCAGGCAGATGGAGATCGATCCGCGCGGGCCGCGGTTCGGCGCGCTTCTCACGCTGGTGATGTTTGCCGTCGTCCTGATCACGGGCAACATCTGGGTGCTCGCGGTGCAGGCGGTGGTGTTTGCCTGTGGCGCGCTACTCGGCCTTCCCAGGTCTCCGTATGGACTGCTCTATAAGTGGCTGGTCAGGCCCAGGATCGGGCCGCCTGGCGAGCTTGAGGCGGCGGCGCCGCCGCAGTTCGCGCAGGCTGTTGGCCTGGCGTTCAGCATCGTTGGCATCATCGGGTACGCCAGCTCCGTCACCCCGCTCGGGATGGCGGCCGTTGCCGCCGGGCTGCTGGCCGCGGTGCTGAACGGGGTATTCGGGCTCTGCCTCGGGTGTGAGATGTACCTAGTGATCCGCCGGATGAGGCCGGCCCAGGCAGGGGCGGGACAGGGCTAACCCCGCACTGCTGGCCGGCCCGGCTCCAGTCGGCCAGCCAGCACGCCCAACAAGCAGGCGCAGAAGCTGCACAGCGAGCCCGGCTCACCGCGAGCCAGGGCGATACAGAGGAGGATCTGAGCATGAGCCGTTCCGACGTCCTGGTGGACGCTAACTGGGTCGAGGCGCACCGCGACGACCCCGGCGTCGTCCTGGTCGAGGTTGACGAGGACACCAGCGCATACGACAAGGGCCACATCCGCGGGGCCGTGAAGATCGACTGGAAGAAGGACCTGCAGGACCCAGTGCGCCGCGACTTCGTCGACCGGGGCGGCTTCGAGAAGCTGCTGTCCGAGCGGGGCATCTCCAACGACGACACCGTGATCCTTTACGGCGGCAACAACAACTGGTTCGCCGCGTACGCGTACTGGTACTTCCGGCTGTACGGGCACCAGAACGTCAAGCTGCTCGACGGCGGCCGGAAGAAGTGGGAGCTGGACTCTCGCGAGCTCGTGACCGAGGTTCCGCAGCGTTCGGCTACCAGCTACAAGGCGAAGGAGCAGGACGCCTCGATCCGGGCCTTCCGGGACGAGGTCGTGGCGGCAATCGGCAGCAAGAACCTCATCGACGTACGCTCGCCCGACGAGTTCGCCGGCCGTCTGCTGGCCCCGGCGCACCTGCCGCAGGAGCAGGCGCAGCGCGGCGGCCACGTGCCGACAGCGAAGAACGTGCCGTGGTCCAAGGCGGCCGAAGAGGATGGCACGTTCAAGTCGGACGACGCGCTCCGCACGCTGTACGGCGACGCCGGCGTCGACTTCGGCACCGACACCATCGCCTACTGCCGGATCGGCGAGCGGTCTGCCCACACCTGGTTCGTCATGCACGAGCTGCTGGGGCAGCCGAACGTGAAGAACTACGACGGGTCCTGGACTGAGTACGGCTCACTCGTCGGCGTTCCGATCGCGGTCGGGGATGCGTCATGAGCGGTGGCGCTGAGGCGGCCGCCGGGCAGGCGGTGGCAGAAGGGTGCGGGGCCCCGGCGGGCGGCGCGCCGATCAAGGACGCCGGCAACCAGGCGATCGTCCAGGGCAGGGTGACGAAGGAGGGCGCGCCAGTAGCGGTCGGCTACGCGCGCTTGCTGAACTCGGGCGGGGACTTCGTCGCCGAGGTACCGCTCGGTGAGGACGGCGGCTTCAGGTTTTTCGCTGCGCCCGGCACCTGGCGGCTGCGGGTACTCGCACCCGGCGGGATCAGCACCGACCGGGACGTGACCGCGGCGACTGGCAAGATTGCCGAACTCGAGGTCGCGGTCTAGCCGCGGCGGACTTGCTAGCAGGTGGCTGCACGGCCGGGCTCGCCCGGCCGTGCAGCCGTCTTATTAGCCGGGTGGGCCGCTTAGCCGGGTGGGCCGCCATTTCGGCAGCGGCACAGCGAGGCCTAGCGCACAAGGACGACCGCCCTGCTCAGCCGGCCCGTCACCCAGGCGCTCACCTGGGCAATCACACCCGGCTCAGTAGTTTCGCTACTTGTTCCCCGGCCTTCGCCTACGTGGTAACCACTAGTTAACCTTTTGGACACTTTGCCCGCATAGAAATGTGCCGCAAACAGAGCGACAGCCGCGAGGTCAGCGGCCGCCGACCAGCGACCTCTGGGGCGAGGTAACCGAATGTCGATCCAGGCCGATCCCACCGGATCAGGCGAGTCACACAGTGCCACGAGCGGGCAGCCTGCCGTAGCTTCGGCCGCCGTGACGGCGCCCGTCAACGGCACCGCCGTCGACGGCACGGCCGCCATCAGCACCGTCGACCTGACCCTCAGCTTCGGTCAGCGGGCGATCCTGTCGGACATCACCACGGACGTGCGCCGTGGCGCGGTGACCGCCCTCATCGGCCCGACCGGCTCTGGCAAGACGACCCTGCTGCGCACCTTCAACCGGATGAACGACAAGGTCACCGGGTACCGGCACAACGGCGACGTGCTGCTGGACGGCCGCAGCATCTGGCACCCCGGCGTGGAGCTGATGGCCCTGCGCCGCCGGGTCGGCATGCTGTTCCAGCGGCCGAACCCGTTCCCCATGTCGATCATGGACAACGTCACGGCCGGCACCAGAGCGCACAAGATGGTCAGCCGGAACGCCCTGCGCGGCGTGGCCGAGCAGTACCTCACCGAGGTCGGTCTCTGGACCGCGGTCAAGGACCGGCTGAAGGACTCGCCCTTCCGCCTGTCCGGCGGGCAGCAGCAGTTGCTGTGCCTGGCCAGGGCACTGGCGGTCAAGCCGGAAGTGCTGCTCCTCGACGAGCCCACTTCTGCGCTCGACCCCAACGCCACCGAATCCATCGAGGCGCTGATCCGGACGCTAGTGCCGCAGCTCACGGTGGTCATCGTGACGCACAACCTCGCCCAGGCTGGCCGGGTCGCGGACCGCACCATCTTCCTGAACAAAGGCCGCCTGGTCGAGCACGGCGACACCAAGCAGGTCTTCGAGCATCCGGCACACGAGGAGACCGCCCAGTACGTGGGCGGCCGATTCGGCTGACGGACCACCCGCCCGGGAGGACAGCACTCCTCCCGGAACGGGCGCAGGGCCGCGCGCAATGTGCGGACCACCGTCGCACGCATCCCGCGTGCGAGTCGTGTAGCGCACGCGTAAGCGTGCAGTAAAGAAGGAGTATTCCCAGGTGGCGAAGAAAATCCGCTTGGTCTACACAGCGGCCGCCATGATCCCGCTCGCAGCGCTGGCGGCTGCCTGCAGCAGCTCGCCCTCGTCGCCAAGTTCAACCTCATCAACACCGGCGACGTCGGCGAAGTTCACTGGCCCGACACTGCCCGCCTCGCCTAACAAGACGCCGCAGGTCATCACCGAGACCGGCAGCTCGCTGCTGTACCCGCTGATGGGTACCTGGACTGCCGCGTACCAGAAGCAGTTCCCCATCAGTGCCACCAACAGTGCCCCGATCGTCACGATCGAGACCGGCAGCACCGGCTCGGGCACCGGCATTAGCGAGGCCTCGGCCGGCACCGTCAACATCGGCGCTTCGGACGCTTACCTCAGCAGCAGCGACCTGGCGACCACGCCGACGATGATGAACATCGCGCTGGCGATCTCGGCGCAGCAGATCAACTACAACCTCCCCAGCGTCAAGACGCCGCTCAAGCTCGACGCCGCTGTGCTGGCGGAGATCTACCAGGGCAAGATCACCAAGTGGAACGACTCGGCGATCGCAGCACTCAATCCGGGCGTGACCCTGCCGGACCTGACCATCGTGCCGCTGCACCGCGCTGACGGCTCCGGCGACACGTTCCTGTTCACCAGTTACCTCAACTCGCAGGACCCCAGCGGCTGGTCGTCCTCAGACGTCGGCACCACGATCAGCTGGCCGTCGGTGAGCGGCGCGCAGGCCGAAGAGGGCAACGGCGGCATGGTGACCGGCTGCGGCTCCATCAAGGGCTGCATCGCCTACATCGGCATCAGCTACCTGGCAAAGACGCAGGCTGCCGGGCTCGGCCAGGCCGTGCTGAAGAACGGCGCGGGCAACTACGAGGCGCCTACCTCTGCCACCATCTCGGCTGAGGCAAGCGCACTGACCGGCAAGACGCCGGCCAACGAGACGCTGTCGATGATCAACGCCAACGTGTCTGACGGCTACCCGATCGTCAACTACGAGTACGCCATCGTCAACAAGAAGCAGACCAACGGGATCGTCGCCGAGGACATCCGCGCGTTCCTGCACTGGACTGTCCACACCGGCCAGAGCGCGACCAACTACCTGGACGCGGTTGACTTCCAGCCGCTTCCGTCCTCGGTCGTCACGCTGTCCGACAACCAGATTGCCAAGATCGGCAGCTGAGTTATGGCGTCCTCGACGACACCCGTGACCGGACCGGGCGGGGGAGCGGGCAGCAGCCCGCTCCCCGGCCGGGCCGGCGCGGCCATCCGCGCAGCCGTTCGCCGCGGTGACGTCCTTAAGTGGGCGGGCCGGATCGGCGCGCTGCTGCCGCTGGCTGCGCTTATCTACATCCTTGTCCAGTTGCTGGTGCAGGCGATCCCGGCGCTCCGGTATGACGGACTGGGCTTCTTCACCAAGAGCGCGTTCAGCCTCGGCGGCGGCTATAACGCCGTGATCGAGAACACCGACGGGGTGAAGCACCTCTCCGGTGCTGACTTCGGCATGCTGCCGGAGATCGCGGGGACGCTCATCACCTCGGCCATCGCCCTGATCGTCGGCGTGCCGATCGCGATCGGCGCGGCGCTCGCGATCGTGGAACGGCTGCCGAGGCGCCTTGCCAACTGGATCGGCATCTTCCTCGAACTTCTGGCGGGCATTCCCAGTGTCATCATCGGGCTCTGGGGCCTGGTGACCTTCGGGCCGTTCATCGCCCACCACATCACGCCGGTCATCGCGCGCAACATGCCCGACGTGCCGGTGCTCAACTACTTCCGCGGCGCGACCGGCAGTGGCCAGGGCCTGCTGACGTCTGGCCTGATCCTGGCCATCATGATCATCCCGATCGTGGCCGCGACCGCGCGTGACCTGATCCGGCAGGTGCCGATCCTGCCGCGCGAGGGCGCGATCGCGCTGGGCATGTCCGACGCTCAGACCGCCAGGAAGGTCACGCTGCCCTGGGTGGGCTCCGGACTGGTCGGCGCGATCGTCCTCGGGCTTGGTCGCGCCCTGGGCGAGACGATCGCCGTGGCAATGGTTTGCGGCCTCTCGCTCAGCTCCGTGCCGGGCAACATCTACGGCGCGATGACGACGATCTCCGCGACCATCGTCACCCAGCTCGACAGCGCGTTCTCCGACGGCAGCGGATTCTCTGTTCGCGCCCTCTCCGAACTAGCGCTGGTCCTGATGGTGATCACGCTGGCCGTCAACGTAGCAGCACGCTGGCTAGTCCGGCGGGTCTCCGGCACTGCTCTGCCGGTCGGCCGGGGCGTCTGACCGGCCTGGCAAGCAGAGCACCCCGACAAGGAGGAGGACGATGAGCGGCGCAACCGCACCAGTGCAGGAGGTGCCGGGCGGCGGCGGCCGCGCTGATTACTGGCCGCCGATATCGCGGCGCAGGAAGGCCAGCAACCTGGTCTTCTGGGGCGCCTGCCTGCTCGCCCTCGTCCTCGTCATCGTGCCGACGATCTGGCTAGTCGTCGGCATCATCGCGCGGGCCGTGCCGCACTTCCACTTCAGCGTCCTGTGGACCAAGACGACAGCGCTGTCCGGCGGCCTGCTCCAGCCCATCCTCGGCACGCTGACGATCACGATCGGCGCGATGATCATCGGCGGCATTATCAGCGTGCTGACCGGGCTGTATCTCAGCGAGTTTGCTGCCGGATGGCACCGCGGCATCCTTCGCGGGGCATACGAGGTCCTGTCCGGGATCCCGTCTATCGTGCTCGGCCTGGTGGGCTACCTCGCACTGGTCGTCGACCTGCATATGGGCTTCGGGCTGCTGCCAGCGGTGCTGGTGATCTCGGTGCTGACAATCCCGTACATCACCAAGTCGACCGAGACGTCCCTTGCCCAGGTACCGATCGGCTACCGCGAAGGTGCCGAGGCGCTGGGCATCCCGACCTCGTGGACTATGCGCAAGATCGTGCTGAAGGCCGCGACGCCCGGCATGATCACCGGCTTCATCGTGGCTATCGCGATCTCCGTGGGCGAGACGGCACCGCTCCTGTACACGGCGGGGTTCGCCGACGCGAGTCCGTCGCTGACCCACGTCACGCATCAGTCGCTGTCCTACCTGACCGGCATCATCTGGACCCTGTCGCCCCTGTTCCAGCCCGTGACCAGCGCGAACATCCTGTCTTACGACGCGGCGCTTGTCCTGCTGGCGCTGGTGCTTATTCTCATCCTGCTGGGCCGGCTGGTCGCTACGATCGCACGGCGCTACGCCGAGTGACTGGCCATGAACGCCCCGCGCGGCGCGTGGCCAGCCGCGGCCCATGACGACGACCAGACAGCAGCTCAGGCTGGTGCGCCGGCCGGCGGCTCGGCTGGCTCGAGCCGTCTTAACCCCTCATACCGGGAACGAGGCCGCCCGGCATCGCTGCCGTCTGACGGGACCGGCGGAGCCATGAGGCCGGTGCGTTCGACCGAACCTGGAGCCGGCACCACGGTCAACGTGCTGGCCGACCGGCTCGCGGCCGCGCTCGTCCATCACGAGCCCGGCTGGCGGCTGCCCCGGCACTCGGCGCTGGCGCGACGCTACAACGTCAGCGTCGCGGAGATTGACACGGCCGTCGGAGAGCTGATCACCCGGCACCTAGTGCGGCGGCTTGCTGACGGACAGCTGTACCGGGCCAGCCCGGCGGAGTACGTCATCGGGCTGGAGGGCGTTCCCGGCCTGATGTCTTATGTCGATGTCATGGGCGGTGAGTTCGCCTGCCGCAGCCGCCAGGTGACGTGGCGTCCGCCGCCGGAGGACATCAGCTGGGCGCTGCACCTAGCGCCGGGCCAGCAGGTGTGCGTGGTCAGGTTCCTATGGACCGCGGGCGGCGAGCCGGCCGCGTTGTGCACCACCTATGTGCCGGATGACATCGCCAGCCGTCCAGAGGCAGACGAGCCGGCCGGACTGCCGGCTGTGCTGAACCTGCTGCAGCTCACCGGGATCAACGAGGCGGGAGAGGACGACGAGCACGCTGCTGGCCACCCGCTAGCCGGATCGCCGACGGCGCTGCACATCGAACTGCAGGCTCCGCCTCCGTCGGTAGCCAGGAGCCTGCGGCTGACAGCGGGACAGCCCGCCATGATGGTGACGGTCAGATTCGACGACCCGGCTAGCGGCAGGCCGGTTGCGCTGACCATCGCGGTACTGCGGCCGGACATGTTCCGCGTCGTCGTGCAGACGCCCCGGCCGCCGCTCCCCGCCGATAGTCCTGCCGGTTTGTCAGGTTCCTGGACGCACGCAGTGGAGGACTGGGAACCTTGACCCGCCATGCGCAACTTCCTCGGACAAACCGCGGCGCATCGACCGCCGCCCTCGCCTGATCGCCTGGCCGTCCGTCGCCGCGGCGAGTTACCTGCGTGGCTGGCCGCGCTCGCCGTCGCGGGACAGCTCGTGTTTCTCCCGCTGGTGGCGATCACTGCTGCCGTGCTCATCCTGATCGGCCGCCTCTCTCGCTGGCGCCCGCACTGGCTGCTGGTGCCGGCGCTGGGCGGCGTGTGCTGGCTGACCGGGTGCTGGCGGGCCGGGTACGGGCTGACCGGGTACGGGCTGACCGGGTACGGGCTGACCGGGGCGTCCGGTCGGCGCGGTCTTCCAGGTCAGCTGGCCCTGCTGCTACATCCGGCCGGGCTGAGTGCTGCGCTCACCGGCAGCGGCCTATGGCTGCCCGTCTATCTGCTCGCTGCGACTGCCGAGGCCACGGTCGTGCTGTGGCTGACCTGGCGCCGCTCGCCGCCAGGATGGCGAGCTGGGCTCCTCGCAACGCAGCGGCAGTGGGCGTCAGTCCGCGCACTAGCGGTCGGCCGCACCGCCACCGGCGACGGCTGCGCGCTCGGGGTTGATGTGCCGTCCGGGCGGTTAGCGGCGGTGAGCTGGGCGGCAGCAGAGCGCGGCGTGCTGCTGGCCGGGCGGGATGAACAGCTGCTCGCCCGGCCCGCGCTGGCAGCCGTCTGCGCCGCGATCAGGCGCCGGAAGACCGTCGTCGTACTCGACCGTTGTGGTGCGGGCGGAGACCTTGCCCGCCAGGTGGCAGAGCTGGCGGCAAGCCTTGGCGTCCCGGCCGGCGAAGTCGCGGCAGCCAACAGCGGGTCAGCCGCCGGCAGCCTCGAAGCAGTGATCGGCCGTGCGATCCGCCGCCGCGAAGTCATCGTCATCAGGGCGCTGCCGGGGCCGGAGACACAGCCGCAGGCCGACGCCGGACCTGCAGTGGGTGCACTGCCCGCAGTGATGGCCCTGATGAGCGTGCTGGCGAGCCTGCGCGACCTGGGTCTGCGCGGCGACTGTCTGGTCTGGCTTGCTGGCTGCGAGGCCGTCGACGACCGCACGCTGCGCTCGCTCGTGGCGCTCGGCCCGGCGACGGGCACCGCCGTGCTGCTGAGCATGGTGAATGCGGAAGCGCGGCCGCTCCCGACGGCCGGGCTCGTACTCACCGACGCTGCGCCGAGTCGGGGTACCGGGAGCGCACTAGGGCCGCATACTTTGACGATGCGCTACGCCGGTGATCGG
>Ga0335074_10008938_pt1 | contig 13953 bp, 11 predicted proteins | sample Lox_Sample_23_FD_206715 | JGI IMG/M metagenome (GOLD analysis project Ga0335074, IMG submission 206715) | Soil microbial communities from Loxahatchee National Wildlife Refuge, Florida, United States - Lox_Sample_2.3 | ecosystem: Environmental > Terrestrial > Soil > Wetlands | place: USA...
ATTGTACCAGGCGTTCTGGCGTTCTTCCGATGTCACGGTGGCGCGCTTGGCGATGCTGAAGGCTTGTTGAGACGCTATCCGTGCGAGCGCTGGGTCCGGGGCTGTTTGCGAGGCGGCCAATAGGACTCGCGAGAAATAGAGATCATCGCTGGAGCCGGCCGGATGCCATTGTTGGGACCGGTGGTAAGCCTTGAGCGAAGCTTCGACGTGGCCGGCGTCCAGATCTCGCTTCGCACGGTCGAGCGCGAGGTCTGACACGGTGAGCCGCGCGGCAAAATACAAAAACATTGCGATAGCCGTCAAGCTGAGCGCGATGGCCGGAACCCGCGCCGGCGAAGAGAATCGCGATTCGGCGCGGCTTGCCGCTGGCGGAATGGCAAGGCCCACGAGCAGGGCGATCGCGGCGAAAAAATAAAGCGCGCCGGGAAGAGTGAAACACACAAACAGGCCCGCGGTCAGTCCCGCAATGAGAGCCGATGCCAGATAGGGCGCGGCCCGTTGGCCTTGGCCCGCGGCACGCCGAGCGGCGAACCATGCCAGTGGGACGAATCCGGCCAGGATCGCTAAGCCCAGGGCGCCCTGCGACAGCAACGCGTCGAGAAAGATGTTGTGCGGCGACTCGTGATAATAATCCGGATAAGCGCGCGCGAGTTCCACGGATTGATAGCGAGGGAATTCCAGGCCGAAAGTCTCCGGGCCAAAACCCACGACGAAGCGCCGGCTCGCCATCCGCAGCGAGTCGCGCCAAAGCCACAGCCTGGCGCCTCCGCGCGGGTCCTCGGTCGCCCATTGTTTGCGAGCGCGAAGCTTCAACCCGGCCGGAGACAGGTAGAAAAGCAGGCACGCGGCCGAGAGTCCGGCGGCCAGAACGGCATGTCTTGCTCGCAAGCGAGGACGATTCCAAATCCAGAGCGATATCGCGCCTGCGATCAGGCCGAGCAGCGCGCCGCGAGTTCCGCTTAGCGCAATAGCGGCCGATCCAGTAACCGCAGTGACGGCTCCCAGCGTTTTCCAGACCGTTCCGGATTCGGTTGCTACCAGAGCAGCGCCCGAGAACACCACATAGAGCAGGTACCCAGCGAAATAATCCGCGTGGCCAAGCGTTGACGGAGGCCGAACAATAGTCGCGACGCCGTCACCCACATGATAGGCGGCGGAAGGCAGAATCGGGTCCAGGCCAAAGTACTGGAGGATACCGTACAGGGCGGCGATGAGGCCCGGGGTCGTGATGGCGCGAAGCAAGATCCGCTGTCCGGATCTTGACCAGAACGCGGCGATCAAAAATCCAAGTGTAAGAACGGCGCATTGCGAAACCAATCCAAAGCGGCGCCAGTTCCCTCCGTTCCATGCAAGTGCCGGAGTGCCGGAGAACAACGTGGAGAACATCAGGGAGACGAATTGCGCGGCGATAAGAAGACAAAACCAACGGCCGAGCGGATCTGTCCACAACCTGCCAATCTCCGCGAGCGTGGATGGGCGGAAAGACAGGACGAGGGCGATAGCAGCCCCGGCCACGACCACGGCTACTTTTGGCGTGACGTCATAATAGAAGAAAGAGCCAGGCAGGATCAGCAGCGGCGTGAGCGCCAGTACCGCGGCGATCGTGTATTGAAGCCTCAGAATGTGGCTGGATGGGCGCATGCCTGGATGGGTACGTGGTTCCCCCCATCCCAAGAAAGCGCAACCCGATTTCTCAGGGTGTTAGGACGGGGGGCCAAACAACTCGAATTCGAGCGCGACTGACTTTAATTGTTGGCCGAAACGGCGCCAGGAATGGTTGGCTAGTTGTAAAAGAGTTGTAAAAGCCAACTCGTGTTCCGCCATGGAACGCAACTGTTGCGTATACTTCGAATCAGAACAATCGTGACTACAATTCTTATTGTCGACGATGATGAGAGCCTGGGCGACACGATTAGCGTCCTGCTTGAGCAGGAAGGGTTCCGCGCGGTACGGGCGACGGACGGCAGAACGGGGCTGGAAAAATCGCTGAGCCTGAAGCCTCAACTCATTCTGGCGGACCTTCGATTGCCGGAGATGAGCGGCATCGATCTGTGCAAGCAGTTGCGCGCCTCGCACGTGAAGACGCCCATTATTGTGTTGAGTGCGATCGGCGAGGAAATGGACAAAGTGCTGTTGCTCGAAATCGGCGCCGACGATTACATCGTGAAACCATTCGGAACGCGCGAGCTACTGGCGCGGATCCGCGCGGTGCTGAGACGCACATCGTCCGACGCGCATCAGGTGATTGCGTTCGCCGATACGCAGGTGGATCTGAAGCGGCGGGTAGTGACGCGGCGCGGTGAAGAGCTGAAATTCACACCGGCCGAATACAACCTGCTCACTTTTTTCCTCCAGAATCCGGACCGCGCGCTCACGCGCGACGTGATTTTGAATTCGGTCTGGGGCTATGAATCGTTTCCAAATACGCGGACTGTGGATGCGCATATCGTGCGGCTGCGTCAGAAGCTGGAGCCGGATCCGGGCATTCCACGGCATTTTCTGACGGTGCACGGAGTCGGTTACCGGTTTCTTCCCTAGAAAGCATGTCGCGGATTGTGCTGATCGTGGAAGACAACGCGCTGTCCGTGGAACCTTTGGAGGTGGCATTGCTCAGGCGGCCGGATTTGGAGGTGCGCGTGGTTTCGACGGCTCAGGAGGCGCTACAAGTTCTGGCCTCATCGGGCACTCCGGTGGCGGCCCTGGTCACCGATCTGCATTTGCGTCTTTCGCGTATCGACGGTTTTGAGCTGATCGAGCGCGTGCGCGCCCAACCCTGCCATGCCAAGCTTCCGATCATCGTGATCAGCGGCGATAGCGAACCGGAGACGCCACGCCGCGTGCGGGCTTTGGGGGCGGCGTACTTCAGTAAGCCATATTCGCCTGGCGCCGTGCGGCAGGCTTTGGAGCAATTGCTGGATGTTCAATAAAGGCCCCCTCAAACTCTTGTGCCCTATTTTCGCCGTTCTGCTTGTGCCGCCGTTGGTTCGCGCACAGGACAAAACGGAATTGCAGCAGATTCTGGATCGCCTGGATCGGTTGGAGCAGGAAAACCATCAATTGGCGGAAGAGGTGCATGCGCTGAGAACGGAACTGGAAGCCGCCAGAACCCAGGCGCCGTCCGCGCCGGGGCAGACCGCACCGGGACAGCCCGCGCCATCGCAGACAGGCGCGACGGCTGCCGCGGCGGCTCCGCTCGACGAGCGAATGCAAGTGGTGGAACAACGCGTGTCCGACCTCAGCCAGGAAAAGGTGGAAGCCTCCCAGCGTTTTCCGATTTCGCTCACCGGCATGGTGCTGTTCAACTCCTTTCTTAACGGCAAGAACGCGGGCGGAGATGAAGATCCCACCACCGTCTCCGCTACTTCCGGGCAGGCGACGAACGGGGCCACGCTCGCGCAGACAACGCTGGGCCTGCGCTACGAAAGTCCCAAGGCGATTTGGGGCGCGGCGGTCAGCGGCTCGGCATTCTTCGATTTTTATGGCGGGAGTGGAACGTCGCTGGGCGAAATCGCGCGCTTGCGGACCGCGGATATTCAGTTCGATTGGGCCAACACCAGCGTCATGGTAGGCCAGGATAAGCCGTTGATCGCGCCGCGCGATCCATTCTCACTGGCGCAAGTGGGTGTCTCGCCTTTCACCGACGCCGGCAATCTATGGCTATGGAGTCCGCAGGCGCGGGTTGAGCAACGCTTTGACTTCGGCGAGGCGAGCGGGGTGCGCGCGCAACTCGGGTTGTATGAGATGGGCGGAACGTACGCAAGCAGCGCCAGCTACTCAAATGACTATGTGAAGTCGAGCGCAGGCCCGGCGATCGAGGGACGGTTCGAATTCTGGCACAAGTTCGGAGAACATACTCGCATCGAACTGGCGCCAGGCTTCCATACCGCGCAAACCACGCAGGACGGCGTTTCGGCGCCTTCGCGCCTGTTCAGCTTCGACTGGTTTGCGAACCCCTGGGAGAAAATAGAATTCAGCGGCGCGTTCTACGACGGCGAGAATATCACCGGACTGGGTGTCATCGGCCCGGGCTATTTTGTTGTCGGACCCGAGGTTGTACGGCCAACGCCAGCCATAGGAGGATGGGCGCAACTGGCGTGGATCGCTACTCCGAAATTGACGTTTCATCTGATCGCGGGCCAGCACAACAACCAGGCTTCGGATGTTTCCGAAGGGTTAATTTACAAGAATCAAGGTTATGCCGCAAATCTGGTATATCGTCTGGCGCCGAACGTGCTGTTTAGCCTGGAAGGCATGCAGTTGCGCACATCTTACCTGGGCAGCGGAACGCGGTTGAACAATCATTATGATCTTGGGGTGGCCTATCTCTTCTAAGAATCGGCTCCTTTATTGCCGCGGCTCGGTCTGTTTCCTAGCGATCGCGCTTGGAATGCCTTTGGCCGCCGGATCGGTCACGGGACGCGTGGAGTTGAAGGATTCCCGTGTCCCTTCAGTTCGGAAGGGCAGGGACTTCTCCGGTGTTGTCATCTGGCTTCTGCCGGCCGGCGCCGCTGGGATGCCGCGCGCGCAGGGCAAACACGCGAAACTCATCCAGAGGAACAAAACCTTCACGCCGCACGTGCTGGCAATCCAAACCGGAACTACGGTGGATTTTCCGAACTACGATCCCATTTTTCACAATGCTTTTTCAACTTTCAGTGGGCAGTTATTCGATATCGGCCTGTATGCGCCGGGCTCCAGCCGCAGCTTCCGGTTTGAACGCTCCGGCACGGTCAGGATCTTCTGCAACATTCATCCGGCGATGAGCGCCGTGATCCTGGTGGTGGACACGCCGTACTTCGCGGTCACGGGACGCGATGGAGTATTCGAAATCCCCAATATTGAGCCGGGAGAATATCATCTGAATGTCTTCCACGAGCGCGCCACCGATACTGTATTGCGTGGGCTGGAACGCAGCGTTACAGTGGACGCGGGTAAAGTGACGCTGCCGCTCATGGAAATATCGGAGAGCGGCTACCTGCCGGCGCCGCATAAAAATAAGTACGGCAAAGACTATCCCAAGGTCACCGATGACGGATTGCCCTATTCGGACTCGACGAAATGACGCTCGGATTTTCGAAATTATCCCTGCTCTGGAAGACGCTGCTATGCACATCCATGGCCATCACGCTGCTGTTCGGCGCAACCATTGCGATCGTGCAACATCATGTGATGCAGAGCACTTCGGAAACTCTGGAGGACGAGGTACGCGCCAGTTTTCGCGCCTATGACTCGCTGTGGCGGGCGCGTGCCGACAAGCTCGCATCCATCAGTTTGATCCTGAGCACGATGTCGGATGTGCGGGCGGCTTTCACCACTGGCGATGAGGCGACGATTCGCGACACGGCGGCCGAATTGTGGAATCGGGTCTCGGAAGATCAGGCGATTTTCCTGGTGACCGATCCGTCCGGCCGCGTCATTACCTCGCTCGGGGGCAATCCCCGCATAGCGATGCCGCGTATGTTGCCGCTGGTGCAACAGGCGGCGGCCGGCTTTCCCCGGCCCGCTCAAGGCTTTCTTTTGCTCGAGGGACATTTGTATCAGATGGTGGTGACGCCGGTGTATGTACAATCGTCGGACGGCCCCGGTTTGATCGACGTGCTGGTGGCGGGCTACGAAGTGGACAACTCCACGGCGGGCCAACTGAAGGCAGCGACCGGGGGCAGCGATTTTGCGTTTGTCGCCGGCTCCCAGGTAGCGGCATCCACATTTTCCGGCGGCGTATCGAGCGCGCTGCTGGGCGCCGCGAATCGCTATACGGACCGGCCTGGGCGAGTCAGCGATGGGCGAATGGAATACATGGCGCTCACCCGGCCGCTCGCGGACGTGCGTGGAAATCCTATCGGACGCTTGTGTATTTTTCGTTCCTTTGAGGGAGTGGAACAGCGGCTGGAATCGCTGCGCTGGAATATCTTGTTTACCTGGCTGGTGGCGGTGCTGTTGGGTCTGGCGCTGACGTACCTGCTGGCGCGGCGGATTCTGGCGCCCGTGAAGCGGTTGGATCGCGCGGCGGAGACGATCGCGCGCGGCGACTACGACGTCCAGCTTCCGGTAGAGAGCGGCGATGAATTGGGCCGCCTGACGGAAACCTTCAACAATATGTGCCGTTCCATCCGAAGCGCGCGGCGGGAGCTGATTCAGAAGGAGCAGATCGCAACCATCGGCAGATTGTCGACGTCGATCGTGCACGATTTGAGAAATCCGCTGGCGGCGATCTATGGCGGCGCTGAGATGCTGGTGGATTCGGATTTGCCGCCCTCGCAAGTGAAGCGGCTGGCGCAGAATATCTATCGCGCCTCACGCCGCATCCAGGAGCTGTTGCAAGATCTGGTGAACGTTTCGCGCGGCAAACCGACCACCGTGGAAGTGTGCCGGTTACGCGATGTGATCGGCGCGGCATGGGATGTGATGGCAGGCTCGGCGGAGATCCAGGGAGTGACCGTGTCCCTGAATGTGCCGGATGAGATTGAGCTGCCCTTGGAGCGCGCGCGCATGGAACGGGTATTTATCAACCTGTTCAGCAACTCGCTGGAGGCGATGCCGAATGGCGGGCGTATTGAGATTGCGGCGCGCCGCGATGCGTCGATGGTGCTGGTGGACGTGACGGACACCGGGCCGGGTATTTCGAATGAACTGCGCGCGTCGCTCTTCCAGCCGTTCCATTCGGGCAAACGCAACGGGCTGGGACTCGGATTGGCGTTATCGCGCCAGACCGTACTCGATCATGGCGGAGACATGTGGGCCGATGGCGACGGCACGGGCGGCGCGCGGTTTTGCCTGCGCCTGTAGACTCAGCCCTTCCAGTGCAGCGAGCATACGCAGCGCCGGCACACGGCGTTTGTGGATACGTTCAGATCGCGGCGAAAGCCGACTGCTTCCGGCCCGTTCAATACCTCGGCGAGCGATGCGCCGGTGGCCACGGTACCGACGGGTGGATGAAAAAAGCAGGGGCGCAGGGTGCCGTCGCTTTCGAGAACCGCGGAAACCCAGGGCGCATTGCAGCGCGGCGCTGGCGGAAGTCGGGAGCCGAGATGGGCCTGAAAATGATCTACGATGCGGCGCAGCTTTTCCGGTGTTTCGCGGACGAAACGGCCGCATTCGCCGGCATCGATGAGCGCTTGGATTTCGATTTCGAGGGCGGAAATCTGGCTTGCGCTGAGCGCCACCTGGTTCTGACGGTCGATATTCCACAGTCCGGGGCGATTGAACGCTTCCGACGACACATCGGCCGCGAGAAACGAAATCGACTTCAGCCGCAGCGCACGGGCGGCATCCACGGTGGCGCGCAGATGGCCGCAGTTGCGGCTTTGCACGGTTGAGCGAGCGGACACGGCGAAATCAGGATCTTTGTTGAGCAAAGCGGCCACTCCGGCGGCCAGCAGATCAAAGGCGCGCGGCACGCGGCGAATCCCATCGTGAATTTCGCGGGGGCCATCCAGCGACACAATTACATCATCCAGGCATTCGACGATCTGGCTGGCATAACGCTCGATCAGGAGCCCGGTGCTCAGAAGAGTGGTGCGAATGTTCCGCTCCCGCAGGAATCCGCACAGGCGGAAAAGATCGGAATGCATAAGGGGCTCGCCGCCCGAAAACACGACCCATTCGACGCGCAGGCGAACGATATCGTCACCGTGGCGCTCCAATTCCGCGGCGCTGATCTCCTGCACGGAATCCGTTTTCCAGATGTCGCACATCACGCAGCGGCAGTTACAGCGGCTATGGGGATAGAGAATCAACACGGGCAAGGTATCCAGAACCGGATTCATGCGCGCATCCGCCTTCCCGCGAGCGTGAAACTGGGACCTAAGGTCGGTTGTGTCGCGGCAATGAGGTGGGAAACATCGATGTTGACGAGCCATGTTCCGCGTCCTTCGAGTTCTATTTTGTGCAAGGGGCGGATGAGCGCGGGAGCCATGCGCGCGGCGAGGCTGGTTGAAACCAGTTGGATTTTCCCCGCCAGGATTACCAAGGCCGGGTACACATCCTGCAGGGCTTCCGCGGGATGCTGTCCGCGATCGGGCACGGCAAGAACATCGGCAATGCCATGTTCCCGGATGACGCCTTCGCCTTGGTTTAAGCGGAGAATGCGCGCGGCCTGAGTGGTCACCATGGGATAGATGTCTTGGGGAGTCAAGCCGGATTCTTGGCGTGCCACTTTGATCTCCGACGCCAAATCACCGTGACAGGTGAGCGCGGAGTCTGTTCCTAGAGCAATGGGAAGGCCGGACCGCAATACTTCTTCGCGCACTGTTTGAGACAGCGTGAAGAGATTCGAACTGGGGCACCAGACCAGCGAACAGCGGCGCCGTAGGAGAAGTTTCAACCCTTCACAAGCGATGCCGACGCCGTGAATTAAAACCGTGCGGGAGCTCAAAATCCCGGCTTGATCGAGTTCCTGGATTTCGCGCGCCGCGCTCGCGTCGGTACCTTCGGCGGCGTGTATCAGGAAAGGCCAGCGCATGGGCGCGGCCTGATACTTGTTCACCAAATCCGGGGAAAAGCGCGGCGAGTGCGCCCAGGCAAACCGCTTGACCACGCGCACGGGAAAGCCGCTCTCAAAGACCGCGGCGTCGTATGGATTATGATGCGCAACGGTGGTGACTCCGCTCAGCAGGTTCTTCAATCCGCCCCAGGCCAGGCGAACCGCTTTGGGAACCGCCAGATGTTCTTTCACCGGAGAACGATCGGGGTGGTAAATATCTTCGGCCCAAGCCGCGGCGTTTGGATATGCTCCGCGGCCGAGTTGGGGAAACAAATTGAATTCCAGATGGTCATGGCAATTGATGAGGCCTGGGAGAATCAGATGGCCGCCAAGGTCCAGCTCCGGGCCGCGGCGCGCGGCGCTTCCAAAAGGCTGGATGCGGCCACGCCGAATTTCGAGATCGACGCGCTCAGCCGGCGCGGCGCCGAAAGCTACTCTCGCGCCCGTCAGTCTCACGATTTTGTCCAGCACATGGCAAGCAACGCAGGAACGCGGCTCAATTCCGAAAACAGAGCCTCTTTGCCCGCCGCGCGAAAGACAGCTCGTTCCGGTTCGCCAAAACTCGCTTCGAGAACCCAGTCGAGCGCCAAACCGGCCGATCCGGCGGCCGCATCCCAAGCTCGAATCGCGTGATGATGATGATCGATCGCATAAACCTCCCCATTCGAGCGGAAGGAGCGCTGCCAACCAGCGGTGAGCGCGCAGGGATGCAGATCGGTGACCACCACTCGGCCGCCCTTACGCGAAACGCGGGCCATTTCTGCGATCGCCCGATGGGGAGACGGCAGGTAGCCCAAGGCGAACGAGCAGAGCGTGAGATCGGCCGCCCGCGCGGCAAATGGAATGCGACTAGCATCGGCCAGGCTGAGACGCCCGGCCAGGCCCGGCTTGCGCGAGGCCTCCATCAGCATCTCCACGCAGAAATCCACGCCAAAGACGCTGGCCCCGCGGTCGCGAGCTAATTGCATCCAACGGCCGGTGCCGCAAGCAACGTCAAGGAAGCGTGGAGCGCCCACCAGAGGCAGCTTTTCGAGAAGAAGCCGGGTCTCCAGCGCGAGCAGCGGATTGGGGCCGGCGTCGTAAGTGGCAGCCCAAATCCGATGGCCGTCCAGCGCCGACACCTGCATTAGAGGCTTTCCAGGCGCGGCTTCCGCAAGGACACCAGGCGCTGCGCCCACTGCAATTCGAACGGAAACTTGTAAACGCCCAGAGCATAGCGCCACAAGCTCAGAGAGCGAAGCATGTTGCGGCCCCAGCGCGGAAGATGAATATCCTGAATCGTCGGCCAGCGCGAGTTGACCACCAGCTCAAAATTATCGATCTGCTCCTTGATCGGCTTGGGCAACCACGGCAGATTTGGATCGTGGCGAACGGTGAAATTGTACCAGCGCTCGCTGGCCCATTCCTCGGGTGTCTTAGGAAATTCGATCTTGCCTTCCACGCCGCCGTACATGCCGTCCGGGTGCGGGGTGGGGATGTAGTGCTGGACGATGATCTCGGCGTCCGGGTTCAGCTTCTTGATGCGGCGGATAAATTGAATGGTGTCGCGCGTGTCGCCTGCCGGGTCGGCTGGGTTTCCGAACACAAAAGAAAACTCCGGCACGATGCCGAACTGCCGGATGCGCGCCGCCAGCTCCAGCGTTTGCGAACTGGTGATGCGTTTATTCATCTCCGCCAGCACTTTGTCGGATCCCGACTCGGCGCCGAAGAAGATCATGCTGGCGCCGGAGCGGCGCAGCGCGCGCATGGTGTGGTCGGAATAGCGAAGCATGGCATCCACGCGGCCCTCCGCCCACCAGCGGAGACCTAACGGCGCCAGGCGCTCGGCCTGTTCAAGAGCATGGCTCTCGTTCAGGAAGAAATTATTGTCGTAGAACTGAACCGAATCGATCGCGTACGCACGCTGCAGGTGCGTCAGGATGGCTGCGGTGCGCTCCGGGACTTCCATTTTTTGCCGGCCCTCGTGAACCGGCACTACCCCGCAGAACTTGCAGCGGAACGGACAACCCATGCTGGCATGGTGGACAGCCGTACGCCGGCCGAGAAATGTCGGGAGAATATATTTCTCAGGATCGGCCAGACGATGATAGGGCGGCCAGGGAAAATCGTCGAGAGGACGCATGGGCCGTTCGGCATTGTGCACATGCAGGCCGAAATCGTCCTTAAAGGAGAGCCCGCGAATGCCGCTGAATTTGCGCGGTCCGCGTAAGGCGGCCAGAAGCTCCAGGAAAGTATCTTCGCCTTGTCCTCGAATCGCAAAATCCACATAAGGCGCATTGAGCGTCGCGTCCGCGTAGAGGGACGGAAAATATCCGCCCCAAACCACGGGCACACGCGGATATTTGCGGCGGAAGTCGCGGCACAGAGGAACAGACGCCGCCATTTGCGGCCCGGGCATCACCGAGATTGCTAGGATCTCGGCGCCGGTTTCGCGCATGATGCGGTCGAGCGTCCGTTCCGGCTGTGGGTCGACGTTGCCGTCCACGATGACGTATTCTTCTTTGCCTTCGAGAATTGCGGCAATGGCCAAAGCCGCCAGCGGAAAGCGGCGATTCTTCGGCTTGGTGGCGCGGGGATGGAGAATAATGATCATGTTGCGGCAAAAACTCCCTCCAGAATCCAGAAGCGAGCGGGCGGCCGGCGTCGAAGCAGGCGTGCTTTCCAAGGCCGCCACCACCACTTCCATCCATACCAGGGGCGATGGATGCGCCACTCGATCTTGAGCTCCCGGGCCAGCGCGGCGATCGCCGGCTCATCGAAATATTCGAGACTCGGTAGAGCCTCTGAACGAAAGCCATAGCGTTTCTCGAAATCGTCGTGGCGTTCAGCGCGCATACGTTCGCCGTGTTCGGGGAGCCGATAAACCGGCGAGTCGATGATTACGAAATGGCCGCCGGGGCGAAGGCAGCGCCGCAGTTCCTGGAGAGTTCGCCGGTAATCGGTCGAGTAATGCAGGGAAGCGTTATAGATTGCCAGATCGAAGCTCGCCGAGCGGAATGGGAGATGGTCGAACTCAGTTTCGATGAGCGGCAAACGGACACCGTAATGCCGCGCGGCGCCCAGGCCATCCATAGCATCCGCGAAGATGTCGAGAGCAACCGGTCGGTGATTCCTCTGGGCCACGCGGTAAGACATCCAGCAATTTCCAGCCCCCAGATCCAACACGTCGAGCGCGCGGGCAGCTTTACGTTCCATATCAAAGAGAAGCTTGCGTTCGAAATAGCGATAGCTCTTGGCGCGAATCTTCCATTGCGCCGAATTTCTTCCGGTCAGATCCTGGTAGGGAAGGGCGCGATAATAGGCGGCATCGCGCGAGCCACGCCCCTCCGCGCCGCGGATAGCGCGGTAGTCCTGGAGAAATCTTTGTCGGATATGGGTCGCGATCATGGGTTCCGAACAAATACGAACAGGCGATGGTCTGCCAAGCCCCGCAACACGGGCCAATGCGCCGTCCACCGATCGAAAGCATCCAGCCTTTCGAGCAGGCCGGCCGGCAATCCGTTCACGTACGACGGTGGAACCGAGAGCCCGATGCCGCGCCAGTTGACGAGCGTGAATCGAGAATCTAATGCGGCCGCCAGACGATGTTTCGAGGGATAGAAAACCCGGAGGCCCAGCGAAGACGTTGCGCTCCCGCGCCATCTCCGGAAAGCTTTGGCCGGATTTCGCTGGAGCAGGTGCCAGGCCGTCTCCCATGCGCAGACGCGTCCGATGATGCAGATGATCAGGTAGCCGCCGGGGCGAACCACGCGGGCCAGCGGCTCGCAAAGAGATTCGATATTCTCCACGCAATTGAGCGCGCCAAAGTTGGAGAGGACCGCGTCGAAGCTCTCGTCTATCAGGCGGCAATGCTCGATCGGAAGAATCTCCGCATCCACTCCGCGCGAGCGGGCGATCCGAACCATTTCGCCGGAGGCGTCGATCGCGCGGACGCGGAGCCCGGCACGCATCAGGCGTAGCGCATCTTCGCCCGTTCCGCAACCCAAGTCGAGTGCGCACTGGCCTGGTTGAAAGATAGCGGCGATGTGCCGCCAGACCGCTTCACGCTGAAGATGGCCCACAGGGGCACGAGTCCAGAGCCGATCGTACTCGGACGCCAGCCGGTCGAACGCGGCGGTCATGCCTCCACCTCATGAAACGTTTCGCGCAATCCCTGGCGCGCGGCGTGAATCTTCCCGGCATCCGGCACGACGGCCATTTCCGTCTTTAAGAGTTCGTCGGCATGGCGATAAAAATTCGCGGAATGGCGGCCGCGAACGCGAACCTCGCGGTCTGTGCTGGCTTGCCAGGGGCGTATGCTCACTACACGCGGCGCAACTTTATCGAAGTACGGCGTGCCTTTGATGGGGTAAGAAACGGTGGTGAAGAAAACATCCGGGCGGCATTGCTTCACGTGGTCCACAGTGGCTTCAATGTCCGAGATCTCTTCTCCTTCATAACCCCACATGAGGAACATGCCGGTCTGAATCCCATTTCGTTTGCAGAGCGAAACCGCCTCGCGCACCTGTTCCACCTTCACGCCGCGCTGCATGGCGTCTAGGATGCGCTGCGAGCCGCTTTCCGATCCAATCCAGACGCGAAAACATCCCAGCGCCGCCAGGATTTCGGCGATGCTTGGATTGAGCCGGTCGGCACGCGTGATGCATTCGAACGGAAGCTTCAGATTGCGGCGCTGCATTTCCGCCGCGTACTCGCGGATCCAGCCATGATGGATGGTAAACACGTCGTCGGCGAGCCAGAGCATGTCCGGCTGATAACGTTCCGCAATCCAGGCCACTTCTTCGGCCACGGATTTCGGCGAACGGCGGCGGTGCGTCTTTCCGTATACGGAGTGGCTGCACCAGTTGCAATGGTAGGGGCAGCCGCGAGCGGTTATAACAGACACCGAACCTTGACCGTGATGCTCGCGCCAGGCCTTGAGGTAACGAGGGATGTCGATTCGCTCGCGATCGGGCCACGGCTGCGCATCGAGATTCGGAACCAGTTGCGCGGGGCCGGTGCGAAACACCGAGCCATCGGATGCGCGGAAAATGATTCCAGGAATCGATGGCCACGCGGAAGGATCCAGGCGCGCGGCGAGCAGACGTTCCATCGCGAATTCTCCTTCGCCCGCCACAATCACGTCCGCGCCGGCGCTCAGATATTGGTCGGCATAGTTCGCGGGTTCCGGACCACCCAGGATCACCTTCCATCCGGCGGCGCGCGCTCGCGCGGCGATCTCAAGTACATTACGGCGCGTCATCAGATTTCCGTAGATCCCGATCGCGCCCGGCGGACCGGCATCCAGGATTCCGAACAGCTCTTCCCGCGAGCCAAACGTAGAGTCATAGATATCGACATCGAAGCCTTTCGCGCGCAGGTGGGACGAGAGATAAAGAATGCCCAGTGGCGCATAGGGCTTCATGATCTGGCGTTCCTTGGGATCTTCGCTCAGAAAATAGGCGTGAGTGAGCAGGAGTCTCATGACGCAA
>Ga0335074_10008940_pt1 | contig 13949 bp, 15 predicted proteins | sample Lox_Sample_23_FD_206715 | JGI IMG/M metagenome (GOLD analysis project Ga0335074, IMG submission 206715) | Soil microbial communities from Loxahatchee National Wildlife Refuge, Florida, United States - Lox_Sample_2.3 | ecosystem: Environmental > Terrestrial > Soil > Wetlands | place: USA...
TAAGCCATTCATTTTGTTGTTCCATTTTGCCTTTTCACAGTTAACTTCTTCTGTCTCTTTCAGAATCGTTTGATTAGAGCGTTTCGCTCTTTGCATTCCGCAAATTAGACATCGACGCAAAGAATGGAAAAGGTGCAACGGCGCTACACTGGGCGGCTGCGGGAAGGCACAGGGCAGTAGTTAAGCTGCTGCTGAAGGCCGAGGCAGATGCCAACCTAAGGAATAACAATAAATGGACGGCACTGCACTGGGCGGCCAAGAACAGGCACGAGGCAGTAGTTAAGCTGCTGCTAGAGGCCGAGGCAGACGTCAACGTGGAGGATTCCTATGGATGGACAGCGCTGCACTGGGCGGCCAAGAACGGGCACGAGGCGATGGTCAAGCTGCTGCAAGTGTGATTTCGGTAATACTACCTCATTATCATGAGAGCCTAAGATCTATGCGAAATGCCGAAGAGCTTTTTCCCCAGGAGACGAGCTCTTCCCGGGGCCTTCTCACAGGAACTTTCTGGAATACACCACTACAGCGATCTGGGATGAACCTGGTGAATTCCCTGAGAATTTTAGACTGATTCGGATGGACCAAGCTTTTTAATATTATTCCAAATGGACGGCAACTCTGACCGAAGTCGCTCTGCTGTCGTAGATGGGCATGCCTTGGCAAATCAATCAAGCATCATTGAACGCACATTATCCAGTGAAATAGGATTTTACGATCAACAGTCCTTTCATCGAACCTCATTTCTAGCCCAGCTAGCTATTAAGCTCCGAGTACACGCGACCGTACCAGGCTTGAATAGAAATGAGTCATGCTTGTACATTAAGTCAAGGCAATTTTGACCATAGCCCTAGGGTATTAGTCTCCCAGCAATCACATATCATCCAGACTCCCTATGGAACGGCTTTATGCACAGTCTTTGTTGAGAGCCGTATCGTCCGTCAGATAACGCCGTGTTAAACGCCCATTTGGCGCTAAGCCATGACCAGTGAGGAAAAGTACAAGAACCGTGGACGCCGTAGATGTTAGGCTTGTCACTTCTGTGGCAGTGAGAATGGACTTGAACAGTTGTATGAGGCCTGAAAAGTCCATGTTAAACAGTAACGCCGGTCGCGGTTACTGGGAAGGCCGTCTGGTAGCTTACTCCACCAGCTTCATTATCATCGTCCACGGATCCTTCATCAGTACCGTCCATCCCCAAAAGCTCGAAGCGGTTGACCATTGGCGGAGCCTTCTTCTTAGCAGGAGCAATCTCTTGGCGAGAAGCTGGCTGAGACCTTGGAATAGGCGCAGCGCATTCATCAGCATCCCAGTCAATTCTAGACCCTTTGTAGGTAGTCCGTGACCTATGAAAGGTCAGCGGTAGTTGACATAAGTATAGCGTATCCACCTACATCATACAGGTGCGTGCAAACATTGCATTGTGCACAGAGTTTGTGTTAATATGAACATTCTGGCCCCGGAAAGTCACTGATATTACGACGAGATTGTGGATGTGCTCGAGATCGTTACGGATAGCTTCTTCAGTGTGTCTTGGACTTGCATTGCGAATGACCAGATTCCTGGTAGCACCAATAGCAATCTTATTAGCTACGTGACCTGGAAGGATGAACTGGCGATCATTCCAACGAATTTCAACCTAGTGTCAAAATGAGTCTATTTCAATTCTAGCAGCAAATAAGACTTGCATACTCTCTTGCCTCTGATGTATAGATCATTTCGCTTCACATAGTGGAAGAAGGCCTTCGCACGTTCCTCTTCAAGGAACGATATGGCTGCAACTCGATCATTGCTTCGTAAATATATGTCTAAAAGCATGCCACCTTTGATAACATTTGCGACCTCGGCATGCGTGGCAGCTTCCGGTAAGTTGGACAATTGGATTGTACGCTGTGAGTTCTTTGCGTATTGCTGTCTTCTACCATGATCAGTGTAGCCATTCCCCGCTTCAGAGAGCCCGTCTGCCGGAACGTCAGGTATGGTGGAGAAGTCATCGAAATTTTGACCACTATTTTGAAGGCCATTCGTGCCATTGGCTGCATTTCGAGGGTTATAGTTGTCATTTCGGCCGTATGTGTAATTTTGGGTGCCCATACGCGAGTTGTTTGTAGCTTGGGTCGTCGATCGTGGAACTTGTGATCTAAAAGCTCCGCCATCAGATGTGTCGTCAATTGTTGTCAAGTTGCCAATGACGTCTTCGGGATCGATGGTTTGTGAAGCATCATCGTTAATCAAGATCTGAACATTGAGGATTTAGTGTCCGTATCACCAATAAGAAGTTTTCTGAGTTCTTACAGCAAGAGTCTCATCCGTAACTCCTCCCTTGTAGAGATTTCGGCGGAGATTCCCTGCCAGATACAGTTGTCAGCCTTCCATAGCTGACCCAAGATATTGAACCATGGACGGCGCAATATTTGGGGTAGCTTGAATCAATAATAATAACCCACTATATTCGCGAGCGATGTTGAGCTGTAGTAGCAATTAGCATTTAATATGAAAAGCCCCGAGCCTGGCTGAGAGCTTACTAGGCTGTCGTGGTCAAGCTTTGGAATTGTGACCGTGGGGAGGTCCAAGGGAGTGGTGTAGTCAATATTGGGAGTATGCTTGTTGATCGATCCATATTAGAAAATGCTCTGGAGTTTTCCCAAGAATCGGAGTGATGGACGCACAAATTGAGCTCTGTATTTGAGGCAAGATCGTTAGTTATAGTCACCAACAAATGGCGGCAGGAAGTCCAAGGCTGAGATTCTAGAACTGAACCCACCTTCGCAGTAAAGTCTCGAAATAAACCTTATCGAGAGTCACAGTTGATGTCGCCATGACTTAGACAAGTGCAGTGGCCAGTACGATCAAGTACTAGCAGCTGCTGTTGGATACGGCAACTAATGTTGGCTTGAGAAATAAGATGTTGAAATAGGGTCGCGTGCTGAATTGAGCATGGCTCGAAGTCGCTAGCTGGCCATGTCTGGTTAAGCGTCCTGCACGGCGGACCTTTGGGACGAGCTCGGGCCTTCAAATAGCGTACTTTAGCTTCTGATGATCGCTGCACACACTGAACTTCAGGCATCTTCGCATTCGAAATCATCACACAGTGATAAGTATGCCACGGCTTAGGCGAGATACGTATCCGTATAAGCATTGAATCTGGAGAGAAGCAACAAGCAACGACCTCAGAGAACAGTACAGAGAAAAACAAAAGAACGAGTTCCGTACATTATGAGCTACAACCGCCTAAATCTTTGATAAATGGATGTAATTCATTGCTCTTCGTCCATCAGGTCGTCAGGCACCGCAAGTAACATGAACTGATATCACCACTTCAAGCCTCCATCACTTCAAAATTCGTCCAAAACCGTGATGTAGAGGACTGAAATGTCTGATTAACTCGTTGCGGAGGACTATTCTGACATGAGATACGATTCTACACGGTAGTCGGAGAAAGATATCTTGTCGTACCACCTAGTTGATAACGTGGCGACAGTAGTCAGGTCGATCAAAAGCTCTGCCTGCACGTTATCCCGCTAGCATCAGAATCTGAAACACAAAGATACGGCACGTTGAATTTGGGCAATGCCGTTGATCACATGCAGCCCCGAAGCTATCGGAAACTAAGGCTTCGCAGCACCCGCAACAAGCCCTAGCCTTCGCTTGGCAACGGGCAGTCACAGCGTGACACTAGCCGACGTCACCTCACAGACCGCATACCTTATTTTCATGTGCAGATCGACAAATTCACATCTTTTTTACAACCTGAAGGCGCATTTCAGTTCAATATGCACCAATTGAAATACAACTTAGTACTTCTTCATAAAATTTATCGCAATCAGCCAGAGTAGGCGAACAGGCTTCCCACACAATAACTAAAACTTTGGCCTGACTTACCGCCTCCTTGCAGGCATAGGTTCGTTTGGCTATAGGACACCTTCCATAAACGGGCTTTCTCCTCCCAAAGCTGCTACATTGCCATTTTGCCAAGGTATTTGCAATCTAGGCTGGACCATGAAGTCACATCTACATTTTGCCGAAAGCTCTCTATCTCACCGTATTAATCACTTCTAGGAGAGTCGGAGACAGAAAGTTCGTTTTAAGTGTAGAAGACAAAGTGGCCTTATATTTATATTAGAGCTGCAGTTCAAGCCCGTCAGCGGCAACGGTATGTGGCATTTAAAGAGCAAGTTTCGTCCAGTAAGTGGCTTCTCAGACGTCAAATACTAAGCCTAACGGCCCTTGTCCGGCGCAAGTACGGCGGCCATGTCTCCTCTTGTGTTTCGTTCCTAAACTTCACTTCAACTCCAGCGCTAGTTGCCAAGATAGTATCTGACCCTTACCACGGGTTGGCCTTCTTCTCTAGTTGAGCTGCATCTTAGGTTTGTCCATATGCCGGCCAATACCCCGGACCATATAGATATGATGAAGTTGTTCACCTCTTGAACATCCTATCATCCATCTGCTATTTGTCAGTTTATCCAAAGTGCACGCGGCACGTGGCTAGAGTTCAAAAGGAGAAGGCCGTTTAGGCACGTCCCATCTGGCGGTAAGGCTCTTCGTGGTTCTTATCGGCCATCGTATGGCATACTTGCCCTGGGGCATATCTTGCTAAGTGTGGCCTCTCCATGTACCAGCTTTGATAGTGATTCTGGCTATATAGCCATCGATCCTGTCCCTTTTTAATCATGTCTCGAGCAGTTTTTCCTTTAACTTAATTACCCTTTGCTTGTATCGTCTGTGTTCCATACCGGATTACCGAGAGACTATTAGAAAAATGGTCTACCTTTCTCTGATTATTGGCGGAGCGCTGGCTCTTGGTAAGTCTCAAGTCTCAAGAGCGCCGCTCTAACTCTTTTTATTATGAACTGACCTCTTTTCAGCTTCAACCGCATCAGCCACAGTGCCACCTGACTTTCACAGTGTCAAGATGGCTCATGCAGCTATTGCACCTCTCGTATTTGCCCTGTTCATGCCTCTTGGTGCAATCATGATCCGCACATTTACCTTCCGAGGCGTCCTCTGGTTCCATGCTGGCTGGATGGTCTTCAGTTATACCCTCTCCTTGGCGGCTCTCGGCACGGGCATCTACTTAGCGTACTATATCCACGTCCTGGATTCTGCACACGCCATAATTGGCCTTACTGTCATATGCGGATGCATCTTGCAACCTGTCACTGGATTAGTCCATCATTTGCTCTACAAGAGTGTAGGCAGGCCCAATAAAGCGACTTACCCACACGTTTGGTGGGGAAGAGCTATCATTACACTAGGAGCCATCAATGGAGGAATGGGGCTGCGGCTGGCACACTGTACAAAGGGGGCCGAGATTGGATATGGCGTTGGAGCGGGCGTTGTTTGGGCCCTTTGGATGGGCGTCATTCTTATGGCTTTCATCAGAAGCCGGAAGACACTTGAGGGAGAGACTGGAGAGAAGATATTTGGGATGCAACCGGCCAACGAACAAGTGAAACAAGTGGAGTCTTCTCAGTTGTCGCCGACTGAGTCTGATAAGGAGCTGGTAATCGCCTAAACACTGAACGACTTTTGAGCAGCCTCCCCAACAAAGTACGGTATACATTGACTGCTTTAAAGAATACGTCGGTGGATACAATCGAATGATTTCTCTGCTGGAATTTGGATCTGAATTTAAACATCGGGTTGGTTTTCTTTGCTACATATATATTCTGCATCGAGTGACAAGGCTAGCATATTTCATGTTTGCATTTTACTGTGGAAAGGGTTCTTCATAGCAAAGCCTACAAGTCAACACAAATCCATTACGTACGAAATAAAACGACTTAAAAATTGCAAATATCGCTGACCTCGCCATCGAACTTAAGTTCCTTATCTCGTGCTACATCATGACCTGCCCAACATGGCTAGAGCGTCGAAGCACATGGGTCTTACAGAAACCGAAAACGAGCCAGGAATTATAAGAATGAGAATGACTGTTTCAGGGGCGGGATGTCACTGTTGCATTATCATACCGAGTCCAGCTGCTAGTCTTGAGGATTGAGCAGATATGCCTGCTACCGTGGGCTAATCATAGGAACTATCTCCGCTGATTTTATCTATGTGATCCTCGGTTGGAGGAGCGATGCTCGAGATTAACCCAGTACATTAAGTCAACCTCCACAGGTCATTCACGACTAAGTTTCCGGCTGTATTGGATTTCTCCTGCCCCCAAGGTTTTATCCTAATTCCATGAAAGGCAGGACTTGAGTTACGTGGTGTCATGAAAGGTTGTGCGACATATGACTGCTAGAACGGAGATACGGATTAACGATACGCCGGGCGGGTCGGAGTTATCACCACTCACCTTTGTTATGCCGCGTACTCCATATTTTGGTTGGTCAACGTAGTTAAATGAGTCTTCGAATGATTACGATTAATCATATGAAGTACTAAGTTTGACTGAAGTCAGACGCCGACAGCGTTCTATGTCCGAGTGAACCCCAGCTGCAGTGGAGACCGTTCGAACTCCGCGGCCCTTGATGGAGGGCTATATTATTGCCATAAACCTAGAGGAGGGGTCTTCTCTTCCTCTATTGCAAAAATTAGATTCAAATCTTTAATCTCCATCATTGACCAAGATTGAAACATCTTCCTAAATTTACGTTCATCTCAAGCGTCTCCCTTTTCCTAACAATCGGCACCATGGTCGGTCTAAGAAGCGCCGTATTCCCTCCAGCCCCAACCTTCACTGAAAAAGACCTGCCCTCCCTGTCCGGCAAAGTCATCATCACTACTGGAGCGGCCAGTGGCGTCGGATACGAACTTTCTAAAATGCTCTATGCCAAAGGAGGCACAGTTTACATCGCTGCTCGATCAGAAAAGCGTTGCCTAAATGCGATCTCCAAAATCAAAGCCGAAATACCCAAATCCACAGGCACATTGATGGCGATGGTCATTGACTTGGCGGACTTGGCCACAATCAAGCCAGCTGTTGAGACTTTTCTCAAACAGGAGAATAGATTGGATGTACTGATGCATAATGCGGGTATCATGGAGCCTCCGGCTGGAAGTAAGACGAAGTTGGTGAGTAGTATATGCCCCTTTCTAGCTAAGTTTAAGCAAGTTTTGATACGAATATTTTGAGTAATAGGGCCATGATCTTGAGATGGGAACACATTGCCTGGGACCATTTGTTTTGACAACCCTTCTGCAAGATGTTATGCGCCATACCGCAAAACTTGAATTGTCGAAGCCTTACAGTGTCCGTATCGTGTTTGTCACGTCGTTGTTGCAACTTGGAGCTCCTTCCGGAGGCATCCAGTTCGATGAGCAAGGAACACCGAAAGTTTTGAAGGCTTTTCCAAATTACATGGAGAGTAAAGTCGGTAGTGCTTGGCTGGCATACGAATATTCCAACAGGCTCAATGAGGATAGGGTTTTGTGCATGGTAAGTTCGGCTGCCTATAAGGACCAAAAGAGCTCTCAGCTGACATAAACAGAGCGTTCATCCAGGCCTCATGCGGACAGAGCTACAGAGAACCATGCCTGCTCCTGCCCGTGCTCTAATGGTGAGTCAACATGATGTTCTCCATAGCCAACGTCGCTTACCAGGTCTCCATAGAGCATTCTTTTCAAGCCTGCCGTATATGGCGCATATTCTGAACTATTCGCAGCTTTCTCCACGTCACTGACTGCCGAAAATAATGGTGGATATGTAATGGCTTGGGGACGTCTGGATAAATTACCAGACGACATCGCCAAGGCCATGAAGAGCAAAGAGGACGGTGGGCTTGGAGGATCACAGAAGTTCTGGGGCTACTGTGAGCGTGAGACTAAGGATTATGTGTAGGAGCAATGTACAGTGTCTTAAAATTGCAGATCCATCGACAAACAGTAACCGAAGACGTATTCTTATGATTGTTCGATTCCAACGGTATCGCTCGCAAGGTTAGAGTTGTCGAAGTTCATATCCGTTATCCAAAACTGCTCTGGGTTTTGAATGGCGGGCGCATTAATATGACTGTCCCAGGTTTCCTATATTTATCAGACTTAGAACTGAAAAAACCATTTATGCATCCCATTACTTTTCGTCCAGATGGACATAGACGTCTTTAGATGAAACAACAACTTACCCAGTCAAGCGTATCAGGCGAATATATCATATTTCCAAGATCCTCCATCTCGCCAGTGAGAACAGGGTCGACTTGGTTATATTCTGGTAATGCAAAACTATTACCATAGGTGTTAGAAAACTTGGATTGCCCGATGCTGTATGTCGGTTCGTCAGGAGCGGCCAGACTCCTCTGATACTCAGGAAAAAGACGCTGCTTTGCATTCCTGAGCATGATTTTCAGAACTCCAGAGGCCTTTTTGGCGTCTCTTGCCTCCTTCGGAGACGACTTCCAGATCTCATAAGAGGCTTCAAGCTGCTGGAACAATTTTATTTTCTGACTGATTTCTGAGTCCACATCGCCACCAGACTGATCTGCAACAGCCTTTCCGTCGCATTTACTGATGAGGGTCAAGTAGATGATCATAGCACCCAGGAGAAAATCATGCGTTGCAATTGTTGTGAGAAACCATCTATCGCTGCTCAGGGGCCCACCAGACTGAACAGCTTCATTGATAATTGATTGGCATTGAAGCAGTTCCAATGCGGAATCAATACAAGAAGTCTGGGAATAAGAATATTGAGATTGCGAGTCTTCTTTCGTAAGATATTTTCGATGCAGAACACACCGACTCTTATGGAATAGCAAGATTATATTGAATCGTTGCATAATCAAGTTCGGATTATCCGTGATTGACTGATCGAGTGGTCGAATTAGAAGAAAAGGTGGTATTAGACCGTAAGCCTCACGTAATCGACCATCCAAGTCCAGGACTTCAGAGTATGCTGGTGGTAATATCGAGTTCGCCTGGTCGACAATCATGCCAAACGCGTTACATAGTCTTGCTTTGCAAATCATATAAGACATAGGGGTGGGCTCAGATTCCGGTCTCGCAGGCGGCAATTCTGGCGAATTTTGAGAGAAGTCATGATCAAATAAGTTGTGGGGAGGCGCCGTATCACTTTGGATAGTTCGTATCATGCTTGGTAAGCCAACTTGAAAGCTTAGAATAAGGTCTATCTGTGTCAATAGATGCCACACGCGTCGACGCATCTCACCATGAAAGGCAGATATGTTGCTGTGATGCTTTGCATCTCTGTGATGCCCCATACGTAACGCCAATCGAACGGCTATTGCATGAAGTACCCAACATTTAGCTGCACTGTCTCCAGGTTGGCCGAACTCACTCTCGAAGTACAATAGAAGTGCTTCCATAGTGTAGAGTCCAGGCTTGAAATAGTTCGCGAGTACCAAGCTTTGCGCACACAAAATTCGATACTTGTTGGCACTATCCAAACTCTGTTCTAGAACCTCATCTCCAGCCCGGAGAGAATAAAATGCGGCCAGACACATTATAGCAAAAAGAAGTCCAATCCACATGACAGGTTTGCTCGATGGATCAGCCCAGAATTCCTGATACTTTATAGTATGTAAGCAGTGAAAACAATAAACCAGGAAACACCAGAAATCGCACTACCGAGTCTATATTTGTAGAGCATGAGGTAGGTGGAAAATATAAGGCTTCCCTGAGTTCAGCCCCACTTTCTACAAGGAGACAAAGCTCGGAATCCCACTGCCATCTAACATATTGTTTCGCAGGAATAACGTTGGCAATATACAAATCGAAGGAAAGGTCTAAGACCTACCTCTTTCTGGAAAGTTGGCTTGTGGATTATGACTGCAGAGTATTAGTATTTATTCAGCAACGAAGACAGCCGGTACTCTACTCATGGCTGGGTCGTTCGAATTGAAGTACCGCGATACCAAACGATCAACAACAGATCGCTCTGGGAGCGCTGCTAAGAGGTCTGCTCTGCTTGCTGGTATTGTATTACCAAGTGCCATTGCCGCCGTCTGTCCTTCATTATTAGGATCAAAGTCTTCGTCGGGTACTTCGGTAAAATATCCTTTAACTTCTTCAATCTATAGCAAGAGTTTTGTTAGGCCTATGAGTGTAAAGAGACACGCCAAAGTTAAGAAACAAACAGAATTAACTTACATCTTCTAGGATTGCCGCCCAATGTGTCGCTCCAATATAGGCTGTTTCATTCATGCCAAGAACGACCTGACCAGAAGCAGTCTCCATGCCTGAAGAACTCTGTACAACACTGAATTCGGGATGGCTTGCTACTGAATGGCTGGGTGGTTCTTGGCTATTGGCTGGTTGGACTTCTTGTACAAGTGAAGCCCCTGAACTGCTAAGTGGCACAGAGTTTGAAGGGGAAGACGTGTTTCTCAGCGGCTGGTCATTCATCATACCAATAACAAGGCTTTCTAGATGATTGAGACGACTCTGCATGCTTTTCGACGGCCTTTGCCGTACGGGAACCGTAGCATATGCACATAGAGATGATCGATTCCTTTTGACACACTGGCTGCATGGATGACCTCGATCACATCTCAACCTAGAAATGGGTTAGAATTCGCAGATGTATTTTACCGATTAACATAATCTGCTAATCCTTTGAGTGATATAGGTCTTATTGGGCCAACGTACTTAGCATGACGGCACGATGTGCATGAAAGCTGGATTCTGGCTCTTTTATGCTGGGGCTGATCGTTTGACACATTGGGTTTAGGGTCGACATTTCGGCCGACAGATACCGTAGAAGTGGACATTGCAAAAGCTTTTCGTTCTCATCCTCTCTTCAAGTACAGCTTGAGGATTTAGTCAATCCTTGACTTCACACATAATATAAATGGCCATTTGACTTTTGCGTTACATTGGAGAGCTGCCAGTGGAAATTCACGGCCACACGGGTGGTCGAGCTCCGAAGTGTTGTGGCCTAAAATGTTAGGATAAAATTCTAGTTCTAAATTTAACCTAAGCTCGTAAAGAAAATGGGCCTAGTTGGTCAGACAGTTTTGTTCTCCTCTTCAACACCATTCATCTTTTAAGATTTCTCAATCTTCCATGCTCCTTCGTTTTTAACTCTTTTCTCAAAGGCCTCACTCGTTTCGGCTCAATTTCGAAAGCTCTTTACAAGGATTGTGGGATTCACTGCGTTTCGAGAAGTCAAACAGGGGTAGCGAATCCATCCCGTATTCCTATAAACGATACGAGCATCCCAAATCGCGACTCAACGACATTCTCGACGGCAAACTTCGGGCTGCTCTATTGTTGAATAGGCAGGAGACACTTCTGTGTACAGCCTAAATTCTTCATTTTCTTGCCTACAATTAATTGGACGTTCTTGGCCTCCTCAGTGGCCCTTGTCAACAAACAGAAAACACGACATCATCATGAGGATATCACAGTCTCTGCAGCTCTATTCGACACTTCTCCTGTTTCTCTCAGTATTCACATCAGCATGGCCATGGCCGAGGTTTCTACCAGACATAGATTCCTTGGTTGTGCGGCAGCAAAGCGGCGGTGGTAGTAGTAGTGGAAGTGGCAGTATGGGATTTGCCCCTCAATGGAATCGAGAAATGCTAACTGCTGCATTTATAGGTGCATCTCAGGCCTCTGCAACAAATACTGGTTCATCAGCACCCTCACAGACCGGCAGCTCTGCTTCGAATTCGATTACCAGTGCTCCGTCGTCTAACTCTGGTTCCGCTCCCAGTGGCAGTAGCAGTGGCAGTAGCAGTGGCAGTGGCAGTGGTTCTACTACCAACCAGCCTACAACAACTTATCAGACCTCATATGACCCTCGCTTACCCGCTGGAGGTGTATCGATGCTCACGCCTGCCGCAATCTCTGGTGTTCAGTACTACAAGATCGGAGAATACATCACATTTGGCTGGAATTACACATCCCTCCTCGCGACACCTTCTGCCATTGATATCGTGGCATCATGCTCGGCCAACAAACAGATATATACCCTCGCAATGAACCAGACTGTCGGGAATGGAACGCAAGCGGTTACATGGGACACCGGCGCCTACGAGACTGGCAATCCCACCGTGCCATTGTTAACGGAAACTTACACGCTGATAATCTATGATGCCGCGTCAAGCATCTCAGCCGTGGCCCAGGCAGGCTATTTAGCCTCGTTCAATCAGTTCACATTCGGCATGTACTCCCCGCAGCCTTACACACCTCTTGCCGACGGGTTTCAGTGTGTAACCTGCAGTGGTGCCTTATCAGATATGGAGCGGAAGGCTCTCGGATTTATGCTTACTATGTGCGCAATTACTATACTCAGCGCCGCTTGGTTTGTGAGCGGTCTCGATATAATCTGGTAGATCTTTGGGACGTGGTAAGCTGGAAGCTAGGGACTTGGATTTGACGAAGTGCAATCACGTTTTACATACATTTCGGATGGAATGGCGCTAAGGGCGGTTACGGTTTACGGCTTGAATTGTTGCATAGATAGCGAGAGAGGGATAATGAGTTTCGGGACAGATGCAAGTATACATAATGCAATTGAATCATATTCTCAATATGGTACTGTAATATTTTTGATAGAATGGTATTTCCAACTGCTAGATGAGCTTCAGTGAAAAACCACCGCCCTTCTCCTCGTCTTCTCTTCCAGCAAAAATTCCACTAAAATCCATAGCCTGAAGGTCCGGAGCTTGACCCCTAACTGGAGCATTAGGTGTAGCCCGCCTCCTCCGCTTTTCTTGACCCGCCTTCGATGGAAATGTTGGAAACATAGCCGTGCTCTTTGGCTTCGGATCCTCCATGAAAAACGGATGCTCTAATACCTCCTTCGCAGATGGCCTCACCGCCGGATTTAGAGACAAAAGACTTGTCAGCAAGACACTGCCTGCTGCTGTGAGGAAAGGGAACTTCGCCCTCAATACTGATCCTTGAGTGGCAGGATTCCTGGGTAACCGCAACAATCGCGCGTTTGGGAGACGCTTGAATCCCGGCCAGGACTCCTCTGTAGGAATACCGCAGAGCTCGAAGATTTTTGACAACTCATCAACTTCGTTCTTGCCTTGCAGCAAAGGCTCTTTTGTGAGGAGCTCCCCAAATATACAACCCACACTCCACATATCTACCGCCGTGCCGTATTTCTCTGCCCCAAGGAGGAGTTCTGGGGCACGGTACCATAGTGTAACGACTAGCTGTGTCAGTTTCGGAGAAGGATCGCCGAAATACCGTGCCATTCCAAAGTCTGCAATCTTGAGTTGGCCACGGTTGTTCAATAGAAGATTTGATGTTTTGAGATCCCTGTGAAGAATCCAGTTGCTATGCAGGTATGAGACTCCTGAGACCAATTGAGTGAGTAGGGTCTTGATCTCGGAGTTCAAGAATGGTTCGGCCATGTCTTCGAGGAGGGTTTTCAAGTCGTGTTCGAGGAAGTCGAGAACAAGGAAGATACTATGATGGGCACATTGTCAGTCAGCTTGCCAAGTTGATTCTGTTCGACGATACATATAACTTACTTTTCAATCTTGCTTGTATCTTCTCCTACTACAACTTCCTGTAACCGGACGATATTTGGGTGATCGCAGGCAGTTAGGGTTTGTATCTCGCGGAGTCCTGTCACCGGTATCCCATCTTGTACATTGTCCATCTTCAGCCTTTTAAGAGCTACCACCTTTCCTGTCGCCGTATCTTTTGCCCGTGACACCCATCCATAAGCACCCTCCTCGATATCGTTTAGCTTCTCGTAGTCCTCGACGCTTCGACAACGTTTCCATTCCGGCGCCGGAAATCGTAAAAGTTTTGCAGGTGGGAGCTGGTCATTGTACGCCGAAGGCTCTGGAGACAGTTTTCGTCTCTTGGAAGGTCGTGATGTAAGGTCAGCAGCATGTGAAGGCTTTTCTGTGGCTCGAGCAGTTGTTAGAGAGGCAGTATTTTCCTGGTGTTGAAAGGCGGCAGCCTCGTCGAGTTTCCGCTGCTTTTCTGCTTTGGCGCGTTTCTTCTCTTCCTTCTCGCGTTTTCTCTGAAGCTCTATAGCTGCATCCTCTTCATCATCCGCCCAGCGCGACTTTTGCCCA
>Ga0335074_10008941_pt1 | contig 13949 bp, 11 predicted proteins | sample Lox_Sample_23_FD_206715 | JGI IMG/M metagenome (GOLD analysis project Ga0335074, IMG submission 206715) | Soil microbial communities from Loxahatchee National Wildlife Refuge, Florida, United States - Lox_Sample_2.3 | ecosystem: Environmental > Terrestrial > Soil > Wetlands | place: USA...
GTACGCGAAGTCCCAGCCGCTTTCGGAGTATCAGACGCAGCGGCGCGGCGGGCGCGGCAAGGCCGCCACCGCCGTCAAGGACGAGGACTTCGTCGAGAAGCTCTTCGTCGCGCACACCCACGACATGGTCCTGTGCTTCTCGAGCCGCGGCAAGGTGTACTGGCTGAAAGTCTACGAGCTGCCGCAGGCGGGCCGCAGCTCCCTCGGCAAGCCGATGGTGAATCTGCTGCCGCTCGAGCCGGGAGAGAAGATCAACGCGCTGCTGCCCGTGAAGCAATATGACGAGCAGCATTGCATCTTCATGGCGACGAGTCAGGGCACCGTGAAGAAGACGCCGCTCAGCTCCTTCTCGCGCCCGCGTCCGAGCGGCATCATCGCCGTCGACCTGCACGATGATGACCGGCTGGTCGGCGTGGCGATCACGGACGGGGAGCGCGAGATCATGTTGGTTTCGAGCGGCGGCAAGGCGATCCGCTTTCACGAGAGCGAAGTGCGGCCGATGGGCCGTGAGGCCGCGGGCGTGCGCGGGATCAGGCTCGCGGCGGGGCAGGAGGTCATCGCCCTCATCGTGGTGGGCGCGGACGAGGGCAATGGCCCGAGCCGCGGCTGCGTGCTCACGGCCTCCGCCTCGGGGTACGGCAAACGCACGCCGGTCGAGGATTTCCCGGTGCACGGACGCGGCGGCCAGGGCGTCATCGCCCTGCAGACCTCCGACCGCAACGGCACCACCGTGGCGGCGCTCCAGGTCCTGCCCGGTCAGGAAATCATGCTGATCAGCTCGACCGGCACCCTGGTGCGCACCGGCGTCGATGAAGTCTCCGAGCTCGGACGCAACACCCAGGGCGTGCGGCTCATCCGTCTCTCCGAGGGCGAGCGCCTGGTCGGCATCGAGCGCATCGAGAGCCTGGAAGGCGAATCCCCGGAGGAAAGCGCTCCGGGCGAGCCGGCGCCCTTCAGCGAGGGCACTCGCGGTCCTGGCGGATAGCGCGACCTCGCGCGCCGCACGGTTGATATTGCCAAAAGTTCTGAACGGCCGATGAGGCCTTGGTAGTATCCAAAGTTCCCTGACTTTCACCCGACCCTGGAAGGGCACCGTGCGCGTATTCAATTTCGCCGCAGGACCTGCGGCGCTGCCGCTGGAAGTTCTCGAGCAGGCCCGGGATGAGCTGACCGACTGGCGTGGCAGCGGCATGTCGGTGATGGAAGTCAGCCACCGCAGCAAGCCGTTTCTCGCCGTGGCCGAGGAGGCGGAGAGCCTGATGCGCTCGCTGCTTGCGGTGCCCTCCGGGTACAAGGTGCTCTTCCTGCAGGGAGGAGCCACCGGTCAGTTCGCCGCCATCGCGATGAATCTCACCGCGCCCGCCGCGATCGTCGATTACGTGAATACCGGCGCCTGGTCGAAGAAGGCGATCGCGGAGGCCAAGCGGCTGCAGTTGCAGGTCAACATTGCCGCTGATGAAGCCGCCTCCGGCTACACCGCCGTGCCCGCGGAGCGGGCGCTCAAGCTCACCCCCGGGGCCGCGTACGTGCACTACACGCCGAATGAGACCATCGGCGGGGTCGAGTTCCCGTACGTGCCGGGCACGGGCGCCGTGCCGCTCGTCGCGGACATGTCCTCCACCATCCTCTCGCGACCGATCGAGGTGGCGCGCTTCGGCCTCATCTACGCGGGCGCGCAGAAGAACATCGGCCCGTCGGGTCTTTGCGTCGTCATCGTGCGCGAGGACCTGCTCGGGCATGCCCGGCCCGGCACTCCTTCCGTTTGGGACTATCAGGCGATGGCGGCCGAAGGCTCCATGCTCAACACGCCACCCACCTTCGGCTGGTACATCGCCGGTCTCGTGCTGAAGTGGGTGAAGGCGCGCGGCGGGCTCGAGGCGATGGCCGCCCACAACCGCGCCAAGGCCGAGCTCCTCTACCGCACCATCGATGAATCCGGGTTCTACCGCAATCCGGTCGCGAAGACCTGCCGCTCGTGGATGAACGTGCCGTTCACGCTCGCGCGGCCGGAGCTCGATCAGACCTTCCTCACCGAGGCGAGAGCCGCCGGCCTCGCGAACCTCGAGGGCCACCGCTCGGTCGGCGGCATGCGCGCGAGCATCTACAACGCCATGCCGCTTCAGGGCGTGCAGGCGCTCAGCGCCTTCATGAAGGAATTCGCGCGCCGCCACGGCTGATATTGTCCGATATCGGGTCCATGAAGTACCGCATCCTGACTCTCAACAACATCAGCGCGCGCGGCCTCGAGCGCCTGCCGCGCGAGCGCTACGAGGTCGCATCGGGCCTGGAGCGGCCGGATGCCATCCTGGTGCGATCCGCCGACATGCACGGCTTGCCGATTGCCGATACCGTGCGCGCCGTCGGCCGCGCCGGCGCCGGTGTCAACAACATCCCGGTCGCCGAGCTCAGCCGCCGGGGCATTCCGGTGTTCAATGCCCCGGGCGCCAACGCCAATGCGGTCAAGGAATTGGTGTTGGCGAGCCTGCTGCTCGCGGCGCGCAACATCTGTCAGGCCTGGACCTTCGCGCGCGCGCTGAGCGGCGACGATCCGGCGATCGACGAGGCGGTCGAGAGGGGCAAGAAGAGCTTCGTCGGCTTCGAGCTTCCCGGGCGCACGCTCGGGGTGGTGGGTCTCGGGGCGATCGGTGTCGAGGTCGCCAACTCCGCCGCGGCGCTCGGCATGCGCGTCCTCGGCTACGACCCGCAGATCACCGTGCAGCGCGCCTGGCAGCTTTCCTCGAGCGTCGAGCAGGCGCTCTCGCTCGATGACCTCTTCGCCCGCTCGGATGCCGTCACCGTGCACGTGCCGCTCACCGAGCAGACCCGCCGGCTCGTCAACGAGTCGCGTCTGCGGCTGATGAAGAAGGGCGGTATCCTGCTCAACTTCTCCCGCCCCGGCATCGTCGATGACCCGGCGGTTATCGCCGCGCTCGAGGCCGGCCGCCTGCACGCGTATGTCTGCGATTTTCCGACCAACCTCCTCAAGGATCACCCGAAGGTCATCACGCTGCCGCACCTTGGCGCCTCGACCGGGGAGGCCGAGGAGAACTGCGCCATCATGGTGGCCGACCAGGTGCGGGACTTTCTGGAAAACGGCAACATCCGCAACAGCGTCAACTACCCCGAAGCGGTGCTGGCGCGCGTCTCCGGAACGACACGGCTCGCGATCGCGAACAGCAACGTTCCCAACATGGTCGGGCAGATCTCGACCTGCCTCGCCGGCGCCAGGATCAACATCGCGGACCTGCTCAACAAGTCCCGGGGCGAGTACGCCTACACGCTGATCGATGTCGACGGGGCCGTGGGCGCGGAGCCGCTCGCGAAGATCCGCGCCATCCACGGCGTTCTGTCCGCGCGCCTGGTCTGAGCATGGCAACGGCTCGAAAGCGCGGCACCAGCAAGCTCGAGGCGGTGCGCGCGCGCATCGACAGCGTCGATGAGCAGATCCATCGCCTCATCAACGAGCGCGCGAAGCTCGCGCAGCTCGTCGGCATCTCCAAGAGCCGCGACGGTCACACCGTCGACTTCTACCGCCCGGAGCGCGAAGCGCAGGTGCTGCGCAGAGCGCGGCAGCGCAACCGCGGGCCGCTCGAGGACGCGGAGATCGTGCGGCTCTTCCGCGAGATCATGTCGGCCTGCCTCGCCCAGCAGGAGCCGCTCAAGGTCGCATACCTCGGACCCGAGGCGACCTTCAGCCAGACCGCGGTGCTCACGCACTTCGGCCATTCGGTGCGGGCGCTCCCCTTGGGCTCCATCGATGAGGTCTTTCACGAAGTGGAGTCCGCCGCGGCCGACTTCGGCGTGGTGCCGATCGAGAATTCCACCGAGGGCACGGTCAATCACACGCTCGACCGCCTCGTCGGCTCGCCGCTTCGGATCTGTGGCGAGGTGGAGCTGCGCATCCACCACTACCTCATGGGCAACATGAGCGCTCTCGGGCGGATCGCCCGCATCGCCTCGCACCCGCAGTCGCTCGCGCAATGCCGCGGCTGGCTGCAGGAGCATCTGCCGAGCGTCGAGCTCGTGCCCGCATCGAGCAATGGCGAGGCCGCGCGCCGCGCGCGCGATGAGCGCGGCACGGCGGCGATCGCCGGGGAGACCGCGGCGGAGGTCTATGGCCTGAAGGTGCTGGCGACGCAGATCGAGGACCGGGCCGACAACACCACGCGCTTCCTCGTGCTCGGCCGCAAGCTTCTCGCCGCGAGCGGCCATGATCGCACGACGCTTCTGGTCTCGGTGTCGCACACCGACTCCCCCGGCGCGCTCCATCGCCTGCTCGAGCCTCTGGCGCGCCACAAGGTCAGCATGACGCGCATCGAGTCCCGCCCTTCCCACCGGCGCAAATGGGACTATATTTTCTTCATCGATGTCGACGGCCATGCCGAGGATCAGCACGTGGCGCGCGCGCTCGAGGCGCTGAAGCGCCGCGCCTCGCTCTTTCGCGTGCTCGGCTCCTATCCGCGCGCGGTGTTGTAGAGTGGCCCCATGAAGGCTGCCGGTGAGGGTGCGCGCTATCGGGTCGAGCCGGGCGGTGAGGTCGCCGGCGAGCTCACCGTGCCCGGGGACAAGTCGATCTCACACCGGGCGCTGATGCTCGGCGGACTTGCCGAGGGCGATACCGAGATCACCGGGTTTCTCGCCGGCGAGGACTGTCTCGCGACACTGCGCGCGCTGCAGGCGCTCGGCGTGCGCATCGAGCGTCCGCAGCCGCAAACGGTGCACGTGAGCGGACAGGGTGTCGAGGGTCTCAGCGCCGCCGCAGCCCCGCTCGATATGGCTAACGCCGGCACCGCGATGCGGCTTTTCATGGGACTGCTCGCGCCTCAAGCCTTCGACTCCATCCTGATCGGTGACGAGTCGCTGATGCGCCGACCGATGGAACGCGTGGCGGCGCCGCTTCGGCTGATGGGCGCGGACATCCGCACCCGTGAGGGACGACCGCCGGTCGAGATTCACGGCACGCCCGAGCTGCGCGCGATCGATTACGTGCTGCCGGTCGCGAGTGCCCAGGTCAAATCGGCCGTGTTGCTCGCCGGCCTGAGCGCATTCGGTCGCACGCGCATCACCGAGCCCGCTCCGGCGCGCGATCATACCGAGCGCATGCTGAGTGCCTTTGGTGTCGAGGTCCTGCGCGAGGGCACCTCGGTGGCGATCGAGGGCGGCCAGCGGCTCAGGGGCACGACCGTGGCGGTACCGGCGGACTTCTCCTCCGCCGCTTTCTTCCTCGTGGCCGGCTGTCTCGCGGCGGAGCGGGGCCTGTTACTGCGCAACATCGGAGTCAATCCGACGCGCACGGGTCTGCTCGAGCTGCTGCGGCTCATGGGCGCGAACATCAAGGTGAGCGCCCCCCGGCAGGATGTGCGGACGGGCGGTGAGCCGGTCGCCGATATCGAGGTTCGCAAGAGCCGGCTCAAAGGCATCCGGGTGCCGGAGGCGCTGGTGCCGCTCTCGATCGATGAGTTTCCGGTGTTCTTCATCGCGGCAGCCGTGGCGGAGGGCGAGACCCTCGTGCGGGGCGCGCTCGAGCTGCGCGTGAAGGAGAGCGACCGCCTCGCCGCCATGGCGCAGGGCCTCACCGTGCTCGGGGTGGAGAACCAGCTGCTCGAGGACGGCCTCTGGCTGCGCGGGGGCGCGGCGCTCGGTGGCGGCACCATCGAGAGCCATGGCGATCACCGCATCGCCATGGCCTTCGCGGTGGCGGGACTCGCGGCGAAGCGGCCCATCGAGATCCGCGATGTGGCAAACGTCGCCACCTCCTTTCCGGGCTTTCTCGAGCTCTCCCGGTCAGCCGGGCTGCAGATCGAGCTCGCATGAGCCTGCCGGCGCCGGTCGCGACCGTCGACGGGCCGAGCGGCTCCGGCAAAGGAACGATCAGCCGTGCGGTCGCGCAGTACGCCGGCTGGCATCTCCTCGATAGTGGCGCCCTGTACCGACTGGTCGCTCATGCGGGGGCTGACCACGCCCTTGAGCGTGGGGACATCGAGGGTCATGCCCGTCTCGCGGCCAGCATGCAGGTGGATTTCGAGGTGGGGGCGGACGGGGGTGAGCGCGTCCTGCTCGAAGGCCGGGACGTCACCCAGGCCATCCGCAGCGAGGCGGCCGGCCAGGGGGCTTCCCGGGTGGCGGCTTGGCCGGACGTCCGTACGGCGCTGCTGGCGCGCCAGAGGGCCTTTGCGCGGCCCCCGGGGCTCGTGGCCGACGGCCGGGACATGGGAACGGTGGTATTTCCGGGGGCCCGCCTCAAGATCTACCTTACGGCAAGCGCCGCCGAGCGGGCCCTGCGGCGCTATAAGCAGTTGAAAGACAAGGGGTCCGGTGTTAGCCTTTCCGCCCTTTCGCGCGAGATCACCGAGCGGGATGCGAGGGATTCCACCCGGTCGGTGGCCCCCCTGATCCCCGCCCCCGACGCGGAGATGATCGACTCGACGGGACTATCGATCGAGGAGGTCGTCGGACGCGTGCTGGAGCTCGGAGCGCTGAGGTCACTGTGGCCGCGGCCACCGTGTTAGCGGACTGAACCGAACGATCTCGCTGAAAGTTTTCCTGGGTCGGTGCGCGACATGAGACGCGCGCCGTGTTTGCATCTGCCTGGGCCGGAGGGAGCGGAAGGCGCCAGTTAATTGACGTGCATGGACCCTTGTCGGCCATGCCGCTCAGAGTACGACAGAAGGTATGACTGAAAGTTTTGCACAGCTTTTCGAGCAGAGTCTCGCCAATCAGCGCATCCGTCCGGGGATGATCCTCACCGGTCTGGTGGTCGACGTCACCCCCGATGTCGTGGTGGTCAATGTAGGCCTCAAATCCGAGGCCGTCATCCCCGTCGAGCAGTTCAAGAACGAGCGCGGCGAGATCGAAGTCAGGTCGGGCGATCAGGTGGAGGTCGCTCTCGATTCGGTCGAGGATGGCACCGGCGAGACGCGCCTCTCGCGCGAGAAAGCGAAGCGCGCCCGCACCTGGACGCGGCTCGAAGAGGCATTCAACAAGTCGGAGATCGTCACCGGCATCATCACCGGCCGCGTCAAGGGCGGCTTCACCGTGGAGATCGACAACGTCCGGGCGTTCCTCCCCGGATCGCTGGTCGATGTGCGTCCGGTGCGCGATACCTCGTATCTCGAAGGCAAGCCGCTCGAGTTCAAGGTCATCAAGCTCGATCAGAAGCGCAACAACGTCGTGGTGTCCCGCCGCGCGGTGGTCGAGCAGGAGTTCTCGGCCGAGCGCAGCGCGCTGCTCGAGAACCTGCAGGAAGGCTCGGTCGTGCATGGCTCGGTGAAGAATCTCACCGACTACGGCGCGTTCGTCGACCTGGGCGGCATCGACGGACTGCTGCACATCACCGACATGGCGTGGAAGCGCGTCAAGCACCCCTCCGAGGTCGTCAAGGTCGGCGATGAGATCGACGTGCGGATCCTGAAGTTCGACCGCGAGCGCTCGCGGGTGAGCCTGGGGCTCAAGCAGCTCGGCGCCGACCCGTGGGAGAACATCGCCCGCCGCTACCCGCCGCACACGCGGGTCTTCGGCAAGGTCACCAACATCGCCGACTACGGCGCGTTCGTCGAGATCGAGGACGGCGTCGAGGGCCTGGTCCACGTGTCCGAGATGGACTGGACCAACAAGAACGTCAACCCGGCGAAGGTCGTGCACACCGGCCAGGAAGTCGAGGTGATGGTGCTCGATGTCGATGAGGATCGCCGCCGCATCTCTCTCGGCCTGAAGCAGTGCAAGGCCAATCCGTGGAAGGAATTCGCGGAGAACTACAACCGCGGCGACAAGGTGAGCGGTCAGATCAAGTCGATCACGGATTTCGGCATCTTCATCGGCCTGACGGGCAACATCGACGGCCTGGTGCATCTCTCCGACATCTCCTGGGACGTCCCCGGCGAGGAGGCGGTGCGCAACTATCAGAAGGGCCAGCAGGTGGAGGCGATGGTGCTCACCATCGATCCGGAACGCGAGCGCATCAGCTTGGGTATCAAGCAGCTCGCCAAGGATCCGTTCTCGAGCTACATCGCGGAGAACCCCAAGGGCACGATCGTCAAGGGCGTGGTCAGGGAGGTCGATGCCCGCGGCGCGATCATCGACCTCGGCAACGGCGTCGAGGGTCAGCTTCGCGCTTCCGAGCTCGGCCGGGACCGGGTCGAGGATGCGCGCACGGTGTTGAAGGCGGGCGATGAGGTCGAGGCGAAGTTCACCGGCGTCGATCGCAAGTCGCGCACGATCTCGCTCTCGATCAAGGCGAAGGAGGCGCACGAGGAAGCGGAGGCGGTGCAGAGCTACCGCTCCTCGGAGGCGGCGCCCACGGGCACGAGCCTGGGCGACCTTTTGAAGGAGCACATCGGGGATCGCAGCTGAAAGAGCGGACTGGGGGCCTTGCGGCCACGGACGGCCGGCAGCACGAAAACATAACATCGAGTCATGACGAAGTCAGAGCTCATCGAGATCATCACGGCGAAGCAGAAGCATCTGCCTTCCAAGGATGTCGAGCTGGCGCTGAAACAGATCCTCGAGATCATGAGCGATTCGCTCTCGCAGGGTGATCGGATCGAGATCCGGGGCTTCGGCAGCTTCTGTCTGCACTTCAGGCCGCCGCGGCAGGGGCGCAACCCGAAGACCGGCGAGGCGGTGGCGCTTTCGGGCAAGTACGTGCCGCACTTCAAGCCCGGCAAGGACCTTCGCGAACGCGTCAACGATGGCGCGGACAACCCTATTCGGGATTGAGCGCGGGATCGGGGCTCCTGCCCCGCCCAGCGCGCGTTGAGCAAAAAGCGCGGTTTTTTGCCCAACGCTCGCCGCCTGCGGCGGCGGGCACGTCCGTGTGCCTGGATATCGCACGGCGCCAGCCCGGCCCGCGGCGCATAATGAGCACGTGATCGAGCTGCCCGCTCTGCTGCTTGCGCTGGCTTTTGTCGCCGTCGGCCTCGCGGCCTGGTTTCTCGGCCGGCGCACCGGTCCGGGGCGCACCGTGAGACTGCCGCGCGACTACTACGTCGGACTCGATCACCTCATCAACGACCGCTTCGATCACGCGGTGGAAATCTTCGCCCGCATGGCGGAAGCCGACGGGGATGCGGCGGAGATTCAATTCGCGCTGGGGAGCCTCTTTCGCAGACGCGGCGAGGTGGATCGGGCGATAGCGATCCATTCGCGGTTGCGGGAACAGGGCGGCGCGTCGTTGCACGACAAGGCGGCATTCGCGCTCGCGCTCGATTATCTCAGCGCCGGCCTCATGGATCGGGCGGAACGGCTGCTCGAGGAGCTCTCGGCCTCGGGGGAATACCGCCGGGTCGCGCTCGATCATCTGGTGCGCATCTACGAGGCGCAAGGCGACTGGGCCAACGCGCTGAAGATCTTTCATGAGCTGCCGCAGTCGGTGCAGCTCGAGCGCTGCCGGGTCGCGGCGCATTACCTGTGCGAGCTCGCGGAGCAGGCGTTGGTGCAGGGCGATGCGGAGCGGGCGCGGACGCTCCTGCGCCAGGCGCGCACCCATCAGGCCGATTTGCCGCGGGCCGATGTTCTGACGGCCCGCATCACCGAGCTGTCGGGGGACGCCCCGGGGGCGCTGGCGCTTTACCTGAAGGCGCTGGAGGAATCACCGGGACTGGCGCTCGAGATCATTCCGCGCGTGCTCGTGCTTTCGGACAGTCGCGACCGAGTCGACGAGATCACGGCCCGGCTGCGCCGCAGCGGCACCATCAGCTCGAGGCAGCTCACGTGGCTGCTCGCGACCGCCCTTCCTCCGAACGAGGTGCGCCGGCTCCCCGACATCGGGGGCGGCGCGGGCTCCGAGACGGCCTCGGCGGCCGATGCCTCCTCGCTCGGTACCTTGCTCACGCGGATCGGGGATACCGGTGGTCGCTACCAGTGTGACGACTGCGGCCTGCTCAGCGTGGGCTGGTACTGGCGCTGCCCGAAGTGCCGCTCGTGGGATAGCATGAGACCGGCGGTGTTCAAATGGGCGGAGAAAAGCGAGGAAAGAGCGTTTCCGTGACCCCCGGCATGCCACTTGCACCGCGTACGGTACACTTGGGCACGAGCCAGGAATTACCGGGAGAGATCTCATGAGGATGACACCGAAGTCCGTGATCCGCACCGCCGTCTTTCCGGTAGCCGGACGCGGTACTCGCTTCCTGCCCGCCACCAAGGCGAGCCCGAAGGAGATGCTGCCGGTCGTCGACAAGCCGCTGATCCAGTACGCGGTGGAAGAGGCGCTGGCCGCCGGCGCGACACGCCTGGTATTCATCACCGGCGCCTCCAAGCGCGCGATCGAGGATCACTTCGACTCCGACCAGGAGCTCGAGCACATGCTCGAGCGTCAGGGCAAGAGCGACCTTCTCAACCAGCTGCGCAGCGTCCTTCCCTCATACGCCTGCTGCATCTACATCCGTCAACCGGCGCCCCTCGGCCTCGGCCACGCGGTGCTTTGCGCGCAGCCGGCGGTGGGCGCGGAGCCTTTCTTCGTGCACCTCGCGGATGACTTGATCAAGAGCGAGGTAGCGTGTCTCGCACAGATGGCGGAGGTCTACGAATCCAAGCGCGCGAGCATCCTCGGGGTGCAGGTGGTGCCGCGCCAGGACACGGACAAGTACGGCATCGTCGCGGTGGAGGCGGACAAATCCAACACCAGCCGGGTGCGCAGCATCATCGAGAAACCCAAGCCCTCCGTCGCTCCCTCCAACCTCGCCGTGGTGGGCCGGTACGTACTGGCGCCGGCGATCTTCGAGCATCTGGAGCGGCTCGGGCAGGGCGCGGGCGGAGAGATCCAGCTGACCGACGGCATTGCGGCGCTGATGAGCGAGGAGGCGGTGTACGCCCATCGCTTCACCGGCAAGCGTTATGACTGCGGCAGCAAGCTCGGCTACCTGCAGGCGACGGTGGAGTACGCCCTCGGCCATCCGGCATTGGGCAAGGACTTTCGCCGCTACCTCAAAGGGCTCGATGTCGATGCGGCGGCGGCAGCGACCCGCGAGGCGGATGGGCGTTTGCGCGCAAGCCGCCGCCGCCCGCTGCGCGCCAATGGGGACGGGCGAGCCGCGAAGCGGCGAGCGCCCGCGCAGGAGGCGCGGGCTGGGGGAGCGGCCACCGGGGAGGCTCCGTTGCACGCCCCGCAACGAAGCAACGGATCGGGCAACGGGCGGCGCAGGAGCGGACGAGCGACGCCGCTGTAGCGCGGCGAAACGGGCACCGTGAGGTCAAATCGCTACGGCGCGCGCGCATGCCGCATGGGACCGGCGCGCCCGACTCACCGGCCGCGGCCGCATTCGCGTTCAAGGCAGGTGAATCGACACCACGGCCCCGCCGCCCGCGCGGTTGGCGAGCGTGAGCCGGCCACCGTGGGCCTCGATGATCTCCCGGCAGAGCGTGAGGCCGAGGCCGGTGCCCGAGGGTTTGGTGGAGAAGAAGGGTAGCAGCGCATCGCGCAGGACCTCATCGGAGAGTCCGGCGCCGCGATCGGCCACCTCGATCATGAATCCCTGCGCGCGCGGATGGACGCTCACGGTGATCTCCTCGGGCGCCGAGCCCGACTCGGCCGCGTTTTTCAGCAGATTGATCATGACCTGCTCGAGCTGCACGACGTCGAAGCTCACCTCGCGCTGGGGCGGTGAGCCCTCGATTCTGAAGGCCTGAGTGGCGCCGATGCGCGCGAGGAAGGACGCCCAGGCGACGGGGGAGGGTCTGGGTTTGGGCAGCTTGGCGAACTTGGCATAGCCTTCGATAAACGTCGCGAGGTGGGAAGCCCGCTCGCCGATGGTGGCAAACACCCGCTCGAGCTCGGCGCTCTCCGCGCCCGCCGCGAGCAGCGTGCCCGAGTGCGCGAGCGAGCGGATCGGCGCGAGCGAGTTATTGAGCTCGTGCGCGATGACGCGGATGACCTTCTTCCACACGATCACTTCCTGGGCGGCGAGCTCGCGCGTGAGCTGCTTCAAGAGCAGCAGCTCGTGCGGCTGGCCGTTGAGCACGAAGCCGCGTCGTGAGAGATGATAGACCTCGGGCTCGCCTCCGATCTCCATGGTGAACAACCTGTCGCCTTCGCCCTTCAAGGCCTCGCGCAGGGCGGCCGGGGATTCCTCGAGCAGCGAGGCAAGAGCGAGCCCCTCGAGCTTGCGGCCGCCGCGCAGGAGCTGTCGCGCGGCTATGTTGCCGTAGACGATTCGCCCGGCGGCGTTGGTGAGCGTGAGAGCGAGCGGCGTCGTCTGCAAGACCGTATCGAGAAGGAGCTCGCGCTGATAGATGTCGAGCCTCTCGCGCCGCAGCAGGTCGCCGAGGGAGTTGTAGGCGCGGACGAGCTCGACGAGCTCAGGGCTGCCGCCGGGAGTGATGCTGACGCTGAAATCCCGATCCTTGAGACTGCCGATGCCGCTTGCGACCGCATCGAGCACGCGACTCCAGGGCCGGGTGAGGCGCCTCGCCAGCCACCCGACCCACGGTGCCGTCAATGCGAGGCCGGCCAGCGCGCCCAGGGGGACCGAATGCAGCCAACGGCCCGCGAGCGCCCCGAGGGCAGCGGCCACCGCCGCCGCGAGCGCCAAGGTCGCGGTGATCTGCCAGGCAAGAGATCTCGGACGCATTCAGTCGGGTTTGATACCGAGCTTTTCCATCCGGCGATAGAGTGCCTGACGTGAGAGGCCGAGGTCACGCGCGGCGTGCGCGACCACCCCTCCGGCACGTTGCAGCGCCCGCTCGAGCGTGGGGCGGTCGAGGGCGGACTCCGCGCCGATCTCCGCTTGCTCCGTGGCCGGAAGCCCGAGGACGTCCGCGCCGATTTGCGCAGTGCTCGAGAGGAGCGAGGCGCGACGGATGATGTTCTGCAGCTCACGCACGTTCCCCGGCCAGGCGTGGCGCATCAAGGCCCGCTCCGCCTCCGGCGAGAGCTCGCGATTGCCATCAAGAAAATGTCGGGCGAGCGGCAGGATGTCCTCGCGGCGGCGAGAGAGCGGCGGCACCTCGAGCTCGATGACATTCAACCGGTAGTAGAGGTCTTCCCGGAACCGCCCTTCGCGGATCGCGGCGCGCAGGTCGGTGTTGGTGGCCGCGATCATCCGTACCTTGGTGCGGCGCGTGACGTTCGAGCCGAGCCTCTCGAGCTCGCCGGTTTGCAGCACGCGCAGCAGCTTCGCCTGTCCGGCGGGCGCGAGGTTGCCGAGCTCATCGAGGAAGAGCGTGCCCCCGTTCGCGGCTTCGAACCGACCGACCCGGGGGCGTGCGCCGGTGAATGCCCCGGCTTCGGTGCCGAAGAGCTCCGCCTCGATGAGCTCCTGGGGCAGGGCGCCCAGATTGACCTTCAGATACGGCCCCGAGCGCACCGCGGAGTTCGCGTGGATGATGTCCGCAAGCACTTCCTTGCCCGATCCGTTGGGGCCGGTGATGAGAACCGGGACATCGGCGTGCGCCACCTGCGTTGCCATGGCGATGAGCGTGTGCATCGCCTCGCTTTCGTATATCGCGCCCCGAAGGTCGAACCGCGTCGCGAGCGCCTGGCGTGCCTCGCGTCTTTGCGCCCGCAGCCTTGCGGACTCCGCCCGCGCGCGCCTCAAGTCAAGGAGATTGCGCACCGTGGTGAGGAGCCGGGCGTCGTCCCAGGGCTTGGCGATGTAGTCGGCGGCGCCCGCCTTGACGAGCTCGACGGCGCTCTCGAGGTGCGTCCAGGCGGTGAGGAGAATGATGGGCAGATCGGGGTGACGCCTGCGAATCTCGTGAAAGAGCTGCACTCCCTCCTCGCCGCTGGTCGCCTGGCGGTGAAAGTTCATGTCCTGGATCACGAGATCCACCGGCTCGCGCTCGAGCACGTCCAGGCCCTCGCTCGGGGAGGCCGAGCCTGCGACGCGGGCGCCGTGGAGTGAAAGCAGCACCTCCAGAGCCGTTCGCACCGCTTCGCTGTCATCGATGATAAGCACCAGACCGGCAGGAAGGGTGGATCGCGGGCGGCTAGGATCGGAGCTGCTCATGGCCGGCTA